>Ga0118677_10000477_pt1 | contig 87832 bp, 96 predicted proteins | sample AliMusrvi5mmetaG_FD_86154 | JGI IMG/M metagenome (GOLD analysis project Ga0118677, IMG submission 86154)
CTTTAAAGCGGCGCATCTCATACTCATGCGCGCCATGGACCTTCACGATTTTATAACCTGCTGCTGACTCTTCAACGATATAAGCTAAATCGCTGGTGAGTGCTTGCTGTTCACGATTGAGTGAACGAAGGCGCCGATTGATCTTGCTCATAATCAAGGCAATCACAGGGAAAATAATCAGCACGACTAAAGTCAAACGCCAATTGAGGTAGATGAGATAACCCATCAAGCCAATCACAGTAAGAGAGTCTCTCACTAGACTGATTAACATGCCACCCATTACCGAGAGAACGTTATTGACTTCAAAGACTACAGCGTTAATTAAATTAGAAGCTGAGTTCTTCTGAAAGAAAACTGTCCGTGCGTGCAATAGCGTTTGAAACATCTGCTCACGCAGTTTGAGAAGAACCGAGTTAATAACCCGGGTCAATAAATAGTTAGAGAGAAATTGCGCCAGACTTCGAACTAAAGCGAGGCCGACCAGAAAAACAGGCACCTGCCAAAGCTTGGAATTGAGCTGCCCAGTAAAGCCTCGATCGAGCAGTGGCTTCATTAAAGCGGGGATTGAGGTCTCGGCTCCGGCAACGATAGCCATGGCCAATAAAGAACCCACAATCAGGCCAATATGTGGTCTGAGATACTGAATTAGGCGGTTTAGGGCGGTACGGTCTTGAGCATTCATATAATGAATTATGCCCACCTTATCAGTCATACTCATAACCCGCAATGAAGAGGCCAATCTTGGGGATTGTTTAGCCTCCCTTGAGGGCATTGCCCGCGAGATCGTCGTGGTCGATACAGCCAGTCAAGACCGCACCCTAGAGATCGCCCGGAACTATGGCGCCATCATTGCTGAGCCCTCAGATTGGCCTGGTTTTGGCCCCCAAAAGAATCGGGCCTTAGACCTCGCTACTGGAGAATGGGTTTTGTCCCTAGACGCTGATGAAAGACTCACTCCGGCCCTGAGGTCGGAAATTCTGACGGCTATCAATCACTCAGCCCAGGTTGACTGTTTTGCGATTCCGAGACTGTCTTGGTATTGCGGCAGATTTATTCGTCACTCCGGCTGGAGCCCTGATTATGTCGATCGCTTATTTAAGCGCGGTACCGCCCGCTTCTCGGATGATTTAGTGCACGAGCGTCTTATCCCTAATGGTCAAGTAGCTCGCCTGAAAAATCCGATGTTGCACTTTAGCTTTATGAACTATTCCCAGGTTCTGCAAAAAATTGATCGCTACTCCACCGCTTCTGCTGAGCAAGCATTTGCCGCAGGTAAAACCAGTAGCCCCTGCAAAGCAGTCTCGCATGGAATATGGTCTTTCTTGCGCACCTATATTCTGCGAGCAGGTTTTTTAGATGGCCCTCAAGGATTGGCTTTAGCCATCTCTAATGGGCAAGGCACTTACTATCGCTATATCAAACTGTGGCAGCTCCATAATCAAAGTCAGCGACCTGATCAACAGGATGTCAAAGAATGATCTCGGTATTACTGGCGACCTATAACTGGCCGCAAGCCTTGAAGCTTTGCCTAGAATCTCTGAATCAACAAACGGATCAGAACTTTGAGATCATCATTGCCGATGATGGCTCCAAAGAAGACACTAAAGCACTGATTGAAGCGATGCGTCCGTCTTTTGCAGTACCCATAACCCATCTCTGGCAAGAAGACATAGGCTTTCGTAAGACGCGCATTTTGAACCAAGCCATTGCAGTAGCAAAGGGCGACTATTTGGTGTTTCTAGATGGCGACTGTATCGTGCAATCCGACTTTATTGCCAAACATCGTGAACTTGCTCAGCCAGGTTTTTTGCTTACCGGTAGCCGCGTGATTCTGAATGAAGCTCTTACTAAGTCTCTCCTGTTTTGGCCACACTGGGATACAAAGCGTTTCTTCAACAGTTTGCTCAGCTATCGCTTGAGTGGGGGAATCAATAAATACCTGCCGATCAAGATCAAGCTTGGCGACGGTAGCTGGCGTCATTACAAAAAATTCGTATGGCGTCGTATCAAAGGTTGCAATATGGCCTGCTGGAAAGCCGATGCCCTGGCAATTCAAGGCTTTGATGAAAGCATGACGGGCTGGGGGCATGAAGATGCTGACTTCATATTCCGCCTGCAACAAAACGGAATCATTCGTAAATCAGGTGCATGGGCAACAGAAGTATTTCATCTCTTTCACCACATTCATGATCAATCTCATGCTGCCGAGAACGCCCGCCACGTGCGTGAAAAAATTCTCGCTAAGGCTCGATAAGAAGCGCTATGTCTAAGCTCTATTCCTATAAACCCAAGAAGGTTTTATTCATTGCCACTCGGCAAATTGGTGATGTACTGGTAACTACACCTCTCATTTCTAGAGCCCGTGAGTTATGGCCCGATGCAGAATTTCATTTTCTGGGCTACCGAGGCAAGCTCGACATGCTCAAAGGAAATCCTGATATTGCCGAAATCATTGAAACCTCAGATCGACCTCGCCTTCCAGAATATCTTGCTCTCTTTAATCGCTTGTTTCAAAGATACGATTTAGCCATCGTCACGCAGCCCAGTGATCGCGCTTATCTCTATGGATTATTGGCTGCGTTCAGAAGAGTCGGTGTTCTTGGCGGTCATCCCCAAGGTCAGACTGGCATTGACAATACAGACCGCAAGGCGGAACGTCAAAATGCCTGGAAGAAAGCGATCTGCATACACACTATAAATGTGGACTACTTCAAGCAACACGTGATTGTAGAAAAGCTGCGTTTACTCGAGGTGTTTTACAAAAATGCACAAGATCTCTTTAGTAAACAGATCGTAGTCACACCCCCTAAAGAAGAATCACTAACCCCAGTCATTGCCAGTCAACTGCTATCACCCTATGTTGTCGTGCATCCCGGACCTCTAACTGCTTATAAACGTTGGCCACTGTCATATTGGCAAATACTCATCACTTGGCTGGTCTCTCAAGGTTGGCAAGTTGTTCTCAGCGCCTCCTCTGCAAAACAGGATCTTCAACTCAATCAAGAGATTCTTTCTCTATTAGATGAGAGTACGCGGCAGAAAGTGATTGATACCGCAGGCAAGCTGTCCATCCCACAAGCAGCAAGCTTAATAAGAGGCGCGCTACTCTATGTTGGTGTCGATACGTCTATTACGCATCTTGCTGCAGCTTGCAATACCAAAACGATTGCCCTTTTTGGCCCTACGCCACCTACTAACTTTGGACCCTGGCCTAATGGCTTTATCGGTACCGAGCCTTATGTTTTGCGCGCTCGTACTCAAACGAATGGCTATGTAACGATCTTACAAGGCCCTGGAGAATGCGTACCTTGTCGCAAAGCCGGCTGTGATGATCATCCGAATAGCTTGAGTGAATGCCTGGATTTACTAGAACCTGCTCAAGTGATTACTGCAATTGAACAAGCTTTAAGCAAGGCTTAGTGATACTGAACTTGTACAGGATTAGCTTGCTTGGAAGCTAAGACTTGATGCAGGCTATGTAAGCAAGCGTCATCAGGATAGACCCGCAAGTCCTCTGGGAACTGAATTAAGCAAGCACCACCAGCCGTAGTCACCGCTGCCGTCAGAATTAAACCCTTGACTCCATCATTACTAGCTGTGGGAGGGGCGCCAAATTTAGGTTCTCGAGTGCGATTAGCCATTAAGTAGGGTCCAATTTGGCTACGTAACATCTTCACATCGATCGCTGAATCAATACAAACGTGCACATTGCGTGCAAAGCGCATTCTGGCACCCGTGATATCCATGACTGCTTCCGCAACAACTCGCATACCGCCTGAGAACTTATCGGGGGTAACGTTCACCTTGGCAACAAGTAACTCATCTTCTTTAAGCCAAGAGCGATTGGGTTCATAGACTTCGCTATAGAGAGTGACTTCAATTGCAGCACTACCATCATCAATCGTTGCAATCATCATGCGTCCACGCTGCCCCGTCAGCATCCGCGCCGAGGTGATAATGCCTGCAATTAATTGATCTTTACCTTCAGTCACTTTTGCTAAAGGCTGGCGGATAAAGTGGCTAGTCTCTTCACGATAAGCATCAAACATATGTCCTGTTAAACATAGGCCGAGCGCGGTCTTCTCTTCAGAGAGGCGTTTTTTCTCAGACCACACAGGTTCGCGCACTAACTCTGGCAGGTGACGATCGGCTTCACCAGCAACTTCAAATAAGCTCACCTGGTTCACTGAGGCTTCGGCTTGTTCTGCAGCTTCAATGGCACGTGCCAGGGAAGCTAATAAGGTAGAACGAATATCAAATAGATTGCCGCCAGTCTGGAGTTGATCTTTATACAAGGTATCAAACGCTCCAGCCCGTATCAAAGCTTCAATCGCACGACGATTGACTTGACGGCGATCGACGCGCATACAGAAATCAAAAATATCCTTAAAGGATCCGCCCGCTTCACGCGCTTTAACAATCGCCTCAATTGCCGCCTCACCCGTACCGCGTACTGCACCCAGACCATAACGAATGTGACTGAGTGGCGCATCCGGCGTAGCATCTGGGCTCCGTAAGGGAGTGAAGTCATACACGCCAGTGTTGATATCGGGAGAGAACACCCGTATTTGATTAGCCAAGCAGTCGTCATACAAGATCTTGATCTTATCGGTATCGTCCATGGCGAGCGATAAGTTGGCTGCCATAAATTCTGCGGGGTAATGGGCTTTTAACCAGGCGGTTTGATAAGCCAATAAGGCATAAGCAGCTGCATGCGATTTATTAAAACCATAACCCGCAAAGCGTTCCATCAGGTCATAGATTTCATTGGCTTTGCCTTCAGAGATACCGCCAGCTTTTGCCCCATCACTAAAGATCTTGCGATGCTGTGCCATCTCTTCAGGTTTTTTCTTGCCCATCGCACGTCGTAATAAATCCGCGCCACCCAATGAGTAGCCACCGATCATCTGCGCCATCTGCATCACCTGTTCTTGATAGACCATGATGCCGTAGGTTTCACGTAGAACGGGTTCGATACGGGGATCGGGATACTCTACTTTTTGACGCCCGTGCTTACGCTCAATAAAGTCTGGAATAAGATCCATCGGGCCCGGACGATATAAGGCGACCAAGGCAATGATGTCCTCAAAACGATCGGGCTTGGCTTCCCGAAGCATACCTTGCATGCCGCGACTTTCTAGCTGGAAGACGGCAACGGTATTGGCTTTTTTGAGGACCTCAAACGCAGCAGGATCATCGAGCGCCATATCGCCAATGCTCCAGTCTTTGCGATCCGCATGGAGGGTTTTAATCCAGCGCTCGGCTGCTGCCAAGATGGTCAGCGTCGTCAGACCTAAGAAGTCAAACTTAACGAGACCAATCGCCTCTACATCATCTTTATCAAACTGACTGATCACAGAACTACTATCTTGATCTTTTGTCTCTTGGGTGTAGAGTGGACAAAAATCTGTTAGCTTACCGGGGGCAATCAATACGCCACCAGCATGCATACCCACGTTACGAGTCATACCCTCTAATTGCTGAGCGAGCGATAAGAGTTGACGCACTTCATCTTCATTCTTCTCACGCTCGGCTAATTGTTTTTCTTCCTTCTTGGCCATATCAATCGTCATGTATTGACCTGGCTTATTCGGCACAAGCTTAGCGATACCATCGACAAAGTTATAGCCCTGCTCTAATACTCGACCTACATCTCGAATCGCTGCACGCGCAGCCATAGTGCCGAAGGTCACAATTTGGCTGACCGCATCTTTGCCGTACTTATCTTTAACGTACTGAATCACTCGGTCGCGACCCTGCTGACAAAAATCGATATCAAAGTCAGGCATCGAGACACGCTCAGGATTCAGAAAGCGCTCAAAAAGGAGGTTGTAACGCAAGGGGTCAAGGTCGGTAATGCCTAGTGAATAAGCAACCAAAGAGCCTGCTCCCGATCCGCGCCCAGGACCTACGGGAACGCCGTTGTTCTTAGCCCAGTTAATGAAGTCAGCAACAATCAAGAAGTATCCTGGGAAACCCATTTGCGAGATTGTCTTCACTTCAAAGACCAGGCGATCGTGATAACGACCCTCTTCTTTTGTGCGCTCTGCTGGATCAGGAAAGTTACGCTCCATGTGGCGCTTCAAACCAATCTCCGATTGCTGCAATAAATAATCGTCTAGCGTAATACCAGGTGGCGTCGGGAAATTTGGTAAACGCGGTTGGCCTAAAGTGAGCGAGAGATTGCAACGTTTAGCAATTTCTACTGAGTTCGCTAAGGCAACAGGTAAATCTGCAAAGCGCTGTTCCATCTCCACTTGACTCAGGAAATATTGCTCTTCATTGAATTTCTTCTGACGACGGGGATTACCTAATAACTCACCCTCAGCGATACATACTCGTGCCTCATGCGCCGTGAAATCACTTCTTTGCATGAATTGCACAGGATGGGTCGCTACTACGGGCAGGTCTAATTCACTGGCCAGATGACAAGCGAATTGAAGGTGTTGCTCATCTTGCGGATGACCGCCGCGCTGCACTTCAATGAAGTAACTATCGGGGAATACCTTGCTCCAACGCTGTGCCAGGACTTTAGCTTGATCGGATTGACCGCCTAATAGCGCTACACCCACATCGCCAGTGCGTGCCCCCGACAAGGCAATCAGACCATGGGCTAGGGTTTTCTTCGCTTTACGGTCTTCTTCTTTGGCGGCGGGTTCTGTAAACCATTGGGGGTTCACTTCGGCTCTACCGCGCGATTGATTATCTAAAGAAGCGCGGCTAAGCAACTGACATAAATTCAGATAGCCCGATTGGTTTTGCACCAAGAGCAATAAACGATGGGGTTGATCGGGATCCTGAGGATTGCTAATCCAGACATCAGCACCAGCAATCGGTTTAAGTCCTGCGGCACGGGCTCCAGAATAAAAACGCACTAGGCCAAATAGATTACCCAGGTCTGTGATGGCCAAGGCACCCATCTCATCTTTAGCGGCTGCAGCAATCGCATCATCAATTCGCACGATTCCGTCCGTAATTGAAAACTCGGAGTGGAGACGAAGATGAACAAAACGAGGTAAAGCCATGAGATGATTTTAGCTGTGTCTGACCTACAAAAACTCCCTTCCCGAGCCAGAGCCTATCGCGGGCGATTTGCACCTTCCCCGACCGGCCCTTTGCATGCTGGCTCTCTAGTGGCAGCCCTTGGCAGCTGGCTTGACGCACGGGCTCATCAGGGTCAGTGGCTACTCCGGATTGAGGATGTGGATACCCCCCGTAGCGTATTTGGAGCAGCCCAGCAAATCGAGGCCCAGCTACTGGCCTGCGGCCTGCAATGGGACGAAGAGCCCATGTGGCAGTCCAAGCAGCAGGAAAGCTACCAAAAGGCCTTGAATCAGCTCATTGAGGAGGGTCAGCTTTACCCTTGCAACTGCTCCCGCCAAACTATTGCTAAGACCCTAGAGGCACTAGGGATCGAGACCGAACGCCATCAAGACTTAGTCTATCCAGGCAGTTGTAGAGGAAAACTAGGGCGCAAAAACGAAGAACCCAGCACCGCTTGGAGAATCGCCCTCCCCAAATACTGTGCCATTGAATTTGAGGATCGCGCCTTGGGTCATCAGATCCAGAATCTGAATCAGGAGGTAGGCGACTTTGTCCTACGCAGAAGTGATGGTCTATTTACGTATCAATTGGCGGTGGTTGTCGATGATGATGAACAAGGAATTACGCATGTGGTCCGGGGCGAAGATTTACTCAGCAATACGGCAAGGCAAATTTATTTACAGAAAGTACTTCACTACCCGACGCCAGAGTATTTACATTTACCCCTAGTACTTGATGAATTTGGTGAGAAACTGAGCAAGCAAACTCTGGCTAACGCAATCGATACAAGCACTCCTGCTGATGCTCTCAACGCGCTTGAACAAGCAGCCAATCATTTGGGATTGCAGGAAATCGCTAAGCAAGCACACCAGAGTATTGGTGAGTTTTTGTCAGCAGCGACTGTTGCTTGGAAAAAGAAGTACTACTAATTAATATATTCGCGCTTTATTTCTTTTTGAAGCCACCAAGCAAAGCGCCAACTGGAGGCTTTGCAGGAACAATACCCACCTTCTTAACTTCGGGCTGAGGGCTTGCACCTTCAGCCTGTGCGGCATCCGACTTTTCTGCCTTATTGGCTAACTTTGGAGATTCATAGGGGGTGAAGAAGAAAGGATCAGCAGGGGGTGCTGATGTTCGGCTAGGTGTTGGTGTTGAATACGATCTCTGAGAAGTTTCTCGAGTCGATCGATGTCTAGGGCGATCGTCAGATTCATTACCGCCCGGTATATCGATGTTGGGTAAAGGCATGATTTCTAACTTACGCTTCATCAACTTCTCGATATCGTCGAGCAGACGTTTTTCACTATCGTCTACCAAAGCAATCGCATCACCAGTACTTCCTGCGCGCCCAGTGCGGCCAATCCGGTGAATAAAGTCCTCCGCATTAAACGGTAACTCATGATTAATCACACATGGCATTGCTGGAATATCTAAACCCCGGGCTGCCACATCAGTTGCAACGAGCGCTTCGATTGCACCAGATTTGAAAGCGTCAAGCGTTAAAGTGCGCTCGCCTTGACTCTTATCGCCATGAATCGCGCCGGCTTTAATCCCGTCTCGCTCTAGAGCACGCGCTAGTCTGGCGCAACCCATGCGGCTATTGGTAAAGATGATGCACTGGCGGGACAAACCTTGTTCCGTTCGTGAAGCCAAAATCTTCACAATCGCCTTTTCTTTATCCCCCGATCGCACCATGTGAATGACTTGGCGCACAGTATCAGCAGCAGCATTTTGCCTAGCCACTTCCACCGTCACAGGATTACGTAAATAGCTCTGTGCCAGTTTTTTAATCTCTGGCGAGAACGTTGCTGAGAATAATAAAGTCTGACGTTGTGCAGGAATTAAATTGATGATCCGTTGCAAATCGGGCAAGAAGCCCATATCAAGCATGCGGTCGGCTTCATCTAAGACTAAGAGTTCTACTTGAGAGAGGTTTGCTACCTTAGATCCAATGTGATCTAGGAGACGGCCAGGCGTCGCAATCAAAATCTCGATACCGCCTCGCAAGGTGGCTACTTGCTCTTTCATATCCACCCCACCGTAGACCACGGCAGAACGTAAATCAGTATGACGAGAATAGTTTGCTGCATTCTCTGCCACCTGAACGGCTAACTCGCGGGTCGGTGTAAGCACCAAAGCTCGGATTGGATGTCTGGCAGGTGAGGCGCTACTACTTGCGTGACGCAAAATGCGTTGAATAATAGGCAATACAAATGCGGCAGTTTTGCCAGTGCCTGTTTGGGCAGCGCCCATCAAGTCTTGCCCCAATAAAACGTGGGGTATGGCTTGCGCTTGAATGGGTGTAGGGCTAGTGTAGCCCTGCTCAGATACCGCTTTTTGGATCAGCGGATCTAAGCCAAAATGAGCAAAGGTAATCGTTGCTTGGGGAGTGGGTTCAGCAGAAGTTTCAGTAGGGATATTTGTCAAGGTAACTTACAGAATGGCTGCGATACCGGCTTTTGCAGTAGCCGCATCATCAGTCGATTTAACGCCGGAAACGCCGACTGCGCCGATGGTAAAACCATTTACCTCGATATTGACCCCGCCCTCTAACATTCCCATGCTATGGGGAACAGATGCAAAAGCGGTACGGCCATTATTAATAATCTCTTCGTAAACGCGAGTCTCACGCTTACCCATCGCAGCAGTCCGCGCTTTCTCTTGAGCAATGTATGCAGAGATATGCGCACAACCATCTCGACGAATCAAGCCCAGTAAGTGGCCACCGTCATCACAAACCGCAATGGTCACAGCAAAGTTGTTGGCCTCTGCATATTTATTTGCTGCATCCAGAATCTTTTGTGCATCAGCTTGGGTGAGGTAAGGTTTAGAAGCTAACATGATTTTCTTTCTATCTTTTAAACTAGATTATTAGTAAACAAATTATTTTAAGAATTCTTGGGCAGCAACTACGCCACTCGCTTTAGGTTTGTAACCCATGGCACCAAAACTCATCTCTACACCGCTTAAGGCAGCCATCAAACTGAGTTCATTGCAATCGCCTAAGTGGCCAATACGGAAGGCCTTACCTTTAATCTTGCCTAAACCGGTGCCCAAGGAGAGATTAAATTTCTCGAGAGCATGTTTACGCAATTTATCAGCATCCAAACCTTCTGGTGTAGCGATACAAGTTAGCACTGGAGAGAAGGTATCTTTATCCAAGCACTGATTCTCAAGGCCCCAGGCAGCCACCGCGTGACGGCAGGCTTGGGCCAAGCGTTGATGGCGGGCAAAGATATTATCTAAGCCTTCAGCCAACATCATCTCCATCGCTTCATGCAAGCCATACATCAGGTTGGTACTAGGAGTTGTTGGCCAGTAACCATTTTTATTGGATTCGATGATTTCATCCCAAGCCCAATAGGCTTTAGGCATCTTATTGTGCTTGCTTGCTTCAATCGCCTTGGGCGACAAAGCATTAAAACCAATTCCAGGCGGAAGCATCAAGCCTTTTTGTGATCCAGAGATGGTGACATCAGCGCCCCATTTGTCATGCTGAAAATCAGCAGCGCCTAAACCAGAAACACTATCAACCAATAACAAGGCAGGATGCTTAGCATCATCAATCGCTTTGCGTACTGCAGCGATATTGGAAGTTACACCCGTCGAAGTTTCGTTATGGACTACGCACACTGCTTTGATTTCATGGCCCGTATCTTTGCGAAGACGCTCTTCGATCACTGCAGCATCCACACCCCATCGCCAAGTGTCTTGACCAGGCTTACCAACTACCTCAGGATGTAAACCTAAGCGGGTTGCTAGTGCGCGCCATAAGTTAGCAAACTGACCAGTTTCATAAAAGAGGACTTTGTCACCAGGATTGAGCACATTAACTAATGCGCCTTCCCATGAGCCTGTTCCTGAAGCAGAGTAAACAATGACAGGCTGATCCGTTTTGAAAATCTTTTTCAGATTACTTAATACTGCTTTACCAAACTCACCAAACTCAGGGCCGCGGTGATCAATCGTTTGATAGCTGATAGCGCGCAGAACACGACTTGGCACTGGGCTGGGGCCTGGAATATGTAAAAAGTGTCGCCCTGAAGGGTGCGAGTCCAGTTTTAGCATTTTTAGTCTCTTGTTATGTGATTTTTATTGAAAAACAATGTTTTAATACATTTTCCCATACCTTGTTATATGAGCACCAATTCAACCCTAGCCCCTGAAATCGTCTCCCAGCTGCGGAAAAATATCCGTGGCCAAGTGTTGACCGATACCCCAAGCCGGGGCCGCTATGCCACGGATGCCTCGATTTACCAGCAATTTCCGCTGGGGGTGGTCATTCCCGAGAGCGCCAGCGACATTGAAGCAGCCTTAGCAGTTGCCAGGGAGCATCAGATTCCGATCCTTCCTCGGGGTGGCGGCACCAGTCAATGTGGTCAGACCACTGGCGTTGCCTTAGTACTCGATAACACCCACTTCTTTCGCAAGAGTCTACAGATCGATCCTGAAAAAGGTTTTGCTGAAGTTGAGCCGGGGATGGTTCTGGATCATCTCAATGCCGAACTCAAAAAACATGGTCTGTGGTTTCCGGTCGATGTATCGACATCGGCGCAAGCGACGATTGGTGGAATGGCAGGAAATAATTCATGTGGCAGTCGTTCAATTGCCTACGGCAACATGGTACATAACGTTTTAGGTATTGATGCTTGGCTAGCGGATGGCAGCATCGCTCAATTTGGCAACTTTGCAAGCAGTACTGGCAAGGCAAAACAACTTGGTCAATTTGTGCAAGGTCTAGCTAATCAGTTACAACCTGAGATCGAGGCACGTTTCCCGAAAGTGATGAGACGCGTTGCAGGTTATAACTTGGATGTCTTTCATCCTCAAAGCGAATTACCTTACACCCCAGATGGCAGTGTTAATTTGTCGCACCTGCTCGTTGGTAGTGAAGGAAGCCTGGCTTACTTCAAGTCCCTCAAACTCAAACTCGCGCCACTACCCCAACACAAAGTCTTAGGCGTCGTGAACTTTGCCAGTTTTTATAAGGCCATGGATAGTGCGCAGCATATTGTCAAACTAGGCCCCACCGCAGTGGAGTTAGTGGATCGCACGATGATTGATCTGGCGCGCACGAATCCTAGCTTTAAGAAAACGATTGAAACTGCTTTAATTGATGCACAAGGTACAACACCAGAGGCGATTCTACTGGTGGAGTTTTCTGGAGAAACACAAACAAGCTTGCTTGAGAAACTCAAGAGCCTAAAAACGCTAATGGGTGATCTAGGTCTGCCCGGTTCAGTGGTGCCAATGCCTGATGCCGGCATGCAAAAGAATTTATGGGAAGTGCGTAAGGCTGGCTTAAACATCATGATGAGTCTTAAAGGTGATGGCAAGCCTGTCAGCTTCATTGAAGACTGTGCCGTTCCGCTCGAGTCTCTTGCTGAATATACCCAAGCCCTGACCGAGGTCTTTGCTAAATATGGCTCACGCGGCACTTGGTATGCCCATGCATCCGTCGGCACACTGCACGTTCGCCCCATTCTGGACATGCGACGTGATGGTGCCCAGAAGATGCGCGCAGTGGCAGAAGAGGCTTCTGAGCTAGTGCGAAAATACAAAGGGGCTTATAGCGGTGAGCATGGTGATGGCCTGTGTCGTGGTGAGTGGATCTCATGGCAGTTTGGCCCAAAGATCACCGAGGCCTTAGCGCAAATCAAACAGGCATTCGATCCCAGTAATTTATTTAATCCGGGCAAGATCATCAATCCGCCCAAGATGGATGATGCAAGCTATTTCCGCTTCCCACCTGATTACAAAGTCATTCCCCTCAAACCCAGCTTAGATTGGTCAGCCTGGAATGTACAAAACAATCCAGTAACCGAAGAAATTACTACAGCAGGTAGCGGTGGCGATCCTGCACTCGGTTTAGCTAAAGCAGTCGAGATGTGTAATAACAATGGTCACTGCCGTAAATTTGATGCCGGCGTGATGTGTCCTAGCTATCGCGTGACCCGTGATGAAAAAGATCTCACTCGCGGCCGTGCAAATACCTTGCGGCTCGCTTTATCGAATCAACTCGATACACACGATGAGCATTCACCATTAGGCAGCGATGCGATTAAAGAAGTCATGGATCTGTGCGTGAGCTGCAAAGCTTGTCGACGTGAATGTCCAACCGGCGTTGACATGGCGAAGATGAAAATTGAGTTCTTGCATGCTTACAAGAAACGGGTTGGCTTCACTATGCGGGATTGGTTAGTCGCTGCCTTACCCAAGTACGCACCGATTATCAGCAATATCCCGGGCTTACCTGCTTTACTCAATCTACGAAATCACCTGCCTCCAGTAGCGAAGCTACAAGAGTGGCTGATGGGTATCTCTGCACAAAGAAGTTTGCCGGTCTGGAAAAAAGAGACTCTCTGGAATGACAAATCTATTCTCCAAAAGTTGCAATACAGCCCAGCAGAACTGCATCAAGATGGTAAAGGGGTAGTACTCCTAGCAGATAGCTTTAATGCCTATTTTGAAAACGAGAACTTACAGGCTGCCATTCAAGTCCTTCAGACTGCCGGCTATCGTGTTCATATTCCACAGAAAACCACTCAGGCCAAAACAAGCTCAACAAGCGCTTGCTCAAAAGAGTTTTGTTGTGGTCGCACCTATCTTGCAGCAGGCATGGTCGATCAAGCCAAAGAGACATTAGGTGAATTAGTCGATTACTTGGTACCCTATGCGCAAGCTGGCATTCCGATTATTGGTCTAGAGCCCTCTTGCTTATTTACCCTCAAGGACGAAGCCTTAGTAATGGGCTTTGGTGATAAAGCGATTACCGTAAGCAAACAAGCGCAACTCTTAGAAGAATTTTTAGCAGCGCAAGCCAAAGACAATAAGCTGAGTCTGAATCTGAAGGCAGCGACTCGACCTGTACTCTTTCATGGTCACTGCCACCAAAAAGCCTTTGCTGCTGTGACTCCTGCGCTGGAGCTACTCAAACTCATTCCTAATGCCAATCCAGAACTCATTGAGTCCTCCTGCTGCGGTATGGCAGGTAGCTTTGGTTATGAGAGTGAGCACATCACTGTATCCAAACAAATGGCAGAGATGAGTCTTCTACCTACCATCAGAAAGTCGCCCAATAGCTGGATAGTCGCAGATGGCACGAGTTGCCGCCATCAAATTACCGATGGTACGCAAAGAGATGCAGTGCACATTGCCAAAATTCTGGCGGCCCATCTATAAGCAATTCTGCTAAATAAATCCCCCTGCATCTAAGGGGACGTATGAATTTCTTGAAACTCATAAAGCTAAAATAACTCCTCAGCCAAGGAGTTTTAGATCATCAAAGAAATACAGAAATTAAAAGTCTTCGATATTGCCCATTTTCTTGATGGTGAAGAAGTCCTGACTGAATACCTCTTACAAGTTACGCAGAATGGCGATACTGATGAGCTAATTTGGGTTCTTTGTCATATAGCTAGAACCGAATCCAGCCTTCAAATTAGCCCTCCCTAAATATGAATAATTTCATAAATTCATGCTATCATGCATTCATGCGGCATGAATACAGGAGAATGCTATGGGCATAGTTATAGATCGCCAGGTTATTAAATCCATAGGGTCGAGTGGACAGATATCCCTTGGTAAAGAGTATGCGGGACGTCAGGTTTTAATCGAAAACCCAGAGCCCGGTGTTTGGGTTATCAAAACAGCTACTGTTATTCCAGACAATGAGAAATGGATGCATACACCAGCAGCCAAAAAGAACCTCAGTAACGCCCTAGCCTGGGCTGAAAAAACACCTGCAAGAGCAAGCGATCTCACTAAATTAAAAATGAATAAAACTCATGTCGCGAAACGCAAGGCCTGAATTATTCATCGAACTAGATCTCAACAGCCCTGTCTTTCAATCAACCTGAGATGACTTGGAACTGATTGAACAAGAAAAAGCAGTAGCGACTTTTGAAAAAATTACACAGCTAACATGGAACCAAGCCTATCGCGATAAGGGCTTGAAATGGGAGAAAATTCACAGTATTCAACCTCCCAAAGGCGTAGAAGCGCTGTATTCATTTAGAGTAAGCAAATCAATTCGTGGAATTGGCTTTAGACAAGATCATTTTTTAAGGGTTTTATGGATTGAGCCTGATCATGATGCTGCTTATGGAAAAAAGTAACACCCACTATTGAGAGTCTCAACTCAAAGCTCCATAAAGAATCATCAGCAAAGTCCCCAGAAATAAAGCCGGGGTCAAGAGACGTCCAGGTCTATAAAGAGTCAGCCCAAGACTCAATCCGCAAATCAGAATCCGGGTCCAAACCGGCACGGTTTCTAATAAGCCGACGGGTAATAAAATTAATCGAATGGTTAAGGCTGCTACCATCGCATAGGTGACTGCTGAGAGCCAACGGAAGATCTCACTATCTTGATGAATGTGGCTCGAGAGCAAGACGCCAATTGCGCGACAGATATAAGTGCCAACACAGGCACCAATCAGAGCAGCCCCCAAAGACCATCCGCTGAGCATGTTATGCATTAGCCGATCACCCCTGGTTTCTTGCGCAAGACCTTACGATCAATATAGTAGGCAATCGTTCCAGCAATGACTGCAGAAGCGAGTAGACTGGTATCGCGGTCGATAAAATAAAAGATGGGGCCTAAGATGCAGCCTAAGCCAATCGCAATTCGATTGATCCAGGGCTTGACCTCTGCAAAAGTTAATAAGAAAAATAAAGGGTTGATAAAGACGAGGCCAAGTGTCACTGCAGTTGGCACAAGCGCTGCTAAGTAATAACCCAAGATCGTTGCAGGAATACTAATTAACCAACAGACCAAACCAAAGCCAACAAAATAACTCAGGCGATGCTTGACTTCAATACTTGAAAACTCGCGCATAGAGATAGCCCATGCGGTCATCGCCAATAGATGCACAGAGGCATAGAGATTTTTATTACGGTCCCGATCATGTAGCTGTGGAAATAAAGAAACCGTCATCGTGATAAAGCGGGTAGAAGTTAAGGTTACCGCCAAGATAATTGGCAATACTGAGGCTCCGCCAAGGACCATCTCCATGAGAACGACTTGGCCAGGCAAAGCAAACATCAGCAGCGTACTGAGCGCTGGGAACCACATATCTAGGCCGCTCGTTTTACCCATTGCTCCAAAACCCACCATGCCCGCAAACAGGACAATTGCAGGTGCACCAGCAGCATTCTTGAGCCCAGTTCGAAAAGCATCCTGGCGATTCTTGAAGCGCTCAGAAACGGATTTTTCTAGAGCTAACTCACCTGGATCTATATAGGGCTGCTGGGGTGATGACATAGCACTATTGTAAAAGGGTTTATACGGAATGATTAGACTGAGCCAAGGCCCATTCAATATGCTCAACGACAAGTGGTGGCGTATCAGCAGCAATATCTAAGGCGGCAATGAGCGCTTCCCGAATACCTTTTTTTTCTTCTTCAGGCGTATCTGAACCCAATGCATTGCCCAGTGCTACTGCTAAATTGCGACGCCACTTCGCATAGCCAATGCGCCGTATCGCACTGCCCTCATGATTGCGTTCAAACTGAACTTCAGTCCACGACCATAACTCTAAAAGTGAGGCACTACCCAAGCCATTACGAGCTGCAAAATCAGGTAAGGTACTGCGCTGTGCAAATTTATTCCAGGGGCAAATGAGTTGGCAGTCATCGCAGCCATACACGCGGTTACCCATTGCTTTGCGAAACTCAATTGGGATAAGGTCTGGATTCTCAATCGTCAGATAAGAGATACACCGTCTTGCATCCAATGCATATGGTGCAGTAATGGCTTGTGTAGGACAGATATCAATACATGCACTGCAGCTACCACAATGCTCTTCGATTTCTGTATCCAGTGGCAAAGGTATATCGACTAAGATCTCACCCAAGAAAAAAGTGGATCCTGCTTCTCTGTTGAGTAATAAAGTATGTTTACCGCGCCAACCCAATCCTGCTTTGCGAGCCAGCTCAACCTCCATTAGTGGTGCAGAGTCGGTAAAGACGCGATAGCCAAAAGAACCAATCTTTGCTTCAATAGATTTTGCAAAATCTTGTAATCGCTGGCGCAAGATCTTGTGATAGTCACGACCGCGGGCGTAGATTGAGACTACTGCTTGATCGGGCTGAGCAAGACGCTGCCACTCTTGCTCAAAATCAACTTCGGGCGGTACATAGTTCATGCGTACACAAATCACTCGAGTGGTACCAGGCAAAAGTAGTTGCGGATCCGAGCGGAGCGCAGCATGGCGTTGCATATATTCCATATGACCATGGCGCCCGGCAGCAAGCCACTCTCGCAATTTATTCGTAGCCTCACCTAAATGGGTGTCGGTCACACGGACATCATCAAAACCAATGGCCCTGGCCTCTCCATCAAGCCATTGGCGTAACGAACCCAGTTGGGCGCCATCCAAGGTGGAGGGAGAAGATGAAGGTGAGCTCATGAATTAAGAATGTATAGCAATAATTGAATAAACTAGGTAAATACTATGACCCAGAGCCAAACCCAGATAAAGCATTGTAGGCAAGAAAGTGAGACTGCAGCTCTAGCCCAGTCTTTGGGGAATGCCCTCGTCAAAGTCCTAACAAGCAATACCAACCATCATCTCAATATTGCCCTCATCGGCGATCTAGGGGCTGGGAAGACCACTTTTGCACGTTATCTTATTCAAGGGATGGGGCATCTTGGCAAAGTGAAGAGCCCGACATATACGCTGTGTGAACCTTATCCAATTAATCTAGATCAGCAGCTGCTGACAGTCCATCACTTTGACCTCTATCGCATGCACTCTCCCCTCGAGTGGCAAGAGGCAGGCTTTGCGGAATACTTTGATGCGCCAGGATTGTGTTTAGTCGAGTGGCCCGAGAAAGCAGAAAATACCCTGCCACCATTTGATCTGCAGATGACATTGACTGCTGGCAATACCGAGCCTGAAAGAGTCATTACGCTACAAGCCAAGAGCATCCTTGGCGAGCAATTACTAAAGCAGATCTAAACGTTCATGAAAAAGCCCACTACACCAGCCAATCTCTCGAGACGTCAGCATCTCAAGACTTCGGCCAAGCTCTTGGGTTTTGTTCTCCTCTTAGGTGAGATGGACATTGCCTGGGGTGCCAAGATTCTGGGAGTGCGAATGTGGCCTTCAGAAGATTACACACGCATCACACTGGAGTCGGATACCCCTCTGCCTATTACTCAGCAGATGCTGACCAATCCCGATCGCTTAGTAGTCGATGTCCAGAACCTAGAACTCAATCCCACTCTCAAAGATATTGTGGCTAAAGTAAAACCCAACGACCCGTATGTGTCGCAAATTCGGGTGGGGCAATATCAGCCGAATGTTGTGCGCTTAGTCTTTGACCTCAAAGAGCCAGTGAAGCCGCAACTCTTTACCCTTGATCCGATTGGCGAGTATCAATACCGCATGGTGTTTGATCTTTACCCTACTACCCCACCTGATCCTTTAATGGAGTTAGTCAAAAGTAGTGCGCGCAAAGAGCAAGCACTCGTTAAATCCAATGAAGAGATTGATCAGATAGCCCAATTTGCCAATAAACCAGAAAAAGGTCCACCAGTTGCCCAGGCCATTCCGGATGCCAAAGCCCCTCCAGCAACTGCCAAGTACAAGCGATTAATCACGATTGCGATTGATGCAGGGCATGGTGGCGAAGATCCTGGTGCCATAGGGGCAGCTGGCTCAAGAGAAAAGAATGTGGTGCTCTCGATTGCCAAGCGCCTCAATCAAAAGATTGAGAACGAAGACTATATGCGCCCTTTTTTAACTAGGGATGGTGATTACTTTGTCCCACTTCATGTCAGAGTCAGAAAAGCCCGAGCGGTGCAAGCCGATTTATTTGTATCGATTCATGCGGATGCTTTTATTGAAAGAAATGCTAAGGGCGCTTCAGTCTTTGCACTCTCGCAAATGGGGGCATCAAGTACTACCGCCAGATGGATGGCCAATAAAGAGAATGCTTCAGACCTGATTGGGGGCATCAATATCAAGACTCAAGATCGACAAGTAGCCAATCTCTTGCTCGATATGTCGACCACTGCACAGATCAATGATTCGCTGCAGGTTGGCAATGCAGTTTTAAGACAAATTGGCGGTTTTGCAGCGCTTCATAAAGGCAAAGTGGAGCAAGCCAGCTTTGCTGTACTCAAAGCGCCGGATATTCCCTCGATCTTGGTCGAGACTGCCTTTATCAGCAATCCACAAGAGGAGGCCAGACTCAATGATGATGCCTATCAGGACCGAATTGCGGAGGCTATTTTGAAGGGAATTAAAGATTATTTCTCAAAGAATCCGCCAGTGGCAAGACGGGTGAACTCCTAAGCAAGGGGCTAGAAAGGCAGGGCCAGCAAGAGCCACTGAAGAAGTCACAAGTCTTGCTATAATTTCCGTTTTACCGGGTCGGTAGCTCAGTCGGTAGAGCAGCGGACTTTTAATCCGTTGGTCGCGAGTTCGAATCTCGCCCGACCCACCAGCAATACTAAGCCTCGCTTTTGCGGGGCTTTTTTATTGCCTGCATCATCCTTTCAAATAGCTCTTTAAACCCTGTTTTAGGGCTATTTTTTTACTATGAAATCAGCCCCAAATCCACTAAAATAGGTCTATGCCAACTAAGTTTGCCACCCAATCCCAAGCCCGCCAATACAACGTCTCTAACGCTGTAGCTTCTGCTCGGATTGAAGGTATTGTTCCAACTAAGCAGTTAGAGCAAAACCTCACTGATTACGTTGCCGGCAAAAAGAGTATTGCGCAAATATTGGAAGAAACTAAGCAACGTTATGTCACGCTACGACGCGGATGACACTTACTGCTACCCAGGTACAGACGTACTTCGAAACAAAGCAGAAATAACTAACGCTGAAGATTTAGACGCTTATGAAGGTGAGCTAGCTACTTTGCGCTCGATTGAAATTCTAGAGAACCCCATAGCCGATCAATTTGACCTCACCCATCTTCAACGCATTCATTTAGCACTCTTCCAGGATGTATACGACTGGGCTGGGAAGATTCGCACAGTAGATATCAGCCGTGGTAATAGTCGTTTTGCCAATGTGCGCTTTATTGAATCTGCGGCAAACGATATATTTAACAAGTTAGCTCGCGAAAACTGGCTTAATGGACTAGATTCAAACTCCCTATCAAAACGACTAGCTCACTACTTATCAGAGATAAACGCTCTTCACCCTTTTCGAGAGGGAAATGGTCGCGTACAACGAATATTCATCTCCCAACTTAGTCAATCGGTAGGCTATCAACTGGACTACTCAGACCTGGAGCAGGAGCAAATTTATCGAGCAATGGAGCTAGCTTTTAATGGCGATGAATCCATTCTTGCCGATCTCATTTTGGAGCGCCTGGAGAAAAGCTAAGTGGCTTGAGCAATTTACCACCCTGCCTGAGCCAATTAATCTCTTTAAGCCCGTTGGTCGCGAGTTCGAATCTCGCCCGACCCACCAGTTATACAAAAGCCACCTTCGGGTGGCTTTTTCTTTTGGCAACGATTGCTTTGAACATGTAGACAAAATTGAGGTAATGTTCTCCTGAGACCAAATACACTTTCAGGCTAAATATGTCCTACAAAACATTACTTTGCATTGGTTTTTCCATGCTCATTGCTGGATGCCAAAGTGCATCAACAGCAGTCCCGCCGCTAGTTAATCCCGGAGGAGATATCACCCTCATTTTTAACAGAGAAAATTCGGTACTAACAAGCATTTGGAGAGCAAGAGTTTTTATAGGTGATACCGATGTATGCGCCATTCCAATTGGTGATAGCTGCCAGGTCAATATTTCAGCAGGCTCGTATGTTCTAAAAGTATTCCCCTTTGGATCTTCAACCCTAGGAATATTTACACACAGGTATGAATTCAAAAGCGGGAAAACCTATCGATTTGTTATTTCACCAAATGACCCCGCCTTAATCATTAACTTTATAGGTCCTGGAAGCATCATTTATACCGAAGCCAATAGAAACTCCAGTGAAGATACGGACAATGGCGATCTCACCATGAAACTAGTCGATGAATACTAGGCTTTTTCCTAGTTAGACTTAATTCTTCAGTTTGATAGCCGCTAGTCAATAAACACAGTCTTGGAGCAGCCAATCTCACCCGCCCGCAAGTAATGCAAAAGCCACCCTTGGGTGGCTTTTGCTTTTAGCCTTAATGTCGCTCACTAGTCACTCCAAAGCTTGCCTGCAGTAGCCCAGTCAGACTTTTTGACATCTTGGTAGATCACATCTACTGACTCAGCTGAACAGCCCATAATTTTTACTGCTGCCTCAGTAATCGCGATGGCATAGTCGCGCTTTACCTCATTACTCCGACCTTCAAATAATTGAATTTGTATTAATGGCATAGTGACTCCTCTTATTAAATACTAAGAATTTAACAACCAGCGCTGATATGCTGGCCACTCTATTTGACCCTCAAGATCGCCATCCATGCAAAGCTGATCGAAGGTTCTGCTACAGACTTGATCATCAGGAAAAGCAATACTATTTAAATCAAGAATTTTTAACTGAATAGAACAGGCTTTATCCAGAGTATGCATCAGATAAAACGCCTGCTGAATTGTTACCCCACAAACAAGGCTGCCATGATTTTTTAATAACATCGCTTTTTTATTTGATAAGTTAGCTATCAGCTCTTTCTGCTCCTGCGAAGATAATGCTAATCCCTGATATGGATGGTAGGCAATATCTTGATAAAAACGCATTGCGTGCTGCGACAAAGGCAATAATCCTCGAATTTGCGCTGATAAAGCAATGCTAGATTCATTGTGCAAGTGAAAGATACAGAGAGCATCTTTCCGAGCTGCATGAACAGCGCCATGTATTGCAAAACCCGAGATATTGACTGGTCCAGATCCCTGCAATATATTGCCTTTGGTATCAACTTTAACCAAGTTCAATGGAGTTACCTCATCAAACCTGAGACCAAATTGATTAATGAGGTAGGCATTAGACTCATTTGGCACCGCTGCAGAGATGTGAGTATAAATACCATCATCCCAGTTCATTTTGGCAGCCAATCGATAGCACGTCGCTAAATCGATTCTAGTTTGGATTTCTGCAGATGAGAGTGCACCCAATCGATTCCAAGATTGCTTATCAATAGAGAAGTAATTTTCAATATCAGCTGTGAGCATTGTCAAAGTATATTTTAGGAACTATAAAATTGCCTGTCATACAGACTTTTCGGCAAATCCTGAGGCTGGTAGGCTGATGGCACAAAGCTGAATCACCCGAATCTGATGTTTAAACATGATGAATGATTATTAACCAACCCAACAAACAGGTACGATCGCTTATGGGGCAACCCATTGCTTCTGGAGCACTCTTCTCACCATGGGATCGAATGTCGATATGGGCTCGCTTTTGTACTTAGGATCGAATGAGATTTCATCATACTTTGCGCAAAACTCTACTGTTTGCTCGTATGCTGGATCTGATTTAAATTGATCGCGCGCATTAGGATCTGCGCCTATCTTGTCCCCATAAAAATAGGTTTGAAATAAACCATGCTGCATCAGCATCCAATAATTATTCCTCGAGATAAATGGATGCAAGATTGAGCCAATCACCTCACCATGATTGAAGGGCCCTAAGGGCTCGGCAATATCATGAAATAGAGTCACCACAACATACTCTTCATCCTTACCATCGTGTAAGGCCCTAGTAGCTGCCTGAAGACAGTGCTCTTTTCGAGTGATGTTATAGGCTGTATCTTTAGCAAGATTATCCAAAAGACCATAGAGCTTATCCGGCAAAGTTGCCAATGTATGCTCATGCACCTTTTTCATTACTTCAAAATCAGCTGCAGTACCTTGGTCCATTCTGGTGAAATGCATTTTGTCCATCAGTAGTCTTTCAAAAAATAGGCTTAATGGTTTGAGTCTTCAATAATATTACTACCTGAACAAGACAAAAACTGGCTTGGGATGAGATTTTTATTGCTTTGGTCTAACAACTGTTTCATCAGATGTTGAGCTTTTGTCACTCTCAGAAATGTTTGTCATCAGTTTTTGGGTGGGTGGCGCCATCTTGCTACCATTCCAAACTTGGCCACACCAGCACTCGCCCTGTTCATTAATGATACAAACGCCTGATCCACAGCAACGATGATCTGGATTACTCATTTTTTATTTACCTTGTGAGCTTGTGACAAGCCGAAGAGCCATAGGGCCGATAGTCCTAGAGATGGGATGACGAAAGCGAGCAAATAGTTGGTAACTCACATTCAAGATGGGTCTTAAATAAGGTCTCGAGAAGAACCAAACCAATACTGGCAAGTTCGCTCTCTGATAGGCCTGCAAGAAGACCTCCACACCATTGATGAGTTTGCCACTCTCGTATTGGGCATACATCGAGGCCAAAGCTTGATCGCAGGAAACGCCAACTTTACTTGGGTCGTACTGCCGTGAATTGATGTCTACAAAAGACAATAGGCCTGCTTGATTGCGTTTTGTTAAAAATAGAATCTCGGCCTGACATAGTGGGCAGGCGCCGTCATAAAATAAGGTGAGTTTTTCAAGCTGAATCATTTGAGCCTATATTAAGGCTTATTAATAAAGCGTGCTGACCACTTATTCAAGGATTTCATGCCACTACTAGCCACCTCATTTCGAGCCCTTGTGATTGGCTCCTCCGGATCGATTGGCTCAGCCTTGGTCAACCTATTGCAGGCTCATCCCGATTGTGAACACGTTGTTGGCATTCACCGTCAGTCGATGCCATCAATTGACTACGATGATTTAGCTTCCATTGCAGATGCCGCAAATGGGCTTGCTTCACAAGGACCTTTTCAGTTAATTATTAATACCATCGGTGTTTTACACAGTGAGCACTTCAGCCCTGAAAAACGTTTAGAGGATCTCACTGCTGAAAGTCTAAGCACCCTCTTCAATACCAATACGATTGGTCCTGCCCTCACTCTGAAACATTTTGTCAAACTGCTCGATCCCCAGCATAGCGTGATAGCGACACTTTCAGCTAAGGTCGGAAGCATTGAAGACAATCGACTGGGTGGCTGGTACAGCTACCGAGCTTCAAAAGCAGCTCTCAACATGATTATCAAGACAGCAGCGATTGAACTGGCACGTACCAAACCTAATGCCGCTTTAATTGCTTTGCATCCAGGCACAGTGCAGTCCAGACTATCAAAACCTTTTGGTGGTGAAATGAAAGGAAGGCCTACGCTGGAGGCTGCTAGCGATATGCTGAATGTTCTTTTAGCTCTTGAGAAAAGCGATAGCGGTTCTTTCTTGAGTTATTCAGGTGAAAAGCTCCCCTGGTAGCATTTTCTAGTGACTCACTTTTGCTTGTATTGAGAGGGGCAATATGCTCTAGTAACCAGCTTACTGCGCAGAGCCTGATGCTTAGTTGCTCGCCCCGAAACGCGCTCTCGCCAGATCTTGAATGAAGTTCTTTTCAGAGATTTACGCATGAGGGCAATGACTTGTGACTCGGATAGCCCAAAGCTTTTCTCAATCGCATCAAATGGGGTTCTATCTTCCCAGGCCATTTCGATCACACGAGATAGATCTTCTGGAGATAGTTGAGGCTTAGCTGAATGCATATGGCAAATAGTTTTAGCGCAGATTAGCCCGCAGCAAACTCATGATGTCATCAAAAAACAGGATGACTCTATTTACCAAAAGAATCGGTAGCTTGAGGATGCTCAATAGACAGGCTTTCATAACTTGATGATAAAAGCTTCAGTACAGGCTGTCCACCAAAGACTTTTTATGGCCTAGTCCAGATTTAAAGCGGTAATCTATTTTTACTTTTTGGCAATAAAATGTCACTCCAAATGTCTTTAATCTCAAAACACCTTCTCGCTTTTTCGCTACTTTTAGCACTACTTTCTCATTCTGCATCTAGTAATGCTCAGAGCGCGATTGTCAATTCGCTCAATAATTATTTACAAAAAAGATCAGATGCGTTTATGACAATTACTGGTTATTCATTAACGCCTGACGTTACCACTGGCCAACTGAAAATCTATAATCCTGGAAATAGTGATACCAACCTACAGATGACCTCCGTAGGTGGCGGCGATGTTATCAGTCAAAACGTTCCGCTTTATTTGGAGGGCACGCTGGCTCTCAATCGCTTCGATCCCGTCTTTACAGGCAGCTCTGGCATTAGCTCAGTCAATATTCCTATGCACTGGAATAGCATTACCGGAACCGGAGGCATCGGTTGGGATTTTCCACTAACAGAAGATCTCCGATTCAGACCAATTGCCAACGTCATGCTCGGGCATCTTGAGAGTGATGCCTCTATTGCAGCTAGATATATCAATAGCAACACACAAGCCCAACTCAATTCCATGAGCTATGGTCGAATGAACACCTATGGTGTAGGTGGGTCCCTCATGCTTGATTATGAGCACTATCGGCCTGAACAAGAAATTGATATTGAACTTCGTTATACCAATATTCCCATTCAAACATTCGACACCTCACAAGGCTATCAGGGCTCTGCAGATTCCCAAAGTCTAGGCTTATGGGCACGCAGTCGCATCCCCACTCCTTTTACAGTCCTGGATAGACCTTTGAGAGCAGTTTTTGAATTAGCCCATACAGAATTTTTGGGTAATTTAAGAGGGGCACTGGGTTTTGATTCGCTATCTTCAGTTGGAACTGGTCTTGAAATCGATCGCAGTGCTTCAGACCCCTTATTCACGAGAGTGCGACTGATGTTTCGTTATCAATTCGGGCAAAACGTGCAAGGCACCTCAATCGGAATAGCGGCAAGTTTTTAAAACGCTAGCGCATATTAATAAGCAATACTTATTCGCCCCCAGTGACTGCTAACTCTTGCACCTCAAAGGGATCTCGACTGTCTTTAGAAGCTGGGCTATTGGCCTTAGTACCGGGTATTAATTCAAAATCGGGCTTAAAAATTGTCAGTGTGCTTTTTAGTTGATCAAAGGACTTTCGATCGCCATTGAATTTCACCCTACCATCAGCTAGCAATTGATCAAATGTAGCCTTACCACCCATGATCATTTCTAAATCACTGCGCTGGACTGTGATGGTCAAGTTAGGATTTTTTGCTTGCTGACCTTTAATATTGGTCAGCGCAGAATTGCTTAACTCAATCACAAACTTTTCTCCATTATCTGGAGTGACTAAATTAATTACAAACTGCATGCCATCTGCTTTTTTACTATCCATGCTAATGGCCAAGGAATTGAGCCATAACTCAGTCGTCATCGCCTTGATCATATCTGGGCCATTCGATTTAGGTGGCACGCCCGCAGGCATCCCATGACGTAGTTCATAAGCAGCGCCCAAAAAGCTATTGCGCACACTAGGACTCTCTTTTTGGTAACCGATTTGTTCATAGGTGTCGGCCAATAGAGTTTTAGCGGGGATATTATTGGGCTGGGCATAAACCAGCTTATTTAAGAGCTCCATGGCTTCACGGTATTTACCTTGTGAATATAGCTGCTTGCTCTTGGCCATAATCTTTGTTGAGCCCCCCATCATCTCCACATACAGCGGAGCCGAATCTTTAGGCGATAGGGGAATCAAAGTGGCGGGATTGGCATCCCAATAACCCAAGTAGCGATTAATAACTGCGCGGCTATTATGCTCTTCTGAGCCATGATAGCTATGAGCAGCCCATTGAGTCTTCAGGCTCTCGGGTTGTTTGTAGACGTTTTGGATTTCATTAATCGTCACGCCCTGGTTAGCTAAGTGCAAGACTTCATTATTTAGATGAGCATAACTATCTCGTTGCGTACGCATGATCTGTTGAATACGCTCATTTCCCCAACGCGGCCAACTATGTGAGGCAAACATCACCTGAACATTGTCACCATAGCGATAGAGTGCATTATTAATATTTTTAGACCAAGCTAAAGCATCACGCACTAAAGCACCACGTAAGGTGTAAATGTTATGAATGGTTCCAGTAATGTTTTCTGCCGCCCAAAAGGCTTGAAACTGAGGAAAGTAGGTGTTCATCTCGGCAGGCGCTTCAGTGCCTGGGGTATTTTGGAACTCCATTACTACCCCATCAACCGTCATGGTTTCAAAAGGCTGATTAATGAAGCGATTAGGCTCAATCAAACCCAAATTACCTGAAGCAGTATTTTTGCCGATCGATTGGTCAACATGACCAAATGGGCTGCGTGGCAATAACACACCATATTGGAAGAACATTCGACGCGTCATTGCATTACCAGCATAGACATTCTCTGCTACGGCATGTTCCATAAAGCCGGCGGGAGCAATCACTAATACCTTGCCGCTCTTCACGTCTTCCTCATTAACTACACCGCGTACACCACCGAAGTGATCTCCATGAGAATGCGAGTAAACCACTGCAACTACAGGACGCTTCCCTAATTTTTCATTGACCAGCTCCAAAGCAGCTCTGGCAGTTTCTTTTGCAGTCAGCGGATCAAACACAATCCATCCCGTGTCAGTCTTAATAAAACTGATATTTGCTAGATCAAATCCCCGTACCTGATAAATTTTTCCTGGCACCACTTCATACAAACCATAGGCCATATTTAAGATCGCCTGACGCTGCAAAGAGGGGTGAACGCTATCAAAATCTTTGCCTTGTAATAGGAAATCGTAGCTGCCCATATCCCACGCAACATTGCCCGCATCAGCCATGATCTGCTTATAAGCTGGGGCCGCTAAGAACCCCTTTTGCGCCTCTTCAAAATCACGCTTATCGTCAAATGGAAGTGTCTTACGAAGACCATTTTGTAATTCAATAGTAAAACTTGAGGGTAGCTTGCCTTTAGAGTCAAAGTGTTTGCCCTCCATTGCGCCAGGATCAGCGACTACCCCTCCGCCTCCGGCTGCATAAGCAAAATGAATACATAACAGGAATGCCGTGGCATAGGCCGACGAAAGTAATTTTTTCATTATTATTTCTAGAGTTATTTTTTTACATAGTAAACCAGGATGGTGAAGAAATAAATTAATTTGCTGCCTGCGATTCTTGGGTGCCCTAGCCTAAGTTAATCTAAAATAGTAGCTTACGCTTCACTCACAAAGCCTAGAGGACGAAATGAGCCTAATCGAGAAATTACAGTGGCGCTATGCCACAAAGAAAATGGATTTGAGCAAAGTAGTGCCCCAAGAAAAGCTGGATCAAATCCTGGAAGCTATCCGCCTAACGGCCAGCTCAAGCGGACTTCAACCTTATGAAGTATTGGTGATCACCAACCCCGAGATTCGCACCAAGATCAGGGCTATTGCTAATGATCAATCACAGATCACCGATTGCTCCCATTTACTGGTATTTGCGGCTTGGGATACTTATACAGCCGACCGGATTAATCAAGCATTTGACATGACCGAGGAGATTCGCGACATCAAGACTGAAACGGGCAATGCTTATCGCCAGATGCTCTTGAAAAATTACCCAGCACGAGATCCTGAAGTCAATTTCACGCACGCTGCTAAGCAAGCCTATATTGGTCTGGGCACCGCCCTCATTGCAGCAGCTTATGAAGCGGTCGACAGCACACCAATGGAAGGCTTTGATCCTAAAGCCCTTGATGAGATTTTGGATCTGAAATCCCAAGGCTTACGCAGTGTTGTGATGCTGCCCCTGGGTTATCGCAAGGCCGATGAAGATTGGTTAGTCAATCTCAAGAAGGTGCGTCGTGCTAAGGATCACTTTATCCGCTGGATTAAGTAAAGCGGTATTCGATCAGCCAATAGCCACCCTCGGGTGGCTATTATTTTGGATCCTGATTCTGATGTCGCTTACCATTCCACAAAGTGGCCTTCCCTAAGGCTACATAGTTCAAGGCAATGATGGCAGCAAACCAAAGCACTTCAGATATAAAGAAGGTGGATTGGTTACCGCTGCCATTTCGGTTATTACTATCAACCGCAAATAGGATTACGCCTGCAACAAAAGAGAGCGTGGCAATGATCGTGAAAATATCAAATAGCTTGGCAAAAAATGGTTTCATGGTGCATTAAATCAAGAAATTAATTAACGACAACTAAATGCCTTTTAATTGGTCAATCTTTTGAAAATATTTCTTAGCAAAATTTAATACTTGACCATCAGTGGGATGATCAACCGTTTCCACACCGACAATTTTCTTTGCAATTGCAGAATCGTGCGCTACGGCATGTTTCTGCAATTCATTCTTGGCTGATCCTGGGCCAACAATCAGGATCTCATGCACATCTTTCACAGCACTAATCACTTTATGAAAGAAAGCATGCTCATCGGGCGCATTGCCGCTACCGATTTCATTTGCCTTGTGATGCAGATGGGGGTGTGCACTATCAGCCTTAATCATCTGATTCAAGCTAGCATCAAAATACAGTACATGGGCTTCTCTGTGATCTACCCAGATAACAACGTGATTTGCTGACATGCTTACCCCTTTAGTTTTGGACTGTTAAGCAATTTTAATCGCCACTTCGCGTAATGCAATAGCTCGCAGAATCATGCCCTTTTCTTTTGGCTTAGTGCTCTTTTCCAATAGGGTTTTTAATTGTGTCAAATTGAGTGGGTAAAGACGCGTTTTACCAGTCTTGGTGAGCATAGGGTCATTTTTTCTATTTCTTTGATTTTGTCCAGCTGCCATGATTTGCCCTTGTGTAATGAAATGAATGAGCCAATCTGTAGATAGCCTCAACCCCAATAGAGGGCACGGAGTAGTGATTCACTTCAGATTAACACCCTTTGTTATAAATAAGTTTTATATTTATTGATGTGAAAAATAGCCTTAAGTAACAAAGCGATTCATAATGAATTTCACCCCAAACAGACGGAGCATGTCATGAGCACAAAAATTGATATTGGTATTGATGAGAAGGATCGCAAAGCGATTGCTGAAGGTCTCTCTAAGCTATTAGCGGATAGCTATACCCTGTACCTGATGACACATAACTTTCACTGGAATGTGACAGGCCCCATGTTCAATACCTTGCATTTGATGTTCATGACCCAATACACCGAGCAGTGGGCTGCACTCGATCTGATTGCAGAACGTATTCGTGCCCTAGGTGAGCCAGCCCCGGCCACCTATAAGGAATACAGCAAACTCACTTCGATTGATGAGGTATCGGGCGTACCCAAGGCTATGGAAATGGTCAAACTTTTGGTTAAAGCCCAGGAAGCGACGTCTAAAACTGCTCGCAAGCTCTTCCCCTTGGTGGAAAAAGCCGGCGATCAACCCACCGCCGACCTACTAACCCAGCGTCAAAACATCCATGAGAAGACCGCTTGGATGCTCAGAAGCCTGTTGCAAGACTAATTCATCTACTAAAAAGCCCCTTATTTTCAGGGGCTTATCAATTTTGGCTATGACAATTCTGTCATAATTATAGTTTTTAGCTATCAATATAAATAACTGATAGCTTCCATAAATATTATTCATTGGACGGCTTGGCCCCCTTCCCGCAGAATGGATCCCGTTGTAACTCATTTGTAAACCCAGAAAGGAACTCTATGTCCATTATTAATACTCAAGTTCAGCCATTTAAGACTGAAGCTTTCCACAACGGTAAGTTCGTTACCGTTTCTGACGAGAGCATCAAAGGCAAGTGGTCTGTATTTATTTTTATGCCAGCAGCTTTCACATTCAACTGCCCTACCGAAATTGAAGATGCAGCTGACAACTATGCCGCCTTCCAAAAGATGGGCGCTGAAGTTTATATCATCACTACTGATACCCATTTTTCACATAAAGTGTGGCACGAGACTTCACCTGCAGTAGGTAAAGCGAAGTTCCCATTGGTTGGCGATCCAACCCATACTTTGACCAATGCATTTGGCGTGCATATTCCTGAAGCAGGCCTGGCATTGCGTGGCACCTTCATCATCAATCCTGAAGGCGTTATCAAGACTGCAGAAATTCACTCTAATGAAATCGCTCGTGACGTTTCCGAAACATTGCGTAAGTTGAAGGCTGCTCAGTACACCGCTGCTCACCCAGGCGAAGTATGCCCAGCCAAGTGGAAAGAAGGCGAAGCAACTTTGACACCATCTTTAGATCTCGTAGGCAAGATCTAAGTTTTAGTTTGTTGTAGTTTGTATTAGCCAGTCAGACTCTCTTCGGAGAGTCTATTGGAGAGGATCAAAAGTTCTCTCCAATAGACTCATCAGAAATACAGGAAGCAAAGGAAAACATCATGTTAGATAGCAACATTAAGGCTCAATTAAAAACCTACTTCGAGAGAATCGTTGACCCTATCGTTTTGACGGCGAGTCTAAATGACGATCCCAAATCAGCCGAAATGCTTGAGCTCTTAAATGAAGTTGCTGAGCAGTCAGACAAGATTACTGTCAATACTGATGGTAATGCTGAGCATAAGCCCAGCTTTACCGTGGCTAAGACGGGAGATGCGGCACGCATTACCTTTGCCGGCTTGCCCATGGGCCATGAGATGACTTCTTTCATATTAGCCATCCTGCAAGCAAGTGGCTATCCACCTAAAGTGGAAGAAGAGGTCTTAAATAGCATCCGCGGCTTATCAGAAAAGATGCACTTTCGGACCTTTATCTCCCTGTCTTGCCACAATTGCCCTGACGTAGTTCAGGCCCTCAACTTGATGGCGGCGCTCAATCCGAATATCGAACATGAAATGATCGATGGTGCCCTTTATCAAGGTTTGGTAGATCAATACCAAATCATGGCTGTACCTACCGTGATCCTCAATGGTGAAGTGTATGGTCAAGGCCGTATGACCGTAGAAGAGATCGTCGCCAAACTGGATAGCGGTAATGCCAAAGAGGTTGCGAAGAAGTTGAGCGCTAAAGATGCATTTGATGTCTTGATTATTGGCGGTGGTCCTGCAGGTTCTGCTGCAGCAATCTATTCAGCACGTAAGGGTATTCGGACGGGCATCATTGCTGAGCGCTTCGGCGGTCAACTGATGGATACGCTCGGTATTGAGAACCTCATCTCCGTTAAAGAAACCGAGGGGCCTAAGCTAACTCAAGCTTTAGAGCAAAACGTCAAAAGCTACGATGTCGACATCATGAACTTGCAACGTGCTAAAGCCTTGCGCAAGACCGATTCAGGTTTAGAGGTCGAGCTTGAGAATGGTGCTGTCCTCAAAAGCAAATCCATGATCATTAGTACCGGCGCTCGCTGGAGATCGATGAACGTACCTGGCGAGGATGAGTATCGCAATAAAGGCGTAGCCTATTGCCCACATTGCGATGGTCCCTTATACAAAGGTAAGCGTGTGGCAGTGATTGGGGGCGGTAACTCTGGCGTAGAGGCTGCCATTGATTTGGCCGGCATTGTTAGTCACGTGACCCTGATTGAGTTTGATAGCAAATTGCGGGCAGATGCCGTTCTTCAAAACAAGCTCAACAGCTTGCCGAACGTCACAGTACTGACTAGTGCGCTAACTACCGAAGCACTGGGCGATGGCAAGAAGATTAATGGCCTGCGCTATAAAGATCGTAATAAGGACAGCGAGCATGTGATTGAACTTGAAGGCATCTTTGTACAGATTGGCTTGTTGCCTAATACCGATTGGCTCAAAGGTACGGTTGATTTATCACCCCGTGGTGAGATTTTGATTAGCGATAAGGGCGAGACCTCATTGCCGGGCGTCTTTGCTGCGGGTGATTGCACTACCGTGCCTTACAAACAAATCATCATCTCGATGGGTGAAGGTGCCAAGGCTTCTTTAGGGGCATTTGATTACCTGATTCGCTCTTCTGTTCCCGAGCCTGAATTAGCAGTCCATTAGGAGTTTGGTAAATCCTTAAGAAGAAGCCTGACTATTGCTGGGCTTTTTCTTTTTACAAGCCTCAGAACAATACTTCACCTCTTCCCAATTCTTAGCCCAGGATTTTCTCCAGGTCATTTCTTTTTTACAGACCACGCAGATCTTGCTAGGTAGAAAAGATTTGTTGCCTTTGAAGGATGGGCTGGATTTAGAGCTCATCTAGATGATTCAAAATATGCTGTGCATGTAAGGTGATTTGTTTTTGATCCTCAGGACTAATCTTGTTTAAATTAGCCGTCATCAAACGCGTGCGGGGATTACCATCAAATTGGTTGCGGTGCTTAATCAAAAAATTCCAGTACAAATTGGTCACGGGGCATGCGGTTTCACCGAAGCGCACATCCGGTTTGTATTTGCAAGAGCTGCAGTAATTACTCATGCGCTTGATATAAGCGCCACTAGCAATATAGGGCTTACTCGTAAAGCGCCCACCATTAGCAAATAGTGCCATGCCAGCGGTATTAGGCAATTCCACCCACTCGATCGCATCAACATACACTGCCAAGTACCAATCACATACTGCTGAGGGCAAGATCTCTGCTAAGAGTCCAAAGTTACCGGTAACCATCAAGCGCTGAATGTGATGTGCATAGCCATACTGTAGAGTTTGACCAACCGTATCCTTCATGCAGTGCATTTGAGTGTCGCCTGTCCAATACCACTTGGGTAGTGATCGTTGATGATCATAAAAATTATCTTGGGCCATCTGCGGCATATCAAGGTAATACATTCCTCTGACAAACTCGCGCCAACCCAAAATCTGACGTATAAAGCCCTCGATATTGGATAGATCAAGAGCGTTTTTTTTCCAGGCCTTCAGTACCGCATCAATCACTTCGCGCGGATTGAGGAGCTTCAGATTTAATGAGCTCGATAACAGGGAGTGCCAACCAAAAGGCGTATCCGTCCACATCGCATCCTGAAAAATACCAAAGTTACGCAAGCGGTATTCAACAAAATAATCGAGCGCTTTTAATGCCTGCTCTCGGCTAACAGGCCAGTGGAATTGATCTAAAGAGCCAGGGTGCTCCGGATAGGTTTGATTAACGTATTTGATGACTTCTTGCGTAATCGCATCGGGTTTAAATTCAGCGGGGGCATCGGTAATCCCAGGGCCCTTCTTGGGATAGGGCTTGCGATTATCTTGATCAAAATTCCATTGCCCGCCCTCAGGGTTGCCATCAGCATCAACCAAGATGGAATATTTCTTGCGCATTAAGCGATAGAAATACTCTAGGCGTAATTCTTTTTTATTCGCTGCCCATTCACGAAACTCGGCATGCGTACAAAAGAAGTGGCTATCTTCCCGCATATCGAGCTGGATTTTGAATTCTGATGCTAAATCTTCAATCGCTTGTTTGAGCCGCCACTCGCCTGGCTCAACGCATACCAGATGTTGAATCTGATTTTGAGTCAAATGCTCACGCAGCACCTCTGTAATTGTCTTAGAAGACTCTGAGTAGTAAGCCAGAGGATATTTTTTATCTTTGAGCTTCTGTGCAAAGTGCCGCATGGCCGATAGAAATAATGCAATCTTGGCTTTATGAGACCAGACATATTGGGCCTCATTGGCTGACTCCACCATGATGATTTGATCATGCTGTGAATCAAATCCTTGTAGGGCCGCTCCGTTTAAATCAAGTTGATCCCCGAGGATAAGAACGAGTTTCTTATTGCTCTTCTTCAACAATAGCCCAGGTGCTATCACCCAACTTTTTGACTGCCATCAAATAAGACCAGTTATCTGGAATACCGCAACTCCAATTATTGGGCGCATTCTGAATCAGCATATTGACTGCGTTACGGCCATCGTAATACAGGTAATAGGTTTTGCCATGAATCGGATTAAAACCAAACTTAGCACAGTGAACCATCTCAGTAGCATCGAGTCTGGCTTGCAAGGCTCGCGCCTGCTTCATTAAGACCTCTGCCTGCTCCATGATGCGGTCGTACTCTAGCTTGGCATTTTGCCGAGCGACATTGACTGCCTTATCTTTCTCCTCGACTACTTTAATAGGAGCAAAGACAGGCGCCCCCACTTCCATGGGGTACTCAATAGCAGCATGTCTGGCTGGATCGGTATCTTCTATTCTCATTGGTGCGTTAGCTAGCCTTAATGGCTATTCTTTTGAGATTCTTTCAGCTTGTCTGCGCTTCTTTGCTGAAAATCGACCATCGAGTGATAGCCCATTTGATAGCAAGGGCAGTGATGCCCCAAAATCCAGCGCGCTAATTTAATCCGAATTGCCTTAATCATCCTGTCTCTCCTGAAAGCCCTGAGGCTTGATCTGACTGCCTCAATTATGAATCCAACCCGAAATTCTTGCTGTAAGCCCCATTTCAAGCAAATTTAGGCGTTTTTTCTTACACTTAGGAGTCTGATTAGATAACTCACGCACTCAACACTACCGAAAGTAGCCATGACCAAAGAAGTTGCTCTAAACGTACTGGGCGAGCCCCTAGTTCCCTGCTCTTTTGACCCCTTAACTGGCTTCTTTCGAGACGGCTGCTGCAAAACCGATGACAACGATCTTGGTAGACACCTGGTCTGCGCGATTGTCTCCAAACCATTCCTGCAATTTAGTCTTGAGAGAGGAAATGACCTCATCACCCCACGACCGGAATTTCAGTTTCCGGGGCTAGTCTCAGGTGATCAATGGTGTTTGTGTATTAGTCGCTGGGCAGAAGCACTAGCAGCCGATTGCGCCCCACAAATTAAACTGGAGAGCACGCATATCAATGCACTCAAAACGGTTCCTCTCGAAACTTTGAAGCAATATGCGCTAGCTGAGTGAAGGCTTTTCTCTAGGACAGTGCTTTTCATTAGAAAAATATGCTCGGTAAGATTCGGAAAAAATTGATTGAGTCTGAGCCCTCGAAGACGGTGCAGGCAAGCCCCATCATCTGCCCCATTTGCGATAGAGCAATCCCGCAGTCACAAAAAGATGCTCATCACCTCATCCCTAAATCCAAAGGAGGTAAGGCAACGGAGTATCTGCATCGGATCTGTCATCGGCAAATTCATGCTCTGTTTAACGAGACAGAGCTTGCCAGGAAACTCAATACGGCAGAGTCACTCAAAGAACATCCAGATATGCAAAAATTTATTGGCTGGGTAAAGACCAAGCCAGATTCTTTCTATCAAAGAACTTCAAAAAGTGACCGGATTAAAAAGCTTGATCTGTAGTCGAGCAATCAGCATCTAACCTAAACAAGCCTTAATTTCAGAAATTAACTGGGGTAGTTGATCTTGTCTGACAAACTGCCCGAGCTCGATGTTTTCTTTCTCAGAGCTCAGTACAAAGATTTTGGGCCTATCCCTAGAAAGTAGTATTTGGGTCCAACGACTATTGAATTTATATTCTTTGGTTTTACTGCCAATGAATTTAGTAATCTTGAGGACCGTACCATCAATCTGTATCTCCTCAAAATCGAGGGCGTGTCGTGCATAGATTAAAAAGCCTAAGGTCAGTGCGCACAACTCAATACAGGTAAAGATGATGATCATCCATATCCCCACAATCAGAAAGCCTATGCCCACTAGCAGGGAGAAAAAGACTAGGACAGCGTAAAACTGAAAGAGCTGTTTCGGTGTCAGTGCGCAGTTGCGCTGCATTCGCCAGGTTTTCATATCAGATCAATAGCGACTAGGCTTTGAGATATGCACCATAAATACCGTAAGCAGCACCTAACCAAAGTCCTACGATGACCAGTAGAGAGAGCAGAAAGCCGTACCCTCGTTTAGCCGGGTTAGTTTGATAGGCAATGGCATACCAAATGCGGCCAAGCAGCCAAATCATCCCAGAGTCTCCTGCACCCTTATCGCCAATGAAAATAGCGTATAGCCATAAGGCAGGCAAAAACATCAAAACATTTTCAATCGTATTGAGCTGAATACGATAAGCCCGTTCAAACATCTCATGCCCTAGTACTGCAGGGGCTTTAATTTGATATTTGCCACGCGCTCTACCGACATTGAAAGTCACTGCAAATAACAGCGCTACAGTAAGTAAGGTGATAAACGCGGTATAGAGATAGGCTTGCATAGAATTCTCCTAAAAGGATATTCTAATTAGATTTCAGCAAGCCCGCTGAGCTACATACCCTCCAGAGCATGCCATCCAAAACTGAGGAGTGGCAATAAATCGGTAGCAAATCCCGTGATCTCTTTTAGGAGAGTATTTGAGTAAATCACTGAACGGGGCAAAGGTTTGCGAACAATCCAGCCCTTCAACTTAACGGCTTTTTCTACCTCCTCCGGAACATTCTCTAGGCCCCGAGGGATGCGCGCAAGACTATTTGAATAATCAAGCTCATAGCCTTTTTTCTTTAAAGCTTTCTCTATTGCTAGCCAAGCTTTGGGATTGCCCATAATGTCCAAACGTAGCTTCTTAAGCACATGACTTTCTGGCTGCAAATAGCCGGCGGCAACTCGGCAACCCAGGGGATCAAGGCGGAAATATAAAACACCTGAGGAATACTTATCACCAGTACGGGTAAATAAGCCACTAGCATGCATATTGTAAGGATGCTTGGCTTTAGAGAATCGAGCATCTCGATTGATTCGATACAGTGATTTTTTTGGATCCCCCCAAAGCGGGATATCTTTGTTAGCCAAAGCATCAGACAGCGCTACTGTAAAGCCCTTCATGGGCTCACGAACGTATTGCTCATATTCATGGCGATGCTCAGCAAACCAAATCCGGTTTTGGTTTTCGGTTAAAGCCTCAAGAAACTGAAAGGCTTCAGGCTTAAAGCCTGAAAACGGACTTTTCATTATCGTTATAAATTAAACTTGCTAAATGGGTAATCTCAAAATATGCTAACAGACTAGATTTACCAGATACTATTTATTTATATATGCGGGGAGCACTATGCACTATGCGGTGATCAAATTTCTACTTCAATTTTCAGATATTGGTCTTCGTATTTGGCTATCTACGATCGTTTTATCACTCTGCTTTTTAGTCTACTTTGTATTTCAGAAAATTACCCCAAAGTATCTATTTGGCGAGGATTCTGAATATGCTGGCTACATTTATAACGCCATGGGTGTTGTATTTAGTCTGATATTCGCATTCATTACAGTGCTAGTTTGGCAAAACTACAATAATGTGAGTGATGCCACATTTAAAGAGGCTAGTAAGCTCAATAATATTTATCGCCTACTTTCTGCACTTCCGCCGGAGATTGACCGAGCGGAAAAAGCAGCTCTCATTGATTACACACAATCGGTCATTACTGATGAATGGCCTTTACTTAGTAAAAATCAATTCAGCATTCCTACTTATGAAAAATTCTTAAAAATTGAAAACGATATTGTTCGCTTTCAACCAAAAAATGCGGGTCAGGCTAACGCACACTTAGTACTACTGCAAACGGTTACAGAATATCTTGAATTAAGACGTAGCCGAATTTATAGCGCCCGTTTTGCTCTAGATCCTCCTGCAGGAATTGGCTTAATCAGCAGCTCACTTGTCTTTTTATTATTCTCCTGTTTATTTAAAATGAATTCAGGGCGTACTCATTTAGTCTTAATCGGATTTTTAGGCCTAACGATTGTGGGTGTGCTCTATTTCTTATTGCTCTACATTCATCCTTTCCTAGGGCCAATGGCGATCAGTCCAGAGCCTTTTGAGCAACTGCTCAAATTTACTTGGAATCACTGAGCTAGCAGAAAGTACTAATGTAATTTAACAATCGAATCAGTACGACGATGGATTAATCTACTGATCGTATCGAGCGTTACCTTGATCCAGCCATGCAGTGCCAGCTGATGCAATTTGTAGAGACTCAAATACATCAGCTTGGCAAAGAGGCCGTCCACCATGAGACTGCCCCCAATCAAGCCACCCATCATGCTGCCAACACTGCTAAATTCTCCCAGAGAAACGAGCGAGCCAAAGTCACGATAGTGATAGGCCTTGAGTTGCTTGCCAGCAATGATGCTATCGATCTCTTTATAAATATGGCTAGCCTGTTGATGCGCAGCTTGTGCTCGAGGCGGAACAATACCGCCTTTTCCACCATTAGCTTCTTCCCAAGGACAAGCTGCACAGTCTCCCATTGCAAAAATATGAGGATCTCTAGTAGTTTGCAAAGTGGGTAGTACGGTCAGTTGATTGCTTTGATTTGTCTCAAGGCCACCAAAGTCTTTTAAGAATGCAGGCGCTTTGACTCCTGCAGCCCAAACGATAAGCTCAGCAGGTATCACAGTGCCATTGGCTAGATAAATTTGCTGGGGCAATACTTTTTCCACCTTAGCGCTAGTCATTACCTCTACACCCAACTCATCTAAGAGATTCTCTGCTGCACTGGAGATCCGCTCCGAAAGGGCTGGCAAGATTCTAGGCGCAGCTTCAAGCAAAATGACTTTGAGGTCTTTATTGGGATCGACGCGATCTAATCCATAAGAAATCACTGCCCTAGTCGTACGGTGTAGTTCAGCAGCTAACTCTACTCCCGTAGCACCCGCTCCAATAATTGCCACATGCAATTGGCCTGGCGCTAAAGGGGTAGTCTGAGTTTGCGCCCGCAAGCAAGCATTGATCATCTTCAAGTGAAAGCGTTTGGCATCAGTCTGTGACTCTAGGCGAATCGAGTATTGCTCTACTCCAGGCGTTCCGAAATCATTTGTCAGGCTGCCAATGGCAATAATCAGGGTATCGTATTTGATCCACTGCTCAGGTGTAACGAGCTCTCCTGACTCATCAATAAAGGCAGCAATTTGGATTTGCTCTTTACTACGATCAATATTGACTAACTCGCCGAGCCTGAATGAGAAATGGTGCCAATGGGCTTGTGCAATGTAATCGAGCTCTTGATCGCCCAGATCCATACTACCTGCAGCAATCTCGTGTAGCTTAGGTTTCCAGATATGGGTCCGGTTGCGATCGATCAGGGTTACGCTCACCTTTTTGCCACCACTTTGACGTGAGGCATAACGGTCGCCCAGCTTGGTTGCCAACTCTAGGCCGCCAGCACCCCCACCAACAATCACTATCCGATGTGTCTCACTCATGCATTAACTCCATTATGGTCAAACGGGGATTTTTTAGGTCATCCCTTTTCTGTTATTTAACCACTAAATCCCACAAGCCTCCGTCCCTTGAGCTTGGGGAAGCTAAAAATGGTGATGACCCCGATAAACTAGGGTTTGCACCCAAGATAAGCTGCTCCAAAACCATTACGATCATCTCGTTGATACCCCCCCTTTTTTAGGAGATGAATTTTGAATACCTTGATTGATCGAGTTGATCACCTTGTTCTGACTGTGAACGATATTGAGACCACTACTCAGTTTTATGAAAAAGCATTTGGCTTTGAACGTGAATTCTTCAAAGGGCCTGAAGGGCAACCTCGCTATGCCCTACTCTTTGGTCAACAAAAAATTAACCTGCAAGATCGTGCTACTGAAACTCCAACCAAAGCTAAAGTTCCCACCCTAGGTTCAGGCGATTTTTGTCTTATTAGCAAAGTACCCCTCGATGAAGTCATCGCTCACCTGAAGCAAGCCAATATTGCAATTGATGTAGGACCCGTTTCTCGTCGTGGTGCATTAGGGCCTATTCGCTCAATCTATCTACGCGATCCTGATGGCAATCTCGTTGAGGTTGCTGAATATGTATAAAGCAATACAAAAGATTTTTACTCTCTTATTGGTTTGGGGGGTTTTACTCCCCCTTGCTCCAGCAATTGGAGCAGAGACGTGGCCCGCACCCAATAAAACGATTGTTATTATTAACCCCTTCGCTCCTGGTGGTGCAGTAGATGCTTTCACGAGACCTATTGCTAAACAGCTCACTACCCAGTTGGGTGATTCGGTCATTGTCGATAACAAGAGTGGTGCAGGAGGTACATTGGGTGCCGCGATTGCAGCCAAAATGGCGCCCGATGGCTACACCTGGTTTGGTGGCGCAGTGCATCATACGATTGCGCAATCACTCTACCCTAACCTCAGTTATGACATCACAAAAGATTTTGAGCCGATTGCTGTTCTAGGCAGCGTGCCGCAAGTCATTGTGATCAATCCCAATAAGTTTGGTACTACTGATCTCAAAACCATCATCGCAATCATTCAGAAGAATCCTGGTAAATATAACTACGGTTCAGCAGGCAATGGCACTTCTCAACATTTGGCTGGTGAGCTTTTTAAACAATTAACCAAGGCCGATATCACCCACGTGCCTTATCGGGGAGCTGGACCTGCTCTGCAAGATTTGGTTGCGGGTCAGCTCGATATGATGTTTGATACTCTGGCAGCCGCGGGGCCCTTCATTAAAAATGGTCAAATCATTGCGGTCGCGGTCGCAGCGCCCAAGAGGGTGGAAGGTTTTCCAGACATCCCTACCGCCGCTGAAGCAGGACTGCCCAATTACAACGTAGCCAGTTGGTATGCACTCTGGGGCATAAAAGGCACTAACCCTGTAATCCTCGATAAGATGGCAGCAGCCGTGCAGCAGGCCCTTAATTCTGATGAAATCAAAGAGCGCTGGATCGCCATGGGCGCAAGCGCCCCTAAGATGTCACGAGTAGAGTTTGGCAAATTTGTTAACCAAGAAGTGATTCGTTGGCGCCAAGTTGTCAAGACCTCAAATATCCACCTAGACTGAGTAAAAAATGAAGCCTCTTCCTAAAGTCCTTGCCTTTGATGTTTTTGGTACTGTTGTGGACTGGCATGGCTCGATCGCCGCTGAAGTCAAACGGATTGGCCTAAATGCTGATCCTGATGCTTTTGCCACCGCTTGGCGCAATGGCTATCGGCCTGCTATGGCTCGAGTGCGCTCTGGTGAACTACCTTGGACCAAGATTGATGACTTACATAGATTGATTTTGGATGGCGTCTTAAAAGAATTTGCTATCACCCATTTATCTGAGGACGAGAAAAAGCATCTCAATCTCGTGTGGCATCGCCTCCTACCTTGGGAAGATACGATCGCAGGACTATTGCGTCTGAAAAGTAAATTCACCATCGTCACCCTCTCTAATGGCAACTTAGGCTTGCTTGGCAATATGGCAAAAAATGCTGGGCTACCTTGGGATCTCATTTTGTCGGCTGAAGTCTTTCGACATTACAAACCTGATCCCGAAACCTATTTAGGCGTAGCAAGCACCTTTGATGTTACCCCTGAGGAAGTGATGCTCGTAGCAGCCCACAAAGACGACCTTCTAGCAGCAAGTAAGTGTGGATTACAAACTGCCTTTATCGAAAGGCCCCTCGAGTTTGGGAAAAATGTGCAGCGGGATGATCTTGCAATTGAAAGCTTTACTAGCTATCACGCTAAGAATTTTTTAGATCTAGCAGACCAGTTAGGCTGTTAGGCATTTACTAATAAGCCAGTTCCAATTGTGAAGTTCCCAATTTTTTGAGCTGCATTAAATCCAGACTTGTACAGAAGATCTAAAACTTCTTCTTCAGCATCTGACGCACAAGCAATTAGTAATCCACCACTCGTCTGAGGATCACTCAACAGATTGCGCTGCCAATTCTGTAAATTGGGTGCACTGACTTCATTGCCATAGCTTGTCCAATTACGAGTCGATGCCCCGGTAAAAATATCTTGTTGAACAAGTTCAAGAGCCTCTTCAATGATTGGTATTGCCTCCCAATCAATGGTGGCTTGCAGTTTTGCTCCACGCGCAAGTTCTAATAAATGCCCCGCTAAACCAAAGCCTGTTACATCGGTTAAAGCGTGAACTTGTGGCATCTGCGCCAAGGCTTGGCCAGGACGATTGAGTTGGGTCGTTAAGGCCAACATGGCCTGATAACCTTTTTCAGATAGCTGTTCTTTTTTCAGTGCTGCCGACAATATACCTACACCTAATGGCTTGCTCAAGATAATGCTATCCCCGAGTTGCGCTCCTGTATTCCGCTTCAGATTTTTTGGATCAACAATTCCGATGACTACTAAGCCATAAATCGGTTCAACCGAATCAATTGAGTGACCGCCCGCAACCATAATGCCTGCCTCTGCACAAACAGATGCGCCACCTGCCGTAATTTTCTGAATCACTTCCAGCGGTAGAACGTCGATAGGCATTCCCAATAAAGCCAAGGCAAAGAGTGGTTGAGCACCCATTGCGTAAACATCGGAGATAGCATTCGTAGCGGCAATGCGTCCAAACTGAAAAGGGTCATCAACGATCGGCATAAAAAAATCGGTTGTCGCCACAATTGCTTGATGCTCATTAATTTGATAGACCGCAGCATCTTCATTGTTATCCGAGCCCGCTAAGAGTTCGGGAGGAATATTACCCAGAGAAGTATTCTGCAGAATTTGAATAAGAACGCCCGGAGCAATTTTGCAACCACAACCACCGCCATGCGATAAAGAAGTGAGACGTCCGTTATAGGCTATAGATGTCATATCGGATCAATGTGGGTCATCACATTCAGAACGGATAATTCAGCTTTGACCTGATTTGCAGCTGTGAGCGCGATATCGTGGCCGACCTGAACAGTTGCATTGGCATCCACTTCAATATGTACGTCGACCAAAATCATATCGCCCATTTTACGGGTTCTCAGATCATGGCAACCCAAGACTCCTTCAGTCGACAGAATAATTTTCTCAATATGATGATGCTCTTCTTCAGATACCGCACGATCCATTAAATCATTTAAGGCATCCCAGCTAAAGGACCAACCGGTTCGAATAATCATCAGACCAACAATGAGCGCGCCGACTGAATCTAAAATAGGAAAACCTAATAAGGCGCCCACGATACCTACTGAGACAACCAACGAAGAGGCGGCATCTGAGCGTGCATGCCATGCATTGGCTACCAACATACTAGAACGTACTCGCTCTGCAACTGCAAGCATGTATCTGAAGAGGAGCTCTTTGGCTACCAGCGAACCTAAGGCAACATACAAAGCCAAGATCGATATTTGGCTAGCGGCAATCGGATTGACAATCTTATGGCCAGCACTCCACAGCATACCCAAAGCAACCACTAACAAAGAGATCCCTAGAAATAATGAAGCAGCAGTTTCATAACGTTGATGTCCGTAATGATGATCTTCGTCTGCATCTTTAGCACTGTGATGATTTGCAAAGAGAACTACAAAATCAGCAATCAGATCCGTCAGTGAGTGAATACCATCAGCGATCAAGCCTTGCGATCCTGAAAGTAGACCAGCAAAAACTTGGGATACCGTGAGGGTGAGATTAACTGCTACGCTAACTAAAGTACTTTTTTTAGCAGCGCTTTGTTTCTCAGCTGATGCATCTTCGGGGTTTTCGATTAAATCATCCATAAGGGCATCTTAATACTCGAGTATGAGTATTGGGTGTCAATTGAGACAGACTGGAATTACTTAAGGCCTTTATTCCAATTACGATCTTGGAATACAGATTTAGGTTGGTAAGCCTCTTCCACTTCAACCTCAACCACGGGGGGTTGTGCTGGCTTCTTGACGGCGGAAGTCGACTTTGCGGATGGCGCAGTAGTTGATTGGATCGTCGACTTGACGGTTTCTAAATCTACAACATTGGAGGTATCGGTTTTCTTTTTCACGGGGCTATTTTAGCAATTTTGTTCATTTTTTGCACCCTCATTCTGCTTTCTGAGCCGTAAGACCCGAAAAGCCTTAGCTAAAGACATCTTTTTTTGCTATGCTGGGTTTTCTAATCAGCATCACCCAACACTCCACAAGGGATCTTTATGAATACCGATAATCAAAACCCTGGCGATGAAGACTTTGATTATGGCTGCGAATGCGCCATGACTTTACTCAATGAGCCTACTGAAGATTGTCTCAATGATCTGATTGATGAGCTGGATGAAGATGGCATGATTTCTACTGAGGTGGTGTATGGCCTCTTAGCCACCATCTTGATGAGCATTACTTCTGAAGAGAGTGGCGAGGAAGAGCATTAAGCAGGATTTTGAATTTGATTGGCAAAGGCATCCATCGCTTTTGCCAACTCAATATCCAGTGTCGTCACATCATTCGCTGAATGCGTACATAATTGCACCTTGACTTGATTCCAGCTATTGGACCAATCAGGATGGTGGTCAATTTTTTCAGCATATCCTGCGCATAGTGTCATAAAAGCAAACGCCGCTTCAAAATCCTTGAAAACAAAATTGCGTGATAGGGTTCTCGTAAGGAGATCAATCTGCCAATCTGGCAAAGTAGTCTTAAAGTCAAATTGATGGATATCTACACTATTGTTCATTCAATGCTCTTTGCTAATTGTTGTAAGTCCGACCCAGAGAGCCAACGCCACTGACCTTCTGCTAAATCTACTGGCATCGAGTACGCACCGATTTGGGTGCGATGCAATTGCGCTACATGATTGCCAACTGCGGCCATCATGCGTTTAACTTGGTGGTAGCGCCCCTCTACGATCGTCATCGCCAAACGGTGCTCATCAATCTGTTCACAAGCCTTTGCAAAGCAAGGCTTTGGATCGTCATCCAAGATGACCCCCTTCAATAAATGATCTAGTTGTTTGCCGTGAATCGGCTCGGCTGTCGTAATTTCATAAACTTTGCCAATATTCTTCTTGGGCGTAGTCATCTTGTGAATAAATTGACCGTCATCTGAAATCAATAACAAGCCCGTAGTATCAAAATCTAAACGCCCTACGCATTGCAGACCACGCTCAACAAAAGGTCTGGGCAATAAGCTGTAGACACTGGGATGATGCGTGGTTTTATGAGAGCACTCGTAGTTCGTTGGTTTATGAAAAGCAATATAGGCCTTCTCATGAAATTCCCAATCTTGACCCTCTACATTCAGAATCAAACCTTCCGTTGAGATACGCTCTTCTGGATCTTCGGCCAAAACGCCATTGACTTTCACAAGATCAGCGTAGACCAAGTCGCTACAGTAACGTCGTGTACCAAAGCCCTGACTAAACAGAATTTTTTCGAGGGAGACTGGTTTTGCCATAAGAATGGTTTGCTACAGCCTACAACTTGCCCCGATGAATCTGCAAAGCACCAAAGCTTTGCTGAACTGGCATCACCTCCAGAACGTTGATATTCATATGCGCTGGCAGAGTAGCAGACCAATAAATAGTTTCAGCAATTTCATCCGCACTCAGGGCGTGTACGCCCTCATAAACATTATTCGCTTTGCTGTCGTCACCCTTGAAGCGGACATTAGAAAACTCAGTGCCAGAGCACATGCCAGGCTCAATACAAGTGACCCGAATCGGAGTGCCGACTAAATCTGCACGTAAGTTCAAACTAAATTGCTGAACAAATGCCTTGGTTGCACCATAGGTATTGCCACCAGGATAGGGATAGTTTGCAGCTACTGAGCCTAAATTGATGACATGCCCTAACTTGCGCTCCACCATGCCAGGTAAAAAAGCCCGCGTCATATGAACTAGACCTTTGATATTGGTATCGATCATACGATCCCAATCCGATAAATCGGCTTTGTGCGCAGGCTCAAGTCCAAGCGCCAGTCCAGCGTTATTGACCAAGATGCTCACTTTTGCAAAAGCAGCAGGCAAATTGCTAGGCAATTGATCAACTTGGTTGCTATCACAGACATCTAACACGAGAGTGAGTAATTTGTCTTGTTGTTCACTTGGTAATGATTTTTTGAGCGCTGCGAGTCGGTCGATTCTTCTGCCTGCCGCAATGACTTTATGGCCATGCTTTAAGAAACGCCTCGCAGCAGCCTCACCAAATCCTGCAGTTGCCCCGGTAACTAGTACGGTATGTTCCATATTCTTCTTTTCTTCATTTACTTACTTTAATATTAAAGCCTTCAGTAATTTAACGCTCAATAAGGCTGCAGCCCTGAATACAATTCGACTTCTCTTCGCATCGTGTTGCATTGCATGGGCTAGCGCTACTTTTGCAAGTGATGCCAGCTCAAGCTCCGACACAGATAATCAGCACATTTTAGAGTTTTGGGGCTATCACGCCTATATGGGTACGGAAACGTACTCAGATACCCTGCTACTTCGTTATTACCAGCCCCTAGATTTTGATCAATGGCGCGGCACTCTCAGGCTCGATACGTCGAATGTGTCGGTCTACTCTCATAGCCCAAGCGAGGGTGGGGTCGATCATCATGGTGCTGGGACCACTTTTTTAACTGCCTGGGGAACGGTTGCAAACTTCAATCAATCTTGGAGTAGTAGCGCAGGTGGTCGAGTCATTTTGCCTGTTGCCCTCAGTAATCAGTGGGTGGCAGGCCCACAAGTAGGCGCCTCATACAAACCTCCTCTTGGTTCACAAACTTGGCTGGCAGATTTTTCACCACTAACGAGATATATGTATGGCTTTGATGTACAAAACAATACTGGCCCAGGCAATCCCAGCCCTTCTCCTGCGGTGCGGCGGCTTGAGTTGTATCCCACTGTTGGTATTCAGTTAGCGCCCAATACTCAAATTCGTTTTTGGGATGAGAACGGTATTAACTATAACGCTGCAGCTGGCGGATGGTTTGTGCCATTAGATGCGATGGTGACACATCGAGTCAATCGCCATTTTTTATTTGCAGTCGGCGCCAGTAAACAAGTAGTAGAAACCTATCAGCAATACAAATGGATGGTTTACACCAAAGCCTCGTTTAATTTCTAGTAAATTAGCTGAGTTTAAGTTTCGTGAGTTGATTTCTCATCCACGGAATTCTGCAACATAAGAGAATGAAGACTACACCCGCATAAATCGAAACGGTCTGTAAATCATTTTTACCGGCCTTATGCCACCAATAATGCAAGATTACAGTCACTGCAATCACATAAATCAGTTTATGTAGTAATGTCCAGCGGCGCCCCAGTTTTCTTTGCGCCCAATGGGTTGAGGTTAGTGCCAAGGGGATGAGCAAGAGAAAGCTCAAAAACCCCATCGTAATGAAAGGACGCTTCACAATGTCTTTCAACATGGCTGCTAAATCGAAGCTTTGATCAAGCCAAAGCCAAATCACAAAATGTAGGCTGGCATAAAAGAAGCAAAAGAGTCCGAGCATACGGCGGCATTTAATGGGCTGACTAGAGCCGATTAGCAAGCGCAAAGGAGTCATGGCTAAGGTAATGCAGAGCAAGACGAGCGCCCAAGTACCAGTAGATCTCGTAATGAACTCAATTGGATTAGCTCCTAAACCATCCGTGAGGGCGAGATAGATCAGACGATCTAGGGGCAATAAAGCCAATAAGAAGATGACTAACTTCATTACCAAAGATTTAGTAAAACTTTTTCAAATCCATGCCTGCATACATACTGGCAACTTGATCACCGTAACCATTGAACATCTGCGTCTTCATCTTGGGTGCAAAAATGCCTTTAGGATCACCAATTCTTCTCTCACTGGCTTGACTCCAGCGGGGGTGATCTACCGCGGGATTCACGTTGGAGTAAAAACCATATTCACTTGGAGCATATTTATACCAACTGGTGGTTGGCATCTCTTCTGTGAACCGAATTTTGACAATGGACTTCGCGCTTTTAAAGCCATACTTCCAAGGCACTACTACTCTGACTGGAGCCCCATTTTGTTTAGGTAATACTTCGCCATACAAACCAAAAGTGAGGAGTGTTAGCGGATTCATGGCCTCGTCTAAGCGCAAGCCTTCTCGATACGGCCAATCCAAGATAGGGCTATTAACCCCAGGCATTTGTTTACGATCTGCAAGCGAAACAAATTCAACATACTTAGCAGAACCCAAGGGCTCCACTTTGCTCAGCAAACTAGAGAGCGGGTAACCATCCCAAGGAATAACCATCGACCAGCCCTCAACACAGCGCAGACGATAGACACGCTGCTCCATCGGGGCCAGCTTTAATAATGCATCGATGTCAAAAGTCATGGGCTTTTTGACTAAACCCTCAACAGTAATAGTCCAAGGCCGAGTTTGGAGAGTGCTAGCATTTTCAGCGGGGGCGCGTTTATCCGTCCCGAACTCATAGAAGTTGTTATAGCCCGTTACATCTTTGAGAGGCGTTAGATCCTCCTTGCCAACATATAGCGGATTGGGTGTTGCTGCCAATGTTTGCGCATTCGCTGCCAGGGCTTCTCTGGAAAACCAAGGCGCTAACGCAAGCCCAAAACTGCCTGCTGCTGCAGCCTGTATCAACTGACGACGTTTTTCATAAACGGCTTGGGGTGTGATATCACTTGGCAGAATTTGAGGATCTTGATAAATCATGGTTAGCGCCTTTTTAAAAAGTCTTTAATCTATTTTGCGCCCATTTTGAATTTGATGAGGGTTCTCGATTTTGCTATTGAAAAAGGCAAACCAGAGGCTTGCCTTTTTCATTTACAGCGCAATCTTGCTCTCAGAACTACGCTGCCGCCTTATCAATAATGGCATTCAGGGTTGGGCTTGGGCGCATCACTGCAGCAAATTTAACTGGATCAGGTTTGAAGTAACCACCAATATCTGCTGGTTTGCCCTGAACCGCCTTGAGTTCATCAATGATTTTGCTTTCTTGCTCGACCAATGCTTTTGCAATTGGGGCAAAGTGTGCTTGCAGCTCTTTATCTTCAGCCTGAGCAGCCAATGCTTGAGCCCAATACATCGCCAAATAAAACTGACTTCCGCGATTATCGAGTTCACCAGTCCGAGGAGAAGGTGATTTATTGTTATCCAGCAACTTACCGGTCGCCTCGTCCAAAGTCTTCGCTAGAATTTTTGCTTTCGCATTGCCCGTCTTATCGCTGATATCTTCGAGAGAGACTGCCAAAGCTAAGAATTCGCCTAGGGAATCCCAGCGCAAATGATTCTCTTCAACGAGCTGTTGAACGTGCTTAGGTGCTGAACCTCCCGCACCGGTTTCAAATAAACCACCACCAGCCATCAAAGGCACAATCGATAACATCTTGGCACTGGTGCCCAGTTCCATGATGGGGAATAAATCCGTTAAGTAGTCACGCAAGATGTTGCCAGTGACTGAAATGGTGTCCTTGCCGCGAATGACGCGCTCTAGGGTGTAACGCATTGCACGCGTTTGCGACATGATCTGAATATCTAAACCCGTTAGATCGTAATCTTGTAAATAGGTTTTGACTTTCTTAATGAGCTCAGCTTCGTGAGGGCGGTATTCGTCTAACCAGAAGACTGCAGGTGTATTAGAGAGACGTGCACGATTCACAGCCAATTTGACCCAATCTCGTATTGGCGCATCTTTCGCCTGACACATACGCCAGATATCACCCTCTTCTACATTTTGCTCAAGCAAGACAGCACCCTCTTCAGTCACAATGCGCGCTACACCAGCTTCAGGAATTTCAAAGGTCTTATCGTGTGAGCCGTACTCTTCTGCCTGCTGGGCCATTAAGCCCACGTTCGGTACGGTGCCCATCGTGGTGGGATCAAAATTACCGTGAGTCTTACAGAAGTTAATAATCTCTTGATAGATTCGAGCGAAAGTACTCTCCGGTATTACGGCTTTCGTATCATGCAAACGACCATCGGCACCCCACATCTTGCCGCCTACACGAATCATCGCAGGCATCGAAGCATCCACAATCACGTCGCTTGGTGAATGTAAATTGGTAATCCCTTTAGCCGAGTCCACCATCGCCAAGGCAGGACGGTGCTCATGGCATGCATGCAAATCTTGAATAATCTCTTCACGCTTAGACTCAGGCAAGGTTTTGATCTTGTCATAGAGACTGCTCATACCGTTATTGGCATTAACACCTAACTCTTCAAACAACTTAGCGTGTTTTGCAAAAGCCTCTTTATAGAAAATCTTGACAGCATGACCAAATACAATGGGATGAGAAACCTTCATCATGGTGGCCTTGACGTGCAAGGACAGCATCATGCCAGTTTTATATGCATCTTCAATTTCTTTTTCATAGAACTCGCACAAGGCTTTTTTACTCATGAACATGCTGTCAATAATTTCGCCAGCTTGTAGGGGCATTTTGGACTTCAGCACAATGGTTTTGCCACTCTTGGTGACTAAATCCATTTTGACTTCACATGCTTTTGTGAGTGTCATCGATTTTTCACCGGCGTAGAAATCCCCACCATGCATATGTGAAACGTGCGTGCGGGAAGCTTGACTCCACTCGCCCATTGAATGCGGATGTTTACGAGCAAACTGTTTTACTGCATTCGGTGCGCGACGATCAGAGTTACCCTCACGTAATATTGGGTTAACTGCGCTACCTAAACACTTTGAGTAACGTGCCCGAATCGATTTTTCTGCATCACTCTTGGGATCTTCTGGAAAATTCGGCAAAGCATAGCCCTTGGCTTGGAGTTCTTTAATCGCTGCCAGTAGTTGCGGTACCGAAGCGCTGATATTGGGCAACTTAATAATGTTGGTATCGGGTAATAAGGTCAACTTGCCCAATTCCGCCAAGTTGTCATTGACCTTTTGCTCAGGCGTTAAACAGTCAGAAAACTCAGCCAAGATTCTGGCAGCTACAGAGATATCGCTTTCGGCAACCTCAACACCCGCTGGCGCTGTAAATGCTCGAATGATGGGTAAAAATGAACCGGTAGCTAAAAGTGGTGCCTCATCGGTCAGCGTATAAATAATTTTTGATTTCCCTGCAGCCATTACTGTTTCCTCAATTTTGATGATCCGAAGCTATTTTCTCGTCTTGTGATGTCGTTCTGATGTCGATTTAATGTCACTGATCAGAACCGTTGATTTTAAATCATTGACTGTCAAAAAATAGGCCGTTTTTGCCCAATAAAGATGCTTACTGCCCTCTTGTAAGGGATTTCACCGAGAAGAAACAGAGTCAATATCTCTCATGGAGCCTACGCATATACTGTCGTGCTGATTAAGCTAAAAGGAATCAAAATATGAGCGAACTCCAGAAAATCGATACTGTCGTTGGCGATGGTACAGAAGCGACTGCCGGCAAACACGTTGATGTGCATTACACCGGCTGGCTATACGACGAGAAAGCTGCAGATCATAAAGGGCAAAAGTTTGATAGCTCACTCGATCGCGGTCAGCTCTTCAGTTTCCCACTTGGCGCTGGTCATGTCATTCAGGGTTGGGACCATGGTGTTGCAGGCATGAAAATTGGTGGCAAGCGCACCTTAATCATCCCCTCGGAGATGGGTTACGGCCCTCGTGGCGCTGGTGGTGTGATTCCACCCAATGCGACTTTGGTATTTGACGTCGAGTTACACGGCGTTCATTAAGAACACTTGCAAAAAAAATTCAGGCCACTTGTGCAGCGATGCAGAAGTGGCCTGTTGATTGATTGCGGTCTCGAAATTGTGGGTTATGAGCGCTCTTTTTGTCCGTTAAATGCCAGCTTAGTGTTTAAGCTTGATTTACACAGCTCAATAATACGATTGCGCTCTGCCATCACTTTGTCAGCATAGCCGCCATCGTTATCCGCATTACCCGCGCCAACATAGAACTTCAAGCCATTACGAAGTGAGCCGGAAGTTGCGATCAAGTACTTCAAGATGTAAGCACCAATTCGTATATTGACTTCAGGCTTCACTGCGCCAGCAACGCCGCCATACGGTGCATATTTTTCTTTATGCACATTAGTCATTACCTGCATCAAGCCTTCAGCACCGGCTTCGCTCTTGGTCATGGGGTTGAAATTGGATTCGACTGAGATCACAGCAAGTAACAAGACGGGGTCGATTTTGACTTCACGAGAAATGAGTACTGCATTCGAAACATACTCTTCAATCTTGTTTTTATCTAAGTTGTACTTTTTCTCGAAATACTCTGCAACCGCCCTCTGGTTTTTAACAGGGGTCATCAAATTACTGTCCAAAGCCTGAGGATCAATCTTTGAGCTGGGAATTTGATCCGCTAGATGAGAAATCGATTTCACCTGAATGCGGGCCACCTCAGGATTAAGCAGTCCAATTGTTTCTTGCTTGATCAATGGGAAAGAAGCGCGACCATAAATAATATGGGCGATGTCTTGTTCTGAGGTTTGGGAATCCAATGCTGCCAGACCAGATTGGCTGCTACCGGTATATCCACCCTGCCAAACCATTTGGCGAGCTTCATCAGGCACGAGAACGCGAGCCAAATCAAATGGGCCTGCATTAGTGCCGTTACCAGAAAGCCATAAACCAACGATGAGAAAAACTCCCACGATCATGAGACCGTGTACGCCCCGATAGACTGGATCCATAAAGCGGATCAGGGCTGCCCTGGCTGATCCGATTATGGATTGCTCAAGCGGTGTGGCATTCGAATTGTTTGTTAAGCATTTACGCATTCAGTTTTTGCACCGCCTCATGACCTCACTTCAATACCAACTGAGGCTATGTTGCAATGCAATATATAAAGAACATGGGCCATGCTATGAAGGTTCTTATATCAAGTCAAGAATAAGGATCATCGATTCGATAACTTATAGATATGACAATTCTGTCATATTCCCCTTAGGGCTCCCCATATCCTAAAAATATCATTTAAATCAATAAGTTATAAAAGTTAGGGCTCACTAATTTTAATTCATAGAAATTTTCTATGAAACCTATTTTTTTACATTTTGAAATGAAAAAATGTTGCTTTAGACCATACATCTAGTATTTCAGTGCGTTGAAATTCCTACAGATAGTATTTGTGAACGTGCTGCTGAGCACTATAGAAACTTAGGTTGAAGGGTGAATGAACCCAGCAAAATGGCCTAGTAAATCCTGGGTAAACCCCAATTCAGTAGGCATCACCCTACACTGGTGACCATGAAATCATTTGCCCGAGTCTTGCTCCTGGCTTGCCTGGCCTACCCCCTTTCAGCACTGGCGATCTTTGATGATTGTCTGGAGTATTTTCCCAGGGGCGAGATCCCAAGTCTGACTCAGGTCGGCAGAGACCTCTGTTTTGATGGTTTTGCCGTCTATTACTCCCCAAGCGACAAGAAGCCAATCTATGTAGTTGAAAAGCTCAATCGAGAGAGGCTCACCAAACCTAAGCAAGCCCGGACGAACCTATTTTATGAAGAGGCTCGCTTGCCTGTATCTGAGCGCGCGAGTTTGTCCGACTATCGCGGGAGTGGCTATGACCGAGGACATAACGCACCTGCCGGCGATATGGGGGATGAACGTTCCATGGCCCAATCTTTCTCTTTGGCCAATATGATGCCGCAAGCCCGACAAAACAATCAGGGCATTTGGGCTAAAAATGTTGAGGAGCCCACAAGGCAGTACGCCAAAAGAATCGACGGTGATATTTTTGTTTATACCGGTTCGATAGGAAAAGCTGGGAGCATTGGCAATAATCATGTCACCGTACCCGAGTATCTCTTCAAGCTGATCTATGACCCATCTCGCAATTTGGCTTGGGCATATTGGATTCGGAATACAGATGATGCACCGATGTTAGCGCCGATCTCTTACCAAGATCTCACTCTGAAAACGGGGATTGATTTTCATTTACCAGCAAGCGTTGCAACATTGAGCAAACTCATCTACGTTCGACCTGAGCGCTGGAATGAGACTAGGCCATTTCATGGCTTTAAAAATTACCAGCAATAAATTACAAAGCATCGACACCGTTTTGTGGCCTTCTCAAAGAAACGTCAAGTCTTTCTTTGATGGGATTGAGCAATGCACTTAAGCCATTGTGATCCAAGGTATGCATCAACTCGAGTAACTCGCCTAGCTCTCCTTTAGGAAAACCTTCGCGTGCGAACCACGCTAAATAATTTCCAGGTAACTCTGCAATCCGACGACCAGCGTGTTTACCAAACGGCATCTTCATCGTGACCAGTTTTTCGAGGGATTCAGGATTCATAGACTCCATCTTACAAGTTTGTAATTTGTGCTTGTGTTTGTAGTTATCAACACTTCATTAAAGGGTATAAGGTCATTTTCATAAATGAGAATGATTCTTATCTGTTCGTTTATATTGAGAACCATTCTCAATGACATCTTTCCAACCAACCCTCAACATCATGAAATCCAATATCAAACGACTCATTGCTTTCTCTCTCGTCATCGCTGCCGCACTTCACTTCTCCCTAGCCCATGCAGGTGAAGGCGTATTTGGCTGGATTTACACACTCGATCTTCAGCCAAAAGAAAAATGGGAATTTGAACAACGCTTACAACTTAATCAACAGCAGGCTGCAGGCACCTTTGAACAATGGACCGCTCGTACTGAGTTGGAATACGGCTTAACAAATGATTTACAAATTGCGGGTTATATCAATTCTGGGTATACCAATGCCAATCAGAACTACACCAATCCAGAAGCCTGCGGCGAGAGTCCTACTTGCACAGGCGGCTATGGCGTTCCTTCAAGCCATAACCCGGAATCCGCTTATGCTAAAGGAGGTGTCGAAGGCGCCTCCTTAGAAGCCATTTACCGTATTACCAATCCAGTCACTTCGCCCGTGGGAGTTGGTCTGTATTTAGAGCCAACTTGGGGACGAAATAAAGATGAAATTGAAGCGCGCCTGCTTTTACAGTCTAACTTCATTGATGATCGCTTGATCCTAGCAGGAAATGTCGTAGCCGCAAATGAGCGACTCAAATTTATTGAGAATGGTAATGTCCCTGAATCGATGCTCGATTTTTTAGTAGGCGCAAGTTACCGCTTTGCTCCTAAATGGTCTGCTGGCGTAGAGGCACGCTTTCATAATGACTACTCTGAACTGAATCTACGTAACCAAGTACAACGTGCTACTTTTTTAGGTCCCAATATTCATTACGCAGCAAAAGACTGGTGGATTACCGGGGCTTGGCGCTATCAACTCAAAGGTGGTAACTGCATGAACGGTGGCGAAGCAGAATGTTCTAATGCCCGCGTGTGGGATAGCCATACCGTCAATGAATACATCGTTAAAGTGGGTTTTCCGCTGAACTAATTCATGATGTATTGGCAACCAAGTCTACTGGGTATTGCAGGGCTTGCCATGATGGTGCACCCAATCGTGGCACAGGCCAGAATTTATGTCTCGGTTGAGCAGGCCCAGCAACTTTTATTTCCGAATCAGCGCTTAACCAAGCATCCCATCATAGTCACCAACGATCTCCAAGAAAGGATGCGAGTGGCATCCAGTATTCGTTACCCCTTTGTTGGAGAAAGAATCTGGCGAGGTCCTGATGGCGGTTGGCTGATTATTGATGAGGTGGTAGGCAAACACGAAATGATCACTTATGCAGTCGGTATAGCACCCAATGGCAGCGTCAAAGGTATCGAGATCCTTGAATACGTCGAGTCTTATGGCTATGAAGTAGCAGATAGTCAATGGCGTCAGCAATTCATTGGCAAGACTGCAAATGATCCCATCAAACTCAATCGGGATATTCAAAATATTAGCGGAGCCACTTTATCTTCAAAACATCTCACTGATGGAGTAAAGCGGGTCTTAATACTTTATGAGTTAGCTTTAAAGGAAGCTTCTCGCAAATGATGCGCTGTAAGCCCATGCTGGGCACTTATGTCGAGATTCAGGTAGATGAAACGCAGCTTGGTCTCACTTCAAGAAAAATCACTCATGCGATCGATGAAGCTTTTGCCTCGATTACCTTAGTCCAAAGTTTGATGGGCTTTCATGATCCCTATAGTGAACTTTCCATAATGAATCAGCTAGAACCAGGGCAGTCTATAGAAATTCATCCTTGGACAGAAAAAGTGCTTAAGACAGCACAACTGATTTGTCAGGAGTCGCATGGTTTATTTGATTGCGGGGTGGGGAGACAACTCGTTAATCAAAAATTATTACCACTGCATCAGATAAACCATGCCCCCTCCAATCAGAGCAGTATTCTCAGCATTCAATTTCTAGGTAATCAAGTCATTCGTCTGAACCGGCCAATTTGCCTTGATTTGGGTGGCATTGCCAAGGGCTTTGCAGTCGATGAGGCCGTGCGCGCACTCAAGCTTTGCGGCATTCAAAATGGAGTCGTTAATGCAGGGGGTGATCTTCGGGTCTTTGGGAAACAATCTCATACTGTCTTACTTCGCAGTCCCAGGCAAGTCAATGAACTCATTCAAATTGGAAGCTTACAAGAAGGCGCAATTGCCACCTCGAGCAATCGCACCATTCTTCACCCCCGCCAAGGAACTACTCCGCTTCAAGGTTCGTACTCCGTAATCGCAAAAGAGTGTATCTATGCAGATGCCTTAACTAAGGTGCTGGCTTTATCGCAAGATGCCCATCATCCGATTTTCCAAAACTATGGGGCAGAGTCTTTATGGCTGCCCGCTTAGGAAAAATGCCAGTATGGCAAAGATACTTTGTCATCAGCAGTATTTGCTTGTGCTCGATGACGGGTCTGATTTTTGTATTGGTAACGGATTACCAGCTGCACGTATTTGCCTTTCGACCCCATACTATTTTGAGCTGGCATGGTGTCACTGCAATGGCGGCCTCGATTGCCTTGGGGTCGGTCCTGACAGTCCATCTCAAGGCGGGATTAAAGGCTAAACGGCAGCTCTTCAGCGGGCTTAGTCAGCTCGCTTGTCTAATCATTCTCATCCTGACAGCTGCCCTGCTCTATTACGGCCCTGCAGACCTTCGAGATCACGCCATCACAGTACATTGGGTGATTGGCATCATTTTCTTTGGCTGCTTTTTAAGTCATGGGTTTCATGCAAGTAGTAAACAAAAAGCCCTCAATTGAGGGCTTATTTGCTAATGGATGAATACGTAATTGAATTAGTGACCACTACCACCAAGGTAAGCAGCCTTCACCGCAGGATCATCTTTGAGTTTACTAGCAGGGCCATGCGTAGCAATCTTGCCATTCTCAAGCACGTAGCCATAGTCCGCTACGTTGAGCGCAGCAGCAGCAAACTGCTCAACCAATAGCATCGTCACCCCTTGCGACTTCAGATTAGAAATAATTCTGAAGACCTCTTCTACCAAGATGGGCGCCAAGCCCATTGAAGGCTCATCTAGCAAAATGATTTCTGGGTTGAGCATGACTGCGCGGGCCATCGCCAACATTTGTTGCTCACCACCCGATAAGGTCCCAGCGAGTTGATTACGACGCTCTTTGAGGCGGGGAAACATTTCTAAGGCGGTCTCTAAGTCTGTTTTGATATCACCTTTAGGACGGCTACCTGTAAAACGGGGGAATGCGCCTAAGAGTAAGTTGTCCGTCACCGACATCGTCGTAAAGACACGACGGCCTTCAGGACTATGCGCCAAGCCAAGACGAGCGATCTTGTGTGAATCTGACCCATCGATTCTTTGGCCACTGAGGGTAACTTCACCAGCTGTAGGCTTAATCATGCCGGTAATCGCACGCATGGTCGTAGTCTTGCCTGCGCCATTAGAGCCGATCAATGTGATCACTTGTCCTTTTGGCACATCGATGCTGATGCCATGAAGGACTTTAACCTTACCGTAGCCTGCTTCGAGATTCTGAATAGATAACATGGTATTTACCGATTTAATAAATTTTAATAATGAATTCTGATTAAGTACCTAAGTAGGCATGGATGACTTTCTCATCCGCCTGCACTTCAGCTGGCTTACCTTCAGCAATCTTCTGACCAAAGTCGAGTACTGAAACCGTATCGCAAACCGACATCACCACATCCATATGGTGCTCAATCAAGATAAAGGTAATGCCGTTGTCCCGAATTTTGCGAATGATGCGCAACAACTCTTTGATATCAGGCGCAGTTAATCCAGCAGCTGGCTCATCAAGCAGGAGCAATTCTGGGTCGAGCGCTAAGGCACGGGCAATCTCGAGCAAGCGCTGTTTACCGTATGGCAAATTGCGGGCTTCTTCATTCGCTAAGTTTTCTAGACCCACAAACTTTAATAGGGCCATTGCACGATTACGAGCATCGCGCTCTTCTCTTAAGTAGCGAGGTAAATGCAGAGCGATATCCAACATATTGGATTTAAAGGTGTGATGCAGACCAACCAAAATATTTTGCAGTGCGGTCATTTCACCAAAGAGCTGCACGTTTTGGAAAGTGCGAGCAATGCCCGAGAGCGCAATCTCCGATGAGGTTTTACCAACAACGCTCTCATCGGCATAGAACACATTGCCAGAGGTAGGTATATAAATACCTGTGAGTACGTTCATCATCGTGCTCTTACCAGAACCGTTGGGACCAATCAAACCATGAATGGTGCCACGCTTAATGCTCAGATCCACATTGTTGAGCGCTTTGAGTCCACCAAACTGCATGAGAACAGAATCGACCTTCAATAACTCCGCACCGGTGTTTTTATTTCCGACAGCGCTAATGAAGTCCACTGAGGAATCCGTATTTTCTGCAGTAGCCTCACCAACCGTAGTTTTGGTTTTACCGGTGATTGCCAAGTAGAAGGTTTTAGAAAAACCAACGATACCGTTCTGCAGGTAATACACCACCAATAAAATCATGAAACCAAAAATACTCAAGCGCCAATCGGCGATGCTATTGAGCCAGAAGGAGAAGGCTGCTAAGCCAACCACACCCGCCACCGGAATTGCAACGCGCTTAGGAGTGGTAATCTTTTTAGACAAGGCCATAATCGCGCCCACTGTAACGACAATCGCAATAATCGATGCAACGATGCGGAACAAGTTAATGTCGTCAAGTAATTTTGGCAACAACACAATGATGGCTGCACCAATTGCTGCGCCAAGACGGGATTTACGTCCACCCATGATGATGGCTAACAAGAAGAGGACGGCTAATTCATTGTTATAGGTGTTGGGAGAAATATATTGCTCAGAGTAAGAGTAGAGGCTGCCTGCTAAACCAGCAAAACCTGCGCTGATCACAAAGGCGATTACCTTAAAGCGATAGACTGAAACGCCCATACAGTCACAAGCAACTGGACTATCGCGTAAGGCTTCAAAGGCCCGGCCCATTTGGGATTTAACAAAACGATCCACAACGATCATGGCAATGATCATGATGGCAGCCACTAACCAGAAATATTCTGCTTTAGTCATTGGCACGCCCATCAACTCAGGACGAGTCAATTTGATACCCAAAGGACCTTCTGTTAACCAAGTCATCTCATTAATCAGAATCTGTGCAATCGTGCCAAATGCCAAGGTGACCATCGCCAGATAAGGGCCAATCACTTTGAGCGCTGGCAAAGCCAGAATACCGCCAAAGATTGCTGTGACGATGATCGAAGCGGGAACAGTGGCCCAAATTGGCCAACCTAGATGGAAAAACAAAATACCGGCGGTGTATGAGCCAATTCCAAATAAGCCTGCATGGCCCAAGGAAACTTGACCAACATAGCCAACCACGATATCTAAACCAAATAACAAAATGGTGTAGATCAGAATCGTTTCAGCTAAGTGAATGTAGTATGGATTCTCAACAAACAGCGGCAAACAAATCAGACCAACGATTGCAACTAATAGAGGAATGTGGGACTTCAATTTCATCATTAAACTTTCTTAATCGCAGATTTACCGAAGAGGCCAGAGGGTTTGTAGGCAAGGACTAGCAATAACAAGATCAAGCCTGGCACATCCTTGTAACCCGTTGAGAAATAGAAACCGGTTGCGGTTTCCACAATCCCTAAAATCAAACCACCGACGATGATGCCCATGCCGCTTGAGAGGCCGCCAATAATCGCCACCGCAAAGGCTTTAAGACCCAAAGCACCGCCCATGGTGGCGCCCGTCAAAGTCAAAGGTGCAATTAAGACACCAGCAAATGCCGCAGTCAATGATGACAGCGCATAAGAAAAGGTAATCACCATACTGGTGTTGATACCCATCAGACCAGCGGCATCGCGATCATTGGCCGTCGCAACCACCGCTTTACCGTAAATCGTTTTGCGGTTAAAGAACTCCACCAATAACATCATGACCAAAGCACCTACTACTACTAAGATCTCCATCGGCAAAATATTGGCGCCCAGGAAATTCATGGGTTCCATTGGCAAAGGAGCTGGGAATGGCAAAGCATCACGACCCCAAATATTTTCAGCTACGTTCTTGAAAATAATCCCCAGAGCAATGGTGGACATAATCCAACCAAACTCGGATTTGATTTTGATCGCAGGACGCACGCCAATCAATTCAACAAAGCTGCCTTGCAACATACCAAAGAGACAAACCACCGGAATCATGGCCCAGTAGTTCATGCCTAAGGTATCCACGCAGGTCAGACCCACCAAGGCACCCAACATCAGCGCCTCGCCCTGACCAAAGTTCAGGGTACCGGAAGTGGCAAAAGTAAGCTGGAAACCGAACGCGATAACCGCGTAAATCATCCCCACCGCTATACCGCTTGAGAGGATTTGTGCAAGCATGTCCATTGTGATTAGCCTAAAAGTACTGAAAAGGTGTTAATTATCGAATCCATCATTGTAAGCAAAACGCCGCTGGAGGGCGGCGTTTTGGTCAATCTCATGGTGCGACGCAGAAAAAGCGCCACGCCCAGACTTGCTTACTTCTTCTTAGCTGTAGCGTCCTCAGCATTTAGGAACTGAACACGGCCGTTTTCAACCACGCCCATCACCACGTCTTTTGCCTTGATGGCCTCGTGATCGGTTGCGCTGAAAGGTTTGTTGTATGTGATTACAACGCCATCTACTGGAGTTTTGAGGTCCTGAAGCGCTGCCAAGACTTTTGGTCCATCTGTGCCACCCGCCTGCTTAATTGCAGCCGCAATGATGTAAACCGAGTCATATCCTTGCGCAGCAGATACAGGGGAAGCAATGATGCCGTTCTTAGGCTTGAAGTTCTTCAAATAGTTGTCCACGAAAGCTTTACGCTTTGGTGTAGTGGCAGGCTGCTGAATAAAGGTTTCTGGCATGGTTGCGCCGTCACCGTTTTTACCAGCGGTATCGATAAAGCTCGCCATCGATAAAGTCCAGCTACCAATGATTGGCTTTTTCCAGCCCAACTTTGCCATACCATTAGCAATCTGCGCTAACTCAGGTCCGATTGCATAAGTCAGAACAACATCTGCACCAGCATTTTTAGCCTTAAGCAATTGGGAAGTCATATCGACGTCACCAATATTGAATTTCTCTGTGGCTACAGGAGTCACACCATAAGTCTTGAGCGCTTTTTCCAAATCTTCACGACCCAATTGACCGTAGTTAGTGGAGTCAGCCAAGATCGCAACTTTTTTCAAGCCGCGCTTCTCGACCGCTTCTTTTGCAATCATAGGTGCTTGAATATTGTCAGCAGCAGCGTTACGGAAAATATAGTTCTCAGGAGCATTAGGGAACTGATGGGTAACCAAGGATCCGGTAGCAACGTTATCAATCACCGGAATCTTCGCATCTTGGAAAAAACGCTGGGAAGCTAAAGCAACACCGGTATTGATATAGCCGAGGTTAGCTACCACTTTTTCGTTATTAATCATCTCTTGTGCAATTTGCACACCACGCTCATTTTTAGCTTCATCGTCGCGCTCAACTAAAACGATTTTGTTGCCATTAATTCCACCAGCGGCATTAATTTCTTGGGCAGCAAGGCGAACACCATCGCGCATACTTACTCCCATAGAAGAGGAGCCACCAGTAAAGGGGCCTTGAACGCCGATCTTGATATCTGCAGCGTATGCGCCAGTAGATAACATTGCGGCAGTTGTAATTGCAAAAATGTGACGACGAATTTTCATAATGTCTCCGTGAGTAAAGCTTTAAATTAAAAAATCTTTTTTAATGAAACCGAACCGAATAGTCATCTTACAGGGTTTATAAATCCTGTAATAGGGCTTGGTATCAGGGTTTTCATCAGGGTCTAAGTGATCTTGATGACTTTTGTAATCTGCTCTTTGAGCCTAGGCCAAGACACATTAATCAAGAGGCCTACCATCACTAGCCCTGCGGCGAATAGTTTCCAGACGGGCAGATCCTCCCCCAAATAGATCGCAGAAGCCCCCATTCCAAAGATGGGTACTAACAGAGGCATCGGAGCCACAACTGCGGCTGGGTGTTTGGATAAGAGCCAAGCCCAGGCGGCATAGCCAAATAAGGTATTTCCCCAGGATTGCCAAAGGACACCAAGCCAAGCGCCTAGGGGGGCTTGCACCAAGACTTGGGATAAGTGCGCAACCCCACCCTCAAATACAGCGGAGATCAATAGCAGTGGTGGCACGGCAAAAGCGCTGGCCCACACAACATAAGCAAATAAATCTGCTGGGCGACTAATGCCCGCATAGCGCCCTACAGTATTAGCTGCCCCCCAAGAAAATCCCGCAAAGACCATCAGGGCTAAGCCCAGCAAAGTCGTCGTGGCATCGGTATGCAAAGCAATAATCAATAAGCCAATGAGCGCTAGCAAAAGAGCAAAGACTTGATACAGGCGCAAACGCTCTTTATTAAGCAACATTGCAAAGCCAATCGTAAAAAAGACTTGGGTCTGAATGACCAGAGACGCTAAACCAGGGGAGATTTGGCTATTGACTGCGTAGTACACGATTCCGAACTGCCCTACTCCAATCAAAACTCCATAAAGCGCCAAATTCCAAAGCGGCACTTTCGGCCTCGGAATAAATAAGGCCATAGGCAATAGCGCAAAGCTATAGCGCAAAGCGGCAAACATAAATGGCGGAAAGACAGCAAGACAATTTTTCATCACTACAAAATTGGTTCCCCAAATGGCGACGATTGCCAAAGCCAAAAGCAAATGGCTCAGCGGTAAGGTAGTAGTTTTGATATTTGACAAAAGAGTATTTAGTAGCTGCTCTTAGCTTTGCTTGCCAGTAATCAACTCTACTGCGCGCTGCGCAATCATCATGGTAGGCGCTGCTGTATTGCCCGAAGTAATGGTGGGCATTGCAGAGGCATCGACTACGCGTAAGTGATGAATCCCTCTAACGCGCAATTCTGAATCCAAGACTGCCATCGGATCATTTGCGCGTCCCATCTTACAGGTACCTACTGGATGAAAAATCGTCGTACCAATATCTCCTGCGGCTTTAACTAGATCAGCATCGCTTTGATATTGCATGCCAGGTTTGTACTCTTCTGGTGAGTAAGGCGCTAAAGCAGGGCTTTGCACAATTTTGCGCGTGAGCCTTAAAGACTCCGCTGCAATTTGGCGATCTTCATCGGTCGAAAGATAGTTAGGGCTAATTACGGGAGGCGCATTCACATCAACTGAATCAATGTGAACACTGCCTCGCGAAGTCGGACGCAAATTACAGACACTCGCAGTAAACGCATTAAAGCGATGCAATGAATCACCAAACTTTTCCAAGGACAGGGGCTGAACGTGATATTCCACATTCGCCCGCTCTTGCGCTGGCGAGCTATACGCAAAAGCGCCTAGCTGAGATGGCGCCATCGACATCGGGCCGGAGCGCTTAAAGAGGTACTCCAAGCCAATCAGGATCTTGCCAAACCAAGAATGTACTTTGGCATTGAGGGTTGCAATACCGCTCACCTTATAGATCATGCGTAGCTGTAAATGGTCTTGCAAATTCTCGCCCACACCGGGCAGATCACTCATCACGGGTATACCTAAAGCATTCAAGTGTTTTGCATTACCGATACCGGAGCGCTCTAAGATTTGCACACTGCCAATGGCACCCGCGCACAGCAATACTTCACCACCCTGCTCTATCGCACAATAGCCCTGTTGCGTTTGACCACCCTGAATATATTCAACACCAAGGCAATTCTTTGTGACGGGATCAATCAATAATTGATTGACCATCGCCTCAGTGATTACCGTTAGATTAGGGCGTTGAGAAGCGTCTTTTAAGAATGCTTTAGCAGTATTCAGACGCCAGCCTTTGCGTTGACTGACATCAAAGTAGCCTACGCCAAAATTGTCGCCCTGATTAAAGTCATCCGATGCCGGAATGCCAGCCTGCACTGCGGCTGCTTTGAAAATATCCATGATGGGCCACCGCAGTCGCTGACGCGAAACCGTCCACTCACCACCTTTGCCATGCCATTGATTAGCAGGGCTGTGATAGTCCTCAAAAGATTTATAGCGACGCAGTGCTTCATCCCAAGACCACGCTGCATCACCAGTAGCCTCAACCCAAGACTGATAGTCGGCAGCTTGACCGCGCATATAGATCATGCCGTTAATGGAGGAGCAACCACCCAAGACTTTACCTCTGGGATACAAAAGCGAGCGGCCATTAAGCCCTGCTTCCTTGCTAGTGCGAAAGCGCCAGTCCGCCCTGGGGTTATCAATACAGTACAAATACCCCACCGGAATATGAATCCAAACATAGTTGTCTTTTTTGCCGGCCTCAATCAAAAGGACTCGCTTTTGGGAATCTTGGCTCAAGCGATTGGCTAGCATGCAGCCGGCGCTACCGGCACCGATGATGATGTAGTCGTAGGAATTGGCTTGGTTCATGGCTATAAATTTTCGTATCTCTCCATTATTCACCATCATGAAAATATGGCTATGGGGTGGCATTTTTGTTGATTTGATATACAATCAATAATGATCTAATATAAGATCATGGAAATACATTACAAACGGCCTTTTGCACAATTTATAAAGAAAGCCAGTAAAGCGCTTCAATTGGCCATAGAAGATCAGGTTTATGAAATTTGTAGGGCGCCAGCACTTGGCGTGCAAAAGTCAGGAGATTTGAAAGGTTTTTTTGTTCATAAGTTTTACTTTAATACTCAGGAGTATTTAATTGCCTATCGTTATGGCGAAATAATAGAAAGTGTCGAAATAGTTTGGATTGACTTTTACAAAGCAGGAAACCATGAAAATTTTTACATTGAACTAAAGAGATTTATTCGTAAAAAATAGGGTTTGTATTATTAATACGCATATTTAACAAAAGAGATTAACAATGAACATGACACTTAGCGCTGAGGACATTTTTGACCAAGTACAACAAATGCCTACCAAGGAGCGCGTTAAATTTTTTGCGCTTATTGCAACCAATGCCTTCCAAAAAACTGACTTCTCACACGAAGAAGTATTTGGTCACTTAAAAAGCACTTCGTTCACGGCGGATGAAGCAGCGCAATATCTCGAAGTATCAATGCCCACCTTTCGTCGATATGTTCAGTCTGGCAAGCTAAAGCCCAAAAGCACTATTGGACGAAGTCAACTTTTTGCAAGCCCTGATCTGCGTAAGCTGAAAATGAGGCTGAAGTAAGGCTTAAAATACACACATGCACGTTAATGAAAAGAATCGCACCCCCAAACTAGAGGATCCTGACGACGGACCTAGTAAGTCTGAGCTCAAGCGCCAAATGACTGAGCGTCAGAAGCTCGCCGAGGTGTTGGCAGCCCTCAGTAGCGATGCTTTGCAATCGATCCCGATGGATGAGGCTATCAAAGATGCCATTGCCGAGACACCCAAGATCAAGAGCTTTGAAGGGATTCGCCGTCATAAGCAATACCTTGGCAAACTCATGCGCTTTTTGGATGAAGCTGAACTCGAGGCGATTCAAAAACGCTTAGATGCAATTCAAGGAGTCAGTAAAGCCGAGACAGCAAAACTGCATCTGCTCGAGAACTACCGCGATCGCTTGCTGGCAGATGACAATGCACTGACCAAATTGATTGAGCAGTTTCCAGACATGGATATTCAGAATATGCGCACACTTATTCGTAATGCTCGAAAAGAGCGTGAATCCAATAAACCCCCGAAATCCTATCGCGAGATCTTTCAGGCTCTCAAAGACTTAGGGCTTTAGTCTTCTAGCTCAGCTTCAAAGTGCGTGATGGTACTTCCACCCAGCGATACAAGTAATTAGCAGCAAGCCAACTCATAAATACCGAGATCAACATGAGGGCGATGGCCATCATTCCATCGTGACGCTGATCCATACCCCAAGCAATGTAGAGTGTGTTTGCCAATAGGATAAATGAGAAATGCAGCAAGAAGGCGCAATAGGATCGGCGACTACTCCATAAAATCGCATTAACAAGCTTATGGTATTTCATATGCTTGTGATCTTGGTAGGAACGATCACCCCAAATAATTAAGGCTAAAGACACTACTAAAGCCAGAATATTGCGCATCCAAATTTGCTGAAAACTGGAAAGCACAATCACCGCCGTCACAATGCCTAAAAAGATTCTGGCTAAACGGTTGACCTTGGGATCGGCATCGTTTTTAGATAACTGAGCTAATATGCCTAAACCATACGGGCCCATGAAATAAATAAAGTAGTTCTCATAGGTGCCAAGACGATTGAAGTACAACAAGGATGCAACGCAGAAAATCGCCAGCATCCAAATCAGCGAACGAAGGCCGGGGAAAATACCCAACATCAAAGCGAGAATGGCATAAAGCTGCCAATCAATCGCCACATACCAAACCCCAGCAGAAATTGAATCAAGGCCCAGAATGCCTTGTAAGAAGAAAAGGTGCGATAAAAATTGAGCCAGTGTTTCTGACTGACCTACAAACTCATCCTTGACCCAAAAGCGCGCCACCCATGCGCAGGCGATCGTCAGCAATAAAGCAATGACATAAGGTGCAAACAAACGCAGGTAGCGATTGATGATGACTTTGAGAACTGCGTGAACAGTGCGCAACTTCTCTTGCTTAAGCAGTGATTGCGCCGCTAGATAGCCTCCCATCACCAAAAAGATCTGCACTGCATAACGGCCATAGTTAAAGAGCCACGCCATGACATTGGGCAAAACGGTGCGCGCATCTTCTGCAATCTGTCCATAACTAGATAGATGGTGAAGAATGATCGTCAGAGCTGCAAAGGTCTTTAAAAAATCAACCAGCAGAAAGTGGGTTTTGGTTTGCAATTAACTTAATTCTAAAAAAGCATTAATTAAGAGCAGCAGCATAAGCAGCTAAAGCTTTAATATCCTCATCACTTAAGCCTTTGGCAGCGCTACCCATCGTGCCATCCATATCGACCCGCTCACCTGAGCGGATATTTTTCAGCTGAGTGATCAGGTAAGTCTCGGACTGACCAGCTAATCGAGCAATATGTTTTTGACCCTGAAACTGTGCACCATGGCATGAGTTACAAAATTGAGCGCTAGCAATCTGCTTACCCTGCTCAATCAATTGCGCGTTGCCACTTTTAGCTGGTGGTGGAGGTAGGGCCGAATAGTAAGCTGCAATATCGCGCATATCTTGATCACTCAAGGCTTGTGCAATGCCGTCCATGCCACTACCTTTTCGCTGTTGACCTCGATACTGAATCAATTGATAGGTAATAGATAAGGCTGGTTGTGCTGCTAGATTGGGAATCTCAGGAGAACTGCCAATACCGTTTTCACCATGACAGGCAAAACACATGGCTGCCTTCGCTTTCCCAGCCACCGGATCCGGTGGTGCCGCTTGGGTAAGCTGAATACTTAGCCAAGCGGAGGTAGTAAAAAAGGCCACCCCGAGGATGGCCTTAGTATTTTTCAACTTCATCATTTCTTGTTATAGCTCACACGGAAAATCGCACCAGTTTCATCATCGGAAACCAACATCGATCCATCTTTAAGAACCTGCACATCAACTGGGCGACCCCAAAAACTTTCACCCTCCAACCAACCTGTAATAAAAGGCTCGAGTTTGACGGGCTTGTTCTTTGCATCAAGCACAACCCGCACAACTTGGTAACCAGACTTTTGGGTTTTGTTCCAAGAGCCATGTTCAGCAATAAAGATATTACCTTTGTATTCGGCAGGGAACATATTGCCGTTATAAAAACGCATACCCAAAGCTGCAACGTGAGCGCCCAATTTCATTTCCGGCTTATCAAACTCATCACATGAACGACCTTTACCAAACTCAGGATCTAAGAAGTCGCCTTGGTGGCAGAATGGATAACCAAAATTCATGCCTTTATGTGCTAAGCGGTTCAAGGTATCATTTGGCAAACTCTCGTCGACCCAATCGCGGCCGTTATTGGTAAACCAGAGTTCTTTAGTACCCTTTTGGAAGTCCATGCCAACGCTATTACGCACGCCCGTTGCCACGTACTCCAAAATATTGGTTTTCAAGTTCAGGCGAACTATCGCAGCATGAGTATAGGGCGGCACCACGATATTGGCTGGTGTACCGATCTGGAAATAGAGGTATTGACCGTCAGGGCTCAATGTCAAGAATTTCCAACCATGTGGCTCATCCTTAGGCAAAGCATCGAATACCACTACTGGAGCAGGTGGATTATCCAAGTTAGCTTCGATATTGTCATAACGAATGATGCGTGAGAGCTCGGCAACATATAAAGAGCCATTTGTAAAAGCAACGCCATTAGGGCGATGCAAACCCTTGGCAATCGTTTTGACTTCACGCTTACCATCTTTAGTGACCACCGCATAGACGTTTCCAGTAAAGCGAGTGCCAACGTAAACAACACCACTGGGAGACTCAGTCATAGAGCGACCATTTGGCATTCCTGAAGCCCAAAGCTCAACCTTAAAGCCCGGCGGTACTTTTAACTTGCTTACTGGAATGTCATCAGCAGGTAATGCTGTGATTCCAGGGGGGTTTGGGGATAAAGAGGGATTCATTCCATCGGGAGTACGCCCTTGGGCCCAAGTTGGCGGAATAGCAGGTGTTGCACCAGCGGCAGGAGCAGGCGCCTGAGCGCATACAAGGCTCATAAAACCAAGGCCTGCTACTAGCATCAAAGAGTAGATCAATTTACTTTGCATTTGTTGTCTCCTGATTAGCAATTATTTTTATTCGTCTTAATTTACCGCTTTACTAACTGCACAATCCTAAAGCATTTTTGTTAAATGAGGGAAAACGCTGGCGTGACCCCTCAAAAAGTGATGCGTGCGCCCACATTAATCGCTTGGGGCATGCCAGCTTGATAGCTACTAGCCTGAGAGGCAATATTGAAGGTCACGTACTGACGATTGAATAAATTGACGATGGAGGCAAATACGGTCGCCTGGGGAGTCACTTGGTAATTGGCTTTGAGTCCCACAATCGCATAAGCTGGAACTGGTAAGGAACCCGTTGACATCCAAGAATTACCTACGTATCGAACGGTGGTAGTTAGACTTGCTTGAGGAACGGGGTAGTAAGTGACTCCGGCATTGGCGATACTCATTGGTACGCCCCCGACCTGAGTGCCAGTGGGATCAGTAGTCGCAGTCCATGTCAGGATCGTTCTGGTGTAACTGTAGCCTCCATCAAGCATCCAATGTGGATTGATCTCATGCTGATATTGCAATTCCAGACCACGACTCAGTAAGTTTTGTTGATTGGTGTAATAACTCACGTTGGTGTAGCCACTGGATCCAGCCGCACAACCAGAAATTCCTGCAGCACTACATAAACTGCTCGCATAAGCAGAATTTGCATTTGTAATCTTGTAACTGGCAATCGCATTTTGAATATAGTTACTAAAGGCCGTGAGCTGGGCAAAACCCCCTCTCCAACGGTAATCAGATCCCACCTCGTAACCAGTCATTGTTTCAGGCGTTAGATTGGGGTTAGCCAATGAGTAGCCACTCACCGAATTACCATAACTACGCAAGGTGTTATTCATACTCGGCGCATGAAATGCCTGATACGCAGCCGTCCGAAAATCCAAATCCTGTGTGGCTTTGTACATCAGACCTAATGAAGGGCTGAGCTGTGTTTTGCTCTGGTTGGCGATCGTTTGGTAGGTAGGTGTACTGCCTGCAGTCGCGTTGTAATAAGTTGGGGTTTGACTATTCCAGTTATCTACCCGAGCACCCAAAGTTGCCTCCAAAGGAATGCTGGCCATGCTCGACTTAACTTGTCCCAATAAACCATAAAAATTTTGTTGACCTTGCGCATAGTTCACAGAGCTCACTGCGCCTGAGCCGGTACTACTGAGATTATTGGTTTGATTAGAGGCGCTGATATTGCGTGCATCAATACCCACGATGTATTGATCAACTCCAGCCATTTTGAGATCATGAGTATATTGCGCCGATCCGCCTAAGGTAGTGTAAGGATCGGTGTAGTTGGCATTGATATAGGGCTTGTAGGGGCTGGCCGTCAGGTTGTTAGCGGTCTGTTTAAAGAAATTGGTATCTTGAAAAAATACATTGACCTGAACTTTCTTATCCTCGGCTAATTTAGTGGTCGTGCCGCCCGCAATATCGGTGGTTTGAACTAGGTTCGGTGCAATGCTGTAGTTATTACTCAAATCGCTCATGCTGCTATAGCTCACACGGAAAAAGCCTTTGGTGTCTTGCGTGGGCTTGAAATAACTTTGTAGCCTGACATTGGAGCTGCTGGAGGTTCCGGTTCCCATACCATTTTTGATATTGCTAGGAGATCCAGGAGAGATCGATGCGTAGTTCTGATAACCATCGGTATTAAAAGAATCGGCAGAAAAACGTAGCTGCAAAGCATCTGAAGCAATGAGATCCTTAGATGCAGAAACATTACTGGTATTGAATGTGCCATAACTTGCCGAAACCTCTTGCTGGCTATTCATCGGCGTACGAGTATTGATGTTGATGACCCCACCCATGCCATAGTTGCCATACAGACTTGAGACGCCACCGCGCACAAACTCAACCGAATCAATCGAAGACATTGGGACCAAGCTCCATTGAACAGTGCCATAAAAAGCATCGTTAGCAGGCAGCCCATCAATTAAAACAAGCGTGCGACCATATCCAAGACCGCGCACATTAATACTTTGACCCGTAGGATCTTTTTGATAGTACGGCACATCATTTAAGAAAACCCCGGGAACATTTTTGAGTACCTGATCAATCGTTTGATCGGGTGAGCTCTCTAGTACCTCTTTAGTCAGAATCGTGGTGTTCAGCGGCACTTGATCAAGCGGGGTGTCGGATCGCGTTGCCGTAACGATGACCTCACTTAAATTTTTCTCATAGTTCAGTGGAGGTGCAATTTGTGCCAAGACATCACTAAACGAAAACAGGCAAAGTACAGCCAATAAACCACGATTACATTGCCTGAACATGCCTTGCGAATACAACTACTTGGATTTTGCTTTGCCCAGCAAAGAGCTTAACAGCGGATTACTGCTGGCGAGCTCTTTTTTGGTCTTGGCTTTTTCATTTGCAACAGGTTTGGCAACCTTGCTCGCATTTTTCATGCGATGGGAGACCGCCAAACCGAGATTCTTGTATAAATCTGTTTTCTTCATACTGATACTGTAATACCAAGCAAGAAATTGCTCAGCAATACATTAGCTTGCTGTGTGGGACTTGGCTGCAATACCGATAAAGAGTAAGGTCCAGCCCTGCAAGAGCAATTCAATGGCGATCAGCAAACCAGGCAGCCAGAAGCTGGAAGCTGGGAAGCTATTCATGATCAATACGCCCATCAAGATGGAAATGATGGCAGACAGAACCAACCAGAACCACTGACCAAAAGGACGGTGATGAAAGGCGGCGATCAGACGTAGAAAACCGGTGATAAAGAAAATAGCCGCTAGCCACAAAGTAATGACTTCAAGCGCAGGAATGGGAAAGAGCCAAGTGTAAAGACCGGCAACGATATACAAAATGGCAAATATGATCTGAATTCCAACGCTTTTCCAGCCGCTCGATTGAAATGCATGGATGGCTTGCAAGACGCCGCCAATAATTAAAAAGGCGCCTAATACATTAATAGTGACAAAAGAGAACATCACTTGACCAGCTACACCAATCATGCCCAGTGCAATAAACAAAATACCCAGGGCAATCAACATGCCAGGGGCTTTTGTAACAGCGCCCAATACTTGGGTACGCATTGCCTGAATTTGATCCATAGATAAACCTATTGTTGAATTAGTCATTTCTAATATTCCCCTCATTGATTGAGTTTTAAGATACTGCCGCCCTACTGTACCAACAAATGATGGCATCGCTCTGAAAACGGTATTTTTATAAAATTTAAGTCCTGGTCATCCGCCAGCATCCCAAAAACAGTATTCTTAGGTATCTAAAATCAGAAAACGCCACTCAATATGAATAACTCTCTCACCATCGTCTTCGGCATTATTGCTATCTTGCTTCCCATCCTCGCGGGACGCTTGGTATGGAAACGTTTTGATGGCTACTTTGGCCGAAACGATGAAGCGTATATGGATAGCCTAGAATACTTCCTGAAAAAAATTGGGCTGACTGCTTTAGTCGCTCTCATCGTGCTTTGGCTAGGTATGAGCTTGGTATTTAGCAATCAAGCTTAAGCAAGGGTAAGTTGTGAAAGCCATTCTTCTCAAGTCCAAACTGAACTTTGCAGTTCTAGCAGCCATTCTCTTATTCATCGCAATTGGTAAGAGCAGCTATCCGCAATTTGCTCAAAGTGTTTTTGTTAGCGCAGATCAACTGGTCTCTGATCTGATTTTGGTCTTTGTAGCTATCACGCTTGGTGCTTTTATTACGAATTTCGGGCTTGTTATCTTAGGATGCTTAAGTGCTTTTGTCATTGCCAGCATTTTGGTTTACCAGGGCCTAGTTTTCCAATACCTCAATCAAGAGTACCTGGTCGCAGTCTTGATAGTGGTGCTAGGCTTTTCAGCGATTGCAAACCTATATCGTCATTATCAAAAGCTTTAATCATGCCTTCCAAAATCTCAAGTGAGCTATACAAGGTCTGGCCTTACCTCCTGATCATCAGCGTGCTGACGCTTTTGTTCTACGGTATTGGCTTTGATCGCAACTGGTCATTTTGGGCCGATCAAGAGCTCACCTTAGGTTATAACGGCTTACTGATCAACTCCGGCTTTAATCAAGAGTACATCGATCACCCGGGATTTTTTTCAATCCAACTGATTGCTTTTTTACAGAAGATCGCCAATTGGCTGAGCTTAGCTCACCTTCAGACAATCAATGACTTTAACCAATCAGAATCCCTTTTTGATTCAATGCGGTATTTGGTGATCACTGCAAGGCATGCCGCGCTCGTGACCACGATTGCGCTAGTTTCATTCACTTATTACGTGAGCCAAAAGCTTACTCAGAATGTACGCGGGTCATTATTGGTGGCTTTCTTAGTCTTTGTGAGCAATGGTGTTTTTTATCATTTCACCGCCACCCGCACCGAAGCAATTGCTTTTGCTTTCTTATTGCTCGCTATTTACTTCTTTATTGAGAGCTTTAAGGCAATCCCTGCCCCTGCTCCATTCAAGCTATTGCTTGCGCTGATTTTCTTTTTCTGCGGGGCCTTAAATAAAGCACAGATTCTGGTTTTAGCCCCCTTCTACTTTTGCTGGGCTAGTTATTTCATCAATCCAGATCAGAATAGCAAGCAAGTAGTAGGTCCTCCTCAATGGCTCTATGCATTGCTAGCACCTTTGTCATACCTGGGATTGCTCTACTTCTATAGCCTGCAATCAAGTGGTAAAGGATTTTTATTTAATTGCGCCTTAGTCACTTTCTTTAATGGCCTCTTGTTACTGATCTGCTTTTGCCACAAGAAGATTAATCGCTATAAAGCGTTAAGCCTTTTCAATATTGGCTATTGGCTGGCCTATCACTTGACGAATGCTTTGACTACTTGGGTCAATGAAGGTGTATCCATTTTTGGCAATATTGCTGACCCGATGAGCATGACTCGGTATCTTTTTGTATCAGGAGGAAGCCAGATACTCAACCCCCAAAGTAATTTCATTACCAGCCCCTCGCTTGCCGATAGGCTCGAGGCTACTGGCATATTTTTACTAAGCCCCTTGGTCGAGACCATTGGCAAAATTTCATCATCCACCTTGCTGATTATTTTTTGCACGATTTGGATGTTTCTCAAAAGGGATCAACTCAGTAAAAAAGAGTTTTGGTTTGGTATCTTTTGTTTTGTGAGTTTTTATATTGTCAATTTGGTCAATAAGACTCGCTACTTCGATGCGCCACAGTACCGTATCTTCTCCGAGTTCTTCTTACTGACTTATGCGCTTTTGCTCATCAGCAAAATGACAAAAACTTTGCAGTTTAAAGTGCTGGGTGGTTTAATCTTTTTGACCGTTCTGGCTAATCTGGTGCCTTATACCCATTACTACAATTGGCTGATTCGGAAAGGTAGTCACCCCTTCTGCCATTCTGAGGTAGTGCATGCCCATGTGCAAATGAGTGAGACCAGAATTGCTGAGGCATGCGCTCAACCTGGGCCTGAGCACTAATCCAAAAATAAAGAAAACTGAATTAAATAAACTTAATCCGGCGGGCTGCAAATGCGACCATTTTGAGTAACAACCACCCATGGCTCCAGCGCGAGATGTTGGTTTCTCCGTAACGACGAGCTCTATAGCGAATGGGTACTTCGACAATCTTCAGGTTTAAGCGCGCGGCGCCAAAGAGTAAGTCAAAGTCACCAAAAGGATCAAAGTCACCAAAGTACTTGCGGTTATCGGCAATGCGCTGGTAGTCGGTTTTCCAGAGCACTTTAGTACCGCATAAGGTATCGCGGATCGGCTGTCCAATTAACCAACTAAATGCCCAGGAGAAAAACTTATTACCCAGTAGATTTAAAAATCGCATCGCTTCATCTTGCATTGGATAGACCAAGCGGACGCCGTTCACAAACTCACCTAAACCACTAGCCATAATTGAATAGCAACGCTCAAGATCTTCTGGTGGCACAGTAATATCAGCATCGAGAATCATCAAAATATCGCCGGTTGCCGCATCAAAACCATTTCGCACTGCATTGCCTTTGCCTTTGCCGGTTTGCTTCAGTAGCATGCAATTGCGTTCGGGATGCTTGGCGATTTCGCTAGCAATCACATCATAGGTATCATCAGTTGAATTGCCTTCTACAAAAACAATTTGCGTTCCGCCACCCATCTCCGGTACTCGTGCAATCAGCTCAGCAATATGGCCAGACTCATTACGCGCTGCAATCACCACTGAGACTGTAGGTTTTTTAATCAGCTGCATACCGACGGGTCTTGCTACGATGAAATTAGTAATGGCGAGCAATTCAAAAGGCCAAATTTTGGCCAGGTAGCGGTTACAGAAATTAGAGACAAAGGGGATATTGAGTGGCGCAATGATTTCACGCCACTGTCGTAGGGTCTCGTATTGAGCAATCTCTAGTAGGTTATTCATATCATGCTTGGTCAGCCAGTTTTGCGGCAGATTGGGTGTTGCTAAACCCAGTGCGCGAGCAGCTCGTAAGGGCAAATTCCACACATGACTAAAGAAATTAAAGACCAAGCGGGTTTGAGGATGACAAAACGGGCGCACGCTATCCAATACGGTTTGCACATCCCATAAGTCATTGACCAAGTCTGAGACGATGATGTAATCGAACTGGCGTCCACCTAGAGCACCTAGTTGTAATTGATGGGCGTCGATTTGAACAAACTCCAAGGTGGGATAACGTTTTTTAGCGTGACTAATAGCCTCCTTACTAAAATCGACTCCCACTCCAATTGAGGGCTTTAGGGCATGGAGTAATTTGCCGTCTTTGCAGCCAAGCTCTAGCACCTGAGAGTCAGCGGGTACGATATTTTGATAGATGTGGGCTAGCCTCTTTTGGTAGTAGCCGCCCAAAGATAAGGAGCGTTTGCCATTAATTTGATCCCAAAACTGACTTCTGGTAGCTTGGTAGTCTTCAAACTCCGCATCATAGGGGTTAGAGGCAATATTTTGAGGGGGTTGAGGGCTAGTCATTGAAGAAATATACCTCATCGCGATAGCTAATTTGACTCAAATCAGGACAGGGATTGATATATCAAAAAGCATATATGAACTGAATTTATGATTATTTGAAGAAATATCAAAAATCCCTGAAAATCATAGGCTATGTACAAATACGACTATATCGACCAAACCCTGGTCAATGAGCGGGTTATTCAATTTAAAGACCAGGTGGACCGCCGCATCAACGGCACTTTGCCTGAGGAAGAGTTTCGGCCACTGCGCCTGCAAAATGGCTTGTATCACCAACGCCATGCTTATATGCTCAGAGTTGCCATTCCTTATGGTTTACTTAGCTCAGATCAGCTGCGAACCTTAGCCCATATTGCCGATAAATACGATCGTGGCTATGGTCACTTTACGACCCGTCAGAACATTCAATTTAATTGGATCAAGCTAGAAGAGTCGCCAGCGATTTTAGCTGACCTGGCTAAAGTGCAAATGCACGCCATTCAAACATCAGGTAACTGTATTCGTAATATTACAAGCGATGCTTTTGCAGGAGTAGCTGCTGATGAATATATTGATCCCCGCCCGGTCTGTGAATTACTCCGTCAGTGGTCAACATTGCATCCTGAATTTGCGCACTTACCGCGTAAGTTTAAATTTGCCATCAATGGCGCTAAAGAAGATCGTACGGTTTTGCTATGCCATGACGTGGGTATTGAGCTAAAGAAAAATGCCCAAGGTGAATTAATCGCCGATATTTATGCAGGTGGTGGCATGGGCCGGACACCGATCTTAGGCTCTCTGATTAAGGCCGGTTTGCCATGGCAATTACTTCCAAGCTATCTTACTGCCCTGCTGCGGGTTTATAACCGCTTTGGTCGTAGAGATAATCTTTATAAGGCCCGTATTAAGATCTTGGTGAAGGCCTTAGGCCCAGAAGAATTTGCTCGCCAAGTTGAAGGTGAATGGCTACACATCCAAAATAGTGATGATAATTTTACGCAAACAGAATGGAATCGCGTAGCTAAGCACTTCACTAAGCCAGCATACAAGACCCTCACTGCTCTCACAAACGAACAAGTCTTAGCGCTTGCAAGTGATGCTGATAAAACCGCTTTTGCCCGTTGGTTAGAGCGCAATGTCAAACCGCATCAAGTACCTGGTTACGCTAGCGTCATTCTGTCTCTTAAGCCCCACGGTACAGTTGCACCCGGCGATGCCACAACAGCACAAATGAATGCGATTGCCGATCTTGCTGACCATTACTCTTTTGGTGAATTGCGTGTTACTCATGAGCAAAATTTAGTACTGGCTGATGTAGAGCAAGAAAAACTGTATGCGCTGTGGCAAGAAGCTAAGAAACAAAAAGTGGCGCTACCGAATGTGGGATTGCTTACTGACATCATCGCCTGTCCCGGTGGTGACTTTTGCTCACTAGCCAATGCTAAATCCCTCCCAATTGCCAAGGCCATTCAGGAGCGCTTTGATGATCTGGATTACCTATTTGATTTAGGTGACATCAGTTTGAATATTTCGGGTTGCATTAACTCCTGCGGCCATCATCACGTTGGCAATATTGGCGTTCTTGGTGTCGATAAAGATGGCGAAGAGTGGTATCAAATTACTTTGGGTGGTGAGCAAGGTAATCATGCATCTATTGGTAAGGTGATTGGTCCTTCGTTTTACGCCGATGAGATTCCTGATGTAATCACCAACATCATTAACACCTATGTAGCGCACCGTAACGATGATGAAGCTTTTATTGAGGCTTATCGCAGAATTGGTGTTACCCCATTCAAAGAAGCTGCCTATAAGAATGCCAAGAAGAAAGAGAAGGTAGAAGTTGCGGGGGATGCTTCATGAGCCAAGCTAATGTAAGTAATAGCACTGTAATTGCTGCACATGAGCAAATTTTGTATTTCCCAAAAGGTGGAAAACCCAGTCTTATACCTAATGAATGGCTCATCTGGAGCGGCAGCCAAGATGAAGGTAGCATGCCCGACATAAAGCATGGCGAGAGTAAGGTTTTAGTGCCATTTTCCTGGTGGACACATCATCATGAGGCAGATATTCAGAGCAAAGCCAAAGCCGGCCAAATTGGCGTTTGGTTTGCAACAGATGATGACATTCTTAAGTATGCTGATTTGATTGAGCAGGGTAAGACCGTGTGGCCACTAGTTGCTGCGCACTTCCCGATCTTTAGAGATGGTAGAAGCTTTAGTACTGCCGCCCTGTTGCGCGATCGCCTAGGCTGGGACAAAGAGATTCGGATGATTGGCGATGTGTTAATTGATCAACTCTTACAAGGTGCACGGGTTGGCTTTGATAGTTTTGTGCTGCGACATGACCAAGATCTGGATGTTGCCTTAAAGCAATTTAATCTATTTACAGTAACTACTCAAAACAGCTGGCGCGGCAAGAGATCTTTGCTAGCGACAAGCTAAAAATAGACAAAAATAACGTTATGGCCAGTAATTCATCTCTCGGTAAAGTCTATTTAGTTGGCGCAGGTCCTGGCGCCGCTGATCTCATTACCGTGCGTGGCGCCAAGCTTTTAGAGAAGGCAGAGATTGTTTTTCATGACGCATTAGTTGAGCCTGAGATGCTCAATATGTGCCCACAAGCCATCAAAGTGTCGGTCGGCAAACGCTGCGGCAAGCTGTCTTCTGCACAGCACTTTATTAATAAACGTTTAGTCGATGCTGCCAAACAATATAAAACGATTGTGCGCCTTAAAGGTGGTGACCCTATGCTCTTTGGTAGAGCGGATGAAGAGATTGGAGCGCTCAAGAAGTTGGGAATCGAGGTTGAAGTCGTTCCAGGCATTACCGCGGCGCTCGCTGGAGCAGCCAGCCTACAGCAATCATTAACGCTGCGGGGGGTGAGTAGAAGCGTAGCTTTTATTACTCTGGCACAAGCAACAGAAAATGATAATACTGGGATGCAACCCATTAGCAACCCAAGCGCCGATACTCTGGTTTACTACATGGGTCGTAAGGATGCCGTCAAGATTGCACGCCAACTAATAGATGCACAATGCAATCAAGATGCCAATACTCCTGTTTATATTCTGGAAGCGGTGAGCACGAAGCGTGAGCGTCACTGGTCAAGTACGTTAGGTGAGCTTGCCTTAGGCAATGCAGAGGCTTGGTTCGATAGCAGCTCACCAGCACTCATTATGATTGGCGAAGCACTAATGGCAAAAAATCTAAAAGAAGAGCCTTCTAAAATCAACTTGGCGCAATTCAAGGCTGGTTAAGCAACAAGTAGAAATACCCTTTGCTGTCGAATAAACCAAAACTATTCGACGACCCCTTCCGATTCACCCCTAAGATAAGCGCTCTTATATAACTCACAGTGCCTATTAAATGCATTCAGATAGCAATTTCGTATTTGTTAGTGTTTGATATTCATATAAACTTCAGAATAAGCAATTAAACGCTAAATCAAATTAGTCTCAGTTAAAAGCAATATTAGTAACTTGCAACTCCAAAGGAAAATGAATGACGCCTAATACTTTTTTTAATCTAATTCGTTCGGAAGGATTATCCGGTCCCAATATATGGGATTCCTTGTTATGGAGCAGGCAGGAGCTTGTAACTTATTCAAAAATTTATGAGTACTTTAAGCCTGGCATGAATGTGCTCGACTGGGGCGCTGGAAGTGGCCATTGCTCGGTATATTTATCAAGAGCTGGATTTGTACCCCATGCCTATATGCTCGATGATCCACCATCAATCATTACTCAAGAGAGCATTAGATTTACAAAGGGTAATCACCCAAAAAAACTTCCCTTTGATGATGCCTCCTTTGATGCTGTTGTAGCTGTGGGAGTTTTAGAACACGTAAGAGAGCGTGATGGGGATGAGAGAGACTCCCTGCAAGAACTGAGACGAGTTTTAAAATCTGATGGCATATTAATCATTACTCACCTACCTAATAAATTTTCGTGGGCTGAAAATATGCTCCTTTTAGCAAGAAAGTTTGGTGTCAAGGTATTGGCGCACGATTTCACTTACAGTAGGGGTGATTTTTATCGAATCCTCGATGGCATAGGATTTAAAGTAATTGAAGAAGGTGCATATAACCTCCTGCCAAGAAGTAGCATTAATAAATTACTACCGTTTAAACTTAGAAATTCAGAAGTAACATCAAAATTATTTGAACTACTAGATGATATTGGCAGCAAAATATTTAAACCAATTTGTCAAAATAGATATTACATTCTAAAAAAGGTAGGGCACTAATTTTTAATACTAGAAAACAATTTAAGACGAGTAGACCTCACAGCGACCTAGCTCCAAAATCAACGATGGCTTGCAAGACAGCCAAATCCTCCCCAACAGCAGGCGTCGCGCTTAAGCTAATCTGCGGAAACTTTTCTTGGCAAGCAGACAACAGTACCGGGAAGTCATTTCGAAGATGACCGCCCTGCCCAAAAAAGACGGGCACTACAGTAATGTGCGTAGCACCCAAACCACCCAAAGCAGTGACAGCCTCTTCTAAGCTTGGCTGCATCATTTCCAAGAAAGCAAGCTCTACTGGTGTCCCTGGATGCTGGCTATGCCACAGAGTCGCTAAGCGATCAAATGGCTCACGCCACCGAATATCTCGGGCTCCATGGCCAAAAAGAATGATTGCTTTCATAAATACTTATAAACTCTCATTATTCATCTGTACATTTATATATAAGCTTAACCTTAATTTCACAACAGCGTAGCCATAAGACCAATTCATGGAACTTCTTCACTCTCTCGCCAATCAAACTTGGTTTATCGCAGTCATGGCTGTCATTCTGATTGGTGGCGTGCTCTCAGCGGTACATCATGCAGAAGTCATTGCCCACAAAACAGGTGAGCCCTTCGGCGCCCTGATACTGGCTATTAGCGTCACCATTATTGAGGTATCACTCATCATCTCGATGATGCTTTCAGGACATGATGGATCCCAATTTATTGCCCGTGATACGGTATTTGCTACGGTAATGATTGTGATTAATGGCGTGATCGGTCTGTGTATCTTTATTGGCGGACTTCATCATCATGAAATGAGCTTTCGCAATGAAGGCACCAATTCTACATTAGCAGTACTGACAGCCTTGGCAACTTTTATTTTGATCATGCCCATTGTCACCGTCAGTACACCTGGGCCAGACTTTACCAAGGGCCAACTTGCTTTTGCTGGTATCGCTTCATTTGCCCTATATGCTGCTTTTCTGTTCTTTCAAACGGTGAGCCATCGGGACTATTACCTACCTAAAACGGTGGATAAGAAAACCGATATTAATTTTCATGCCCTTAAACCAAGCAATATTAAAACTGCTGTGAGCGTTGTACTTCTCATACCTTCACTCATTGTGGTCGTTGGTCTTGCAGAATTACTCAGTCCAGCTATTGAAGCAGGAGTAAAAGCAGCGGGCGCACCAAAAACGATTGTGGGTATCGCTATTGCCATGCTAGTCCTCATGCCAGAAGCCTTTGCTGCAGTAAGGGCAGCTAAAGCCAATCGTTTGCAAAGTAGTTTGAACTTGGCTCTAGGGTCTGCCTTAGCAAGCATTGGATTATCTATTCCAGCAATTGCCGCCATTGCGATCTTCTTTGATTTACCGCTCAGCCTAGGAATCAGCAACCTCAATATGACATTGATGTATCTGTCATTCTTTATTGGGGCACTAACACTAGCTATTGGCAGAACCACCCTATTGCAAGGTGTAGTGCATCTGATAATTTTCTTTGAGTATCTATTTTTGAGTTTAGTGCCCTGAGAATAAAAGCTGCTAAGGGGTATTAGCGTTCTTACCCCCCTACCCCACCATCAAATCCACTATCTTTTTTAAACACTTTTACTCTATAAAAAGAAGGAATTTTGGCCTGCCTTAAGGCGACAATAAACTATCGAGAAATAGGGATTATTGAACCAAATAATCAGGGGTAGCGGTTACCCAATTGAGAATTAGTCCGTTTTGTAAAAATCAGAATTACTTGAATTTTTTAACTTTGGGTAACTTAGGGGTTGGGTTAATTGTTGCAGCCACATCAACGATCTCTTGTCTTCTGCGCCACTCTTTTTGCTTACGTAATTCATCCAGAGTTTTAAAGTAGGCGCGATCTAAATCATCAGAGACACGCTGCGAGCGATTGAGGTTTAAAAACTCCACCAATCGCTTGTCCCGAATTTGTTGGCGCACCTTGAGCAATTGCTCTTGATTCTGAATTGCCCAGATCTCACCCTGCAATTGCTCCATCAACTTATCAGTCATATCTTCTATCGGCCGAGTCTCAGCACCATGATGATAGCGAGTCCCAACCATACTCGAGATAGATAAGTCTTTGATGCCAAGATCACCTAATAAATCTTGCAAGCGCTTGAAGATGGCTGGTAAGTCTTTTTTAAATGCTTCCATCTCATCTTCGTCAAAACGACTTTTCTTAAGTGACTTCAGAGTCCAATAACCGCTTTGGGCTTGCTCTAGATTTAAGGATGAAATTTTTCCAGGATGGTTAACCCAATCCTTTGCAACCTGAGGATAGTCATCAAAGCCAACAGCGCTAAACTCGGAATATTTCGGGAAGCGTTCTAATAGATCATGAATGTGACGCGACTCTAACTTTTCTAGGCGAAGTTTTTTCCAAATGATTACTGCTAATGAATGAACCGATGCCGCTTCTGAAATTCCGACGGGCGTAAAGTCGTCAATGAATAATTGTTCTAGCTCTCGAAACTCTTCCTCGCTTTCACCAGGCAATAAGGCCTGAACTGAATATGCACCAGTCTTGATAGCATTTCGAGAAGAGGCTAACTTTCCTTCGGGTGTCTTTGGACCGCCAGAGCGAGCAGTACGTTGTGCTTTTGGCAAGCTTGCCATTTTTATTTTTTTGTCGTGTTTAGGCGCACACCAGGTCGTTCTTCAGGGGTGCCGATAAATTCGATACCCAAACCCTCTAAGGTTTTTTGAATCAACTCTAGGTTTTGAGCATTGCTGGAGGGTACACCTTCAGCAAGCTCCATTCTTCGAATAGTAGCTACGCCAATGCCAGAGTTTTCAGCCAATTCCCGTGCACTCCAGTTAATTAATGCCCGAGCCGCGCGTATTTGACAACTAGTGATCATTTTGATATCATTTAAGATATTAATTACATCATATCTGTATATTAAAGGGTTAGCATGAATCCTACCGCAAATAAGCTACTTAAGGAAACATTAGTTCTCATAGATGGCGCCTATGCCCCATCCACCATTAGGGCATATAAAGCCAACTTTGAGCAATTCATTCATTTTTGTGACGATGGCGTTGTAAGCCCTCTGCCCGCTGAACCGCAAGATGTAGCTCGCTATATATCCAAGCTAACTAGCAGTGGACTTAAATCTTCAAGCATTCGAATAGCGATAGCAAGCATTTCAAGTATTCATAAACTTAATTTGTTAGATGATCCCACTCAGCACCCGACAGTCAAAATTGAGTTGCGACGAATGCATAGAGCACTTGGTCGCTTCAGTCAACAGGCCTTTGGAATAACTGCGCCAATTTTAGAGAAAATGTTGGGGGTAACCGCTAACAATCTCAGGGGAGCAAGAGACAGAGCTTTGCTTTTACTTGCCTATGACAGCATGTGTCGACGTAGCGAAATTGTCTCTTTAAGAATTGCAGACATTCAGATAGATAAATTAGAACATCAATTCCAGATGAAAGTCAGACTTCGCAAAAGTAAAACAGATCAAGAGCTGCAAGGTAAATGGATATTTCTAACACAAAGATCTGCCGATGCTCTTTCTCTATGGTTAAGCCAAGCAAAGTTAAAAGATGGCTATCTATTTAGGGGAATTAATAATGCAATTGATATCACCCAAGAATTAAAGAGTAGTCAGATAAACCGTATATATAAACGTTTAGCAAAAGATGCGAATCTCCCCAAAGAGATAATTGATCACATCAGCGGGCATTCTATGCGAGTTGGAGCAGCGCAGGATCTTCTTAGGTCTGGAGCTAGCATGCCCATGATTATGAATAAGGGTCGCTGGTCTAAAATAGATACGGTGATGCGTTATTTGGAGGGAGCCAACTTTGGCCTCAGCTCCAATTTATAGAGCCCGTTGTTGCAAAAAGTTAATACTCAGACGTTTCCATATAAACTATTTTTTATCATGGTGTATCCCTTTATCAACTCTGCTATCCCCATATCCAATGTAACTGAAGTCTTATATCCAGTTGCCTCAATTTTTTCATTCGAAACAACATAGTTTCTTTGGTCAGGATCTTTCCCAACAGGGGCGTCTATAAAGGTGAAGTCTTGTACTTGCTTTTGAATTATTTGACACAATTCCTTTTTAGAAACATTGGCTTCAGATAGCCCAACGTTATAAATTTGCCCCTTCATTGCCTCGAAATTAATAATGCCATGTTGAAAGGCTCTAGAAACATCTCTTACGTGTACATAATTTCGCTTAAAAAAGCTTTCAAACAACACAACAAATCGATCATTCACAGCCCGATAAGTAAAGTCATTTACTAGCAGATCGGTGCGCATTCTAGGCGACATCCCAAAAACGGTTGCCAATCTAAAGCTTATTGCATTTTCTCTCTGCATTAACTCTTTCTCAATAGCCACCTTCTCGATAGCGTAACTTGAAATAGGCCTTAAGGGGGAGTCTTCAGTACAAAAATTATTCTCATCCCCTGTGCCATACGCGCTGTTCGTTGTTGGCATCAAAACAATTTGATCTTTAGATAAAAGCTTAATCATTAGAGTAATGGCATCATGATTAATGGTTGTAGCGCCAACAGGGTCTAAGTTACATAAAGGGGCGCCAACTAATGCAGCCAAGGGAATTACTACGTCAGCATCCTTCAGAAGCGGTCGCACTACCTCTTCAATGCGAATATCACCTTTAACAATCGAAAAATTAGGATTATTGCAGACATGGTTAAGGCTAGCCTGTTTAAATATAAAGTTATCCAATACGGTCACTTTATGCCCTAAATTTAGTAAATCAGGAACCATAGTTGAGCCCAAATACCCCGCTCCACCAGTAACTAAAATATTGTGTTTCATATATACCTTTATAAAATTATTTTCCGAATATGGCCAATTCAACCGATTCGCACAAAGAGTGTGCCAAAAGAATATGAAGCTCTTGGATAGTGCTTGTCATCTCGCCTGGAACAATAATAGGAAAGTCTGCCAATTCTTTTGCAGGCCCTCCATCATGGCCAGAAAAAAGAATAGTTGGAATCCTTTTTGCTTGACTTATCTCAAGCGCTCTAAGAATATTTGGGGATCTTCCTGAAGTAGTAATGCCTAAAAAAATATCATTTTGGGTTAACTTGGCAGCCAATTGCCTAGAAAAAACCTGATCAAACCCATAGTCATTACCAATGGCTGTAAGGATTGAGCTATCTACTGTAAGCGCTTCGGCAGGCAAAGGCGCCCTATCTCTAGTAAGCTTACTCACAAATTCAGCAGCCAAATGCTGCGCATCCGCTGCAGAACCTCCATTACCAGCTATATAAAGCCTTCCGCCTAATCTGTAGCAATTTATAACAGCATTGACAGCATTATCAAACATAGCATTTAAATATAAATCTATTAATACCAACTCTTGCGCCTTCATGCATGCATTAATATTTCTCATTAAAGTATTTGAACCAGTAGTCACTGTCTTCATTATCTCGCCTTTAGAGTAATCGTATCAATCGCTTTTCTGTAGTCTTCAGGAATCCCAATATCTAAAAATTTACCGTCATGAATTGAGCTACTGATATTGTTACTTAAAGCAAGCTCCTTTAATACATTATCTTCAAAAGAAAACTTATCGGCATATTTCTCCATACTCTTTTGTAAAAAATTTACATCCAATAAATAACAGCCCCCATTAATAAGGCAAGGTCCGTTAATTTTGGCACCAAATTCCTGTACGCTACCATCATTAGATATTACTGCGCCATATCTATGATTCGATTTAACTGCTTTTAACGCAACTGTAATGGGCTTACTATCTTTTGCTGCATCAATAGCAAGCATACAAAGATCAACTTCAAACCATGTGTCTCCGTTAATGAGAAGGATTTTATCGCCCGTCCATTTAAATTCTTGTAACGCATTTTTAATCGCTCCACCGGTCCCAAGAGGTAATCTCTCTTCAACATATGAAACCTTAGCACCTCTATAGAGCTCACCAAAATATTCCTTTATTACCTCAGCCTTAAATCCTACGGAAAGAACAAATGATGTGACCCCCTGATTAATCCAATAATCCAGAAGATATTCCAAAAATGGTCTTCCAAGGACTGGGGCCATAGGTTTTGGGACCTGGTTAACAACCGCCCGAAGGCGAGTACCAAGCCCCCCCGCAAGAATCAGCGCTTCACTAATATTTGATGGGTTCAATGTTAATCAATCAAGCTGTTAATTGAGTATAAGTAGAAAATTTCGTTATTATTGGCGGATAGTAGTGTAATTTTTGAAATTTTTAAGGCTCGTAATGAATTATTTGACTTCCGGAAGACTCAAACTTGAACGGCACATAAACAAGCTTATCTAAAGCATTCTTAACTTCTAGCTGCTTATGGGGCTCCACAAATAAAAGCATAAAACCCCCGCCGCCAGCACCAAGTAGTTTTCCACCAATTGCGCCAGAATTTCTGGCTACGCGATAGATTTCATTAATTTCTTCATTACTAATCTTTTTAGATAGCGATTGTTTACAAACCCAAGACTCATGCAGCAGCCGACCAAACTCCTGGAGATCTGACTGGCCCGCTAAAATATTTAAAGCCTCATCAACCATTGATCTCATATTCCGCAGCTCATTGGACCTGGTATCAATATTTTTAATCTGCTCCCCTACAATATCAGATGCGATTCTTGAAAAACCTGTAAAAAATAACATCAAATGATCGTTTAGAAGACTCTTTCTCTCTTGAGAAACGACAACAGGCTCGACTCTCGCCATACCATTCTGCTGAAAATGTATAAGATTAAAACCCCCATAAGCAGCTGCCACCTGATCTTGAGAGCCGACATTTTCATTGATAACCTCCTGCTCAATTCGAATTGCCTCATGCGCCAAAAAACTTTGAGAGACTCTCTTCCCTTTTAGAGCGTAAAGAGCATTAAGAAGTCCAACAACAAATGATGAGCTTGAGCCAAGCCCTGAACGTGCAGGCAAATCAGCCTCGGTATGTATCTCTAGGCCGTGCTTAAACTCAACCTCACCCAAAATACCACGGACAGCTGGATGCTTGATATCCGAAATATTTATTGCATTTTCAATAATTGAATATGCAATTCTGTAATTATGCTCAAAAAATGGCGGTAAGGTCCTGCAAGTAATGTAGCAATACTTGTCAAACGTAGTAGAAAGAACTGCGCCGCCATTTTTAAGATACCAATCTGGATAATCGGTTCCGCCACCAAAAAAAGAAATTCTAAATGGCGTGCGAGAGATGATCATAGATTTTTCCGAGTTTGATAATTAAATGAGGCAAGATTTATGCCTCCCAAAAATTCAACAATTGAATCATGAGAAGTCGGTAATTCAATGAAATTCGAAACTTTATCGGTAGATATTTCGTAAATAGCTTTTGGTAGATCCGGGTCATAGTAAGGGTATCTGCCTACTAAATCCATAATTTCTAAAACAGAAATTGTCTTGGCGGAAGTCAAGTTAAATATTTCATTTGATACACCTCCTTCAACCAACTTCATTACCAAGTTTGCAGAATGATCAGTGGTTATAAACTGAAACCTACTTTGAGGATTAACCCAAATTTTATCTGAATATAAAACATCAAATACTGAGTTCTTTTTT
>Ga0118677_10000478_pt1 | contig 87666 bp, 89 predicted proteins | sample AliMusrvi5mmetaG_FD_86154 | JGI IMG/M metagenome (GOLD analysis project Ga0118677, IMG submission 86154)
TCATAGCCTTGAACAGTATTCATATCTATATCTACAGCCAAGAGATAGTTACATCCCTCTGTGCCATTTTTGATTGTGTCTTCAATAAAGAAAGGTGCATGGATCCGCTTACCCTGCAGTCGACCCTGCATATCTGTTGCCCCGACAACGACGGTGTCGATCTTCTTTGCGGCAACATCTGCCTTTAATTGATCCAAAGAAAGATTCACAAAAGCCTCCGATAGGGGGTCAGAACGGGCAGGTAGAGCAGGTTACTAGTGAGCGTGGGGAGTACACAATGGGCAGGAAAAGGCAGAAAATAAGGCTAAAAAAATGAGAGTTAACCTTCCATTAAGCCGTGACTCACGGCACACTTTCTCCAACATCTAGGAAGGGTGGACATTGCACAATGGTTAATTCAAATGATGCCGACGCTCGCAAACTTGCTGAACTCGGCTACAAACAGGAATTTGATCGAAAGTGGAGTGGGTTCCACAACTTCGCGATCTCCTTCTCGATTATTTGCATTCTCTCAGGTTGCTTCACAACATTTGCTCAAGCTTGGAATAACGGCGGTCCTGTAGCGATCTCTGTTGGTTGGCCGATCATTGCTTCATTGATCATGATTATCGGATTGGTGATGGCTGAGCTTGTTTCAGCGATGCCAACTGCTGGCGGTATTTATTATTGGGCTCTTAATTTAGGTAAGCCAATTCACGGATGGGTAACAGGCTGGCTTAACTTGCTTGGTCTTATCACCGTGACAGCTGGTGTTGACTATGGCTTTGCTAACTTCTTTACCTATGCAGCAAGCCTGTATTCAAAGTCATTTGATCCTGGCAACCTCAAGACTGTTTTCTTGGTCTTCCTTGTCACTATCTTGCTTCATATTGCGATGAATATTTATGGCGCAAACATGATTCATAAGCTTCAGGGAGTCAACGTTTGGGTACACATCTTTGGTGTCACAGCGATCATTTTAATTTTGATCCTGATCCCATCACATCACCAAACAACCGCTTGGGTATTTAGTCACCAGATTAATAACAGTGGCTTCTCACATCGTGCCTTCTGGATTTATGTGCTTCCTCTGGGCTTCTTGCTCACGCAGTACACAATCACAGGCTTTGATGCATCTGCTCACGTTTCAGAAGAAACTGGACAAGCTGGCAAGGCTGCGGCGCAAGGTCTTTGGAAGTCGATCGCATACTCAGCAGTTGTTGGCTGGATTCTTCTTCTCACATTCCTTTATGCAGCTACTGATGAAGCAGGAATTACAAAAGCTGGCGGCGCAGTACAAGCCATCTTCGTTTCATCTGTCTCCCTTGGTTGGGCAAAGTTGATCTTGGTTATCACATGCCTTGGTCAGTTCTTCTGCGGAATGTCTTGCGTAACTGCAGGCTCACGTATGCTCTTTGCATTCTCAAGAGATAAGGCTGTCCCAGGACACAAGTACTGGACAAAGCTTGATAAGAACAAGAATCCTTCTCATGCAGCCTTCGGCCTTGGCGCAGCAGCGGTAGTTGTTACATTGCCAGCGCTCACATCTGCAGTGGCATTCTTCGCTGTTACTTCAATGGCTGTTATCGGACTCTTCGGATCCTTTGCAATTCCAATCTGGCTTCGCTGGCGTAAAGGTGATGCATTCAAGCAAGGTGAATGGAATCTTGGAAAGAAGTGGAAGTGGATGGCTCCGGTTGCAGTACTTGAAATCGTGATCGTCTCTATCTACTTCATCATGCCAACAAACCCTGCGGGAGTTTGGTGGAGCTCGAAGTTTGATATCCATGCTGCTAACTACACCCCAATCACATTCCTTGTTGTGATCGGTGGAGCACTTCTCTGGTGGGTACTTGGCGCCAAGAAGCACTTCAAGGGTGCCGTTCGTACACTTGATTAATATCTAGTAACAATTACTTGAGCCGCTGGGAATAAAGACCCAGCGGCTTTAGTATTTCCACATAAGAATTTTCCCCTAGGAGGAATCAGATGCGCGTCGATAAAAAAGTAGCGATCGTCACCGGAGCAGGATCAGGAATTGGCGAGGCAAGTGCTATTCGATTAGCCGAAGAGGGCGCTATCGTGATCTGCGCTGATATCAATGGCGCAGCAGCAGAATCAGTTGCACAAGCTATTCGCGCTACTGGTGGCAAAGCTTCGTCTGCTTCCATTGATATATCTGATGACAAGGCGTGTGACGCGGTAGTCGCGCAAACAATCAAAGACTGTGGAACTGTCGATATCTTGGTCAACAATGCCGGGGTTAATCTTCCCGGTGTTTTTCATGAAGTAAGCAATGAGACTATTGATAGAACACTTTCAGTAAATATTAAAGGAGCGATGTATCTCACCCGCGCTGTTTTGCCTGCAATGCTCAAGCAAGGAAGCGGTTCGATTGTGAATATGTCCAGTGTCAATGGTTTAGTTTCAGAGCCTTACCTAAGTGTGTACTCAGCATCAAAGGGCGCAATCGTGATGTTTACCCGCGGCATTGCTCTTGATTATGCAAAGACCGGTGTGCGCTGCAATGCAATATGCCCAGGATGGGTTGATACGCCCATTAACCATGCACATGCCAAGATGCTTGGGGGGCTAGACCACGTCTATAAAACTATTGATTCATTCCAACCTATTGGACGTCCTGGAACACCAAGAGAAATAGCTAATCTCGTACTTTTCTTAGCATCAGATGAATCATCATTTATGACGGGATCGATTGTTTCTGCAGATGGCGGAATGACTGCGCAGTAACTGTTTAATAAAGTTAACTTGCTAGAACAGCCTTGCCCCAGCGCTGAATAAATGGCTTCCAGATTTCAGCAAGCTCTTTTTCTACGCGGGCAAACTCATCTTGAATGGAAGATTTTCCAGATTCTTTAAATGCGTTATCTGCATCTGCTTCCCAACGCTTGACGATCGCAAGATCAATTTCTGGGTGAAATTGAACGCCATAACTTTTAGAGCCAATTCGATAAATTTGATTTGCACATACTTCACTTGTTGCTAGCAGGGTTGCTCCATCTGGTAACTCTGTCACAGCATCTTCATGCCACTGAGCAACGGGAAGTGAGGTAGTGAAATCAAAAATCTGATCATCAGCACTTGTTGGGTTGATCGAATAAACACCCACTTCGCCAACTTCTGCGCGCTCCACATTGCCGCCACCAGCAATGGCAAGTAATTGAGTACCAAGGCATATTGCAAAGATTGGAATATCACGGTCAATGGCATCTTTAAGTAACGCACGTTCTGCAGGAAGCCACGGCGCGACTTCATCATCAGTGGCGCTCATATGACCGCCAAGTGGCATGAGCGCGGCAATCTCATCTGGAACAGATGTGGGAACTTTTTCACCCTGGTATGCACGAAGAATTCTTATTTCAAAACCGAGCTCCATGAGCCATCTGCCAGCTAAATGTGGTGGGTCTGTCTCATCATTTTGAATGGCAAGGATGATCTTCTTTGAAGACATGTATTAGTAAACAGTCACCGGACATGTCAGAGTGCGTGTAATTCCTGGCACTGCTTGAACTTTGGCAAGAATTGAACGGCCGAGTTCTTCCATGCTTGGTGCTTCTGCGCGCATCACAACGTCATAAGGACCTGTGACAGCTTCAGCAAGGGTGACACCAGCAATGGCTGAGACTGACTTGGCGACTGAACCAGCCTTGCCAACATCGGTTTGAATCAAGATATATACCTGTACGGACATGGCTCTAGGCTACTCCCAGTTAGATGATTAGTGGAATGGGAATTTGTGGCTTCTGAAACCGAGTTGATCACCGCCATCAAGGCGGTCTTTGCCAGCGCCACAAATGAGCGCGTTCTGATCGGCATTGGCGATGACGGCGCGGTTGTGAGCATTCCTAAAGTGCGAAGTGAAGGCAAGGCCGTTCTTGCTACAGATATGGCAGTTGAGGGCGTCCACTTCAATAGATCCTGGTCATCTCTTTTTGATATTGGCGCGAAGACAACAGCAGCAAACCTTGCAGATATCTATGCGATGGGCGGGATACCAGAATTTCTATTAGTTGCAGCGGCTGTGCCAACAAACTTTTCAAGCTCTGATGCGACAGAACTTGCCCGGGGAATTGTTGATGAAGCACAGAAAGTCGGCGCAGTTGTTGTTGGCGGGGATATAAGTAAATCTGAGAAGCTTGTTCTGACAATTTCAGTCTATGGAAGTGTGAATGATCCTATCACCAGTGGCGGGGCGCAAGTAGGCGATGTTGTCATCATCTCTGATTTTCCTGGTAAATCTGCACGTGGATTAGAACTACTCAAGCAAGGCATAAGCGATGAACGAACTTCATTTCATAAGAGGCCTGTTGTGGATTACGCAGCAGCCCGTGATTTCGCACTTGCTGGCGTCTCATCGATGATTGATACAAGTGATGGTCTTGTTTCAGAGCTGACACATATTGCAAACGCCTCTGGCGTAGGAATTGAGATTAGAACTCACGAGGATGAAGTGATTGATTTTCATGGGGGAGAAGACCATGTCTTTGTCGCAACGATCTCACCGCATCTTCCTTTCCCTCGCCAGGCCATTGAGATCGGCAAGGTTGTGATGGGTAAGGGCGTGCGCATCAACGGGGTACCAGCAGTGCACGAGGGATATAAGCACTTTTCGTAGTCTGATTTTAAGATGCATCCAGAGCAAGTGGATACTAAGATTTGGATGTTGTTTCCGGGGTCGGTGTAATTCCGAACCGGCGGTTATAGTCCGCGACCCGAGGCCATCCAGGCATCGGTGGAACTGGTGAAATTCCGGTACCGACAGTTAAAGTCTGGATGAGAGGAAACAGCAGAGAAGAGTCTGTCGTGTCATTTATACATTGGCTATTTAATGCCCAAGTTCATTTCGGTTCGAAATCCATTTATTGGAAAGAAATCATTGGAAACGTCTTTGGTCTTGCAAGCGCACTTTTTGGTATGCGTCGCAAGATGTGGACGTGGCCGGTAGGAATTATCGGAAACGTACTCCTATTCACCTTATTTATCGGTGGCCTTACAGATCACAATCAACAAACAAAGGTGATGCTGGGACAAGCTGGTCGCCAAGTGCTATTCATTCTGGTCAGCGTTTATGGTTGGCAGAAGTGGATTAGAAACCGCGAAGCTGATGGCTCACAAAAGCCAGTCAAGATTCGCTGGACAACAACAAAAGAGAAGATGCAGATCATTCCTGTCGTGCTCGTTTTCTTTACACTCTCTTATTACATTATTAAAGCTCTTGGTTCATGGGCGCCGCTTCCAGATACATGGATCTTTACCGGTTCTGCTCTTGCAACCTACGGGTTAGCTAGGGGTTACGTGGAGTTCTGGCTTGTTTGGATTGCTGTGGACGCAGTAGGAACACCGCTTCTCATTAAGGGTGGTTACTACCCATCGGCAACCCTCTATTTGATCTATGGCGCCTTTGTGATCTGGGGCTTTGTGAACTGGCTTCTGATCGCCAAAAAAGAGAAAGATTTAGAGCCTGTCGTCTAAATTTTGAGGGTCACACCTCTTAACAAAGTAAAAATGTAGGAGTACGGTCATTTCATCTCGGGCACCGTTGCCCGTGAACTACAGGAGATGAAATGACCGACTACATAGCGCCCGGACAACCTGGCAGTAAGGCAACGTTTAAACCTCGGTACGATCACTGGATTAATGGCCAGTACGTCAAGCCAGTATCGGGAAAGTATTTTGAAAACGTCACTCCAGTTACTGGAAAAGTATTTTGCGAAATAGCACGCGGTGATGCCGCAGATATTGATAAGGCTCTCGATGCCGCTCACGCTGCTGCAAAAGCATGGGGTAAGACATCTGCCACAGCTCGCGCAATTATTTTGAACAAAATTGCAGATCGCATGGAAGCAAACCTTGAATCAATCGCGGTTGCTGAAACATGGGATAACGGAAAGCCAATTCGCGAGACGATCAATGCTGATATTCCACTAGCAATCGATCACTTCCGCTATTTTGCTGCCGCAATTCGTGCTCAAGAAGGATCAGCGGGTGAATTAGATCAGGACACTGTGGCATATCACTTCCATGAGCCACTAGGTGTTGTTGGTCAGATCATTCCTTGGAACTTTCCCATCCTTATGGCTGTATGGAAGCTTGCGCCAGCACTTGCTGCAGGTAACTGTGTAGTTCTCAAGCCAGCAGAACAGACACCAGCATCCATCTTGTTCTTGATGGAGATCATCGCTGATCTACTCCCAGCAGGAGTGGTAAATATTGTGAATGGATTTGGCGTGGAGGCTGGAAAGCCGCTTGCATCTTCTCCTCGTATTGCAAAGATCGCGTTTACTGGTGAAACCACAACAGGACGCCTCATCATGCAATATGCATCAGAGAACATCATCCCTGTCACACTTGAACTCGGCGGAAAGAGTCCAAATATCTTCTTCGCAGATGTTGCTGCCGAAAATGATGCTTTCTACGACAAGGCACTTGAAGGATTCACACTCTTTGCCCTCAATCAAGGCGAAGTATGTACATGTCCATCACGCGGACTTATCGATACCAAGATTTATGACAAGTTCCTAGGCGATGTCACCAAGCGCACCCAGGCCATAGTCATGGGTCACCCACTTGATAACGCCACAATGATTGGCGCTCAAGCATCTAATGACCAACTAGAGAAGATTCTTTCCTATATTGAAATTGGAAAGAAAGAAGGAGCGAAAGTCATCACAGGAGGAGAACGCGCTGATCTTGGCGGAGAACTCTCTGGTGGTTACTACGTCACCCCAACCATCTTTGAAGGTAAAAACTCTATGCGTATCTTCCAAGAGGAAATCTTTGGACCAGTTGTTTCAGTAACAAAGTTCGATGGGTTTGATAATGCAATGGAGATTGCAAATGACACCCTTTATGGACTTGGCGCTGGAGTATGGAGTCGAGATATGAATACTGCTTATCGCGCAGGACGTGAGATCAAGGCTGGCCGAGTATGGACCAACTGCTATCACGCATACCCAGCAGGAGCAGCATTCGGTGGATATAAGGCTTCAGGTATCGGACGTGAAAATCACAAGATGATGCTTGATCACTACCAGCAGACAAAGAATCTGCTTGTTTCTTATTCACCAAACAAGCTCGGATTCTTCTAAGCCGATTAAACTATAGAGATGAACATTCCATTACGCGTTGAGCTAACAAGTGACGCTGAAGAACTTCTCCGCACACTTTATAAAGCTCATGGACCTCTGATGTTTCATCAGTCAGGTGGTTGTTGTGATGGGTCATCTCCGATGTGTTACCCAGCAGGAGAGTTTCGCGTAGGCGGACAAGATGTATTGCTGGGGGAGTTAGTAGTTGCTGGCATCCAAGAGCCCATTGGTTTTTGGATGTCAGCTTCTCAATTTGAATATTGGAAACACACGCATCTGACCGTTGATGTTGTTGTTGGACGAGGCGGCGGCTTCTCACTTGAATCCCCTGAAGGAAAAAGATTTCTTATCCGCTCACGACTCTTTACAGATGAAGAGTGGGCGATCTTAGAAAACTCCCCTGTTCCTACCGGCGCAAGGTGAATCGAGCTTAGCAATGTGCACAAAAGTAACCTGCCGCAAATGCGGGAAAGCAACGTGGAGTGGGTGTGGTCAACACGTTGACGAAGTAATGCGCGGGATTCCTGCATCACAGCGGTGCCAAGGACATGCCAATGACCCTAAAGCTCCAGGATTGTTTTCGAAGATATTTGGCAAGAAGTAAAGCTCAAGCTGTAAGAGTAAAAAACTAGCGAGTGACTTTGCCAGCCTTCATGCAGGTTGAGCAGACGTTCTGACGCTTAGTTGATCCGCCAACGAGGGTGCGGATGCGCTGGATATTTGGATTCCAACGGCGACGTGTCTTACGCATGGAGTGTGAGACATTGTTGCCAAAGCTGGGCCCTTTGCCACAGATATCGCATGTTGATGCCACGGTAACTCCTTCAAGTAATCAGTAAATATGTGTATAAAAGATTTAAGAGCGCAAGATTACCCATAAGCGCACCTAAATGGCTAATCGGTCGGCAGAATTGGCTCATGTCCACCCTAGAGAGCTCCCTTGCCAAGGACCTAGGCGATCGCACCGCCAAGGCCCTAGAGAAGGCATTTGGGATGAAAACAGTGGGCGACTTATTGCGTCATTACCCGCGCAGGTATGTAGCGCGCGGTGAGCTTTCAGATATTGCCGAGCTTGCAGATGGCGAGGAAGCGACAGTCCTTGCCGAAATTAGCGCGGTGAATTTACGCCGTGCATCAGGGCGCACAATATTAGAAGTGGTTGTCACAGATGGTTCGGCAAAGATGTGGCTGACATTTTTTAACCAACCATGGAGAGAGAAAGAGCTACGCACCGGGCGCACAGGAATGTTTGCTGGCAAGGTTGGATCTTTTAACGGTAAGCGCCAGCTATCTCATCCTGATTACCAACTTATTCCAGATGGCAATGATGTGGATGAGGCGCTTGCAGGATTTGCAGGAAAGTTCTTGCCCGTCTACCCATCTGCATCAAAGTTGCCGTCATGGAAACTTGCCCAGTGCGTGGAGATTGTCCTAGATGCGTTAGAACTATTGCCAGATTACATGCCCAAAGAAGTACTCAAAGATTTAGGGTATCCAGATTTCACTACGGCCCTTGGCGATATTCACCGACCGCCATCTTTGGAGGCAGCTGCGCTCGCTCGCACGCGATTAACATTTGATGAGGCTCTACTTCTGCAAATTTTGCTTGCACAAAGACGAGCCGAGATCGCATCCCTTGATGCGGCCCCGCGTGTTATCAAAGATGGCGGGCTAGTTACACAATTTGAAAAGCTTCTTCCCTTTACTCTCACCGATGGACAGAGAGAAGTAAACGGCGAGATAGAGGCAGATATGGCTAAGAGCCATCCGATGCATCGTTTGCTGCAAGGTGAAGTAGGTTCAGGTAAAACTGTTGTTGCACTGCGCGCGATGCTCAATGTTGTTGATTCTGATGGACAAGCGGCGCTTCTTGCACCAACAGAAGTACTTGCCCAGCAGCATTACAAAACAATCACAACTTTGCTTGGCTCACTTGCTCAAGGCGGAGAACTTGGGGGAGCAGATGACGGGACACAAGTTGTGCTGCTTACGGGATCGATGCCAGCGGCAACAAAGAAGGCAGCGTTAGCAAAGATTGCGTCAGGAGATGCGGGTATTGTCATTGGAACGCATGCACTATTAAGCGCAGGTGTTGATTTTAAAGATCTAGGTTTAGTTGTCGTTGATGAGCAGCACCGTTTTGGTGTGGAGCAAAGAGATGGACTTCGCGGTAAAGCAAAATTCCCACCCCATGTGCTTGTTATGACGGCAACGCCTATTCCTCGCACAGTTGCTATGACAATCTTTGGCGACTTAGAAGTCTCCACACTGCGCCAACTTCCATCAGGCCGTACACCGATTACTACCCATGTGATTGCTGTATTAGAAAAGCCGCACTACTTAGATAGAGCCTGGCAGCGGGTTAAAGAAGAGGTAGAAAAAGGGCATCAGGTTTACATCGTTGCCCCTCGAATTAGCGCTACTGCTATTGAACCCACAGGAATGACAGAGCGTGACCGGGAAGTAGCGCGCATGATGGATGAAGAATTAGAAGATGAAAAAATTCCTATGGCATCTGTGGAGGAACTTGCACCACTTCTTGCAACAGGCGCCCTTAAAGGGTTAAAGATTGCGCCACTTCATGGCAGGCAACCATCTGAATTAAAAGATGCAACGATGGCCGCTTTTTCTCGCGGTGAGATAGATGTGCTTGTCGCAACAACAGTGATTGAAGTAGGAGTAGATGTTCCTAACGCTTCGATGATGGTGATCATGGACGGAGATCGTTTTGGAGTCTCACAGCTTCACCAATTACGAGGACGCGTAGGGCGAGGAAAAGTTCCCGGACTCTGCTTGATTGTGACAAGTGCTCCGCAAGAATCAGAGGCAATGACAAGACTTAACGCCGTTGCAGGAACACTCGATGGCTTTGAGCTCTCTCGTATTGATCTTGAACAAAGAAGCGAGGGAGATGTATTAGGCAAAGCGCAATCTGGTGTTCGTTCTCACCTTCGCCTGCTTAAAGTCCTGCGAGATGAACCTTTGATTGAAAAAGCTCGTACCGTTGCAATCTCTCTAGTTTCACAAGACGCGAGCCTGAGTTCAATGCCAGAATTAGCCGCTGAAGTCGCCGCGCTTGGCGTGAATGAAGAGACTGATTTTATGGATAAGGGATAGATAAGAATGCGCATTATTGCCGGACTTGCAAAGGGTAAGACGCTGCTCTCACCCGTCGATGCACGTGTGCGGCCAACATCAGATCGGGCGCGCGAAGGACTTTTCTCTTCTCTTGAATCTGAGTTTTCAAGCATTCAGGATTTAAAGTTTCTTGATCTTTTTGCAGGCAGCGGAGCAGTTGGAGTTGAAGCTTTCTCTAGAGGCGCCGCTGTTGTGCACGGAGTTGAAGCAGAATCTGATGTGCATGACTTAGCCATTTCTAACTTTCAATTAGTGAAGAACGCTTCTGGTAAATATAGAGTTTTCCAGAGTAAAGCACTTCGTTTCTTAGAATCAGATGCTGCAATAATGTATGACATTATTTTTATGGATCCACCATACGATGTAAATAACAGCGCTATTGAGGAGTTATTAGCAGTAATTGATCAACGTACGTTGATTCAACCACGCGGAATAATTGCTATTGAACGCGAAACAAAGAGTTCACCATTCACCTGGCCTGCTGGTATGGAACTTCTGAAAATACGCTCATATGGACAGGGAAGTATCTTCTACGGTGCTTACTCTGCTAGCGTTTAACTGTGAAACGCGTTGTCTGCCCTGGGTCTTTTGATCCAATTACCTTTGGCCATCTCGACATTATCGAGCGGGCTAGCAAGATGTTTGATGAGGTAGTAATCGCAGTTCTTGTGAATGTCACCAAATCATCCTTGTTTAGCGTGGATGAGCGCATGGAGATGATTCGAGAAGTCACCAAGAAATACGGCAATGTGAAGGTGGATTCTTGGTCTGGGTTACTTGTTGATTACTGCCAAGAGAACAAGATCCCTATCATCGTGAAGGGCCTTCGAGCCGTTACTGACTTTGACTATGAATTGCAGATGTCGCAGATCAATTTGCAGCTCAAGGGCGTTGAGACGCTCTTTATGTCGACCGCTCCTGCGCACTCATTTCTCTCTTCTTCTTTGGTTAAAGAAATCGCAAGTTATGATGGTGATGTGTCTAACTACATCCCGGCATCACTTGTGCCCAAGTTAAAAGCCCGCCTTGCAGAAGTGCAACGGGCATCTGGAGGTAAATAATGGACGTTATCGATCGCATTCAAGGAGCAGTAAACCTTGTGGAGCAAGCACGCAGCGTTCCGCTATCAGCAAGCTGTGTTGTGCACCGCGGTGAGTTACTAGAGCTTCTTGATCAAGCATCACATGCTTTTCCAAAGGACCTTGCAACTGCTCAAGGAATCATTGCCACACGCGAAAAGATTTTAGAAGAGGCAAGAGAAAGCGCCGATACGATCATTGAACGTGCTCGCGAAGAGGTCGCTCGCATGGTGAGTCAAACCGAGATTGTTGCGGCAGCAAGAGCAGAATCAAAGAAAATTCTTGCCGAAGTACAAGCAGATGCAAAAGAGCAGCGCGCTGAAATTGAGAAATACATTGACTCACGTCTTGCCACACTAGAAGTCATCTTGAATAAGACCCTTGATGTTGTTGAGCGGGGCCGTGAAAAACTAGAAGGCGTTGGAGATAAAGACGCTCTTTCTGAACTCGCTGATTAATACTCTTTAGGAAAAATTATGAGCAAGAACCCATTTGATTTCAGTTGCCACGACTTGCCTCGCCGCGCTGGTGAGATGCGTGAGTATGAGCTGACATTTGATCAGCACGAACCAGTAGGTATTGCTCTAGTTGCCATCCCAACAGATGCCCCCATTGATGTTGACCTTCGTCTGCAATCTGTTGCTGAAGGTGTATTGGCAAGTGCCGAAGTTCGCGCTGAAGCAGTGGGTGAATGCATCAGATGCCTTGAGCCAGTTTCATTTGATATTGATGAGAGTTTTCAAGAGCTATATAACTATGAGCTAGATACTCGCCATAAGAGTAAGTCGCGCGAGAAAGAGATTGATGTTCAAGATGAAGATGCTGAACTCTGGATGGAAGGTGATTTCATCAACCTTGAAGGTCCTATAAGAGATGCAGTGATTTTGAATCTTCCGATCAACCCTCTCTGCTCCCCAGATTGCCAGGGGCTCTGTCCGGACTGCGGGCTCAAGTGGATTGATTTGCCAGAGGGTCATGCTCACGCTGGCGGGGATATCCGTTGGGCTGGGCTTGAGGGCTGGAAATCTCCAAACTCATGAAGAGCCTCGTTTTTACTATTTTCTCTCTATGGGGGATACTTCTACTCTGTTCGAGGGTAATGAAATCTCTCAACAAAAAATTGCCGAAAAGAAAGTGAGCTAGCCATGCCAGTCCCAAAGCGAAAGATGTCCCGTTCGCGTACACGCTCACGTCGTAGTGCATGGAAGACAACACCAGCTGCAACTTCACTTTGTCAGCAATGTCAGCAACCAAAGTTGCAACACACTGCTTGCCCAACCTGCGGTACATATAACCGTCGTCAGGTAATCGAGGTCTGATCTGCTCTCTGAATTAACCGATCGCTTAGGCGTTCTGGTCTCAGATAGTTTGCTTGAACTTGCTCTTACCCACCGCTCTTTTGCATATGAATCTGGTGGACTTGAAACTAATGAGCGCCTTGAATTCTTAGGTGACAGCGTCCTTGGTTTAATTATTACTCAGCAGCTTTATGCAAAATACCCTGACTTTGATGAGAGCAAACTTTCACCTCTTCGTTCAGGTGTTGTGAATACAAAAGCACTTGCCCACATTGCCCGAGAGCTAAAAATTGGTGACTTTCTCCGTATTGGTAAGGGAGAAGTTTCCTCCGGCGGGCGCGAGAAGAATTCAATTTTAGCTGACTCTTTAGAAGCAATTGTCGGCGCAATATATATAGAACATGGATTTATGAAGACCTATGAGTTGGTCGCAGGTTGGTTTGGTCCGATGATTGATTCGGCAAATGCACAAGGAGCAGGACTTGATGGAAAGACCGCCCTGCAAGAACTTGCAGCGGTACTCAACAAACCGGTGCCTGAATATATTATTTCTGAATCAGGGCCTGACCACGATAAATCATTCACAGCAATTGCTGTTCTTGGAGCAGAAAAATTCCCTATGGGCAGTGGCAAGAGCAAGCGGGAGGCTGAGCAAGTAGCCGCCAGAAACGCTCTCGAGCAACTAGAGCAACCGAAGGCTTAGGACAGAGATAGCGCACACGCTGAGCCAAACGGCATAAGCGGGGGCTTATTAGAGATAGGTTTTCCCCGTGTATCTCAAGAGTGTGACCCTCAAAGGCTTTAAGTCCTTTGCGTCTTCAACCAACCTCATCTTTGAGCGTGGGATCACATGCGTTGTAGGTCCAAATGGTTCTGGAAAATCTAACGTCGTTGACGCACTTTCTTGGGTCATGGGTGAACAGGGAGCTAAATCTCTTCGTGGTGGAAAGATGGAAGATGTCATCTTCGCCGGAACATCAGGCCGCGCTCCACTTGGCCGCGCAGAAGTTTCAGTCACCATTGATAACACCGATAACGCGCTGCCTATTGAATTTACTGAAGTAACAATTACAAGAATTTTGTTCCGTAATGGAACGAGTGAGTATCAATTAAATGGTGAGACGACAAGACTTCTAGATATCCAAGAACTACTCAGCGATAGTGGCATCGGCCGGGAAATGCACGTCATTGTTGGTCAGGGTCAACTCGATGCTATCTTGCTTGCAAACCCTGAAGAGCGCAGAGCGTTTATTGAAGAAGCAGCAGGTGTACTCAAGCACCGCAAGCGTAAAGAGAAAGCTCTTCGCAAATTAGATTCTATGCAGGCCAACTTGGCGCGTATTCAAGACCTTACTGTTGAATTGCGTCGCCAACTCAAGCCACTTGGCAAACAAGCTGAAGTAGCGCGTAAAGCATCAACGATTCAGTCTGATGTGCGCGATTCAAGACTTCGCTTGCTTGCAGATGACTTAATCGCGCTTAAATCAACACTTGATGCTGAAGTAGCAGATGAAACAAGTTTACGTATGCGCCGTGACAGTGTTGAAGCAGACCTTAATCAACTGCGCAACCGTGAGGAAGAGTTAGATGCAATCTCATTAGTTGAGAATCCACAATTAGTGAGAGCTCAAGAAAACTTTTATCACCTCACAGCACAACGAGAAAAGTTCCGTGGTATTCAATCACTTGCATCTGAGCGCGCAAAGTTTCTTTCAGAAGAGAGAGATGAGGCACGCGCAAGTGGCAGAGATCCTGGCGCTATGGATGCTGAAGCACATGAGCTTCGCGCAGAGGAAACAAAGTTCTCTACTGAACTCACAACAAAGCGCACACAACTTGCCCAAATCAATTCAGAGTTACAAAGCGCTGAAGCACGATTGGCCCAAGAAGAGAATCAAGTCTCAAATGTTCTACGAACAATCTCCTCTCTGCTTGAAAAAACGGGCGGACAGATCGAGGGATCAAGTTCAAAGGTCGCTCAATTTAAGAGTGATATTGCCCGCGGTGTCAGTGAAATTGAAGCATGGCTTAATAACGTTGGCGCAGAGATTGTTGAGATTGCAACAAATGTGAAGAACGCACAGCAAGAACTAGACCGCGTTATTGCCACAATTACTGGCGCAAGTGGAGAATCTTCTCTTGCTCGTCCAGATCTCACAAAGCTTGAGGATTTACGAGCAAAGGTAACGACAACACGAGCCAGAGATATTGAAGCAAGACTTGAGCTTCGTACCCTGGAAGAGCGCATTACAGCTCTTGCAGCAAGAGCCAAGGCGTTAGAAGATTCAGCAAGAGCAGAGCGCGAAGGCGCAGTTCAATTTGCTGCACGCACAGAGCAACGCGCAGTGGCAGCAACACGGGCGCAAGAAATTGCAGACCTTGCATATGAAGCACTGATCCAATTAGAAGTTACTCTTTCAAAAGCGCTTGCAGAACGAGAACGTTTAGAGAAAGCTCGAACAGAGCGCGAAGGTGAAACGTTAAGTATCCGCGGCAAGATCCGCGAGCTCACTACAGAACTTGAAAAGCTCACCTCAAGTGTTCATCAAGATGAGATCGCCCGCGCCGAACAGCGCTTGCGTATTGAACAGCTAGAAGGCCGGGCCGTTGAAGAACTTGGCGTTGATGTCACAACTTTGATCAGTGAGTACGGCCCAGAAAATGATGTGCCAACATTTATTGAAGATGCTGAAGGAAACTTCATTCCTGGAGATCTCATTCCCTATCGCCGTGATCAGCAAGAAAAGCGTCTTGCTCAGGCAGAGCGTAACTTGGCCCTGCTTGGAAAAATCAACCCACTTGCATTGGAAGAATATTCAGCACTTGAAGAGCGGTTGAAGTATTTAGCTGAACAGCTAGAAGATTTAAAGAAGACTAAGAAGGATTTGCTCGACATTATTAAAGAAGTAGATGACAAAGTCGTTGAGATCTTCAAAGAGGCATATCTTGATACTGCCCGTGAGTTTGAAACAATCTTTGCTCGTCTTTTCCCAGGTGGAGATGGACGCTTAATTTTGACCGATCCAGATAACTTCATGACAACTGGTGTGGACGTTGAAGCGCGCCCACCAGGAAAGCGCGTAAAGCGTCTTTCACTTCTTTCAGGTGGTGAGCGCTCACTTGTTGCAGTTGCCATGCTTGTTGCTATCTTTAAAGCACGTCCAAGTCCGTTCTATGTCATGGATGAGGTTGAAGCAGCTCTGGATGACACAAACCTTGGCCGTTTGCTTGGCGTCTTTGAAGAACTGCGTGAGAAGTCACAGCTCATCATCATTACTCACCAAAAGCGCACGATGGAAATTGCTGATGCGCTCTATGGCGTGACAATGCGTGGTGATGGCGTATCCGAAGTCATCTCTCAACGCTTGCGTGAATCTGAATCTGTTTAAGAAGTTTTGATGGCGCTCTTCTCTAAATTATTTGCAAAAATCACAGGCTCAGAACTTTCTGTAGCAGACTGGGATGAGTTGCGAAAAAGTTTGATTGAAGCCGATCTTGGCGCTGCTCTGAGTGATGAATTGATTGAAGTGGCAAAGAAGACCAAGCCAGCTGATCTAAACGCAGCGGTGCATTCAGCACTATCTGCAACGCTTGTGAAAACTTCACGAGATATCGCCTCACACGCAGGACGCCTGACAACAATTATGGTTGTTGGTGTAAACGGAACAGGCAAAACTACATCTGTTGCAAAGCTCACTTCGCTTCTTAAGAATGAAGGCAAATCAATCACCTTATGTGCTGCTGATACTTTTCGCGCCGCCGCAATCGAACAATTACAAACATGGGGTTCAAGGCTTGGGGTAGAAGTTATCGCTGGAAAGTTTCAAGGAGATCCTGCTTCGGTTGCATTTGATGCTGCTGCGCAAGCAAAAGAGAAAAAGAGCGAATACTTAATTATTGATACAGCAGGGCGCTTGCATACTGCTCATAACTTAATGGATGAGTTAGGAAAGATTAGACGAGTTGTAGAGAAGGGCACGCCCATTGACGAAGTCTTGTTGGTAATAGATGCGACAACTGGACAGAATGGAATAGCTCAAGCAAAGAGTTTTATCTCTAGTGTTGCTGCTACCGGGTTGATTCTTACAAAGCTCGATGGTTCAGCAAAGGGCGGCATTGCACTTGCCATCGAGAAAGAGACCGGGGTGCCGATTAAGTTTGTGGGCACAGGGGAGTCGGCTTCAGATTTCAGGCGATTTGATCCGGAAAGTTACATTTCAGGGCTTCTGGCGTAAAAACTACGCTTGAGCGCTGGATTTTGTAACCATTTCGTAACACGAATAGGACATTTCCTGTAACCCAAGGGCGAGAGTCTTGCCACCTCTCAGCGTCGAGATCTCCTTCCCACTTTCACATTTGGAGAACTTATGCATTTTCTTATGGGTACTGCTGTCTCTGCAGCAGCTGCAACAACGGATGCAACCAACCATGCAGATACTGCATGGATTTTAGTTTCATCCGCACTTGTACTTCTTATGACACCTGGTCTTGCTTTCTTCTACGGCGGAATGGTTCGTGGAAAGAACGTCTTGGGTATGTTGGCACAAAACTTTGTCACAATGGGAACAGTTTCTGTTCTCTGGGTACTTGGCGTTTATAGCCTTGCATTCCAAGGTGGCAATGGTTTGATTGGAAGTCTTAAGAATTTTGGACTCAATCACATCTGGATGCAACCAAGTGGCTTGTCACTATCAATACCGCCGATGGTCTTCGTTGCCTTCCAATTGATGTTCGCCATCATTACACCGGCTCTTATTACCGGCGGAACAGCTGATCGTTTGAAGTTTGGTAGCTGGGTTGCCTTCTCATCTCTCTGGCTCATACTTGTGTATGCACCAGTTGCACACTGGGTCTTCTCACCTCTTGGTTGGCTTGCAAAGAAAGGCGCAGAAGATTTCGCTGGCGGAACAGTGGTTCACGCGAATGCGGGAGCAGCGGCACTTGCAGTTTGCTTAGTGATTGGAAAGCGCAAGGGTTGGCCAAAAGAAAGAATGCGTCCACACAACGTCCCATTCATTCTTCTTGGCGCGGGACTTCTCTGGTTTGGTTGGTTTGGCTTTAACGCTGGATCCGCTCTATCTGCGAACACGCTCTCTGCTTACGCATTTGTAAATACCAATACTGCAACTGCAGCAGCTTTGCTTGCATGGATGCTGACAGAAAAGCTTCGTGACGGACACGCAACAACATTTGGCGCTGCATCTGGCGCTATCGCAGGTCTCGTTGCTATTACACCGGCTTGCGGATTTGTTAGCCCAATGGGATCAATTGTTATAGGTCTTGCAGCTGGCGTTATCTGCTGCTTGGCTACTGGTCTAAAGAACATCTTCAAGTTTGATGATGCACTCGATGTTGTGGGTGTTCACCTTGTTGGAGGTATTTTAGGTGCGCTACTTATTGGTCTCTTTGGAACAGCAATGGTGAACGGCGCTAACGGCGTCTTCTATCACGGTGGCTGGACTCTTATGGGTCACCAAATACTTGCGGTTGCGGCAGTTGTCGCATACTCATTCATCGTCAGTTACTTCTTGGCGTTGTTGATTGAAAAGACCGTAGGATTCCGTGTATCTGAGGAAGATGAAGTCGCAGGACTTGATCTCAGCCAGCACGCTGAAACTGCATACGAGAGTGCTTCGATGTCAGATGGCTCTCGTTTCCTCTCTAACTTCACCTCATCTAAGTAAGGAGTGGGAATGAAACTCATAACAGCAATCATTAAGCCATTTAAACTCGACGACGTTAAGACAGCGCTACAGGCATATGGAATTACCGGAATGACGGTATCTGAAGCCAGTGGTTTTGGTCGCACACGGGGACACACTGAGGTCTATCGCGGCGCTGAATACACTGTTGATTTGATTCCAAAAGTTCGCCTTGAAGTTGTCGTTGACACTGCTGATGTTGAAAAAGTTATTGACGTTATCGTCAAGGCCGCATCAACAGGTGCTATCGGTGATGGAAAGGTCTGGTCTGTTCCTGTCGATCACATTGTGCGCGTTCGCACAGGTGAGCGTGGAGTAGATGCAATCTAGTTTCGTTTAACTAGACTGACTTAGTGGGTACTCGGGAGCGCCGCGAAAGATCGAATGCAAGTGATGTAAGACTTGCTGAACTCTTTCGCGGCGCTTTATCCATTACCGAACTAACAGAAGAAGACATTGCACTAGCCGCAGTTGGTGGCTTTGGGCGAGGAGAGCTCTCACCTGGTTCTGATTTAGACATTATTATTTTGCACACCGGACATAGCGAAAAAGTTCTCGGTGAATTCGTTAACGCTCTTCTCTATCCGCTATGGAGCGCAGGTGCGCAAGTAGATTATTCAGTGCGTACGCGCAAAGAGACCGCCCATGTTTCAGCCAATGACCTCAAAGTCATTCTTGGGCTTTTAGATATTCGCCATCTCATCGGTAATAGCGATCTCACGCAAACAGTGGGAGATGATGCCAAGGCACGGTGGCGCAAAGATATTAAGAAATACCTTCCAGATTTGAGCGCATCTATTAGTGAGCGAGCAAGCAGGAGTGGTGAATTAGCATTTCTTCTTGAACCAGATTTGAAAGAAGCCCGCGGAGGTCTTCGAGATATCAATGCTCTGCGCGCAATATCTGAAAGCAATATTGTAGAAGTGGCGCTAGATCGTGTGGCTGCTTCTGAAGCATTGCTAGCTAATACAAGAGACATTCTTCATCAAATCACTGGGCGGGGAAGAGATCAACTTCTTCTGACTGAGCAAGACGCGGTCGCTGCCAAGATGGGCTTTGCTGACGCGGATGTATTGATGTTTGAAATATCAAAGGCTGCGCGAGCAGTTGATTATGTTATGCAATTAACGTGGCACCGCATTAATCAAGGTAAAGGGCGGAGATTTCTTTCCCGTAATACCCCAACACTTATTGCAAAAGGTATTGCTTCCTATCAAGGTGAAGTAGTTCTCGTTGATGACCAGAGCCAGAGTGATGCTGGTCTTGGTTTAAGAGCAGCAGCGATTGCAGCCCAAAGAGGACTTCGTTTATCTATTGAAACTGCAATAAGTATTTCTCAGAATTACATTCCACTGGCAACCCCGTGGCCACGCCAATCTCGTGAAGATCTTGTTGCCCTCATCGGCGCGGGAGAAGCAATGGTTGATGTATTTGAAGCACTCGACCAAGAGGGACTCATTGAACGTTGGATACCTGAGTGGGGCCATGTTCGTTTCTTGCCGCAAAGAAATGTCTTGCATCATCACACCGTTGATCGTCACATGCTTGAGACTGCTGTTAGAGCTGCAGCCCTCACCAGAAGCGTTCATAGGCCAGATCTTTTACTTGTTGCTGCCCTCTTCCACGATATTGGTAAGGGTTATGCCGATAAAGATCATTCAGACTATGGCGAAGAACTTATTCTGCCTCTTGCTAAGCGTCTTGGATTCGATGCGCCGGATTGCAAAACAATTGCGCTCATGGTCAAGCATCACCTCCTTCTGTCGAGTGTTGCAACTAGGCGTGATTTAGATGATCCGCAAACAATTGCTTATGTACTTTCACTTGTTCCAGATGCGCAGTTACTTGAACTCTTGCATGCCTTGAGCATTGCAGATGGTGAGGCAACTGGGCGGGCAGCCTGGACGGATTGGAAAGCCAAACTTGTTGAAGATTTGGTAAAGCGTTGTTTATCTGCCATGCAGGGAATTGAGCCAGCGGCGCAGCTTGAATTAACGAGTGAACAAATTGCTAAAGCACAGAGCGGTGAGCTTTCAGTTGTCTTTAATTCTCACAATGACGTTCTTGCTATTGAAATAGTCTCACCAGATCGTCCTGGGCTTTTGTCTTTAGTGACAGCGGCTCTGAGTGTTTCTCGGATGGATGTTCGCTCAGCGAGGACTCGTTCTATCAACAAATCAGCGGTGATGAATTGGCTTGTGACAATTGATGTGAGCGCCCCATATCCAGATGAAGAGAAGATGAGAGAACTTATATCTCGCGCGCTAGATGGAGAAGTAGATCTTGATTCAAAGATTACCGATCGTATAGCTGCTCACAGAAGTGCTCCTGGAATTGCTGTGCCACCACCGGTAGTGAGCGCAAGAAATAACTTGGCAACTGGGGCAACTATTGTTGAAGTGAGAATGCACGATCAACCAGGAATTCTTTATACCTTGAGTAAAGCAATCGCCAGCTTTGGAGCAGATATCAGAGGCGCAATCGTTGCCACACTAGGAGCCGAGGCATTCGACACAATCTATGTTGCAGATCTCTCAGGCGGAGCGCTCAGCGATGAACGCGCAGGCGCCCTTGCGCGCGAACTGGAAGAAGTTTTAAATACTTCAACCGAGTAACCTACCTCTGTGTTTGATTCTCTGACCTCTAAATTCGGATCTGCTTTTTCTTCCCTGCGCTCTCGTGGGCGAATAAAGGCATCAGATATTGATGAGATTGTCTTAGAGATTAAAACCGCGCTGGTTGATTCAGATGTTGCTCTTGAAGTTGCTGAGAAATTTACGCAAGATATCAAAGCGCGCTCCATCGAATCACTCGATACAGTTAATAAGAGCATCAACCCCTCTCAGGCAATCTTTGAGATCGTTAATCAGGAACTTACTGCGATTCTTGGCGGAAGCGCCCGGCGTATTCGTATTGCTAAGAAATCACCGACTGTCATCATGCTTACAGGACTACAAGGCGCGGGAAAGACATCTCTTGCTGGAAAGTTAGCTTTCTATTTAAAGAATCAAGGAAATACTCCACTACTTGTTGCATCAGATTTGCAACGTCCAAATGCGGTGACACAACTTCAACAAGTTGGAGCATCTGTTGGCGTTCCAGTTTTTGCACCTGAAGCTGGAAATGGCGTGGGAGATCCAGTTGCAGTTGCTAAGGCTGGTAAGAAGTTTGCCGAGGAGAAGTTTCATAACTTTGTCATCGTTGATACAGCAGGACGATTAGGTGTTGATGCAGAGCTGATGGAGCAAGCGTCACAGATTAGAGACGCCGTTAATCCAAATGAAATTTTGTTTGTTGTTGATGCAATGGTGGGCCAGGACGCAGTAAAAACAGCACAGGCATTTTTGACTGGCGTTGGCTTTGACGCAGTTGTACTCACCAAACTCGATGGCGATGCTAGAGGCGGCGCAGCACTGTCTATCGTTTCACAAACTGGTAAACCGATTATGTTTGCCGCAACCGGTGAGAAGCCAGGAGACTTTGATCTTTTCTATCCAGAACGTATGGCCTCTCGCATTTTGGGAATGGGCGATGTTGCAACACTTGCAGAACAAGCAAAAGCTGCCTTTGATCCAGATGTCAGCAAAAAGCTTGAAGAGAAGTTTGCAAGCGGAGATGAATTCACTCTCGTTGATTTTCTTGGACAACTCCAAGCGATCAAGAAGATGGGCTCAATGTCTAAGATGCTGGGCATGCTCCCTGGCATGAACTCTGGGGCGATGAAGAAACAATTAGATAATTTTGATGAGAGTGAACTCGTGCGCACAGAGGCGATTGTTCAATCAATGACGCCAGAAGAACGTGATGATGTGAAAGTTCTCAATGGATCACGGCGCGTGCGTATTGCTAAGGGAAGCGGTCGAAGCGTGCCTGAAGTAAATAATTTGGTCGATCGTTTTGTTGGCGCACAGAAGATGATGAAGCAGATGCAAAAAGGCGGCGGAATGCCAGCAGGCATGCCAGCGATGCCTGGGATGCCAGCGATGCCCAAGGCGAATAAGGCCGTGCCCCCTAAGAAAAAGTCGCGCTCAGGTAACCCAGCTAAGCGCGCCCAAGAGAGTTAATTTCTCAATTTGGCTCAGCACCCCAGAGGTGGCAAGATTGGGCACCTGCTTAAGGGCCCTCTACCCCTTAGCAAAAACCATTCACAATGGATTGAGATTTATCTAGTCGCTCCCACTGATTAGGTGAAGATCAAACCGAATAAACAAGGAGTAACCACACACGTGGCCGTAAAAATTAAATTGATGCGTCTTGGAAAAATTCGCACACCTCATTACCGAATCGTTGTTGCTGATGCACGTACTGCGCGTAACAGTAGAGCGATTGAAGAGATTGGTCGTTACACACCAACTTCAGAGCCATCATTTATCCAGGTTGATTCTGCTCGAGTTCAGTACTGGCTTGGCGTTGGCGCACTGCCAACTGAAGCTGTAGAGGTACTTCTCAAGATCACTGGTGACTGGCAGAAGTTCAAGGGATTGCCTGGAACAGAAGGAACACTTCGTGTTGCAGTGCCAAAGCCTGAAAAACGTCTTGCTTATGAAGCAGCCGTTAAGGATGCAATGAATGAGCCTGCAGATGGTGCAACAACTCTTAAGAAGAAGGCAGTTGAAAAGCTTGCCGCAAAGAACGCACCAGCCCCTGAAGCAGTAGTTGCTGCAGTTGAAGAGATTGTTACAGAAGCCGTTGCCGAAGCAGTTGTTGAAGCAGCAGTTGAAGAGGCAGTCGCTGAAGTTGTTGCTGAGGCAGAAGCTGTTGTTGAAGCTACTCCAGTAGCTGCTACAGAAGAAGCTGCTGAATAATTATGATTGACGAGGCACTTGAGCATCTCGTAAAGGGGATCGTTGATAACCCAGAAGAAGTGGTTATCACCGAGAAGACTCATCGCCGCGGTACAACTTTAGAAGTGCGCGTGCATCCAGAAGATATTGGCAAGGTAATTGGCCGTAATGGTCGTACCGCGCGCGCCCTTCGAACAGTTGTGAGTGCACTTGCAGGTCGTTCAGTGCGAGTAGATCTCATCGAGGCTGACGAGGCTCGATAAAAGTGTTGCTGGTGGTCGGCCGCATTGGTCGAGCGCACGGTGTTCTTGGTGAAGTAACCATAGAAATAAGAACCGATCTTCCTGATGAGCGTTTTTTTATTGGCGCTGCTCTAACAACTGATCCCACAGAACGTGGTCCTTTAACAATTGAATCTGCTCGTGATCACAACGGGATTCTCCTTCTTAAATTTAAAGGAGTAAATGACCGAACTGCAGTTGAGAAATTACGCGATACCTTGCTTATGGCCGATGTTGATATGGCAGATGAAGCGATCGTGGAAGGGGAGTACCACGTGCAACAACTTGTGGGATGCGCAGTAGTTGATGCAAACGGCAATTCCTTTGGCGAGCTTGCAGATGTCCTTAATCTTCCTGGTCAAGATGTACTGGCAATTAATACACCAAGCGGTGAGGTACTCATTCCTTTTGTGAAGGAATTTGTCCCGACTGTAGATCTAGATAATCGGAGAATTGTTGTTCACCCACCAGAAGGACTTTTGGGTGCATCTGATGAGTAAATTACGTTTTGATGTCATTTCAATATTTCCTGAGTATTTAAGCCCACTCAAGCTCTCTTTAATCGGAAAAGCTCAAGAAAGCGGCTTGATTGATATTGCCGTTCACGATCTGCGCGATAAAGCAGAGGGTGTTCACAAAAGCGTTGACGATACTCCATATGGTGGAGGCGCCGGGATGGTTATGTCACCAGAGCCATGGGCGGCGATGATTGATGATGTTATAGCTGCATCAAGTGCGCAGCTCCATGATCTAATTATTCTGACTCCTGCAGGGCAAAAACTCACACAGAAGCTCGCTGAGGAACTTTCACACCGAGAACATTTGATCTTTGCATGCGGACGATATGAAGGAATTGATGATCGTGTTAGGCAGTATTATCAAAGGCAGCCCAATATTCGTGTGCGTGAACTTTCTATTGGCGACTATGTATTAGGTGGCGGGGAAGTAGCCACCCTTGTAACAATGGAAGCTGTTATTCGATTAATTCCTGGAGTACTTGGGAACCCTGATTCATTAGTAGAAGAATCACACTCTTTGCCAGATGAAATGGTCGAATATCCCAATTACACCAAGCCTGTTACATGGCGAGGGATAGAAGTCCCAGAGGTCTTGCTTTCTGGCAACCATGGCCTCATTAAGCGCTGGCGCTCAGAGCGCGCCGCACAAAGAACCAAAGACATCCAAGAAGCGACTGGCGAGTAACCACTAGGTAGGCAGTACCTTTCTCACATGAGTGAAATCGATCCACAGATTCAGACGCGGTTGATCCGCGATCTTGAACCTGTTGTCGCTGTTGAACTAGAAAGACATATTTCAACAACAAGAGATTGGTATCCCCACGAGTATGTCCCGTGGTCTGAAGGTCGCACATTTGCTGGGCCTTTAAATGGTGATGCATGGGAAGCGAAAGATTCAAAGCTCACTCCTATTGCTCAAGATTCACTTGTTCTAAATCTATTAACTGAAGATAACTTGCCTTCTTATCACACAGAAATTGCCTTCTCTATGGGTAGAGATGGCGCATGGAATTCTTGGCTCAATAGATGGACCGCTGAAGAAGCACGCCATGGAATTGTGCTTCGTGATTATTTGATGGCAACACGTGGTGTTGACCCTAATGAACTTGAAGATCTTCGTATGGCACATATGCAAGTTGGCTATGAAACTCCATATCCAAACGACATGCTCCATACCGTTGCCTATGTGACATTCCAAGAGCTAGCTACACGTATCTCCCATAGAAACACTGGACGTATCTCTAACGACGCGATTTGTGAGGGAATGCTTGCTCGTGTTGCACTTGATGAAAATCTACACATGTTGTTCTATCGCAATCTCCTTGGCGCAGCTCTCAAACTTGAACCAAATGCAACAATGCGCGCAATTACAGATGTTGTGACAAATTTTCAGATGCCAGGAGCAGGAATGCCAGGCTGGGGACGTAAATCTGTGCAGATTGCACTTGCTGGTATTTATGATTTGCAGCTTCACTTAAATGATGTTGTTATGCCCGTGCTTCGCGCATGGGGAGTATTTGAGATGGATACATTGACTGGCGATGGAGCAGCAGCGCGCGATGAGCTCTCTGCATATCTGAAGGGCGCGTCAGAAGATGTTGCAAAGTTTGTCGATAAGCGTGAAGTTCACTTTGAAAAACTCATTGCTAGAGGCCAGGAGCCTTTGCGCTTGATTTAATCCCTCTGCTGTGTAGATACTGGGAATATTTTAGACACGCCGAGTGTTCATTAGGTAGAACGAGGGCACATAGGACACTATCCGCCACGTGGGGCAAATTCGCTCCGACTCTATGAACGTGAAGGAGGTGCACCATGGCTACCGATTACGACACACCCAGAAAAACTGATGAAGAACTTCATGAGGAATCACTTGAAGAACTTAAGGCGCGTCGAGCAGATGCTCAATCAGGACAAGTTGATATCGATGAAGAAGAAGCTGCGGAGAACCTCGAACTTCCTGGAGCAGATTTATCTGGCGAAGAACTAACAGTTCGCGTTGTTCCAAAGCAGACCGATGAATTTACTTGTTCTAAATGTTTCCTTGTTCACCACTCATCACAGCTAGCACGTGGTGAAGGAGCTAAGGCAGTATGCACGGATTGCAATTAATTTAAAATTATTTGTTGAGCGCACCGGCAAGCTGGTGCGCTTTTTTACTGCTCACAAGCCAGTAGGGCGTTGGATCTTGGGGATCGCTGATAGTGATCTTCACCCCTGTTGAAATCCAGAATCTAATCTGCATATAGGCAGCGGTATTAATCTTTGGCCCTCGCAATATGCGCGTCTCTTCGGCTGATAGTGAAGTAATCCCTGATATGTATTTTCTTTCGATGCGAGCCGGTCCTACCCGCAGTAAATCTGCCGTAACTTCTATCTCAAGTGGCGTGCTTTGCGAGAGAAATAATAAGCCAACTAATTGCGTGAGCATAGAAACTTCTGCCCATGTATTTCCAAGGGCCGCCCAGATCGCAATGCTCAGAGATCCGCTTAAGAAGAGCAAGAATGCCCAGAGCCAGATAGGCCAACTGGCCCGTTCTTTGAAAACCACAGGGCTGTTGTGGGCAGAGGTGCTCATGGGTGAACGCTACCGTTAGGCTAAGCCCATGAGTTTGCACAAGCACGTAGAAGTTCTGGTTCAGCGTTTATCTGATGATGTTCCACTTCCAAAATATGGCAAACCAGGCGATGCCGGCGCTGACATCACCACTCGCGTAGATGTCACGTTAGAGCCAGGTGAGCGCGCGCTTGTTCCAACCGGCTTATCCATTGCCCTTCCTTTTGGTTATGCCGCATTTGTTCATCCGCGTTCTGGTTTAGCAATAAAGCATGGAGTCTCACTGGTTAATACCCCAGGAACAATTGATGCTGGTTACCGTGGTGAGATACAAGTCATCATGATTAACCATGATCCTAAAGAGGCAATCTCATTTAAAAAAGGTGACCGCATAGCCCAGTTAGTTATTCAAAAAGTTGAAGCAGCCGAATTTGTTGAAGTAGAGCACCTTCCTGGCAGCGATAGGGGCGAAGGTGGTTTTGGTTCCACAGGTGTTAAAGGGTGAATTACGAAGGACATAGCGAAGATAAAGCAAAGATAATTTCATCTCTCGGCGGTGCCCGAGGAATGATTGATTCAGGCGTTCCCTCCATCGCCTTTCTTATTTATTACGACATCACAAAACTTGTGACCCAAGCCGCGTTTGTCGCTATCGCTCTCTCCCTTGTCTTGACTGTTATTCGCCTTATTCGCAGGGAAACTCTTCAGCACGCACTCTCCGGAGTCTTTATTGTTCTTGTCTGTGCCTTTATCTCTCACCGTACAGGCAAAGCTAAAGATTTCTATCTTCCAGGGCTGATTATTAACACTGCTTATGCATGTGCATATGCGATCACAAATATTGCTGGCTGGCCAATTTTGGGAGTATTACTAGGCCCGATTCTTGGAGAGAACTTGGCATGGCGCAAAGTGCCTGCCCGCAAAGCTGCTTATATAAAAGCGGGTTGGCTCTGGGTAGGTTTATTTCTCTCGCGTTTAGTTATTCAATATCCGCTTTACCGAGCAAATCAACTCAATCTACTTGGCACAGCGCTGGTCGTTATGGGATACCCACTTTTCTTCCTTACAGCGTGGGGGACATGGCGAATATTGGCAAAAGTCCCATCAGTAAAACTAGATGAGACAGAGATAGATGAGATCGAGAAAGATTAGGTATTAATTACCTAGAAGAACGCTTTTAAGTTTCTCTTCTGCCGCGCTTGTCGCAACAAAAAGTAATTCATCTCCGCCCATAAGTGATTCTTGAGGGCTCGGTGAAATTACGTGGCCATCACGCACGATTGATGCAAAAGAAGTATCGTCGGGGAAAGTAAGCTCACTCACCGTTTTGCCACATGCAAGGGCATTTTCTGGCAAAGTAATTTCAATGAGGTTAGCTCCGCCACGCTTGAGTGAGAAGAGGCGAACGACATCACCCACTGTCACTGCTTCTTCAACGAGTGCTGAGATGATACGAGGGGTTGATACAGCAACATCAACGCCCCATGAAGAGTCAAAGAGCCATTCATTCTTAGGGTGATTAATGCGGGCAACAACGCGGGGAACGCCATATTCAGTCTTTGCAAGAAGTGATGTCACAAGGTTGACCTTGTCATCTCCTGTTGCCGCGATGAGAACCTGACATGATGCAAGCTTTGCGCTATCAAGTGAGGCAATCTCACATGAGTCAGCTAAGAGCCACTCTGCTTGAGGCACGCTATCCATTTTCAGTGCTTTTGGATCGCGGTCAATGAGTAAGACGTGGTGTCCATTTTCCAAAAGTTCACGAGCAATAGCACGGCCAACATTACCGGCTCCTGTAATGGCGATTCTCATTTAGTCCACTTCCGGTGTGCGAGACAAGATGGCATCTACATTTGTGCGTTCTGATTCCAAAATTGTCATGTGAACAAGATCGCCCTCTTGAAGCACTGTGTGTTCATTAGGAAGTAGGCCTTCACCTAGACGGGTGATAAATGCAACGCGTGCATTTGTTGCTTTCTCAATTAAAACAACTGGCTCTCCATACCAATCCTTATGCAGACTCACTTCGCATAATGCAATTGTTCCGCTGGCATCGCGCCACTCTGATTGGGATCCTTCAGGAGCGAGCCTTCTCATCATTTGATCAGTGGTCCATAGAACTGTTGCAACCGTTGGGATTCCAAGGCGTTGATAAATTTCAGCGCGCTCTGGGTCATAAATACGAGCAACGACATTTGCGACGTTATAGCTTTCACGGGCAACGCGAGCTGCCAAAATATTTGAGTTATCTCCATTTGAAACTGCGGCAAATGCTCCTGCAGTTTGAATTCCGGCTTCAAGCAAGGTGTCTCGGTCAAAACCAACGCCTGCAATTGTGCGACCTTTGAAATCTGGTCCTAGGCGACGGAATGCTTCACGATTTTGATCGATGATCGCAACGGAATGGCCCGCTGCCTCGAGTTCTTGAGCTAACCCTGATCCAACTCGACCACAACCCATGATGACTACGTGCACGAGTAATAACTTACACCCTTAAACACCCTTATGCTCCAACAATGGAAACGAATGGCTCACATAGCGCAGAACGGTTGGTCATCGGCCAAAAAGTAACGGTCGATATAGGCGCTATTGCCCACGGCGGACATTGCGTCGCACGTTTTGAAGGACAAGTTATTTTTGTCCGTTACGGGATTCCTGGGGAGAAAGCAGTCGTTGAAATTACCGCCGTGAACTCCAAAATGGCGCGAGGTGATGCGATAGAAATTATTCAAGCATCAGAACACCGGGTAGAAGCACCGTGTAAGTACGCCGTACCTGGCGGATGTGGCGGATGCGATTTTCAACATATCGATCTTGGTTATCAACGCATACTTAAAGCTGAAGTTATTAAAGATCAATTTGCGCGCCTTGGTGGCATGGAGATTGAGTGCGCGGTTTTAGCAGTAGAGCCAAGTGATGGTTTGCATTGGCGAACTCGTATGGATTTCGCAATCGGAGATTCTGGGCATATTGGTCTTTATAGTCACAGAAGCAATGACGTCATTGAGATTGATGATTGCCTGATCGCAGATTCAACCATGGAAGTTGCTTCTCTTACTTCACGTAAATGGAATGGCGATGATCGCATTGAAGCAGGAAGTACAAGTACAGGTCAGGTAAATATCTCGCGTGCGGGCCGCAGCATCTCGGGACCAACTCAACTCAACGAGGTTGTCCTAGATGTTACTTATCAGATTTCGCCACAATCATTTTGGCAGAGCCATAAAAGTGCGCCGACAACACTGGTGAATGAAGTCATGTCGAAAATTGATTTACGTGAAGGTGATGTTGTCTGTGATCTGTACGGAGGAGTGGGGCTCTTTACCGCTGCTCTTGCTGCTGCAGTTGGACCAACAGGAAAAGTACATCTCATTGAATCTGATAGGCGCGCGATAGGTGATGCCATGAAGATATTTAAGGGTTATAAGAATGTTGAGATTCATCCAGGTTCAGTTGAATCACAACTGCCAAAGATTTCAGAGGTAGATGTTCTCTTGCTTGATCCTCCCCGAACAGGAGCTGGCGAGGAAGTCATTACAGTGATCAATCGAATCAAACCTAGGACAATCCTTTATGTCTCCTGCGATCCAGCCTCATTGGCCAGGGATGCCAAACTTCTACTGGCTAGCGGGTATCGCATGGATCACATTGTGGGCTTTGATCTCTTCCCGATGACCCAGCACGTGGAATGTGTTGCGCGCTTTACATTAGAATAAAGAAGTCATGAGTAAGAACTCTTTTAACGCCAAGGAAACCCTCGAGGTTGCTGGAAAGTCCTACGAATTTTTTAATATTACAGGCCTTGACGGCGCGAAAGATCTTCCATTTAGTTTGAAAGTTTTGCTTGAAAATCTCTTGCGCACAGAAGATGGCGCCAATATCACTGCAAGCCAGATCACCTCACTTGCTCAATGGGATCCCAAGGCTGAGCCAGATACTGAAATTCAATTCACCCCAGCCCGCGTCATCATGCAAGATTTCACAGGGGTTCCGTGCGTTGTTGACCTTGCCACAATGCGTGAGGCAATCGCAGATCTTGGGGGAGACCCAACAAAGGTCAATCCACTTGCACCTGCTGAATTAGTGATCGATCACTCTGTCATTGCAGATTTATTTGGAACGAAAACATCATTTGAAGAGAACACAGATATTGAATATCAGCGCAACAAAGAGCGTTATCGCTTCTTGCGTTGGGGACAGAGCGCCTTTGATGAATTCAAGGTAGTCCCGCCAGGAACGGGAATTGTTCACCAAGTAAACATTGAATATTTAGCACGCGTAGTTATGACCAGAACTGTTGGTGGAGTACTTCGTGCATATCCAGATACGGTTGTGGGAACAGATTCACACACAACTATGGTCAATGGTCTTGGTGTCCTTGGATGGGGCGTTGGAGGAATTGAAGCTGAAGCCGCGCTTCTAGGACAACCTGTTTCGATGCTTATCCCACGTGTTGTTGGTTTCAAACTCAGCGGGCAATTGCCTGTTGGAACTACGGCAACTGATCTTGTATTAACTATCACTGAAAGATTGCGTAAACATGGAGTTGTTGGAAAGTTTGTTGAGTTCTACGGACCAGGAGTTGCTGCATTGCCTATGGCAAATAGAACAGCGATAGGAAATATGTCTCCTGAGTATGGTTCTACCTGCGCAATTTTCCCGATCGATGACGAGACCTTGCGTTACCTTACATTGACAGGACGTAGCACAGAGCAGATTGAGTTAGTAGAAAAGTATTCCAAGAAAAATGGCTTGTGGCATGACCCATCCATTGAGCCACGATTCTCTGAATACATTGAACTCAATTTGGCCGAGGTTGTTCCTTCTATTGCAGGACCAAAGCGCCCGCAGGATCGAATTTCACTTGATCACTCCAAGAGCGCCTATAACGAGATAATTCCTACATACCTGAGCGATAAGAGCAGCTCCAAGGCAATTAATGTTTCAGTAAATGGAAAAGCAACATCAATTTCAAACGGCGCAGTAGCGATTGCTTCCATTACATCGTGCACAAATACTTCAAATCCATCAGTGATGATTGGCGCAGCGCTGCTTGCAAAAAAGGCTGTTGAAAAAGGTTTACGCAGTAAGCCATGGGTGAAGACAACTTTGGCCCCGGGCTCAAAGGTTGTCACAGATTATTACGACAAGGCAGGGCTGACTCCATTTATGGAAGAGTTGGGCTTTAACCTTGTTGGCTATGGATGTGTGACCTGTATTGGTAACTCTGGACCATTGCCAATAGAGATCAGCAAGGCAATTAATGAGCACGATCTAGCGGTAACAGCTGTTTTATCTGGAAACCGTAACTTTGAAGGTCGCATAAGCCCTGATGTGAAGATGAACTACTTGGCTTCACCGCCGCTGGTAGTTGCTTATGCCCTTGCCGGAACAATGAATCATGACTTTGAAAGTGATGCAATTGGCAATGACCAGCAAGGCAATCCCGTTTATTTGAAGGATATCTGGCCAAGTGCCCAAGAGATTGACGCAGTCATCGCCTCATGTATTTCATCAGATATGTTTAAAAAAGATTATGCAACTGTCTTTGAAGGAGATCACCGCTGGAAGTCGTTGGATACTCCAACAGGTAAGACCTTTGAGTGGGAAGCTGATTCAACTTATGTGCGCAAGCCGCCTTATTTTGATGGCATGCCACGTGAGCCAAAAGCTGTAACAAATATTGCTGGTGCAAGAGTTCTTGCAATCCTTGGCGATTCAGTAACAACAGATCACATTTCACCTGCTGGAAATATCAAAGCTGATTCACCAGCTGGAAAGTATTTGGCAGAACACGGAATTGAGCGCACTGACTTCAACTCATATGGCTCTCGCCGGGGCAACCATGAAGTAATGATCCGTGGAACATTTGCCAACATTCGCTTAAAGAATCTTCTTCTAGATGGTGTTGAAGGCGGCTTCACCCGCAACTTCCTTAAAGATGGCGCGCAGGCAACGATTTATGAAGCATCAGCTGAGTACCAAGCAGCAGGAGTTCCCCTCGTTATATTGGCTGGCAAAGAATATGGCTCAGGGTCATCACGTGACTGGGCTGCTAAGGGAACTGCCCTTCTTGGAGTGCGCGCTGTCATCGCAGAATCCTTCGAACGTATCCACCGCTCAAATCTGATTGGCATGGGAGTGCTTCCACTCCAATTCTTAGATGGGCAAAATGCGAAGTCACTGGGTCTTACTGGAAGTGAAACATTTGAGATCAGCGGAATTACAGAACTTAATAATGGCCAAACTCCAAAGACTTTGAAGGTAAAGGCCGGGAACATAAGCTTTGAAGCGAAGCTGCGAATTGATACGCCAGGTGAGGCTGACTACTACCGCCATGGCGGCATCATGCAATACGTGCTTCGCAGCCTGCTCGATTCTTAAATTCAGAGCTTTTACGCGCTCTTCTAGTGTGGCTGGAAGTATCGGCTCGCTCTAGACTTACCGCATGCTTGAATCTCTCACGGGCCCAGAAGATTTAAAGGGGCTTACACACGAGCAGCTCACTGAGCTAGCGCAAGAGATTCGCACATTCCTTATTGAGAAAGTTTCCAAGACTGGTGGCCATCTTGGTCCAAACCTTGGTGTCGTTGAACTGACTCTTGCCATGCACAGGGTCTTTGATTCACCAAAAGATATTCTGCTCTTTGATACTGGTCATCAATCATATGTTCACAAGATTTTGACTGGTCGCGTCGAAGGATTTGATCAGCTTCGCCAACGCGGAGGAATTTCTGGGTATCCCAATCGCTCAGAATCAGAACACGATGTTATTGAAAATTCACACGCTTCTAGTGCGCTCTCATGGGCCGATGGAATTGCCCGTGGTTTTAAAGTGCAAGGCGTTAAAGACCGTATGGTCGTTGCTGTGGTTGGAGATGGCGCCCTCACAGGAGGAATGTCATGGGAAGCGCTCAATAACATTGCGGCAAGTGATGACCTTCCACTTGTCATTATTGTTAATGATAACGAGCGTTCTTATTCACCAACTATCGGCGGTCTTGCAACGTATCTTTCTACTTTGCGCACAACACGAGGATATGAAAAGTTTTTAGAGTGGGGCAAAGGAATTTTAGAGCGGACCCCTGTTGTCGGTCAGCCCATCTATGAGACCTTGCACGGCGTAAAAAGAGGGATCAGGGACATCGTTGTGCCTCGTGGCATGTTTGAAGATCTTGGCTTGAAATACTTTGGTCCAGTTGATGGTCATAACATTGAAGCTGTTGAGAACGCTCTTGTGCATGCAAAAAATTATGGCTCACCTGTTCTAGTTCATGTCATCACCGAAAAGGGTAGAGGCCATGCACCTGCCGTCAATGATCAGGCAGAGAAGTTCCATGCTGTGGGAATCGTTTCACCAGAGACAGGTGAACCAGTAAAGAAGTCTTCAGCTACGTGGACATCTGTTTTTTCAAAAGAACTCGTTGAGATTGGTAAAGAGCGCAAAGACCTTGTCGCTATTACCGCTGCGATGCTTGGGCCTACTGGCTTAGATCAATTCCAGAAGGCATACCCAGAGCGCACATTTGATGTGGGAATCGCAGAACAGCATGCAGCAACATCTGCTGCTGGAATGGCTTATGCAGGTCTTCACCCCGTTGTTGCGATCTACTCAACATTTCTTAACCGCGCTTTTGATCAGTTGCTACTTGATGTTGCTTTGCATGATGCAGGGGTGACATTTGTTTTAGATCGCTCTGGAATTACCGGTGATGATGGCCCATCCCATAATGGCATTTGGGATTTAGCACTGACTGGAATTGTTCCCCATCTTCACGTTGCTGCTCCTCGTGATGGCGCGCGGCTGAAAGAAGAACTTCATGAAGCAATGGCGATCAATGACAAGCCAACCCTGATTCGTTTTCCTAAAGGAGCAGTACCTGCAGATATTCCTGCGTTTGAACGCCGTGATGGCATCGATGTTTTATATCGAGGTGAGAGCGCAGATATTCTCCTTGTCAGCGTTGGAGCACTTGCTCAAGTTGCCGTTGACGCCGCATCTCAGGCTTACCGTGAGGGGGTAGGGGTCACTGTTATTGATCTTCGTTGGGTCAAGCCATTGACTCAAGCTCTTGTCACTATGGCTCAGCGTTATAAGAGTGTTGTTGTGATTGAAGATGGAATTAGGCATGGAGGAATTGCTAGCTCTATTTCAGATCTCTTCCGTGAGGCAGGACTTTCAACGCCTATTCATTCAATTGGTGTGCCGCTGGAGTTTATTGAGCACTCAAAGCGTGATGAGATATTAAATGACCTTGGGATTACTGTGCAGACAATTACGCGTTCGTTGGTGACGTGGTCACTTTCTTTGAAGGATCAGATGGGTGAGTTAGATTCAGCGCGCGAAGAGGCTTCAAAAACGCACCAAGAGTAATTGCAAGGTAGAGAAGATAAATAGCGAGTTGAAGCCAGGTCATGCTATTTGCAATACCGATTGATCCATCAAGTAGTGTGATAAAAATTGAATTACTTCCGCCAAAGTTCCATGCATACGAGTGAACTCCAGGAAGATTTCCCCTCAATTGGAATTCATTGATCCCGTGAATAAGCACGCCGCCTGCAACAACAATGAGCGCAACACCTGTCACGCGGAAGAACTTACTTAAATTGATATTAATGCTTCGCTTATAAAGGAGAACCCCAAGTACTACCGCAGCAAAGATTCCTAGGATAAGTCCAGCAAGCGGGGCGGTATCATGGCGAACTGTTTTGAAGTTTGCGTAAAGAAAGAGGGATGTTTCAAGTCCTTCGCGGGCAACAGTTAAAAGTGCTGTGAAAGTGAGCGCAACCTTTCCCATAGCAAGTGCGGTATCTACTTTTCCGTGAATCTCTTTTGCAATCGATCGTGCATTGCTTCTCATCCAAAAGACCATCCACGTCACTAATGCGACGGCAGATAGAGATGTGACTCCCGCAAAGAGTTGCTCGCCAGCTAGAGAAAGATGGGTGGAGGTAAATGTGAGGATTGCTCCGAACCCAAGTGCTAACAGAACAGCTATGCCCACCCCTAGCCATACAAATGGCAGAGTAGAACGTCGTCCTGAACGGACTAGGTAGGCAATCAAGATTCCTATGATCAGAGAGGCTTCTAGGCCCTCTCGGATGGCAATGAGGAATGTGCTGAGCATCCCGCAAGCCTAAGACTCCTTCTATGAATTACGCAACTTGAATGTTGCGTAATTCAACACATACCTATTCCTCAGGCGGGGCCTCAGAATCACTTTCGGGTTCAGGCGTCGGCGGCGGAGGTAATGGTTCCGTCTGCGCCAAAGGCGTAATCAATATTTCTTGTATTGCTGTGATCTGCCACGCACGCGCACCGGCAGCAGCAAGAGTGGATGCAATAAAAGAATCCACATCATTTTCCGGAGGCGTCTGCCACGTCAGTTGGCGAATCGCATCAGGTGAGATCAAATTCTCAACAGGCATTTCAAGTTCTGCAGCTTTGGCGATAACAGCGGCGCGTGCATGGGAAAGACGGGCATATCCCAACGGGTTTCGCTCTTTCCATAACTTCACAACAGGCAGACCACTTGAAGGAAGACGAAGCTCTGGAAGATCTTGAGGCGCGAGTGTGAGCGTCTGATGCATCAAGGAGAACCACTCTGTGGTGGGAAGGTTTTCTACGCGGGTTCTGCGTTTTACTACCTTGTTGAACTCATCGATTGCTGCAGGTCTCTTTGTGGCAATATCAACAAGGACCTCATCATTGAAAACTCTGCCGGCAGAGATATCGATACTGCGGGCGAATTCATCCCGGGCATGCCAGAGAGCGCGAATGATGGCAAGGGTCATTCTGTCTTTGATCTTATGCATTCCTGATGTGCGCCGCCATGGATCTTTGCGGGCAGCGGGGGGAGTGTTCTTCAGGATTTGAGCGAAGTCTTCTTGGGCCCATGCAAGCTTTCCTTTTTCAATAAGCAATTTCTCTACTTCATCGCGAAGGTCAACAAGGACATCAACATCAAGTGCTGCATAATTCAGCCACTCTTGTTTCAGTGGACGGATAGACCAGTCAACAGCGCTATGTTCTTTTGCAAGTGCAAGATCTAGAAGACTCTCACAGAGCGGCCCAAGTCCTACTCGTTCACATCCTGCGATGCGCCCACCGAGTTCAGTGTCGAAAAGATATTGAGGAGTAAGCCCGAGCTCACGCAGACAAGGCAGATCTTGAGTACTTGCATGAATGATCCACTCGCAATCGATAAACGTTTCATTCATCTGCTTCCAGAGGCTCTCATCCTTCACTGCGATGGGATCGATCAGATGCAGGCCGCCATTTCTGCGGAAAATCTGAATTAAATAGGCTCTTTGGCTATAGCGGTAACCAGATGCACGCTCAGCATCAATAGCAATCGGCCCGTTACCTGCCGCAAGTTCTTTTAAACAGGAAAGAAAGCCTTCGCGGTCAATGATTAATTCTGGAAGCCCAGCACGAGGGTGAAGAAGTGGTTCTGCCATAAGAAATTACTACTTCGCTGAAGACGTTGATCTAGGTAGTTGCGCAATTCCTTCAGCAACTGGCTCAAGACCTGCAGTATGTGCAAGTAGATCTAGCCATGCACGGATGTGGTTTGGAATATTATTTCCATCCACCGGAGTCCATGATGCTCGTACTTCTAATTCAGAATCATCTTCTCTTTCATCGAGTGATCCAAAGGAGGTACTAGACACCCGTGTAACAGTTCCACTTGGCTCTATATATGCGCAGTCATACTTTGCAAGAGCTTCAATGAGCCAGGTCCAGCCGATATTGGAAACCATAGGGTCAGTTGCCATCTCTTCATCAACTGCTGCTCTAACAAAAGTGACACAGCGAAACTTGCCGAGCCAACCTTCTTGTCCTGCAGGATCATGGAGAAGAACAAAACGCGCGGTTGCCGCATCTTCTAATACATCAGCGGTGAGAGCAAAAGCGTGGGGAGCAAGTTTTGATGGCGCAGGGACTTCTTCTAATAAAATTTCTGAGCGAGGGATGATGGTGCGAATTTGCGCAACAATCTCATCGAATGTGATCTCTTTGCTCATTGGCTAAGTGTAAATAGAGAACTGTGTATTACTCCGTAGGCGCGGGTATGTAGGTAATAAATACCCCGCCTTCGACCTCTTCACGCTTGATTTGGGTATAGCCGATGGTGAATTCCTCCAATGAGATCTGGCTCTCTCCTCCAGATATATTGGAAATACAAATATGTAATTCATCGATGAGCCCTGCTTTTAGTGCAGGGCCAAGTAATGATGGCCCTGCTTCAATCAAAATATGTGAATAGATTTTTTTAACATCACTGAGTGCATCCGTAATATTTTTATTCCAGAGACTCACCTGAGTATTTGCGATTATTTCTTTGGGTATTTGATCAGCGTGAGATAAGACAATAAGGGGAATGGGTGTTGTTGCATAGGGTTCATTGCGCGCACTATTTCCACCGATAACAATCACATCTGATTGGCTGCGTAGATTGTGGAAACGTAAACGATCTTCTGGAAAGCTCAGGCCAGCAGAGCGATGATTGAGTGTTGTGGAGCCATCTAAACCAATAATTAAGTTAGCCAACACGCGTGAATTCACGTAGATAGCGTATCTGACTTAGATTTCATGGCCGATATTGATTATCCTTCACCTGTGAAGCGCATTCGTATTGGTGGCATCGGCGCCACCTCTCTATCTATTGCCCTTCTGGCAAGTTTGTTGGTAGGAACACAAGCCTCGGCGTCACATGCTGTTGATTTGGCATCTATTAAAGCTAAAGTGCAATACCTCCAACAAGTTGCAGCAAGTGCGGGGGAGCAAGCACAGGCAGCCCAAGTCCAATTCCAACAACTCTCGCGCAAGTTATCTTCGGTGCAAGCTCAGGTTGCCAGCCAACAGAGCGCGGTCAATGCACTTCAAGGATCTATTGGCGCAATTGCCGCTGATCTTTATAAACAAGGTGGATTTAGTCAGAGCATGCAGTTGCTCTTCTCATCTAACCCAACACTTTTTCTTGCAGCAGCTGGTTCTCTTGATTCTTTGAGTAAAGGTAAGGCAATTGCGCTGCGTAAGTATTCAGCAGCAAAGCAATCTCTCACCGCGACGACTTTTACAGTGGGAGATCAAATTACTTTAGCTAAGGCTGCCCAAACCCGTTATGTTGCCAAACAAAAGGCAGCACAGGATCAACTTGCTATGGCTGAAGCAATTTTGGCGAAACTGACTAAAGAAGAGCGAGCTCGAGTGGAAGCCCTCATCAACGGGCAGGAGAATGCTGATCAACTTGCCTCGCTAGCAGATATTAAGAATGCAAAATTTGGTAGCGGTATAGGAAGTGTTGCCCTGAAGTATGCGATTAAACAACTTGGCGATCGCTATGTCTTTGGCGCGGCAGGCCCTACATGGTGGGACTGCTCTGGGCTCACGATGCGTGCATTCCAGAGCGCTGGAATTTCACTTCCGCACTCAGCCGCGGCTCAAATGAGATTTGGCAAATCCATACCTCGCAATAAGTTGCAACCTGGTGATCTTGTGTTTTTTGCATTTGGTCGAAGTGGATATGTGGATCACGTAGGGATTTTCCTTGGGGGAAATCAAATGGTGAATGCACCTCACCCGGGAGCTCGTGTGAAGGTTGAATCATTTGGTTCTAGTTTTGGGTATCTCAAATACGCAGGAGCTCGCCGTTTCTAGCAAGCGCAGGGTATTGCTTGTCACCAATGACCTAGGTCCTCGCGCAGGTGGTATCGAAACATTCATTCTTGGCCTGATTGATCACCTAGATGGCTCGCAACTTCTTATCTACACATCTGCACAAGATGGCTCCCGTGCATTTGATCAGGAACTAAGTGCCCGCACAGGTGCACTTGTTATTCGAGATAAAAGCAAAGTTTTACTTCCAACGCCTAGAGTAAATCGCGCTGTTGCAAAGCTTATGAAAGAGTATCAATCAGAGATTATTTGGTTTGGCGCTGCAACTCCTCTTGGTTGGATGGCAGGATACCTGCGAAGGAGCGGGGCAAAGCGCTTAGTTTCACTCACTCACGGACATGAAGTCTGGTGGGCAAAAGTACCTCCATTTAATTGGATACTAAAGCGCATCACAAAAAACCTTGATGCGCTCACCTATCTTGGAGATTTCACCAAGAGAGCAATGAGTAGATCGATTTCTGATCCATCTCGGCTTGTGCAGATAGCTCCAGGAATTCCCATTGATCATTTTTCACCCGGACCAAAAGATGCTGCATTAGCTCAGCAGTATGGCTTAGAAGGAAAAAAAGTTATTCTCTGCGTTGGACGCTTAGTTCACCGCAAAGGGCAAGACCGTCTCTTAGAAGCGCTGCCAGAAATAATTAAGCAAGAACCAAGCGCGGTTGTTCTATTTGTTGGGATTGGTCCGCGCAAGAGGAAACTTGATGCTCTCATTAAAAGTCATAAGTTAGAAGAGCATGTAGTTTTTGCAGGAAGAGTGCCATATACAGATCTTCCACGATATTTCAGACTCGGTGATATTTTCGTAATGCCATCGCGTTCTCGTCTTGCAGGACTTGAAGTTGAAGGCTTAGGAATTGTTTATCTAGAGGCAAGTGCGTGTGGCCTGCCAGTTATTGCAGGTTCATCAGGGGGAGCACCGGATGCTGTGCTTGCAGAGGAAACAGGCTTAGTTGTTGATGGCCGTGATGTTCATGCCATTAGCAAAGCTGTGACAGAACTTTTTGCCGATCCTGCGCGTATGAGCAGCATGGGGCAAGCAGGAAGAGCTTGGGTTGTTGATCAATGGAGCTGGAATTTATGGGGCAGCAAGTTTGCTTCCGTTTTATTTGGAGATAACTCCGCTAGATAGACCCAAAGAAATTGCTTGGGTGCGATTGCTTACGCCAAATTTTCTATAGATAGAACCAAGATGGGTCTTGGTTGTTGCCTCTGAAATAAATAAGTGCGCAGAGATCTCTTTGCTTGTGGCGCCAGACTTGAGTGCATTGAGCACGCTCACCTCGCGCTTGGTGAGCCCATAAGTATTTTTAGGAATAAGGGCAGCACGAATTCGAAACTTCCCTTCGCAGATTTGCATGATGAGCTGTGAAAATTCAGGGATAAGGCTCGCCATGAATTCATGAGTTGTCAGGTTCACACTCATCATGAGTATTTTGTCGCTCTCTGTATTCTCTTCAAGAGAGAAAGCGATAGGTGAATTTTTCACGCAAGTAGCAAAGTCATCGGTATGACGAATTGAGTGAGAAAGTGCGCCGAGTGAAAGACGCATCTGGCGCAGATCAGTGCGCATCTTGGCTGTTGTACTGGAGCGGCCTATTGCCTTATCGATTGAATAAGAAAGTAGTGACAAGTCTCTTGCGAGTGTGTCAGCGAGATCTCTGGGTAGCGCGAGAGATTTAGACAACTTTATTCAACTGTACTTAATATTATTCAAAGAGTGCGGCGATCTCGCTGGCAAATTGTTGGTTAACGACGTGGCGCTTGACCGAGAGTTTAGCCGTGAGTTGGCCTCCTGCGATTGTGAAATCAACAGGAAGAATTGTGAATTTTCTAATCGATTCTGCTCTACTGACGGCCTTATTTGCTTCATCAACAGCGCTTTGAATGACATCTAGAAGCGCGGGGTCTGAGGCAAGTTGTTCTGGGGCAAGTTCATGCTTTTTATTAATACGAGCCCATGTCTTAACTGCATCTGGATCTAGAGTGACTAGCGCTGCAATAAACGGCTTGTTATCCCCAACGACCATGCATTGGCTCACAAGCGGGTGAGAGCGCAAGCGATCTTCCAAAACTTCTGGAGCAACATTCTTGCCGCCAGAGGTAATAATGAGTTCTTTCTTGCGTCCAACAATGCTCACAAATCCATCACTATCAATAGCGCCTAGATCTCCTGTGTGGAAGTAGCCATTAGATTCAATCGCCTCTGTAGTGGCTTTCTCATTCTTCCAATACCCCTGCATGATGATTGGTCCTTTAATAAGAATTTCACCATCATCTGCAATCTTGATAGTAATTCCAGGAACGGGCTTTCCAACACTTCCAATTTTCTGCGCTGTGCGAACATTCAGAGTTGCACCTGCTGTTGTTTCAGTTAGTCCATAACCTTCAAGGATGTTAATTCCAGCGCCTCTAAAGAAGTGACCAAGGCGAGGAGATAGTGGCGCCCCTCCTGAGATAGATGCACTCACGCGGCCACCAAGGCCCGTGCGAATCTTGGAATAGACAAGCTTGTCAAAGAGTGCGTGCTTAATACGAAGAGAAGCTGAAATCTTTCCACTCTCTATGCCTTGCGAATATTTAACGGCAACATCAACTGCGAGCGTGAATATCTTTCCCTTGCCGCCCTCGATCGCTTTTGCTTCTGCGCCGTTATAAATACGTTCAAATATTCTTGGAACGGCCAAAACCAAGGTTGGCTTAAAGCTTTGAAGATCTTGTGGGAGCTTTGTTACATCTTGGCAGTGAGCAAGATGAAGGCCAGCAGTGAGGGCTCCAATTTGGATCATGCGGCCAAAGACGTGGGCAATGGGAAGAAAGAGAAGGGTCGAGCCACCTTCACGTAAGAATTCTGCTGCAGCGTAATTAACTACGTTGTCGCACTCATACATAAAGTTACGATGAGTAATTGTTACGCCCTTGGGATTGCCTGTTGTGCCTGATGTATAGATCAGCGTTGCAACGTGATCTGGCTGGGTACCTGCAATACGCGAGGCGACTTCATGATCTGAAACGTATGCCCCGGCGCTCTGCAAATCAGGAAGGGCGTTATTTGTAATGATTAAAACTTCTTTGCATGCACTTGGCATAACCGGCTCTGCTAATTCTGCATGAAGGGGAGTTTCAACAATAAGGAGCGTTGAACCTGAATCTTCTAAAATCCACTTCACTTGTTCTGCGCTAGATGTTTCATAGATCGGCACGCATATTGCTCCTGCATACCAAATAGCGAAATCAAGGACTGTCCATTCATATCTGGTCTTAGCCATGATCGCTACGCGATCACCGGCTTTGACTCCTTTAGCAATTAATCCTTTTGCTACAGATTCGATCTCCTCATGAAATTCTTTGGCGCTTACTGGGTGCCAACCTGCGCCCATAGGCCGTGAGATAACGGTGCGATCTGGTGTGTTTGTCGCGCGCGTAGTAATGACTCGCGTGAGATTGCCTGTAGTTGCCTCGGGGGCAATTTGGGGCGTAGTTACCTCAATCATGGGGAGAACGTTATCGGGAGAGGGTAATCTTCACTAGTGCCAGAGTTCAGTATTGGAATAGATGTCGGAGGGACAAAGGTCCTAGGCGGCGTCGTTGATAGCCAAGGAAATATTCTCACCACCCATAGGGAGGACACCCCTAAAGCCGGTGGAAGTGAACTCACACAAACTATTATTGGTGTTATTCAAGAACTCTTAGCGCAATACCCCGAGAAAGAGATAGCAGCAGTAGGGATCTCTGCCGCTGGCTTTGTCTCATCTGATCGCCAAACAATGCTTGCTGCGCCAAATATTGCAGGATGGAATGGCGTGAATTTACATAATGAAATCAGGAAAGAAATTTTATTACCTGTTGTTATTGAAAACGATGCGAATGCTGCAGCGTGGGGTGAAGCAAAATATGGCGCAGGGCGCGGTGAAAACGATGTCATGATGTTAACTATTGGCACAGGAATTGGCGGCGGTTTAGTTAATGATGGTGAGTTATATCGCGGCGCTTTCGGTGTTGCCGGTGAATTTGGCCATGTTCGAGTTGTTCCTAACGGAATTGAATGCGGATGCGGGGCTCGTGGTTGCTTTGAGCAATATGCATCAGGTTCTGCCCTTCACCGACACTTAAAAGAAGAGATTGAAAGATCACCAGATAAGGGCGAAAAACTACTTGCTAGAGCTGGCGGGAAGATTGAAAACCTTAAAGGCGATCACATCATGGCTGCAGCGCGCGAAGGAGATGCACTTGCAATTGCTGCATTTAATACAACAGGGGATTGGCTAGGGGCAGGGATTGTCACCATTGCAATGGTTGTTGATCCAGCTTGCGTGGTGATTGGCGGAGGCGTTGCTGAAGCGGGTGAGATTCTTATGGCGCCAACCCGAGCGGCAATTGAAAAATATATGCCATTTAATAAAAAACACCCAAGCCCAAAGGTATTTGCTGCCGAGTTAGGAAATGACGCTGGTTTGGTTGGCGTTGCTGATTTAGCAAGACATTAATTCACTATAAATAAACAAAACTAAACGATCGCACCGTCTTCAAAGTCATCATCTGGGCGCGCAAATTTAACAATTGAAGTCACAACGCCGCCGATAAATGCCAGTATTCCTGGCCATGGCCCAAAACCTAAAAGATCAAAGCCAGTAACAAATTCGATCAATAAATAAACTGGACCGCCGATTAAACCTGCAATCGCAACTCTTCCTAAGTGATCAGTTGTGGGCAGAGGGGGATTGGGCTGCACGAAGTGCTCATCATCAATGCGATCAAGCTCATCTAAGTAAGTGGTCGGTGAGGATTCATCTAGCGAAAGCCCTGAAACAATGGAATCAAATTCTGCATTAATCAGTTCTGTCTCGTCATCTACTTCAAGATTGCCCGAGAGCACATCGAAGATGAATTCATTGCTCTCATCGATGAGTTCTTGCGCTTCAAAGTCATGGGCAACATTGTGGAGAGATTTCTCAAAGACGACCTCACGAATGATGGGTGAGTAGACCTCATCCATAATGATCTCTGAACTTATGGGGCTTACCGTTTGATCATTCTCTGAATAGCAAATAAGCATGGGAATATCTACAAGGTAGAGATCTTCTGTTACTCGCTTCCATAATTTTTGAAGTGAGCCATAAGCTTTCAGAGGTATACGCGAATAGGTATCTGCCGGTGAGTCTGGCGCCGCTGTAGCGCTCTGGCTATTTTTAACCGAGTGAATAAAGTTTTTGAGTAGCGGTATCACCTTGCCAAATCTTCCTTCATCACCGATCGATGGATTAAGAAGTATTAAGGCTTCGATTTCACTTCCGCGAATTTGTGCCAAACGAAGGGCAAGTGCTCCGCCCATATCAAAACCTGCAACAAAGATTTGCTCGCAACTCTTTTTTAATTCAAGAAGTGCTTCTTCAGCACTTAAATACCAATCACTCCATGTCGTTTGCGCCAGATCGTGCCAATCTGTTCCATGTCCTTCAAGTCTTGGCGCACTGACAGTGAAACCTGCAGAATGTATTCCCTGAGCCCACGGCGCGATCGATGCAGGGGAGCCAAGAAATCCGTGGAGGAGCAAAACTCCAATTTTGTTCCCAGAAAGGTGCAAAGACTGGGTATTTGTATTCTTGCTCACGCTCAGATGGTGTCACAGAGTGCGCAGTAAGCACTAAATTACTCCCCGTGGCATATACATTTTTGAAGTCGTTCCTGACTCCAATCTTGATGGTTCTCTTTCGGCCTAAAGTCTCAGGGCTTCGCAATGTGCCCAATGTCGGACCTGTGATCATTGCCTCTAACCATCTCTCCTTTAGTGATTCAATATTTATGCCTTTAGTTGTGCCACGCAAAGTGACCTTCATGGCAAAGAGTGAGTACTTCACCTCTCCTGGCCTTAAAGGGTTTATCAAAAAGCTCACCTTCCAAGCACTCGGCCAAGTTCCTGTTGATAGATCAGGTGGGCGCCGAAGTGAGGCAGCAATTAGAACAGGCTTAAACCTTCTAGAGGTTGGCCAGTGCATTGGCATCTACCCAGAGGGCACACGCTCTCCTGATGGCAAGCTTTATAAAGGTCGCACAGGAATAGCTCGCATGGCTATTGATTCAGGTGCGCCCATCGTTCCTGTTGCAATGTTTAACACCGCAGAGATTCAACCAACAGGACAGATCGTGCCTAAGGTCCGGCGCGTAGAAATGGTTTTCGGAGAACCTATGTATTTCCAAGGCGATTCATCAGACCTTACATACTTGCGCAAGGTCACCGATGAGATCATGCAAGGGATCCAAAAGATTTCAGGTCAAGAGTATGTTGATATCTATGCCTCTGATGCAAAGGCGCAGATCCTTAAGGACTTTCCTAAGAAGGACTAGCCGTTTCCTAGCACTTCACGACGTGCATCCACATATTTGCACTGCTCGCAATTATCTTTTGATGGCGGACATTGCCCCTGAACCATACGGATCAAATTAGATAAGCGCTCTTGCAGAGCAATTGGGTTGCGCTCTGCTGGATACCACGAGTTATTGACGTGATAGCCAAAGCCAACTTTGAGATTACCTGATGCTTTGTTGAGTGACCATGTATAGAGCCCTGTCAGGCTGATCTTTTTAGGTTCATCTTTTTGTGGATTCTCAAGGGCAAATGCATAGGACTCAAGCTGAGGGGCATAGAAAACGCTCTTGTCGTAATCATTTTTCTGTAGTTTGCAATCAACAATGCCAAATGTTCCATCGGCAAATTCAAGCAATAAGTCATATTTGCCGCGAAGAAAAAATCCGCTGTCCTTGCCGTCAACAATAATATTTTTGGAGATGACCCATCCGCCATGGCTATGGACTTTTCCTTCAGGAAGATCTGGGTGCATATCTGATGCCTTTGCGCCAATAAAATAACGCTCCTGCATATCGGCAAGATCGCCAATCAGCGGCATTGTTACAGGGGGTTGAACGCTGTGGTTATATTGAAGCCATAAACATCTGTGGCAGCTATCCCATGCATATGTCAGATGGCTTGGGCTAATTGTTGTGCGGGCTTGTCCCATAATTTCCTACTTATCTCGGCGTTTAGTTTATTTACTTCTGTAGGAGTGAGTTTACAAAGGTAATAACACCCAAGCCCATCATCACCACGCCACCGACGATGCGAAGTTGCACTAAGCGGCGATCATTGGAAGCGAGCCAGTTGCGAAATGAGCCAGCAAGGATGCCCCAGCCGCTGTCGCAGAAAAAACCTAGAAAGACAAAGATGAAACCTAAAAGAAGCAGCTGGGAGGTGAGATGACCTTTAGATGAATCTGTAAATTGCGGCAAGATTGCAGCGAAGAAGATAATTCCCTTAGGGTTTAAAACACCGACCATGTAACCCTCGCGGATAGTTTTCCAATAGGTGGGCTTACTTCCCTTAAGCGTTGTCATCTGCGCGGCATGTGTGCGTGCCTCCCTGATTGCCATGATGCCAAGATAAACAAGATATAAAGCGCCCATCCACTGCATGGTGATATAGATGGTGTGGTTATGTTGAAAGATTGGCCCAAGTCCAAAGGCAACAACGACTGAGACGGTAAACATCCCAAAGGTATTTCCAAGACAGGTCAGTACCGCAGTTAATCTGCCCCAGGCAATTGCTCTAGCAATAGTGAAGAGCACGCTGGGGCCTGGTGCCAAGATGATGGCAAGACCAGCGATGATGTACTCCCAGATACGTGAGGGAATGATCAAAACCATATGTAAATCCTACTTTGTGGAGTTACTTAGTCGATCTTAAAGCCTTCGGTGATTGGACCAGGGGTGATGCCAGCGGCAGCGTCGTTATCGATTTCACCGCGGGCTTCCTGAGCCTTGTGCGCCTGTTCATGCCAGCGGTTTTCAATATTTCCATAACGCCAGATCAGCAGCGCGCTGGCCCATACAACCACGAAGATTCCGACAATAATGAACCCCGCCTTATTAATGTTGAAAGCGCCGGCATAATTCCAGAAACCCCCTGTGAGGTTTAGCTGTCCGGCAATTACCTGGGCGACTTCGAGGCCGCCGATAAAGATTGCAACCACCACTGAAAGTCCAGTGATGACGATGTTGTAATAAACCTTGCGCACTGGCTTGGAAAATGCCCAACCATAGGCAAAGTTCATAAAGGATCCGTCAATGGTATCGAGCAGGCTCATGCCACCGGCAAAGAGCATAGGTAGCGAGAGGATCGCCCACCAAGGAAGTCCTGCGATAACAGATGATCCGGCGAGCACGAGGAGTGCTACTTCAGTCGCCGTATCAAATCCCAATCCGAAGAGAACGCCGATTGGATACATCTTCCAACTGGCATCAATGCGGCGGGCTATGGGACCAAAAAAGCGCATCATAAATCCGCGCGAATCTAAGTGCTTCTCAAGCTCTGATTCATCGTATAGCCCCTTGCGCATCTCAAGGAAAACTTTTACGACTCCAATAAGGACGACTAAATTCAGAATTGCAATAATCATCAAGAAAGAACCACTGACCGTTGTCCCGATCAAGCCGGTGTAATGGTGAAGCGATGAGTTATCGTCCTTCACTTGAACTCCAAGTGATTTAATTCCAAAATTAAGCAAGATCGCAAGTGCAGTCACGACCGAAGAGTGACCCAGTGAGAAGAAGAAACCCACTCCCATAGGACGCTGACCTTCAGCCATAAGCTTTCTGGTCGTGTTATCAATCGCTGAGATATGGTCGGCATCAAAGGCGTGGCGCATGCCCAGAGTCAGAGCGAGAAAGCCCGTACCCCAACCAAAAATAGTTCCGTCATGGAGTTTGTAATGGCCAGATGTTGCTGCCCACATCAATAAGGTTCCGCCAATAAGGAGAAAGAAGATCACGCCAAACATTGCGCCAAGGCGCCTACGTTCATCTGGGGATAGGGCCTTAAAAGGGTTCTTAGAGACCTTTTGAACTTTGACTGGCGTATTCACCATGCTCCTTCTTGCGAATTACTTGCAAATACAAGTTTAACGCAAGAAGGCTCAAAGGGCAGAACTTAGAGGCCGGCTCCTTCGTGCTCCACGAGGGAATCCTTACCCACATTGATCATGAAGGCCGAAATGACGGCGCATGAAGCAAGAAACACAGCGCCCCACTTAAAGGTCGTTGTGAAGCCATGGACCTGGGCAAAGACCGCTGTCTGCGCGCCCAGGGAGGTATGACCCTTGGCGAAAGCTGCGGCTGATGAGATAGCAATCGTGTTGAGAAGAGCGGCGCCGAGTGAGCCACCGATCTGCTGGGAGGTGTTGATCATTGCGCTCGCTACGCCCGTGTCGTGCTGACCGGCATTGTGAAGGCCTGTACTTGCGTTAGGAATGAAGTACAGAGCGCAACCAAAGCTCATGATCAGCATTGGAAGAAGTAGATAGGAGAGATAACCAGAAGTTGGAGTGATGCGAGAGAAGAGCAAGATACCAACGGTAGCGATGCTCATACCTGTCACCATCAAAGGACGAGGTCCTATCTTAGGAAGCAAGGTTGAAGCGACACCTGCGCCGATGATGATTCCCACGGTGAATGGCAAGAAGGCAACGCCTGCTCTGATGGGTGAGTAATGCAAGAAGGACTGCATGTAGATACTCAAGAAGAGGAACATGGCAAAGAGGCCAATTCCTACCAAGAGCGAGCCGATATAGGACCCGCCGCGGTTGCGTTCGGTCAGGACTCGAAGAGGCAAGAGGGGATGAGCTGTCTTTGCTTCAATGGCAAAGAAGGCAAGAAGGAATACAGCAGCAATGATGAAGTATGAGTAGGTATGGCTATTTGCCCAGCCATTTGTAGCTGCTTGGCTAAATCCGTAAACAAGACTTACTAGCCCTGCGGTCACGGTCAGGGCCCCTGGGATGTCGTACTTGTTATCTCCAACGGCCTTTGATTCATGCAGCCATGGATAGGCCATGAGCACCGCGATGATAGCGATAGGAATATTTACAAATAAGCACCAACGCCAGTTGGCATACTCTGTAAGTAATCCACCCATGATCAAACCGATTGCAGCGCCGCCTCCTGAGATGCCGCCATAAACGCCAAATGCCTTTGCACGTTCTTTAGGCACTGTGAAAGTTACATTGATTAAAGATAGAGATGCGGGAGCAAGGAGTGCGCCAAAGGCACCTTGTAGTCCGCGCATGGCAAAGAGTTCACCTTGGTTGGTAGAAAATCCACCAATTCCAGAGGCAACTGCAAAACCAAGAAGACCGATAATGAAAATTTTCTTACGGCCAACGAAGTCTGCAATTCGACCACCTAGAAGTAACAAACTTCCGAAGGTAAGTGAGTAAGCAGTTACTACCCATTGACGGTTTGCATTAGAAATGTGTAAAGCTTTTTGTGCACTTGGAAGAGCTAGGTTAATAATCGATGCATCTAAAACAATCATCAAAGACGCAATTGCGATAACGGCCAACGCGCGCCAGCGATTAGGGTCTAATCCATCGCTACCAGGCTGCCATTCGCTTGTATTTCCTCGTGCCATTTTTTACCTATTATTTCCCGTGTAGATTTGATTTTTATATGAAAAAAGTCTATTTCAAAACGCGCAAGTACGCCAAAGATGCTTACTTTGACTCTTTCTGCTACCTTAGCTACAGCAAGTGAGGAATACGTGAACTTTACGTAAACAGCGCTAGCGAAAACCATAAGGGAGATTGTCATCGTATCTTGGCACCAGCTAAGAGTCCTCGATGCTCAAACAGTTAGAAGATGACCTGAACGCTACAGCAGGAGACCTTTAGAAAAACCGCTCGTACTTCTCGCCCTGTTCAAACCAGCATTGTTGAAAAGTTAATTGCTGAAGAATGGGCACGTTTCACTCAATCATCATTTGGGTCCAGAGTCGAGTATGACCTTGCCCTAGGAACAATGCCGCTAGGTGTTCCATCAAGCTTCCAACACTGGGATCCCTACCCAATTTCAATTGTCAGCGCCAAGGGCGCTTGGATGACCGATGTCGATGGAAGAGCAATGCTCGATCTATCTATGGGCTTTGGAGCGATGCTAGCTGGCCACCTCAACCCAGTTGTGGTGAAAGAGGCAGAACAGGCTCTAAAGAACGGAACTATTTTTGTCACCCCAAGCCCGATCTCACGCGACGCCGGTGAGCGTTTATGTAAGCGTTTTGAGATCGATCAAGTTCGCTTTACCAACTCAGGTACTGAGGCAACTATGTATGCCGTTCGTACGGCAAAGGTGTTTAGTGGCAAAGAAGAGATTGTAAAAGTAGAGGGTGGCTACCACGGCAGCTATGACCCACTCACAGTCTCAGCTAAGCCAGACCTCAAACTTGCTGGTCCAGCAGAGGAGCCAACTCCTGTTGCGCCTAGTGGTTCACTTACTGGCGTCGTGCACGTTGTGCCATTTAACAATCTTGAGGCACTTGAGAAGAAGTTCAAAGAGCATGGCAAAAAGATTGCTTGTTTTATTGTTGAACCAGTTCTTGAAAACCTTGCGATTGTTCTTCCAGATGATGGCTACTTACAGGGCGTGCGCGCATTGTGTGATCAGTACAACATTGTATTGATCTTTGATGAAGTCAAGACTGGGCTAACAGCAGGTCCTCACGGAGCTGCAAAGCGCATTGGTGTGAAGCCTGATCTAATCTGCCTTGCTAAATCAATTGGCGGCGGACTTCCTGTTGCTGCATTTGGTGGCAGAAAAGAGATCATGGATGCGATCAGCGATGGTCGTATGGCGCACTACGGAACTTTCAATGCAAACCCACTAGCAATGGCTGGCGTGCGCGCAATGGATATGCTCTGTACTCCAGAGGCGATGGCAAATGCTGAGAAACTTAACTACGACGCACTTGATCGTATTTCAGCAATCATTGATGAGTATGAACTTCCTGCACACACTGTTGGTTTTGGCGTGAAGGGTTGCATTACTTGGTCAATTGATCCAGTACGTAACTACCGTGATTACAAAGCTACAGACTTTGGTGTTGCTGAACTTTCATGGCTCTGGTCACTCAACCGCGGAATTATTACCCCTCCAGGACTTGATGAGCAGTGGCTTATTAGTTTGGCTCATACTCAAAAAGAGATTGATCTTTTAGTTGAAGATTTTGCGGGGCTTGCTCAGGCAATCCGCGCTTAATTATTCCAGAGCAATGAGGTCGTAGTACTCATCGTTCCAAAGGTCTTCATCTCCATCTGGTAGTAGCAATACTCGCTCAGGCTTGAGTGCTTTAACAGCGCCGTCATCGTGGGTAACCATTACTACTGCGCCTTGATATTCACTCAGTGCTGCCAAGATCTCATCTCTGGATGCTGGATCTAAGTTGTTTGTTGGCTCATCCAAGAGCAACAAGTTGGCTGCTCCAACAACGAGTGTGGCAAGTGCCAAACGAGTTCTCTCTCCACCACTGAGGACCTTCACGGGCTTTTGCACATCATCACCACTAAACAAGAATGAACCGAGTACTTGGCGTGCTTGTGGCTCTCCTACACTTTCACCAGATGACATCATGTTTTCAAGAACTGTTCTTTCAAAATCGAGCATTTCATGTTCCTGGGCGTAGTAGCCGATCTTCAGGCCATGTCCTGGTTCAATTGCACCTGTATCTGATTCAAGAACACCTGCGAGCATCTTCAAAAGCGTTGTCTTGCCCGCACCGTTGAGCCCAAGGATTACAACGCGCGAAGCACGATCAACCGCGAGATCAACGTCGGTGAAAATTTCAAGTGAGCCATATGACTTCGAAAGTCCGTGGGCCATAAGAGGGGTCTTGCCACATGGGGCAGGTGTTGGGAAACGAAGCTTTGCAACCTTGTCAGATTTACGAACATCTTCAAGCCCTGCAAGGAGTGCATCAGCGCGGCGCAGCATTCCCTGGGCTGCAACAGCCTTAGATGCTTTAGCACGCATCTTCTCGCCTTGTTTTGCAAGGATTGCTGCTTTCTTCTCTGCGTTTGCGCGTTCTTTCTTACGGCGATGCTCATCATCTTCACGTTGTTGGAGATACTTCTTCCAGCCCATGTTATAGACGTCAATGACATTGCGGTTGCCATCGATATAAAAAACCTTGTTTACAACGGTTTCAATTAAATTCACATCGTGGGAGATGATGACTAGCCCACCGCTATATTTACCGAGGTATTCACGGAGCCAGTTAATCGATTCAGCATCCAAGTGGTTTGTAGGTTCATCGAGTAGCAACGTCTCAGCGCCACTAAAGAGCAGGCGAGCGAGTTCAACTCGACGTCTTTGACCACCCGAAAGACCTTGGAGTGTGTCTTCAAATAGACGCTCTGGAAGGCCTAAGTTTGTGGCGATCGATTCAGCTTCTGACTGCGCGCTATATCCGCCGGCAACATCAAACTCTTGGTTGATGCGTGAGTACTTCTCCATCGCATCTTCTAGCTCTTCAGGTGTAGCAGTCGCCATCGCATCTTCTGCTTTGCGCATGCGACTAACAATTTGATCCAGACCCCTGGCAGAGAGAATACGATTAATAACGCTTTCATCTTGATCACCCGTACGAGGATCCTGGGGGAGATAGCCGATCGTTCCTGTGCGCAGAACTTGCCCACCAGCAGGCAAGCCTTCACCGGCTAATACTTTTGCAAGGGTTGATTTACCAGCGCCGTTTCTTCCCACAAAACCGATACGGTCGCCATGGTTGATGCGTACTGTCACATCTTTTACGAGTAGACGGGCCCCAGCACGTAGTTCAACACTCTGGGTAGCAATCACTAACTGATCTTACTGGAGATTAACTGACTCACTTTCTCACCAGAAGAAAGACAAAAGCTCCTAATTTCTTAGGAGCTTTTGTGGACGGATGAACCGCAGTTAAGGCTTAGATGTCGTAATACAGCTCGAACTCTGCTGGATGTGGACGAAGACGAACATAATCAACTTCTGCTGTGCGCTTGTAGTTGATCCATGTTTCAATGAGATCTGGTGTGAATACGCCACCCTTTGTAAGGAAGTCATGATTGCTTTCAAGAGCATCAAGAACCTCAGGAAGTGAACCAGGAACTTGTGGGATAGCTGCAGCTTCTGCGCCTTCCAACTCGTAAAGATCAACATCGACTGGAGCCATTGGCTCAATCTTGTTCTGAATTCCATCGATACCAGCCATAAGCATTGCTGCAAATGCTAGGTATGGATTTGATGATGGATCTGGGCAACGGAACTCAATGCGCTTTGCCTTTGGATTTTTACCTGTGATTGGAATACGAATACAAGCAGAGCGGTTACGCGCTGAGTACACGAGGTTTACAGGTGCTTCATATCCAGGAACCAAACGGTGATATGAGTTCACTGTTGGGTTAGTGAAAGCAAGAAGTGATGGAGCGTGCTTCAAGAGTCCGCCGATATACCAACGGGCCATATCTGAAAGATCTCCATATGTTCCATCTGTGAAGAACAGTGGCTTGCCGTCTTTCCATAATGATTGGTGAACGTGCATACCTGAACCGTTATCACCAAAGAGTGGCTTTGGCATAAATGTTGCGGTCTTGCCATTTTCCCAAGCTACATTTTTAATGATGTATTTGAACTTCATGACATCATCGCCGGCTTGAAGAATGTCGCTGAAACGATAGTTAATTTCCATCTGACCAGCTGTACCAACTTCGTGGTGTGAGCGCTCAACAAGTAGTCCAACCTTGCCAAGTGCCATAACCATCGCATCGCGGATGTCAGCGAGTTGATCTGTTGGTGATACTGGGAAATATCCACCCTTGTAGCGGGTCTTGTAACCACGGTTAGGTGAACCATCTGATTCCATATCAAGGCCGGTATTCCAAGCGCCTTCTACTGAATCGATGAAGTGGTGAGAAGAGTTCTGAGAAGTTGCGAAGTTCACTTCATCAAAGACATAGAACTCTGCTTCTGGAGCAAAGAATGCTGTGTCAGCGATACCGGTTGACTTTAAATATTCAACTGCCTTAGCAACAACACCACGTGGGTCGCGGCTATATGGAGAGTCATCGATTGGGTTGTGAACTGAGAAGTTAATGACAAGTGTCTTTTCCTTGCGGAATGGATCTACGAATGCGCTGCTTGGGATTGGCAGAAGCTTCATATCTGATTCGTGAATAGCTTGGAATCCACGGATCGATGAACCATCGAACATCAAGCCATCAGTGAAGACTGCTTCATCAAATGACTCAACTGGAACGTTAAAGTGTTGCTGAACACCTGGCAGATCAATGAAGCGGATATCAACAAGCTTCACATCTTCTTTCTTGATGAAAGCAAAAATTTCAGATGAATTCTTAAACATTTGTCTCCCGATTATTAGTCAGATATCCGACCAAGCGCATCGATGGGCATGGTGGCTTTTTTCCTGATGGCGAAATCATAGGATCTCAGGGCCAAAATGCGATAACCGCAGTGTTACAGTCATGTTTCGAGTGCTTGGGCAGTGGGCAGGCTCACGTGAGTTAGCCTTTGGTCATGCTCACCCAGGCCTCATTTGGCCGCCGCCTAGCCGCCCTGACCATCGATTGGTTCATGTGCCTCTTGGTTACTGGGCTCATCTCCTGGCCCCATAGGTCGGGTAGTTCATTCACCACACTTGGGCTTTTCTTTATCGAAGTATTTATTTTGACCTCGCTTACCGGTTCATCTGCCGGCCAAAAGGTAATGCTACTTAAAGTCGTAAATGCTGCAGATGGATCGAGAGTAAATGCGATCAGAGTTTTCATTCGCACGCTGCTTTTGTGTTTAGTTTTTCCAGCACTCATGACAAAAGAAGGTCGTGGATACCACGATATATTTGCAAAGAGCGTTGTTGTCTGGGTAAAAGAAGTCTCTTAAGACTTATCTTTTAGGAAGTCGAACACCCTTAGGCATTGGGCCCTTTGGAATTGGCATATTTAATCCGCCAACGCCTTTCAAGCGAGTGCGAACTTCACGAAGCTGGCCTTTTGAGAGCTTCTTAGGAAGTTTCTTCACTGCTTTCTGCAATTTGCGAAGACTTACCTGGCCACTGTGATCGCCAACAATAATTTCAGTAATTGCGATGCCTGGAATAAAGCGCTCCATCTTGCGACGCTCATCGATGAGAAGTGCGCGAACTCCAGCGCCACCTTCACCAATTAAAATAATTCCAGCGCGGCCCACAGTTCTATGGACCATATCTTGGGTGCGAGAGACACTAACAGCAGGAGTTGTTGTGAATCCTTTACGGATAGACATCAGCACACTTGCTCCTGCGCCTAACTGGTTTTCAATACTGGCAAAAGCTGCTGAGTTTGCAAAGCGTGTGAAGAGAAAGAATGCAACCAAGATACCGACAGGAATGCCAAGAATTCCAAAGTAAATAGGGTGATGAAGAGTTTTACCGAGGAAGTAACCACTAATAATTACAACTACAAAGGCGAGAGCGCACCACAGAAGAGAAAGTGGCTTGTTCTTTCTTGTTAAGGCAAATGCATCCTTGAGAACAGCTAGTTGTCCTTGCTTCTCTGGTTCAGCCATTGTCTTGCTCCTTTGCGCGTTGCTTGCGTGATTCCTCTAGCGTTATTGCTGTGCCACCTAAGCGAGCCGGCGCCCACCATTGACCTGTATGGGAGTCAGGATAATTGGATTGGACCGAATCTAAAAGTTTGAGCATGCGCTTCTTTAATTCAGCCTCAGCTAACTCAACATCATCACCCTTTGTGACGACAAATGGCTCACCAAAAGAGACTGAAATTGGAAATTTATTGCGTCCAAAATCTGGTTTTCTCTTTTTCGTAATGATTCTCTGGCTACCCCACACTGCTGCAGGAATAATTGGCACACCAGCGCTCATTGCTAAACGGACTGCGCCACTTTTGAGTTCATCGATCTCAAAACTCAGAGATGTTGTCCCTTCAGGAAATATTCCAACAATCTCTCCATTGCGAAGAGCACGAAGGGCAGCGACAAATGAGGAGGTTCCGCTGTCGCGGTCAACGCTGATGTGGTGCATGCCGCGCATAAGTGGTCCAGATATTTTATGGTCAAAGATTTCACGCTTTGCCATAAAGCGGATGTAGCGAGTGGAGGGGAGGGCTGCGGTACCAACGAGGGCAAAATCTAGATAGCCGATATGGTTCATGCAGATTACCGCGCCACCGTTTCTTGGAATATTTTGGGTACCTTCAAAATCAAAGCGCAGACCTAAATATTTCCAAAGAGTCTTTATTGCAACAATTACTGGGGGATAGACCAGATCAGCCACGAAGCAGAGCCTTCTTCTCCTGTGCTTGTTTATAAAGTCTGCCCGCTCTATAGCTTGAACGAACAAGTGGGCCGCTCATTACTCCAAGGAAACCAATCTCTTCTGCTTCTGCTGCAAGTTCAACAAACTCGTGGGGCTTTACCCAACGTATAACAGGATGATGCTTCGGTGTTGGGCGAAGATACTGCGTAATAGTTATCAGATCGCATCCCGCGTCATGGAGATCTTGAAGTGCTTGTGAGACTTCTTCGCGCGTCTCACCCATTCCAAGAATGAGATTGGACTTTGTTACTAAGCCAAATGCTTGGGCTTGTGAAAGAACATCCAGTGATCGGTCATATCTAAATGCAGGCCTGATCTCTTTAAAGATACGGGGAACAGTTTCAAGGTTGTGGGCGAAGACCTCTGGGCGGGTTTCAAATACTTCATTAAGCAGATGAGCCTTGCCACTGAAATCTGGAGCGAGCATTTCAACGCCTGTATCTGGGTTAAGGGCGTGAACGGCGCGAATTGTCTCTGCATAGAGCCAAGCACCTTCATCATCTAGATCATCACGTGTCACACCAGTGATCGTTGCGTAACGAAGTTCCATGCTCTGTACAGATTCAGCAACACGCCTTGGTTCATCGCGATCGAGTGGTTCTGGTTTACCTGTATCAATATTGCAAAAGTCACAACGACGCGTGCAACGTTCTCCGCCAATAAGAAATGTCGCTTCCCGATCTTCCCAGCATTCAAAGATATTTGGGCAGGCTGCTTCTTGGCAGACAGTGTGAAGACCTTCGCGCACGACAAGTGAACGAAGTTTTGTGTATTCAGGGCCCATATTGGCACGAGTTTTAATCCACTCTGGTTTGCGCTCAATTGGCACAGCGGCATTACGTGCTTCAATGCGAAGTAGGCGGCGACCCTCTGGGGCAAGTGTCATGAAGTCACCCCTTCAAGAGCTTTGATAATTCTTTTTTCAACACTTTGAGTTACTTCAGCGATATCGATGGCGCGTCCAAGTTCTGTTGCCATAGAAGTGACATCAGCATCTGGAATACCGCAAGGAACAATTTTAGAAAATGCGCTCATATCGGGATTCACGTTGAGTGCAAAGCCGTGCATCGTGACACCCTTAGAAACGCGGATGCCAATGGCAGCTATCTTGCGATCACCTTGAGCGTCCCTGATCCACACACCTGATCTATCGCAATATTGCTCAGTAGCAATGCCAAAATCAGCGCATACTTCAATAAGTGCCTTTTCTATCTCCCGTACAAAACCTACAACGTCATTTCTATTCTTGAGTTTCACAATCGGATAACCAACAAGTTGGCCTTGCCCGTGCCACGTGATCTTTCCGCCGCGGTCCACATCAATAACTGGAGTTCCATCTACTGGACGCTCATCAATCTTGGTCATGCGCCCTGCTGTGTAAACAGAAGGATGCTCAAGAAGAAGCAAAGTGTTGGGCTTTGTCTCTTCTGCAATTGCGTTGACGAGTTCGCGTTGGTAATTCCATGTATTCATATAGTCAACTAAACCAAGGTGCTCTACGGCAATCGAAGTTTGGGTGAGTACAGAAGTCATCTAGGTAGCCTACTTAGATTCTGTTTCACAGAGCGCAGCAAGTGCTCCGGTGAGGTGCGGATAATCAAAGGCGAAGCCATCTTCACTGAGTACTGATGGCAATACTTTCTTTGATCCAAGAATCTCTGTTGAAAAACCACCGAGGGCAATCTTGAGAGCAAAACCTGGAACCGGGAAGAGTGCTGGGCGGTGTAGTGAACGGGCAAGTGTTCCAGTGAACTCTTGGTTTGTTACCGGGAATGGCGAAGTGAGATTAACTGGACCTGACACAGAAGAGTTAAGTAGATGAGTTATTGCATTAATTTCATCATGCAAAGTAATCCAAGACCACCACTGATTTCCTGAACCGAGCTTTCCGCCTACGCCTAAACGAAAGAGCGGAAGCATTCTTCCGAGTGCGCCGCCGACTGGATCTAGAACTAAACCTGTACGGATCTTTACCGTTCGTACACTTCCTGCAAGGTCTGCTGCTGCTTCCCACTCGCGGCATACGGTAGCTAGAAAGTCATCTCCTACACGATCGTTTTCAGTTACAGCGCGGTTGCCTGTTTCACCGTAATAGCCGATTGCACTTGCTGAAATAAATACAGAAGGCTTTACCTTTTCAACAGCGTGGGCGATTGCTGTTGTTCCAAGTAAGCGAGAATTTAAAATTGTTGCGCGGTATTTCTTTGTCCAGCGCTTATCTCCCACACCAGCTCCTGCTAAATGGATTACTCCGTGAACACCATCAAGTGCATCAAGGTCAACAGTTCCAGCTTGCGGATCCCAAGTGATTTCCTCATTCGTTGTTGCCTTACGGCGAACTAAACGTTGTACTTCATAGCCTTGCTCTTTGAGATGACCAACCAGTGCGCTGCCGATAAGTCCAGAAGAACCCGTGACTGCAATTCGCTTTGCTGCCATGAAAGTTAGAGACCTAGGTCAGATTCAAAGCGGCCTTCTTCAAGTCGCTCTTTAAGTGTGCCAAGGAAGCGAGCAGCATCTGCGCCATCAACGATTCTGTGATCGTATGAAAGTGCAAGATAAACCATTGAACGAACAGCAATGGTTTCTCCGCCATCTGTTCCCTTCATCACCATTGGGCGCTTAACAATCGATCCAATTCCAAGGATTGCAACCTGTGGTTGATTGATGATTGGAGTATCAAAAAGTGCGCCACGTGAACCGGTATTTGTGATGGTGAATGTTCCGCCACCTAGTTCATCTGGGCTGATCTTGTTATCGCGTGTGCGAGCAGCAACATCAACAATACGGCGAGCAACGCCGCCCATATTGAGATCTCCTGCATCACGAATAACTGGAACAAGAAGTCCACGCTCAGTATCAACAGCAACACCAAGGTGCTCTGCGCCGTGATAGGTGACTTGATCACCTTCCACTGATGCATTTAATACTGGGTGCTGCTTGAGTGCTTCACAGACTGCAACAGAAAAGAATGGCAGGAAGGTGAGATTAACGCTCTCACGCTCTGCAAAGGAAACCTTTGCTTGCTCACGCAGGCGCGCGATCTTTGTGACATCTACTTCAATAACAGTTGTGAGCTGGGCGCTTGTTTGAAGTGATTCAACCATGCGTGCAGCAATAACTTTGCGCAGGCGTGACATTGTCACTGTAGTTCCGCGAAGAGGAGAGATTGCAATTGGAGTTGTTGGCTTTGTTTGTGTCACACCTTGTGACGCTGCCTGGGCGCTTACTGGAGCAGCAAATTGCGCTACTGGCTTGCTAGCGGCTTGAACATCTTCTTTACGAATACGTCCGCCAACACCTGATCCCTTAACGCGAGTGAGATCAACACCTAATTCTTGAGCAAGCTTTCGAACAATCGGTGTGACATATGAATCATCGAGTGCTGATACAGGCCTTGCTGGCGCAACTGGCGCAGCAGCAACGGGCGCTGCAACAGGTGGTGGGGTTGGAGCAACTGGGGCAGTTGGAGCAGCTGGAGCAACGGGAGCAGCAACGGGAGCAGCGCTAGCACTGCCAATCAACGCAAGGCGTGCACCGACTGCAACAGTTGAATCAACCTGAACATCAATAGCAAGAATAGTTCCAGATACTGGTGAAGGAATTTCCGTATCAACTTTGTCGGTAGAAACTTCTAGAAGAGGCTCGTCCACATTAATTGTGTCACCTACATTCTTAAGCCAACGAGTGACAGTTCCTTCTGTTACAGATTCACCAAGTGCTGGCATTGTGACGACTACTCCGGCAGAAGATGCTTGTGTTGGAGCAGGCGCAGTGGCAACAGGTGCTGGCGCGGAAGGAGTTGGAGTAACTGGCGGCGGAGTTGGGGCCGCAACAGGGGCAGCAGCAACAGGAGCAGGAGTTGTTGCAGGAGCAGATGCCCCATCTGCAATAACTGCTAACTCTGCGCCAACTGCAACAGTTGAATCAACAGGAACAACAATCTTTGTGAGTGTTCCTGAAACTGGTGAAGGAATTTCTGTATCAACTTTGTCGGTAGAAACTTCTAGAAGAGGCTCATCTACGTTGACGTGATCGCCTTCGTTCTTAAGCCAACGAGTGACCGTGCCTTCTGTGACGCTCTCACCGAGAGCAGGCATTGTTACTGAAAAGGTCATGACGTGTTCTCCTATTACCCGTGGGCGTGAAGTGGTTTACCGGCAAGTGCTAAGTGTGCCTCACCCATGGCCTCTGAGAGAGTTGGGTGGGCATGAATAAGTGATGCAACATCATTTGCGTCAGCTTCCCAGTTATAAATGAGCTGTCCTTCAGCGAGAAGTTCTCCTACGCGCGAGCCAACCATGTGGACTCCAAGGACAGGGCCATTCTTTTGGGCAACGAGTTTGATGGAACCAGCAGTTTTAAGAATGTTTGCTTTTCCATTTCCAGCAAGGTCATAAGTGAGTTCAACAACGTCATATCCGCGCTCTTTAGCAACAGCAGTTGTTAGGCCAACTGATGCAACTTCAGGTTCTGAATAAGTAACACGTGGCACACCGTCATAGTTAATGGCGCGAGGATTAAGTCCTGCGATCTCTTCGGCAACCAAAATGCCTTCGGCAAACCCAACATGAGCGAGTTGAAGCGTTGGGATCAAATCGCCAACAGCCCAGATGCCTGGGACATTTGTGCGGCACTTCTCATCGACCATGACATATCCGCGGTCCATAGTGATGCCTTGATCTTCATAGCCAAGATTTGCTGAAACTGGGCCACGGCCAACTGCAACAAGAAGTACATCTGCTGTGTGCTTGGCTCCATTTTCCAAAGTGATGGTGACGCCTTTTTTATCCTTGGCAGCAGAAGCAAACTTCACTCCTACTTCAAAGTTGATTCCACGCTTACGGAAAGCGCGCTCTAGCTGCTTACTTGAAGATTCATCTTCAAGTGCAACAAGTCGAGGCAAGCCTTCGATGATTGTTACCTCTGAGCCAAATGAATTCCATACAGATGCGAATTCACATCCGATGACACCGCCACCCAAAACAATGACAGATTTAGGAACGTAATCAAAAGACATTGCTTCTTCACTTGTCACGATCTGCTTGCCGTCAATTTCAAGACCAGGAAGTGTCTTTGGATAGGAACCGGTTGCCAAGATGATGTTCTTGCCGGTGTAAACGGTTCCGTTGACTTCAACTTGGTTCTTACCAACAAGCTTTCCATGACCTTCAATAAAATTAATATTTCGAGACTTCACAAGTCCTTGTAATCCTTTATGGAGTTTTGAGACCACACCATCTTTGTAGGCATTTACTGCCAACATATCCATAGAGATGAATTGGGCTTTGACTCCAAACTCAGCTGCATGCTTAGTGTTATCTGCAATTTCACCTGCATGAAGAAGGGCTTTGGTTGGGATGCAACCTTTATGAAGACAGGTTCCGCCAAGCTTTTCCTTTTCAATAAGTGCAACGGAAAGTCCAAGCTGCGCTCCGCGAAGGGCTGCTGCGTAACCGCCGCTACCTGCTCCAAGGATGACTAGATCAAAGTCGTTCAAGTTGCCTCGCCTCTCAATTCATACGTGCGGGTCTAATCTTGCCACTAATTTAGAGGCGTCAAACCTAGGGTGGATTGGGCTTATTGCTGTGATACGGCTAACTCAGCCAAGGTAACCAGAGAGCGAAGAGCGACTCCGGTGCCACCGACTGTTGTGTACCCGTGGGCAGCTGCTGTGTTATAGGCAGGCCCTGCGATATCAAGGTGCACCCATGGTTGATCAGGTGAAACAAATTCGCGCAAGAAAAGTCCTGCTACCAACATTCCGCCGAATCGATCGCCGATGTTGGCGATATCTGCTGTTGGTGAATCAAGAGATGCACGAAGCTCTTCTGGAAGTGGCATTGGCCAGAAGGACTCGCCAGAAAATTCTGCGGCTTGCAAGAATTGATCTTTAAATTCTTCATTATTAGTCATTACCGCACTCGTCCGCGTACCAAGTGCAACAACTTGCGCACCAGTTAGCGTGGCGACATCGATGATTCCATCTAAGCGCCCGTGACGCTTTCCATCTTCGGCAGCCCTGATGAGGCCATCTGCTAAAACAAGGCGACCTTCTGCGTCAGGGTTAAGAACCTCAACGGTCTTTCCACCATAAATTGTGATGACATCACTTGGCCTTGTTGCATTATCACTGATCATGTTTTCAGCAAGACAAGCGTAGGCATCAATAGCGATCGGTAACTTCAGATCAACAATCGCCAAAGTCGCAGCCATAACAGCTGCGGCCCCACTCATATCCGATTTCATATCTTCCATGCCGTTTGCTGGCTTGAGCGCGTAACCGCCTGAGTCGAAGGTGATTCCTTTGCCGACAAGTGCGTAGCGCTTCTTAGCTTTTGAAGGGGAGTAAGAGATATGTAATAAGCGAGGTGGATTTGCTGATCCTTGACCAACTGAAGTGATTCCACCATATCCCTTAGAGCGCAATTGTCCTTCATTTAAAATTTCAATCTTTACACCTTTTCGGTAAGCAATCTTTTTGATGCGATCACAAAATGAAGCAGGAGTCAGATGGCTTGGGGGAGTATTAATAAGGTCTCTGGCCAAATGGGTGTACTCAGCGATAATTTCAGCACGCTTAAGTGCGTTCTTTATTGCAGCAGATGAACCTAATTTTGATATGAGTGTTGCGCTTTTTAGCGGAGCTTTTTGTTCTGCCTTTGTTGATCCGCGAAACTCTGTGAAGTTGTATGCCCCTAGTGTGATCCCTTCAGCGATTGCCGCAAACTCAGCGCTACTTGAATGAGGGAGAGCAAAATCAGCATGAGCACTTCCGCCTAACTCTCGGCTTACAGCACCTGCTGCCCTGCGAAGAGTTTCGTGCGCATACGTACTGCCCGTGCTTTCACCTAGACCTACAAAATAAATAAGCCGAGGGTTTGAGACAGGAACTTTTGTTACTTCATCAGCTTTTCCTGTGGCACCAAGGTCAGCCAGAATTCCCAGGAGGGCTTTTGTATCGATATTAGCTGCGCCAGATTCGATGACTAACTTGCCAGATTTCTTCGCTACTCCGAGCACCAGAATTTCACTATTTGTCTTATCGCTAGTTTTCAAGGTGGTCATTCGATAATCCTCTCACTAGGGGGCTAGAAATGTGAAGTTGAGATAAGTTCGCTCTATGGAGAACGCAGCTTTGGAGTCACCCCTCTATAACTGGCATATCAATGCCGGGGCAAAGATGGCAGATTTTGGTGGCTGGCAGATGCCTATTGAATATGGCAAAGAAATCGGAGCGATCTCAGCGGGCGGAGTAATCGCAGAACATACGGCAGTTCGTACAAGTGTTGGAATCTTTGATGTTTCACACCTTGGAAAGATTGAAGTAAAAGGTCAAGGCGCACTTTTATTTCTCAATAAAATTATTACAAATGATCTCAATAAAATTGGTCATGGAAATGCTCAATACAACTTGCTGTGCGATCAGACAGGTGGGGTGATCGATGATCTCATCGTCTATCGCTATAGCGATGATCACTTCTTCCTCATTCCTAACGCTGCTAACTGTGCCTCTGTCTATGACGTACTTGTGGCGGCAAATGATCTAGGACTTGAAATTACAAATGCTCATAAGGGTTATGGAGTCCTTGCTGTTCAAGGGCCAAAGAGCGCCCAGTATCTTGCAAGCCTTGGCATTGCAGTTGATTTGGATTACATGGCATTTACCGAAATCACAATCCCGGGTAAGGAAGATCTAGGAAAAGTAATTATTTGCAGAACTGGATATACCGGTGAATTTGGATATGAACTCTTGCCCGCATGGGCCAGCGCGCAAGAACTTTGGGAATACATGTTTGCAGCGCTAGGTAAATTTGATGGGTGTGTGTGCGGACTTGGTTCTAGAGACACACTTCGCACCGAGATGGGATATCCCCTTCATGGACATGAGCTTTCACTTGAGATCACTCCACTTCAAGCAAGTGCTGGCTGGGCTGTTGCACTTGGAAAAGATGATTTTCATGGCAAGGATGCCTTGGTTGGCGAGAAAGAAAAAGGAGTTAGCCGAATTCTCAGGGGGCTACTCAGTCAAGACCGCGGCATTCCACGTGCTGGCATGAATGTGCTTGATAGTAATGATCAGATAGTTGGCATAGTTACATCCGGAACATTTTCGCCAACACTTAAAGCAGGAATTGGATTAGCCCTGATAAAGCCAGATATTGCAATAGGAGCTGGGTTAAAAATTGATGTGCGGGGCAGAACCAGTGATGTTCTCGTTACTAAACCGCCATTTGTTCCTAGCCACGTTCGTTAAAGGATCTCATCCTTACTTGCAACAATAACTGGGCGACCGCTTTCAAGGGTATATACCGAAATGCGATTATCAAAGGCATTTTTAAGCTCTGGTGAGTGAATGACATCTGATGCAAGCCCTGAGAGTAAAACCTTTCCTTGATGCATGACGACTATCTGCGTGGCATACATTGCTGCCAGAGTGATGTCGTGCATAGTTGAAATGATTGTGACACCTCGCTCTTTGAGTAATTCAATATTATTGAGAACAGCAATTTGATGGTGCAGATCAAGTGCGCTTGTTGGTTCATCCAAAAGAATGAGTTCTGGTTCCTGGGCTAGAGCTCTTGCAATAAGTGCACGCTGCATCTCTCCACCGGATAAATGAGCTACGAGGTTTTCATGCATTCCATAGAGATGTGTTTGGACAAGAACTTCATGAATAAATGATCGACTCTTAGAGCTCTCATTTCCCCAGCCATCTTTCTTTGATCGCCCGAGCATGACATATTCCGCAACGCTCATGCCTTGGGGGATCTGAGGATTTTGAGGAACAAAAGCAACGTTGCGTCCGTGGTTTTTGAATACTTCTTTACCTTTATCTTCGATAGATCCTGAGTACGCAGTCATTCCAAGGAGTGATTTAAGAAATGTAGTTTTACCCGCTCCATTGGGGCCGACTAAACATGTCCAACTTCCGTGAGGAATACTCACGTTAATGTCATCAAGGATGATCTGATCCCCATATCGAACAGTCAGATCTGTTACATGGATATGTTCGCTCATGACCCTGCCTTTCTGCGATTTCGAAGGACAAACAAAAAGAATGGTGCACCAACAAAGGCAGTAATAACACCGATGGGAAGCTCGGCTGGGGAGAGAAGTGTTCGTGCGCCAAGGTCTGCCAGTACAAGAAATGCTGCGCCTGTCAGCGCGATAGTGATCAGTGATCTATTTGTCACTCTGTGAGTGATGCCTCGCACGAGATGAGGAACAACAATTCCCACAAAGCCAATAAGCCCTGAAGCAGATACAGCCGTTGCGGTCGCAAGCGTCGCTGCCCCTACGGCCATGATGCGCAATCTGTTGGGATTAATACCAAGAGAGAATGCTTCTTCATCACTGAGCATTAAGCCATCGAGTTGTTTGGAAACGCTAAATAGAATAAATAAAGCGATCGCAATATAGATAGATGACCATGCCACCACGCTCCAATTGGCAGAGGTTAAATCGCCCAAGATCCAGGAATACACAGGGCGCAGTACTGCGCTATGGCGCTGCTGCAAATAAGTTTGAATGGCTGTGGCGAACGAACCGACCGCAATTCCAGAAAGAAGCAAGGTGTTTGGTTCAGCAAAGAACTTTCCTGAAATGAAAAACGACGTCAGCACGGCAAGTACTCCGCCAATAAATGAAAAAATTGGAAGCAGCGCGTAGGAATTTCCGTGGGTACTTATAAGTGCGAGAGTTGCGCCGAGTCCAGCACCACTTGCTGCGCCAAGAAGATATGGATCTGCGAGTGGATTATGGAAAACTGTTTGGTAGACAGCTCCGCTTGTTGCTAGGGCTGCTCCAACAAGTATTCCAAGAATCACTCGCGGTAATCGCAATTGAAGGATGACTGTTTGGTTCTGCCCTATGGCATGTCCTGGTAGATGAAAGAGAGTCTTAAATACTTCAACGAAGTTGATGTTGATGGGGCCAAGGCTCACAGCGAAAATTGCGACGATGAGTAACACCAGAGCAGCAGAGGCTGTTATGCGCCAGTTCCAGATACGTGAGATTGTTTTTTCTTGGGCGATCACGATCTATCACCTCTTTCCTTAACGGTGCGAGCAATGTTTGTGCGGGCACTCATGGCAACCTTAATGATTGATGTGGCAAGAATTGCTCCGCCTCCTTCACCAGACCTGATGCGATTATCCAGAAGTGGCTCTAAACCAAGTTCTTGCAAGACAAGTTCATGGGCGCGCTCACGACTTCTCTGACCAGCAATAAGCACTGACTGACATGCACTATCAATTCTTACGGCAATCAGGGCAGCAACCGAGGTGGCTAATCCATCTAAGACAACAGCAATTTTGTTCTCAGTGGCGCCGATAATAACTCCAACCATTACTGCGAACTCACCGCCTCCAAATTCAGAGAGCACTTGCTTTGGGTCATCAATCTTCCCAACTCGTTTACGCGCAGCAATAATCACTTCTTCTTTGTTCTTCATGATTTGGCTATCAGATCCTGCGCCAAGGCCAACTGTTTGCTTAGGGTCAAGATCAAGAAGAGCTGAACTTAGCGCAGAGGCAATTGTTGTATTACCAATTCCTATTTCACCAAGGGCTATAAGCCCGTATTGATCTGAATATTTCTTTGCAATTGATATTCCCTGCTGAATCAGTAGATCAAGCTCATCAAGAGTGAGCGCCGGTGAATTCACAAGATCTCCGCGCGAAGAGATGTCAACAGAACCGCCGAATACACCTGCGTCAAAGAGTTCACAATCAATGTGTGCTGCGCTTGCAAGTGATGCACCGATTGATTGGCCAGCACGTGTCGCCTCTGCAACCTCGCAAGTTACTGATGGAGAGAAGGCCGAAATATTAAAGTCTGTGACTTTGTGATCAGATGCAACGATGAGAGCAATTGCTCTTTGGCTATGCGGGTTATTAAGAGAAGCAATTTTGTCTACAGCGCGATCAATCATCCCTAATGAGCTTGGTGTTGTTAGTAGCGGATCTGCGCCATCACGCGCGGAAACAACATCTCGCTGGCTCGGAGCACGTAAGTGTGAGATAGGGGCAGGAGTAGTTTGAATATCTTCTGGCCATCTATTTTCAAAGATAACTTCTTCAAGTGGCATTCTTGTTGACCAACCAGCTCTTTCAAGTCCAGGAGCTGGTGGTCTTTCATCTGGCCAACCAAGACAGAGCCAGCCAAGAGTTTCAACACCATCTGGAAGATGAAGTAAGCCAGCAAGATCTTCTGGCTTAAATAGTGTTACCCAACCAAGTCCTAAACCTTCTGCGCGCGCAGCAAGCCAAATATTTTCAATGGCACATGCAGCGCTCCACATATCTGCATCTGGATATGTCGCGCGTCCAAGTACCCCAGTTGCATGAGTTCTGCGATCACAGGCAATAACAATTCCAATTGGTGCTTCGCGGATTCCTTCTAGTTGAAGATCTAGAAGTCTGCGCGCAGAGTCTGGTTGCAAGAGGGATGCTTGGCGCAAACGTTCTTTGTCAGCCAGAACTGCTGCGCTCTGCCTAATTGTTGGATCAGTAATCTTGATAAATCTCCATGGTTGGCTATGACCAACAGATGGAGCCTTGTGGCCAGCATCTAGTATCTTCATCAGAGTTTCATGAGGTATTTCATCTGGTCTAAATTTTCTGATATCTCGCCTCGCACCAATAATTTGGTAAAAAGATTCTTGCGCCTCTTCGGTAAATGCCCATCCGCTGACATCAGATGCTCGTTCGGCACTCGTGCTCGAATCTCCAATGACAGGAACTGGCCTGCGCCAGACCTGTCCATCTAGAGGCAGATTAGTACTCAATGACTTCTCCATACTCTTGAGTGAAGACAAGGGGATCTTCCCCGGTGAGGTAGTGATTGATCACTGAGTTCACGCCTGCATGAGCAAGAATTGCAATAGAAGCATCTCTAATTTCGATTTCTTTAAATGCAGTTAAAACTCTGGAAGAAAAATCGCTCCAGCTCTCTCCATCTGGGGGAGTAACGCCTAACCAGTTTTCCATTTTTGCTGTGGCGATATCAGGCCATTGGTTTTGGATTTCTTGCCAACTCTTTCCATCCCATTGCCCATAACAGATCTCAGCAAAAGATTGATTCATTGAGAAATTTGAATCACCAAAGATTAAAGCAGCGCTCTGGTGCGCGCGTTTAAGTGGGCTTGTAATAACTAGGTCTGCGGAAACAGAAGGAATAGAGATTGGGGCACCATCTAAATCTGGATCGTGTTGCCCCATAAATACCCCAGCACCTTGTGGTTTGAAATGCCTGATGAGTTTGAGGGATTTCATAGATACCCCGGCAAATGAATTCCCTGAAGAGTTGCGATCGCAAGAATGAGAAATATGAGTGATTCAGAGATCTGCTCTGACGCACCAAGAACATCGCCTACGACTCCGCCAATCTTTTCCTTAATATAGAAAAGAAAGAGAAGATTGATTATGCACAGTGCAAGTAACAAAAGAACTGTAAACCAACCAATGAATACTGCAGAGACAGCTACGGCTATGACTGTGGCAGTTGTTATATCGATTGCTGTAATTTCGCGGGCGTATGTTGCGCCCATGCCAGCTGATGTTGGCGCAGCCTTGGCCATCATCAGGTAAACGGGGGCGAGCTTTGCCAATGTAAATGCAATGACGCATGCAACAAAGCCCCACAGTGGAGTGAATACTTGCAAGAGAGATACCTGAAGAAGTACTTGGAGAACAAGGGAGAGCACTCCGTATGTTCCATGCCTAGAGTCTTTAAGAATTGCAAGACGCTGCTCAGGGTTCCAGCCACCAACAACGCCATCTGCGACATCAGCTAAACCATCTTGGTGGAAGCCTCCACAGATGAGCACGCCGATCAAAATCGCAAGTGTTGCACTGGGTAGCGCAGGAAGCAGGTGAGAAAAACCGTAGTAGCTACCACCAACTAATAACCCAACAACCAGGCCTACAAGAGGGAACCATCGTGCTGATCGGTGCAGGTGGACATCATCTTTGTGTGTAATGGGTATACGGGTAAGGAAGGCGAATGCCACAAGAATATCTGTAATCATTTAATTTTCTGCGCGATTCCAAAACGTAGAAAATAAACTTCATCAGCTGCTTTTCCAAAGGCTTGATTCATCTGCCCAGAAAGATCTCTAAAGGCCCTTGAAACTGGATGCATAGGAACGATTCCTTCACCAACCTCGTTGGTAATGAGAATGACATCGTTACTCGATGACCTGATGGAATTGATCACTGCATTGAAGTCTGCGTCAACTTCTTTACCCATGAGGTTTGAAATCCAAAGAGTGAGGCAATCAACGACGATGACTGCCGAATCTTGCGCAGAAATTGCAGCAGCTATATTGGTTGGTTCCTCTATCGTTACAAATGACTTGGGGCGATCAGCAATGTGGCGGTCGATGCGCTCTGACATCTCATCATCACTTCGCTCTGCAGTGGCAATAAAAAGAAGCTTCTTAGCTGAAATTTTGGCGAGTGATTGCGCATGAGAAATGGCGTAATTACTTTTGCCACTCCTAGCGCCCCCACCCACCAAAATAAGAGTCATTGTTTAAGCAACTTTTTTCATTGCATCAGCAACTAGTTGGTAGAAGTCGACGATGCGAGGACCCCAACGAGATGGAATGTCAGCTGGAAGTTCCACAACATGGCTAGCCTGAACGGCTGTAAGAGTAGAAAAACCGGCTCTTGTTCCAAATGTCTTTGAACTCTCACCATATTGAGCATCAGCTAAAAAAATAAGATCCGGGTTGCTTTGGATGATGTATTCGGGCGTGAGCTGCGGGTATCCGGTTGCATCAGCGCCTTTAGCTCCGTCTGCGATATTTACAAGGCCAAAAGATTTATATACCTGGCCGATAAATGTCTTGCTTGTCGCAGAGTAATCGGTGTTATCAATCTCATGATAAAACTTGAGAGGCTTTTGTGTAGGAGCGGACTTAATAATTGCTGCAATCTTTGCTTGCATACTCTTAATGAGAGATTGAGCGCTAGCAACATGATTCGTTGCTCTGCCATCAATCTGGATTTCAGCATATACATCAGCAAGATTATTTGGAGTGATTTCAGTGATGACAGAAATGCCAAGCTTTTTAAGCTGGGCAACAACTTGCATCACCTTGGTAGACGTTGATTGCACAATGACTAGATCAGGCTTGTATTTGGCAATTGCCTCAACATTGGGCGCAAAGCCATCAAGTTTGGTGATGGGCGCGCTGGTTGGGTAATTAGAATTTTGATCCACTGCAATTACTTGCTTTCCTGCGCCAATACCAAAAAGTATTTCGGTGGCGCTAGGAGAGAGTGAAATAATGCGCAGAGGCATCTTGACTGCTGCATGGGCGGTACTTGCTGGAACGACTATCGCAATTGATAAAGTGATAATCGTCGGCAGCGCTATAAAACTTTTCTTCATAAAAAAACTCCCTCAAACGCTGAGGGAGGAAACGTTGGGACTTTACGTGGTCACCCGAAGATGAGCACTAAAAGGCCCGACCTTCCTCCGAGGTCGGATACTTCGAAATTAAGAGAGGCGACCTGACTTAGATTGATTACTCAATCTTCACAGTTGCGGGACAGTGTTGGAATCTCACCAACTTCGCTCCACTTAAATTCACTAGGCATTTACACCTAGCAGTCGAAAACTAGCACTTATTTCATCCTTACCCAATAGAACTGGGCAAGGCGCTGACTAAATCTTTTCGCCGCGTTGAACTTGTGGCGCAGGAGCGCGCATGCGGCGCATCTGAGTCGAGCGGAGCCAGCCATACATGCCAACGCCCTTAGTTGATTCACTGGGGAAACGAGTAGCAACCTCTTTGCGGATCTTGCGGCTCATGAAAACACCTGAGACGACTGTGTAGAGCATGGCTGCATACATAAGCAAGATTGCAATCAGTGAAATAAATTTATTATGGATAACACTGAGAACTAATACTGATGCGACAACAGGCAAGAAAAATTCACCGATGTTGCGGCGTGAATCAATGTAGTTACGGACGAAACGCTTGGCAGGTCCTCTATCGCGCATAGGAAGGGCGTTTTCATCTCCGCGCATGAACGCTGCACGTTGTTCAATTCTGCGAGCTTTGATCGCTGCCTTATCTCTACCCTTTGTTGCTTTGGTTTGAGGAGCAGAAATTGAATTTACCTTGTTGGCTTTTTCAGCATCTTTGCGTTTTGGGGTGGGTGCGTTTTTTGTCATGCCGTTACGGTAGAGCCAGCATTCGCTCTAGTGCAACTCTTGCATGAGCTGCGGTAGCCGAATCGACCTTAATCTGATTAATAATGCGTCCGGAAGAGGCATCTGCAAGCAAAGTCTCCATAGCCCAGACCAAATGGGGCAGGTCAATGCGGTTCATGGTTGAGCAGTAACAGACCGTTTTATCCAAAAAGATGATCTCTTTATCTGCGTGGGTTTTGGCCAAACGCTGAACAAGATTGAGCTCTGTGCCTATGGCCCACTTTGATCCGGCAGGAGAGTTTTCAACTGTTCGGATAATCATTTCCGTACTGCCCACAACATCTGCTGCGGCGACGACTTCATGTTGGCACTCTGGGTGCACTAGGACTTGAACGCCAGGCAGTTTTGCCCGCACATCGTGGACGTTTTCTATTGAGAACCGGCCATGAACAGAGCAATGACCGCGCCAGAGAATAACTTTTGCATTCTTGATTTGTTCATCACTTAATCCACCTGATGGCTTCCAGGGATTCCAGACGACGCAGTCATCAAGTGAAAGACCAAGTTTTAAAACAGCAGTATTTCTTCCTAAATGTTGGTCTGGAAGAAAGAAGACTTTCTCGCCTTTTTCAAATGCCCATTTCATTGCCCGCTCTGCATTTGATGATGTGCAGACGGCTCCACCATTTTCTCCGGTGAAACTTTTGATTGCAGCCGTTGAATTCATGTAAGTAATAGGGACTGTTTGTTTTGCAATGCCAAGTTTTTCAAAGTAGGCCCATGCTGCGTTGACTTGATTTAATGCAGCCATATCGGCCATAGAACATCCCGCTGCTAAATCTGGAAGAATTACTTTTTGGTTGGGACCAGTCAGGATGTCGGCGCTTTCTGCCATAAAGTGCACGCCACAAAAGATAATGAGTTCAGCTTGTGGGTTGTCTGCTGCGGCTTGTGCCAACTTAAATGAATCGCCAGTGATATCGGCGAATTGGATTACTTCATCTCTTTGGTAGTGGTGACCTAAAATCATCGCTCGATCACCAAGCTTGGCGCGAGCAGCTATTGCTCTTTCAACCAGATTTGGGTCACTGGGTTCAGGCAGTTGCCCATCACAGGAAACTCCACGCTCACTTGAGGGATCGCTGTTGCGCCCCATGAGTAGCAGGTCTGTGAGTGCCATATGAGCATTCTCTCGTGTCGGTGGCCACTGTGCCAACGCAGCAGTTGTGATTTGGGAGTATTCTTCTGCCCATGAGCACAGAGACAACACAAGAAGTCACAATCCAAACCACCGCTGGCATCCTTCTGACAGATGTTGCCGCGACAAAGGTTTCCGCGCTTTTGCAGCAAGAAGGTCGCGATGACCTTAGTTTGCGCGTGGCAGTTCAACCTGGTGGTTGCTCTGGACTTCGCTACCAGCTCTATTTCGATGATCGCGCTCTTGATGGCGACACCATTTCAACTTTTGGAAGCGTCAAAGTAGTGACAGACAAGATGAGCACGCCTTATTTGATGGGTGCATCTATTGATTTCGTTGACACAATTGAGAAGCAAGGCTTCACAATTGATAATCCAAATGCGCAAGGTTCTTGCGCGTGCGGCGATTCATTTAACTAATCGCTAGCTCATCCATATGAAAGTTGCCGTTGCCGGCTCTGTCGGCCTTGACCACTTAATGACATTTCCGGGTAAGTTCACCGATTCATTTGTCGAAGGATCACTTTCTAGTATCTCTCTCTCATTTCTCGTCGATGGTCTTGATGTGCGCAGAGGCGGCACAGGGGCCAACATTGCATTTGGCATGGGAGCACTAGGGCTGCGCCCACTTTTAATCTCTGCTGTTGGTAAAGATTGGGCCGAATACAACACGTGGCTTACAAAGCATGGGGTTGATACGAAACATTGCAAGATCTCAACGAAAGCTCACACGGCGACTTTTGTTGTGACAACTGACTCTGCGCTCAATCAAATTGCATCTTTTTATCCTGGCGCGATGAGCGAGGCGCGAGAGATTAATTTAGAAGAGATTATTGAAAAAGAAGGAGATATCGATCTGATCGTCATCTCTCCTGATGATCCCGAGGCAATGGTGGCTCATTCAGAAACTGCCAAAAAGTTAAAGATTCCTTTTGCCGCTGACCCTTCCCAGCAACTTGCAAGAATGGATGGGGGAGATATTAAGAAGCTTGTTACGGGAGCGAAGTACTTATTCCTAAATGAATATGAGCTCGCTTTGATTATGCAAAAGACAGGCTGGAGTGATGCCGAGCTCTTTGATCAAGTGCAGGTGCGTGTGGTGACTTTGGGCTCAAAAGGCGCAATTGTTGAAGAACATGGTCAGCCAAATATTTCTGTCGGAGTCCCTGCTGAGAAAGCAAAAGTGGACCCAACCGGAGTAGGAGATTCATTTCGTTCAGGATTTTTAGCTGGTCTTTCTTGGGGACTCAATCATGAACGCTGTGCTCAGATTGGTTCAATGGTTGCAACATTTTGTATCGAAACTAAGGGAACCCAAGAGTATGTATTTGATAAACAAACATTTATGAGCCGATTTGAAGAGGCATATGGTGCACAGGCTGCGAATGATGTTACAAAATTCATTAGCCCTCAGATGGGCTAATCGCTCCTTATTACATCAAAAGTTTCATTGTTTATTTGAGTAAAAGTATTGCCTGTCATCCGTGCCCACGCTGTGAGGTCAGGAAAGGTCGCAGGGTCATCGCTGAGAAGTCTGACATCTGAAGTAGTTTTTAACGATTGAGCTAATTTAATGATTGGAATCGGACAGCGCATTCCTCGGCAATCTAGCTCCATCAACGGCGAATCTTGGTGATCAGATCTTTGAGTACGGAGAGAAACTTATCTACTTCAAGCTCGGTGTGATCCGCCCTTAAGGTCATTCGCACATTTCCATGGGTGAGCAGTCCCATAGCTGCCAGTACATGGCTGGGTTGCATATTCATTGCATTACATGCGGAGCCTGAATCCACTGCATATCCAGATTTATCTAGTTCATCGATCAACAATTGGGCGTCCACATAGAGCAGTGAAAACGAGAGCAGGTGGGGCAAAGCTGTCTCTAAATCCCCTGCAATATCAACATCGCCTATCTGAGTAATAAGAAAGTTACGTATTTTTGAGTTGAGAGCCCTGATCTTACTTTCGTGCTCATTGAACTCTCGCACGAAGTTCTCCAGTGCAATCGCGCCAGCGATAACTAGGGGAGTAGAAAATGAACCTGGTGTTACTCGTGAATCATTATGGGGAAGTGGGTTTACCCAACCTTTATCTGCAATTGCAAGAATGCCTAGTCCATCAGGTCCATTCCAGCTTCTGGCATCCCACAGCGCGCTACTCCATTTTTGGGGCAGAGAGATAAGCGGTGATGCTTCAATGAAAACTTTTCCAGCAAAACTCAGTGGGACTGTTCCAGGGATTCCAGTCTCCCCATTAATGGATTGGTATGTGATGAGGTCATTGTGCGTGCCAGTAGGGACTAAATATTGCCCCGTAATGTCAACCGGCAGTACTTCAGATCGGATGCCACTTGCTACAGCGAAGACTTCAGAGCGATCAACGGCTGAATGGTAAAGAGCGGAATTACTTGTGATGAGCCCAGAGATTCCTAAATGAAAACCAAGTGATGGCTCACCAAGAAAATTGATCTGTTCGTGGCGTATTCCTAAGTGCTGGCAGTAAACCTCTTTTGCCTCATTGAGAAGGAGAGCGACTTTTCTTGATTCTTGATGGATCTTTGATGGATCAGCCCAGCCCCTTGCGAAGGCATCGCCAAGAAACTCTGCGGCCGCAGGATGTAATGGCGCCTCGGTTTGGAATCTTGTGACTGAACCCACGCTAAGAACGCTACCCCCTAGGCGGCAGGCCCGCGAATAGGGCAGTTATCCTTCTCTCATGCGCCGTATACCTCGTCTTTTAGCCCTCATGGGCGTCGGGGTCGCAGCACTCACACTCTCATCTTGCTCATCTAAAAACATCTCAACCTTTGGTTACGACAAGAGTGCTTCATCTATTAACAGCATCTCTAATCCACTGTGGACATGGGCATGGATCGCAGCTGGAGTTGTCGGTGTTATTACCGCGGTGTTGATTATGTGGCCAGTCTTTTTCCACCGTAAGAAAAATGATGCTTTCCCAAAGCAGACCCAATACAACATCCCAGTTGAAATTGCTTACACACTGATTCCTTTTATCATCGTTGCCGTGCTCTTTGTCTTTACTGCAGTTGATGAATCAAAAATTACAAAGATTGATACACCAGCAACAGCGCCTCATAACATTCATGTGAATGGAATGCAGTGGTCATGGCAATTTACTTACGATGATGTTAATCCCGCTCCAACTGTGACAGGAACTCCTGACCAGCGTCCAGAGTTAGTCCTGCCTCTTGGAGAAAAAGTTCTCTTTTCTCTTGACTCATCAGATGTTGATCACGCATTTTGGATTCCTGATTTCATGATGCAGATGCAGGCCCTGCCTGGTGTCACCAATCACTTTGAATTCGCAGCACAAAAGCTCGGCACCTTCAGAGGTTTCTGCAACATTTTGTGCGGACGAAATCACTCACAGATGCGCTTCACCGTAAAGGTAGTAACTCCAGATCAATACAAGGCATACATCAATTCACTGAAGGTGGCATAAGCAATGACAACTTTTCTTGAGCCAACAGTAAACACCCCAAATTACGAGAAGAAAGTCATGAAGTCCAAGAGTAAAGGACGCATCTTCGTTAAGTGGGCAACCTCAACTGACCACAAGACAATTGGTTATCTCTATTTGATGACATCTTTTGCATGGTTTTTGATTGCTGGAGTACTTGCACTGCTTCTTCGCGCAGAGCTAGCCCGCCCAGGAATGCAATTTTTAAGTACTGAGCAATACAACCAAATCTTCACGATGCACGGAACAATTATGCTCTTGATGTTTGCAACACCTCTCTTTGTTGGTTTTGCTAACGTGATCATGCCTTTGCAGATTGGCGCAGCTGACGTTGCCTTCCCTCGTCTGAACATGCTTTCTTATTGGCTCTATTTGTTTGGCGGACTTATGGCCTTCGGAGGATTCTTAAGTCCAGGAGGCGCGGCATCATTTGGATGGACTGCATACGCACCACTTGCTAACTCTCAATATTCGCCAGGAATTGGTGGGGATCTGTGGGTCATAGGCCTTGCTATTTCAGGTCTTGGAACAATTATGGGCGGCGTTAACTTCATAACAACTATTTTCACAATGCGTGCACCTGGTATGACGATGTTTCGCATGTCGATCTTCTCTTGGAATGTATTACTCACATCGATTCTTGTTCTCCTTGCCTTCCCTCCTTTAGCTGCAGCTCTTCTTGGTCTTGAAAGCGATCGGCTATTTGGTTCACATCTTTTTGATCCGGCAAATGGTGGAGCAATGCTCTGGCAGCATCTTTTCTGGTTCTTTGGGCACCCAGAGGTTTATATCTTGGCGTTGCCATTCTTTGGAATTGCGACCGAAATTCTTCCCGTATTTAGTCGCAAGCCAATCTTTGGTTATAAGGGATTGATTGCAGCGACGATTGCAATCTCAGCTCTCTCTGTCGCAGTGTGGGCCCACCATATGTTTGCAAGCGGACAAGTACTTCTCCCATTCTTCTCCTTTATGACATTTTTGATCGGTGTACCAACGGGTGTGAAGTTCTTCAACTGGATTGGAACAATGTGGAGAGGCTCACTCACATTTGAGACACCGATGCTCTTTATCGTTGGGTTCCTTATTACATTCCTCTTTGGAGGCCTGACCGGAATTATTTTGGCTAGCCCACCGATGGACTTCGCTGTGTCTGCTTCTTACTTTGTTGTTGCTCACTTCCACTATGTGCTCTTTGGAACTGTGGTCTTTGCGATGTTTGGAGGCTTCTACTTCTGGTGGCCAAAGATGACAGGTCACATGCTTAATGAGCGCCTTGGAAAGATTCATTTCTGGACGCTTTTCTTTGGTTTCCACCTCACATTCTTAGTTCAACACTGGCTTGGAATTAAGGGAATGCCACGCCGCTATGCCGATTACTTAGCATCAGATGGCTTTACAACCATGAACACTATTTCAACTATTGGTTCATTCCTTCTTGCTCTTTCTATGATTCCATTCATGCTTAACGTGTGGATTAGTCGTAAATCACCAAAGGTCACTGTTGATGATCCATGGGGTTACGGAGCATCACTTGAATGGGCAACATCATGCCCACCTCCACGCCATAATTTCTTATCGCTGCCACGCATTCGCTCAGAGCGTCCAGCATTTGATCTGCACCACCCTGATATTCATACGGAAGGCCACTAATCACATGAAAGTTATGTGGAAGTTATTTCTGGGGTTGGCAGTTTTTTATGCAATTATCGCCGTCATTTATTGGCAAGTAGGCGGGGAAGTACTTGGAATTACAGGTATTACTTTGAGCTCTGGCCTTGCATTGATTATTGGTTTCTATCTCTGGTTTAACGATAAGCGCACAGGATTGATTCCTTCAGATAATTTGCAGGGGGAAATTGTTGATGCAGCAGGTGAACTTGGGTTCTATTCACCACATTCTTGGTGGCCACTGCCAGTGGCGTTATCTGCATGCACAATGGGTTTAGGTCTACTTCTTGGTTGGTGGCTAACGGTCATTGGAATTGGCGCACTACTCATTAGCATTCTTGGATTCACTCTTGAATATGAGAAGCCTGGAGCTGGCGCAGAGCATTAAGAGTGTTCCTTATTTTATTGGAATAACAATTTCGTTGTAATGAAGAAACCCTGGCTTAAAAGGTGGATCAAATCGGCAGACTCTCGTCTCAGCCTTAAGTTCAAGGCTATTTTCCTCTGCAAGTGCGCGAAGTTCTGATTCTTTTCTCTTCAATATTTCTAGGTCTGCTCGTCCTTTAAAGGAGAGTGCAACGCAATTTTCAATAGGTAAATCACGAAGTGCTACGCGAGCATTGGTAGGAGTAGGTAGATCTTGCATGAGTGAGCCTGCTGGCATTACAAAAGAAATTTTCCACGCTTGAGAATCAAGTCCATGCTCAGTAAGTGCAATAACAGGGGCGGTCATTGAAATTTTCTCTGCGTTGCTATTGCCCTTAGATAGATAGCCAAAGAGTGATCCGAAGGCATTCTGCGCAGCATCCCGGTAAGTATCTAAACTGCTGACTTCAGCAATGACACATGGTTCATACTGACGAAGCTCAAAGCCCGAATACTTTTCCAGCACTGTGTATTTTTGACGCTCAGTCACTATTTCTCGTTCCGCAATTTTCTAGGGGGATTACTACCCAATGAGGTTACTGCAGATGCGTCAGGACCGCATTTCAAGTGAGCGTAGGGTTTCTAGCAAAACTTTCTAAACAGCCCGGTGCACAGAAGTAATAGGTCTTGCTCTCATGTTTATAGGTGTGAATTGCATCAGCCTTATTCACCTGCATCCCACAGATTGGATCAATCGCAAATGGTGAGTTATCACTCTTATCGCGAGTGAGATAAAGGGCAATGAGCCCAATAGCAACAAGACAGGCGATGGCGTTGAGCCAAGTGGTTCTGTTATTGCCAAAACTTCCCATCCTTGCCATGAGCATCGTAGATGAATGGCTTGGAAGAATATTAAGTGCTTTAAATATTGCCTCTGTTACAAGCCCTGCCACACTCATGGTTAGCCAGAAGACCGCAACTAATCTATAAGTGAATTTCACCCCGTAGTACTTTCTATAGATCAAGATCAGGGGAAGAGAGAGTAAGTCTGCGAAAATGAAGGAGATTGTTCCGCCAAATGAGATTCCAGCGCTCCATAAACCGGCGCCTAAGGGAATATTTCCCACAGAACAGACAAAACTAATGCAGGCGATCACCGGTGCGATGAAAGCATTTTCGAGTGTGGCAAGAAATCCATGCCCCTGCAAGAACAGTGCGTGCCACCAAGATATCGGCACAAGGCGATCTGCTAGCCCTGCAATGAGGAAGCCGACCATAAGCTCATAACGAATCATTTTAATATCACCGATAGTAAATCCTGCTGCGTCATGCCAGGTTGATGAGCGCACGGCAGAGGAGCTTTCCATAGATGCGGTTTGTTGCGTGAGAGGTTGAGTCGCAAAACGGGGCAAGAGGAGTGTGAGCAGGACAATCATGATCGCCCCGCCAATGAATTCAGCTAGTGCAAATTGCCAACCGAGGAGAACAAAGAGCACGAGTCCAAGTTCGATAACAAGATTAGTACTGGCAAACATAAAGATCATCGATGTTGTGAAGTCAGCACCTTTATTAAATAGGGATTTTGCTGCAGAACTTGCAGCATACGAGCAGCTTGAACTTATTGCTCCAAAAAAAGATGCCTTGATAACCGAAACTGGTTTGTGATCGCCGAGTTGTTTTGCAATTGCTGCGCGGGAGCCAAAGGCTTGGATTGCACCTGAAATGCTAAAACCAAGTACAAGCGCCCAAAAAGTTGAATAGAACATCCACCAACCATCACTGATTGCTGAGAAAAATTTGCTCACAGCCCCAACTCTAGTGATGCTGGGATTTAGTGGTGATCGAGTTCTTTAAGATCACTTAATGTTGGAGCAGGAATCTGTGTTGAGTGAGCTTGATTCATGCGCTTGCGAAGTTTGCCCTTAATTCCTCTGGTTGCAGATTCAGGAAGCGGGGCTGGGAGAGCATCAGGCTGCTGGTGCTGAGTGAGTGTCCACTTTTGAGCATCGGTCAGTTGCTCGTGTACTTCAACCATTTCACCACTTGGAAGCATGACCAAGCGTCCAGTTTCCTTGCCATGAAGGACAAGGTCACGGTCAGCACGCTGAAGTGAGAGACAGATGCGCTTTGTAATGATGAAGACGATTGGAGGAACGATAAATAGACCGAACCTGGTAAACCACATGATTCCATTAATAGTTAAGTGGAAGTGCGTTGCAATAACGTCGTTACCACCATTAACCAGAGAAATAATCATGAACGCGATGGACATAGCTCCAAGTGCAGTGCGATTAGGCGCATTGCGTGGGCGATCAAGGAGATGATGTTCGCGCTTATCGCCTGTTACCCATGATTCGATAAATGGATAGAGCGCCATGCCTGTGAACAAAATTCCAGGAAGGATCAAACCAGGAAGCAAAATATTCCACGAGATCGTATGACCAAAGGCGTGTGTTTCAAGAGGCGGCGCCATACGGACCAAACCATCAAGCCAACCCATATACCAATCGGGTTGTGAGCCTGCAGAAATTTGTCCAGGTGTATATGGACCATAAAGCCAGATTGGGTTAATAGAAGCTACTGCTCCAAGAAATGCTGTTACGCCAAAGACAATAAAGAAAAATCCTCCAGCTTTAGCCATATAGACAGGCATGAGTGGATAACCAACGACGTTCTTCTCTGTGCGTCCTGGGCCAGGAAATTGAGTGTGCTTCTGATACCAAACGAGCATTAAGTGGATGGTGATCAATGCAAGGAATAATCCTGGCAAGAGCAATACATGCACGGTGTAGATACGTGGGATAAATGCTGTTCCGGGGAACGGTCCGCCAAAGGCAAAGAATGCTAGATACGAACCAACGACAGGTAAGGCTTGGATGATTGCTTCGGCAATGCGAATACCGGTTCCTGAAAGAAGATCATCGGGCAGCGAGTAACCCAAGAAACCTTCAACAATTCCAAAAGTGAGAAGGCCAATACCAATGATCCAGTTGAATTCACGTGGCTTGCGAAAAGCTCCAGTGAAGAAAATCCGGAAAAGGTGGGCAACGATAGCTGCCATAAAAATAAGGGCAGCCCAGTGGTGAATTTGGCGCATAAGCAGGCCACCACGAACATCAAAAGAGATGTGCAATGTTGATGCATACGCCGAAGACATGCTGACGCCAGAGAGAGGAGCGTAGGCACCGTTATAGACAACATCGCGCTGAGATGGATCAAACCAAAAAGTTAGAAATGTTCCGGAAAGAAGCAAGATCACAAATGAGTACAAACAGATTTCACCGAGCATGAATGACCAGTGATCAGGAAATACTTTGGTGAGGTTCTTCTTAAGCCATTTAGCAGCGCCTGTGCGCTCATCAACATAATTGGCTACAGAACCTAAAGCCTTTTCGCTTCTTTTCATTTGGCACTCATTTCGTTCGTGTTATCCATTTGAAGAATTACGCTCCCAATAACTTGGTCCAACGGGCACGGTGAATCCCTGCTTTGCTACTAGGTAGCCCTCTGAGTCAACACTAATGGCTAGCTGGGGTAGTGGCCGGGCGGCAGGTCCGAAGACCACCTTGGCAGCACGTGTCACATCAAATGTTGATTGGTGGCATGGGCAAAGCAAATGATGTGTTTGTTGTTCATAGAGTGCAACTGCGCATCCCATATGCGTACATATCTTTGAGAAAGCGATGATTCCGTTATATGTCCAAGCGAGGCGTTCTGGATCTAAGTTGAAATCCTCTGGGCGAAGGCGAATAAGAAGGACTGCGTCCTTGCCAACATTTTCTAGCGTGCGCTCTTCTCCTTTTTTAAGTTCTGGAAGAACTTGGGCAACAGCGCCTACTTCAAGATCTGATGGTTTGATATATGCCCCACCTGGATCTAGAACTAAACGTGTTCCAGAAGACCAGTTTGTTGTTTCAAAAAACTTCTTTGGTAGCGGGCCAAGGTCACGAAGCAGTACAAGAGGAGAGAGACCAACAACACCGAGTGCAAGGCCAAGTGTGCGCTTAATAAGTGGTCGACGAGCGATACCCGCTTCACCTCCGCGCTCTTTAAAGGTTTCGATAAAATCTGCGCGGTCTTGATCTTCAGAGCGAAGTTCATGACGCTCTTGAATAACTTCTGTATCGGGCATTAATTTCTTAGCCCATTGAATTGCCCCGAGTCCAATACAAAGCGTTGCAACTGTTAACCCAATACCTAGAGACATTTGTTGAACATTTGTGCTACCTAGAATTGGGATAAAGATATAAACATCAGACTTAATAAATATATAAGCGGCGATTGTTCCTACTGTTCCTAGCGCGGAGAGTAAGAAGAGAACTGCTACTTGCTGTTCAGCGCGTTTTGCAGCTTTGGGATCAGTATCTGCCTTGCGGTGAACATGCTCTGGCAGTCCAGGGTTTTGGAAACGCTCAATGTTTGACACGCTATCTCGCCTTCATTGCTAGCCATACGGCTATACCGATAAGAAGTCCTAAACCAAGTGTCCATACAAGTAAGCCTTCAGTTACTGGTCCCACACGACCAAGTGAGGCGCCGCCAAGATTCTTCTCTTGATTTGCTGATTGAAGCCAAGCAATGAGGGAGAGTTTTTCTTGGGGAGTAATCGTTGTATCTGAAAATTTAGGCATTGATTGCGGGCCGGTGATAAGTGCTTCATAGACATACTTTGGTTCGACACCCATAAGTGATGGCGCATATTTACCGTTTGTCAGCGCCCCACCTTGTCCAGCAAAGTTATGACACATTGCGCAATTTGTTCTAAAGAGTTGGCCGCCTTGAGCGATATTTCCATCGCGCTGCCAATTTAGGCTTTCACTTGTTACAGATGCAGGTCCTGGAGCAAGAGATGCGACATAGGCAGCAAGGGCTGCAGTTTCATCTGCGTTATAGACCGGCTTCTTGCGCATTGCTTGCTGGCTCATATCCGCCATTGGCATACGCCCAGTTCCAACTTGGAAATCAACCGCAGCTGCTCCAACACCAATAAGAGATGGCGCGATTGCTCCACCTTCTGCATTTAGTCCATGACATGAAGAACATCCACGCAAGAAGATTGCTTTGCCTTGAGAAACTAGAGGTGATGTTGAACTAGTTGCTGCAGGTTGCGCTCCGGGCAGAGCCGAAGCCATCCCAAAGGCTGTTCCAATTGTGAAGAGCGCGGCAACGACCAAGATAGGGCCGGCGATCTTGCGCCTTCTAAATCTTGCGAACTTGTTCAATGCTGCTCCTATTTAATCAAATAAATCGCTGAGAAAAGTGCAATCCAAACAATGTCAACAAAGTGCCAGTAGTAAGAGACAACAATTGCTGTTGTTGCTTGTGAGTGGCCAAATTTCTTTGCTTTATTTACACGAATGAGTACGACAAGAAAGGCAAGTAGCCCGCCCGTTACGTGTAATCCGTGAAAGCCAGTAGTTATATAAAAGACAGATCCATAGGCCTTAGATGAAAGTGATAGCCCATCTCTGACTAGGTTTGCATACTCATAAATTTGTCCACCAATAAAGAAGGCACCCATAAGGAATGTCAGAGCGAACCACTCACGCATACCCCACTTAGAGAATTGGCGCAGTGAACCAGTGCGCTTTGATTGAAAACGTTCTGCTGCAAATACACCGAACTGACATGTCACCGATGAAAGTACTAACACGGTTGTGTTAACCGCAGCGAACTTAACGTTGAGCATTCCGGTTGATTCAAGCCATACCTTTGGACCCTGAACAGCGCGTGTAGTGAAATACATTGCGAAGAGTGCTGCGAAGAACATAAGTTCTGAAGAGAGCCAGACGATGGTTCCAACTGCCACGATATTCGGGCGGTTATTTTTAGCTGGAGCATCCATTGTGGTCACGAGGAGATTATTCCCGATTTCCTCGAGGATTCTTAATGGCAGAGCCCTCTTGGCCTACTTATTGTGGGTGAGCCTGATCACGCGCTAGGTAGGATCGCACAATGGATTCCCTAGGCCTCTCATGGCCCGCAATCATTGGCCAATTGGCCGATAGCGAGTTGCTTTCTTCCGAGCAAGCCCGATGGTCAATGGGGCAGATTCTCTCTGATTCAGCAAGCAAAGATCAGATCAAAGAATTCTTATTGGGCATTCAAGCCAGAGGCGAGAGCGCTTCTGAAGTCGCAGCGTTTATCGAAGTGATGTTTGAACATAGCGCTCCTATTTCTATAAGAGATAGAGCTGTTGACCCTGTTGGGACAGGAGGCGATGGCGCTAACACAATTAATATTTCAACAACCGCTGCAATCATTGCAAGCGCCGCAGGCGTAAAAGTAGTCAAGCACGGAGCTAGAGCCGCTTCATCTAAATCAGGAGCCGCAGATCTTCTTGAGGCGCTGGGTGTAAATATCGACCTAGATGGAGCTCAAGTTGCGAGAACTTTTGAAGCAACCGGGATTGGTTTCTGCTTTGCTCCTAAATTTCATCCAGCAATGCGATTTGCTGCCCCTGCAAGAAAAGAACTGGGCCAAGCATCTGTTTTTAATATCTTGGGCCCTCTTGCTAACCCTGCAAAACCCAAAGCGATCTCACTAGGCGTCTCAAAAGAGAAGATGATCCCGATCATGGCAGAAGTGCTGATGAAGCGGGGGACAGAAGGATTTATATTTCGCGGCGATGACGGGATTGATGAGATCACTCTTTCGACCACCTCTACGATTGTTCAAATAAATGATGGGCAGATGAAAACTGAAAAGTTTGATCCAGAGTCACTTGGAATCTCCAGGGCGCCTATTGAAAGCCTTGTTGGCGGTGAATCTGAATACAACGCAGCAGTTGCGTTGCGCATTTTCTCTGGAGAGAAGTTTGCACCCAGAGACGCCGTACTACTTAATGCTGCTGCAGCCATTGCTGCTTATGAAGCTGACTTTGGGAAATCAATTACAGAGCAATTAGCATCTGGTTATGCAAAGGCGTCAGCTGCCGTGGATTCAGGGGCGGCACTTGAAACACTCAAGAATTGGGCGATCTTCACGCAATCTATTAAATAAGTCTTGAATCTCGCTGTATTCGTTTACGAGAGAATTTCTGCAAATCCTCAAAGTTCTCCACGCCAAAACTACCCAACCGTTCAAAGAGGCGATGCATAACCTCTGTGGTTGTTTGAGCATCATCTAAAGCTCTGTGAGTGGGGATTACTTCAGTATTAAAAAATGCAGCAAGGGTTCCGAGTTTACAATTAATTACTTCATCTCTTGTGAGAAGTTGGCGAGCCAGCCTTGCCGTATCAATAACTTCATATTTTGGCCAAGGGTGCTCTAGTTTTTTGGCCGCTGCTTTGAGGAAACCAATATCAAAAGGTGCGTTATGAGCAACGAGTACCGCCTCATCTTCTAGGCCGCAGAAGGTAATGAATTCAGGGAGTACCTCATCAATGATGGGCGATAGGCGCACCATCTCATCAGTTATTCCGGTCAACTCGGTAATGAAATCGGGGATAGGGGAAAGTGGATTCACAAAAGTTTTAAATTCCTGCTGAACTACGCCGCCTCTTACTTTTACCGCTCCAATTTCAGTGATGACAGCTCCTGCAAAAGGACTACCCCCTGTGGTCTCCAAATCGACCACAATAAAAGTGGTCTCACTCAAAAGCTTTGGGGAGTTCATATGAGTAACGCTAGCGTGATCATCTGACAATACGCCTTCACATTGACCTTGAGTCTTGCGCTGGCTACCTTCTATCAGTGTCCTTAGTAAAAATTATTCCTGCTTTTGTTGCCACCGCCCTCTTTCTTGCGATGGTTCCTGGGCAGGGAATGGCAATGATTTTGCGCCAATGCTTAGTCGGTGGAAGACGCGCAGCCTTTTACTCAGTTTTTGGAAATGCAACGGGACTTCTTATTTGGGGTGCGCTTTCATCTGTTGGTCTATCTGCGATATTTGCTAAATCACATACCGCATTTTCTATTCTCAAATATGCTGGTGTTATCTTCCTCGTTGGTTTAGCGGTTCAAACGCTTTTGCAACTTCGAAATGAATTTGGAAAATTTGATTATGCGGGCGGCGCTAAAACCAAGCGACTTTCTGCCTATCGGTTAGGGCTCCTGACCAATCTCACTAATGTGAAGGCGGCTGTCTTTGCCGTTGCTTTTATCCCTCAGTTTGTACCTAAGCATTTTTCTCTTGCTTGGGGCATTCTCTTGCTCGCATGTGTTCAAATATGCGTGTCGGTCTCTTGGTATTCATTCCTTATAACTGTCGTCGACAAGGCATCTGTATTCCTTGCTCGTCCTGCCGTCCGAAGGACCCTCACGGCGATCTCTGCTGTGGGGATCATTGTCTTGGCTATTGGTCTATTTTTTACCAGTCCAAGGTAAGTTTGCGCCATGATCACACTTCCAAAAACAGACCTCACAGTTCATCCGCTTTGCCTTGGTGGAAATACCTTTGGGTGGAGCGCTAATGAATCAGAATCTTTTGCCGTCCTCGATGCCTATTTTGAAGCGGGCGGCAATTTTATTGATACTGCCGATGTTTATTCTGAATGGAAAGAGGGAAATAAGGGCGGGGAATCAGAAACCATTATCGGTAATTGGATGAAATCTCGGGGCAACCGAGATAAATTAGTAATTGCCACTAAAGTTGCAAAGCTTTCAACTCGTCCTGGTTTATCAAAAGAAAATATCAATGCGGCTCTTGATGACTCTTTGCGCCGTCTACAAACTGACAGAATTGATCTCTATTATTCCCATGAAGATGATAAAAAGACCTCAATAGAGGAAACGCTAGCGACATATACAGATGTTATAAAAGCTGGAAAGATTCGCTACATAGGCGCTTCGCAACATACTGGTGAGCGTTTGAGAATTGCAATTGAAACTTCAATTAAAAATGACTTTGCCCAATATGTGGTCCTGCAAGATCAATACAACCTCATGGAGCGCAATCCCTTTGAGGCAGAGCAAGCGGAAGTAGTTAAGAGTTTAGGAATTTCAGCATTACCTTTTTATGGACTTGCTAGGGGATTTTTATCTGGCAAATACCGACCTGGCATTAACGTTGATTCAGTCCGTGCTGAAAGCGTTCAGGAATATCAGAGCGAAAAAGGCTGGCAAGTGGTTGGGGCCCTTGAGAAGATTGCAAAGGTCCATGATGCTTCACTTTCATCAGTTGCACTTGGTTGGTTGCGTGCAAATTCTGCCGTGAGCACTCCCATTGCAAGTGCTCGTACGGTAGAGCAACTCAAGGAGATAATGAAGGTCATCTCCCTTATAAGTGAAGAAGTCACATCTCTTAACGCTGCTAGCTCATAGCATTTTCATGCAGTTCTCTTTTGAAAGCGCACGTATCTTTGCCCGTCCCTTTGAATTGAGTGATGAGGCGGACCTGCTTGAGTATCAGTCAGATGAAAACGTCGTCCGGTATATACCTTGGCCAAAGCGAACCCGAGATCAAGTGCATGAGGCTTTAATAAAAAGCATTTCCTCCACAAAATTTACCGAAAATGAAGACCACCTTGAT
>Ga0118677_10000479_pt1 | contig 87638 bp, 52 predicted proteins | sample AliMusrvi5mmetaG_FD_86154 | JGI IMG/M metagenome (GOLD analysis project Ga0118677, IMG submission 86154)
CAAGGCTATGACCGCGTCCGCGCCGCCCATCCCGAAGCCCAGGCCGACGAGGCAGCGCTGCTCGCGACGGCCGCCAAAGCCGGATAGTCCAAAGCACGAAATCCGAATGTCGAAATCCGAATCAAATCAAAAATACGAAACGCCCACGATCTAATCACGATCCTCGATATTTTGGGCCTTTCTAATTGATAATTTATATTTGTTTCGGATTTCGAGATTAGGGTTCCAGTTTTTTCCAATTCCTTAGGAGACGAAATCCCGCTGGCATTTACATGCCTTTCCGGTGTTTCGGCAGTTTGATGGCAACGGATACCAAACCCCGCCCCGGGGATATGCTGGGCGAAATCAATAAGTACGATTTCCGCAACGAAGAGCATTATGTGTTCAAGGCCCGCAAGGGGCTGGATCGGAAGGTCGTCGAGGAAATCTCCGCGATGAAGAGCGAACCGCCGTGGATGCGGGATTTTCGCCTCAAGAGCTTGGATATCTTCAATGCCAAGCCAATGCCGCTTTGGGGCGGTCGGATCAACATCAATTTTCAGGATATTTTTTATTATCTCAAGCCCACCGAGAACCAAAGCCGCTCCTGGGATGACGTGCCGGCGGAGATCAAGAACACCTTCGACAAGCTAGGGATTCCCGAAGCCGAGAAGAAGTTCTTGTCCGGCGTGAAGGCCCAGTACGAGAGCGAGGTCGTCTACGGCTCGCTGCGCGAGGATCTGGCCAAGCAAGGGGTAATCTTCACCGACACCGACTCGGCGGTGCGCGAGCACCCGGACTTGCTGCGCGAGTATTTCAGCACCATCATCCCGCCGACCGATAACAAGTTTGCCGCGCTGAACTCGGCCGTCTGGTCGGGCGGGTCGTTCATATATGTGCCCAAGGGTTTGAAGATTGAATTTCCTTTGCAGGCTTATTTCCGCATCAACGCGGCCAACATGGGCCAGTTCGAGCGGACGCTGATCATCGTCGACGAAGGCGCCCAGGTGCATTATGTGGAAGGCTGCACGGCCCCCATGTACAGCACGGAAAGCCTCCACTCGGCCGTGGTCGAGGTGATCGCCAAGCGCGGTTCCCGCGTCCGCTATACAACGATCCAGAACTGGGCCAACAACATCTATAACCTGGTCACCAAGCGGGCCATGGCCTACGGCGATTCACTCGTCGAATGGGTCGATGGCAACCTTGGCAGCCGCTTGACGATGAAGTACCCGGCCATTTACATGATGGAGCCTGGCGCCCGCGGCGAAGTGCTTTCCGTGGCTTTTGCTTCCGCCGGCCAGCACCAGGACGCCGGCGCCAAGGTGGTCCACTGCGCTCCGCACACATCGAGCCGCATCGTCTCGAAATCGATCTCCAAAAACGGCGGCCGCGCCAGCTATCGCGGCCTCTGCAAGGTCATGCCGGGGGCGAAGAAGTCCAAGTCCAGCGTCGTCTGCGACGCCTTGATCCTCGATCCGCAGAGCCGCAGCGATACCTACCCCTACCTGGAGATTGGAGAGCAAGACGTAATGATTGGCCACGAGGCCAGCGTGTCGCGGATCGGGGAGGAGCAATTGTTTTATCTCGCCAGCCGTGGACTGAGCGAGACGGAGGCCTCGACGATGATCGTCAGCGGGTTTATCGAGCCGCTGGTCAAGGAACTACCGATGGAGTACGCGCTGGAAATGAATCGCTTGATCGAGCTGCAAATGGAGGGGACCGTCGGATAGGATGACAAATACCGTTACTTCCGGAATTACCCAAGAGGCATTCGAGACGTTTCTTGCTTCGCGGCTGGAACCGCGCTGGCTGACGGATCTGAGGCGGAATGCCTGGAAGGCGTTTCAGGATCTGCCTTTTCCGCACGACCAGCCGCCGGGACCGCAGCAGGAAGAATGGCGGCGGACCGATATTCGCCGCTTTCACTTGGAAAAATTTCCGCTGCCCAAAACATGGAGCGGGGAACCTGGAGCAGGGAGCATGGGGAATTCGGGGTCGCTCCCCGCTCCCACGCCGCTGTTGACCGCGGGTGTCGATCTGGCAGGGCATACGTCAGCCGTCGATAGCCGTCCCTGCCAAAGCCAACTCGATCCCGATCTGGTTGCGCGCGGCGTGCTATTTGGCAGTCTTGACGAGTTGGTCCAGCAGCACGGCACGCGGATCGAGCCTTACTTATTCACCCAGGCGATCGATCCGCTGTACGACAAGTTTTCCGCGTTGCATGCGGCCTGCTGGTCGGGTGGGATGATTCTCTACGTTCCCAAGGGTGTGGTGATCGACCGGCCGCTTCATGCGTTTTCTGCCTTGTCGGCCGGGCAGAGCGATTTCGGTCACGCCCTGATCGTCTTGGAGGAAGGTTCCGAGGCCACGCTCCTGGCCGAGACCGCCAGCAGCGATCCGACGGCTGCCGCCTTGCACTGCGGCGCGGTGGAGATCCTCGTCGGCCCATGCGCTCGGTTGCGTTATGTGAATTTGCAGAATTGGGGCAGCGGCGTTTGGCACTTCGCCCATCAGAAGGCATTGGTTGGACGCGATGCTTCCCTGCAATGGACCATCGGCGCTTTGGGCAGCCGCCTGGCCAAGGTCAATCAACACGTTGCCCTGGTCGGCGAAGGAGCCAATGCCCAGGTGAACGGCGTCATGTTCACCGACGGCACGCAGCACCTCTCCTATCATACGCTCCAGCACCACGAGGCGCCGCACTGCACGAGCAACCTGCTTTACAAAGGCGCGTTGCAGGGCGAGTCTCGCATTGTCTGGCGGGGCATGATCAAGGTCGATCGCGATGCCCAAAAGACCGACGGCTACCAGCGCGACGACAATCTGATCCTCAGTGAATCGGCACGGGCCGACTCGATCCCGGGTTTGGAAATCGAGGCCGACGACGTGAAGTGTTCGCACGGCGCCACGGCGGGACGCGTGGACGACGAGCAGGTATTTTACGCTCAGGCCCGCGGTCTGACTCGCAAGGAGGCGATTCGCATGATCGTGTCCGGCTTCTTCCAGCAGGTCTTTGATCGGATCGCGGTCGAGAGTGTCCGCGAGGCGTTGGGCGAGGCGATCGGGCGAAGGGTCCGCGAATATGAATGATTTTGTGCGGGTCTGCAAGGTAGACGAGATCCCTGACCCAGGGAAGCAAGTCATGGAAGTTGGCGAGCGCTACGTGGTATTGTTTCACGTCGACGGCCAGTTCTACGCCTTGGACGACGTATGCACGCACGATGGCGGCCCGCTGGGTGAAGGCTTTCTCGAAGGATATGCCATTGCCTGTCCGCGGCACGGCGCCAAGTTCGATATCCGCGACGGCCGCGTGCTCTGCATGCCGGCCGTCAGCGGCACACCTGCGCACGAAGTCAAGGTGGAAGGCGACGAGGTGTTTGTGAAGTTTGTTGACCGACCGAAGAAAAAGTATGTGTGGGGTTAAACGCGATGCCTATCCAGGAAGAAACGGTCTATTCGGCATTGAAGCAGGTTCGCGATCCGGAATTGATGGTCAATGTGGTTGACCTGGGCCTGATCTACGGGGTTGCCGTGGAAGAGGCGGGCGAGAAGACGAACCTGGGCGTGATGATGACGATGACCACGCCTGCCTGTCCCTACGGCCCTCAGTTGGTGGCCGACGTCCGCGATACCTTAATGGCGCTGGTCGGCGCGGGCGAGGTGAAGGTTCAGGTAACGCTCACTCCGCCCTGGACGACCGAGATGATGACCGAAGCCGCGCGGGACGAGTTAGGAATGTTCTAACAGGTTGTCCCCAATCCTCCCTTGTACACCTGCTGCATCAAGGCATTCTTCTTCGAGGTGGCCGGGCCTTCGCTGGTGTCGTTCCGCAGGATCTCGGCCATCATGTGGAACTTGGCGTCAATGTCGTCGGCATAATGCACGAGCAGGGCTTCGGGCGTCATCGGCGGCTTGGGCGAGCCCCATTCCGGTAGTCGTTGATGGGCGATGATCAAATGCTCCAACCGCAAAAGCGTGTCGGGCGGCAATGGGCAGACCGCTGCCGTCTCGCGCACGATGTCGCGGCCCTGTAGCAAGTGGCCAATCAACGTGCCGCTGGCCGTGTAGGCCGTGCCGTCAGGCCGTTGCTCCAACTCGCGGAGCTTGCCAATGTCGTGCAAGATGGCGCCAGCCACGGCCATCGACTTGTCCAGCGGCGGCTCCAACTCGTCGTAATACTCGGCGTACTTGTCGGACAGGTAGATCACCGTTCGCGTCACGCTCAGGGTGTGTTCCAGCCATCCGGCTACAAAGGCATGATGATTGTGCTTGGCCGCCGGGATTCGCAGCAGCTCGCCGCGGTTGTCGATCAGAATCCTCTCGACCAACACCCGCAGGGCCGCGTCGGTGATCCGCTCGCGGACGATCAGCAATAGTTCCTCGAACATTCGCTGCGGTTCATAGCGCGACTGCGGCATGCAGACCGTGGGGTCGAACCCGTCGGCCGCATCGGTGTCACAGACCTCGCGGACCTTGCGGAGATCGAGTTGCGGGCCGTAATTCGTTTCGCGATAGACGGCGCGAACTTTATAGAACGTCCCGGGCTTCCATTTGTCGCGGCAATCGGCCGCCCACGGTGAATTGTCCCAGATCGGAAAAACCACCTCGCGTCCGCCGTCACGGAAACCCACCCGATAATACGGCTTGCCTTCCCGTGTTGTGAGTTGCTCCTTCGTTGTCATAAGGACGAAGATATCGGCCTCTTGGCCGGGGAGGATTTGGGATAAGGCGATAATGGGTATGGTGGCGGGCATGGGGTGCGGTTCTGTGATTCGGGGGGAAACGGTCGGTCAATGTTCTACTTCGCGTTGCAATAATCGGATTTCGTCGGGTGTTAGTTGGAACAGCCGATACACTCGGTCGTTGAGTTCGGCTTCTGCGTCGGCCAGTTCACGGGTAAGGCGATGAACGGCAGCCTGCTTCTCGACAAGGTACGGTTCCCACTCGTCGGCCGTGCGGGGATTTCTGAACGGGTCGGCCGACAGCTTGAAGCTTGTTTTCAGGGCGGCGCCAAGTTGCTGCAAGGAACATTCCCACCACGCCTCGGCCTTCTGGTTCAAGCCGCCCAAAGGCATGCCGTCGGCCGCTACGCCGAACGTGGAACACAGTCGCCGCCTCACTTGGTTCTGCAATTCATAGAGTTCCTGCCCTCGGCTATTGCAGCCAGCCGCCAAGTCCCCAATAGCCCGTTCCTCAACGGGTTCAGCCGCAGGTATTGGCATCTGTTCCATGAATTGAGTAAAGAGACGGTATTGCCATCGGTCGCCCCGTAAACGTAAAGGCTGTGCCGTCTTGCTAATAAGGAACCAAGTGGCCCACGTGGCAAGAATGCCCAACTGATAGTTACTCCCTTTCGCGACGAAGTACCCTGTATTACCCATGCACCTTGACGAGCGATCTATGCAGAACCTTGGTAACTTAGCAATATCCGGCCAGATGATTTTCTCGGAGTCAAACGCGTCCCAATAGGCACAAGACCGCAACTCCCACCAGAACCGGCCTTGATCTTGTCGCTTCGTCAAGGCTTCTCTATGCGGTTCCAAGTGCCCATAAACTCCGGGGAAGGTGTTTTGAAACACAGTCTCAGCATCATCGCCCGATTCCGACCACGGCCAAACACGATCACCACTTGACGGTATCGTGATAATCCAAAGCCCCGCCCAATCCGGACTCCAGGGTTTAATATCCTGCCCGCGCAGAAACGGCTTGAGAACCTGAACGCTGTTGGGGTCAATGCTAACAAGTGCATCGCGTTTTGACGTATCGATCACAAATACTTCTGTTAGCCCCGTTATGACGCCACGAAACAAACGCCCACTGGCCACGTCTCCAAGAGTCCGGTGATTAGCGAGCATTTTACATCGGAGTGCCCGAACAGCATCGCTTTCCAATTCCCACGCATCGGCCCCGAGATGGTCGGTGTGCATCGTAGGTGCGCTTGCTATCACGTCCGATAGGTTCTCCGGTGGGCTCCCCGCAGTAAGCCACTTAAACAATTGCATTGATCCCGAAGGAGGTTGTTTGCTGAATACGGAGACGGTTGGCCGGATCATTTCAGCTCCTTCAAAAGGTTGAAATTCTCCAAAGTCAATCATCGACTCTATCTTCGCATTGCCTGCCAAATACTTGCGCAGCGGAGCCGCGAAATTCCCGCGTACCCAACTCCCGGACGTAATGAAGCCCAACCGCCCGCCGTCGCGCAACAACTCGACGCCCAACTCATAAAAGTAGGTGAAAATGTCCGCGGTGCCGGCGTAGCTCTTAAATCGCCCTTGCCAATAGGACTTGTACGGGGCAAGCCATTCCTGGCGAATGTACGGCGGGTTGGCCACGATCACGTCAAACCCGCCATTGGCAAAGACCTCGGGGAACGCGGTCCGCCAATCAAACGCCTTGGGGTGGACCTGGCTATCATCGACCACGCTATTACCGACCCGGATATTATGGTCCAGGCTCGTCAGCATCCGGCCGCGCGAGGCGGTCTTGATCCAAAGACTGAGGCGGCAGATTTGGATTGCCTCTTCGTTGAGGTCCACGCCGTAGAGGTTGTTTTGCAGAATCTGCCGGTCCAAGTCGAAAAGCGTCTGGTGCCCTCGCAATTCGACAAGCCGGTCGTTCGACTGCTGCAATGCGGCGTGCATCTGGTCGAAGGCTTCAATCAGGAAAGCCCCGCTGCCGCAAGCCGGATCGAGCAGCCGGATGGAGATAAGCGTTTCCTCCCATGCCTCCCAAAAACGAATCAGGGCGTCGCGCTGCGGCTTGTTCAGGCCCTCCAGGTCGTACACCCGAGGATCAGCCAAGGCTTTGGATACCGTACCCGACGCATCGCCCGCATGGGTTTGGCGAAGTTTTTCAAAGCGGTCGGCAAGCACCGCACCGAGGCTTTGTTCGACGATGTAGCGCGTGATGAAAGGCGGCGTGTAAAATGCCCCTTCTTTCTTCCGACGGGTCTTGTGTTTTTCTTTGCCAAGCGGCGCGACCAGCCCGTCAAGCTCGTTCCGCAACTGCTCCAGGTCGGTGATGGACTGCTCGAAAATATGGCCGAGAATGTCCACGTCGATCACGTGGGCATCGCTGATTTCATCAACGGCAACGTCGTGGGCACTGCGGTATTCGTATTCGCCCAGGTCGCGGAAGTAGGCACAGACAGCATCCGGCACGTTGAGCCGGTCAATCAACGGATCGTCGGCGAACAGCCCGCCGTTGTAGGCCGGAATTTGCAAGGCTTCATTACCGGCGTTGATTGAGCGGAAGAGGCCACGGAAGTTTTCCCAGACCGGCCGGGGGTTGAACGGGTCGCGATGCTCGAAAGCCCGCCGCAACACGGCATCGGGCAGCAAACCGCGGTCTTCGCAGAATGCCGTGAATAGCACCCGGTCCAAGACCTTTTGCGTGGCGGCAAGAATGGCGTGCCGGGATTCACCGGCGTTGACTTCGCACAACGACTCAAAGGCTTCCTGCCGCATGTTGGCATAGCTGACGTAGAAGTTCTTGGTCAGTTGCTTGCCCACCTTCTCGGAAGCAGCGAGCAGGTCGGCCAGATGGCAGCGGCCATGCTCGGGCACGACACGTTCGGCCGCGAGCAGGAAGACCAGTTTTTTGAGCAGCGTTTCGTTGTGGGCCAGTTCCTCGGTATCGAACCGCTCGTAGGTCTGCTGGTCGCAGCCCTTGCAGTAGAGCCGGGTTTGCCGGATCGAGGTGACGATAACCCACTCGCATTGGAGATTGATGGCGTAGCGGTAGCCCTGATCGACCGCCGACATGCGACGACCGGCAAACGGTCGGTCGAGCGGATCGAGCGGCCCCTTGCCTTCCAGGGCCACGGTGAAACGCTCGTAGCCTTCGCGGAAGTCGCCCAAGACGGCGTCCGCAAACTTGCCGTCTACCTGGACATGCTTTTCACGGGAGATGGTGTGCCGCTGCGGGTCGTCGGCCGGTCGGGTGTAGCCCAGCACGCGGCAAAAGAGATCATTGAGGAAGTCGGCGAGGATTTCCTGTTCCTTGAAGCGGTCGGCCCGGCCGGAGGTCAGCATTTCCGCCCACCGGCAGAGAATCGCCCGGTATTCCTCCACCGGCCGGGGCAACTGAAAGGTTTTCAGGTGCGGCCGGAGGGCATCGGGCCGGAACAGCGGTTTCGCATCGACGGGCAAGTCAATCTCTCCAGCAGGAACGCAGACAGGGCACGAAATACCAGGCCCCTTGGAGTAGGAATCCTGCATTGTACCGGGTGTGGTGGCGTTTGCCAGCGACCCTGCCGGGATGCCGGGACTACGAGCGACTTAACAGTTCTCCGGCAACCCAGTTCTCCGGCAACCCCCTTGACAGACCCAGCGGCGGCAGAGCACAATCGAGATGCCGATGGAAACGGTCGGCGACGATCGCGTCCGGAGCCTTTTCCGACTTCTTCCTCCCTCTCCGCTGAGACTAACATGGCCGGCCCAGCACGAACCAGCAAGATCAAGACGGCCGCCGCTGAGACCGGCAGTGCCAAAAACCATGCGGCCGATATCGTCCGCGCGCTCCGCCGCCACTACCCCGAGGCCACCTGTTCGCTGGACTTCCACTCGCCGTTGGAACTGCTCGTGGCGACGATCCTCTCCGCCCAGTGTACGGACGAGCGGGTGAACATCGTCAGCAAAGAGCTGTTCCGCAAGTATCGCTTGGCCGCGGACTATGCGCAGGTTTCCATCGCCGACTTGGAAAAAGATATCCAAAGCACCGGATTCTATCGCAACAAGGCCAAGAGCATCCAGAACTGCTGCCGGCTGCTGGTCCAGCAGTACGAAAGCCAAGTGCCGCAAAACATCGAACAGTTGGTTGAATTGCCGGGCATCGGCCGGAAAACGGCCAACGTAATCCTCGGCACCGCGTTTGGCATCGCCTCGGGCGTGGTGGTGGACACTCACGTCACGCGCCTCAGCCATCGTCTGGGGCTTTCGCAGCAGAAATCCGCCGAGAAAATCGAGGCGGATCTCATGAAGGTTCTTCCCAGCAAGGAATGGATCGCCTTCAGCCACCGTATGATCCAGCACGGCAGAAAGGTTTGCATAGCACGCAAGCCCAAGTGCGATGTTTGCCCATTTAGCGAAATTTGCCCCAAAGTGGGCGTCGAGCAGGCGCAGAGTTTACCATCCGTTTCATAAAACAGTTCCTTCCGTTCAGGGTGTAGAGATGGTGCTTTCCGGCCACGAAATCCGTCGGCAACTGGGTGGGAACATCGTCATCGATCCCTTCGAGGAAAGCCGGCTCAATCCCAACAGCTACAACCTCACGCTGCACGATGAATTGCTGATCTACGAAGAGGTTGTGCTCGACATGCGGCGTCCGAATCGAGTTCGCCGCTTGACGATTCCTGCCGAGGGGATGGTGCTGCAACCGCACCAGCTTTACCTGGGACGAACCATCGAGCGGACCGAAACTCGGAACTATGTCCCGATGATTGAAGGCCGCTCATCGATCGGCCGGCTGGGGCTTTTCGTGCATGTAACCGCCGGGTTTGGCGATGTGGGGTTTTGCGGTTACTGGACCCTGGAAATGTTCGCCGTGCAGCCGGTCCGCATTTATGCGGGCGTGGCGATCTGCCAGATTTTCTATCACGATATCTGCGGCACGTTTACGGAGTACACCAGCGACAAGTATCAGAACAACAACGACATTCAGCCTAGTCTTTTGTACAAGGAGCTATCACCCGGCTGCAAAGATCCGCAGCGAACGCTGGGGTTTGGTTTCGATCGGCCGTAAGGCGAGGATGAACACATGCCTCCTCACAGCCGATGCACGAACAGAACCTCGCTCGACATGCACTTCGCGGCGAGGTTCACGAGATGCTCGTGATGGGCGAAGAATATCACTTGCGTCTTCACGGATAACTCGGCGAGGACTTCGAGTGTCGCTGTTGCCCGCTGGTTGTCGAAGCTTACCAGAATGTCATCGACGATAAAGGGCATCGGCTCGCTCCGCTGGAGCCAGGTTTCCAGACTGGCTAGCCGCAGCGCCAGGTAAAGCTGATCGCAGGTTCCCTCGCTCATCGCCGTGGGCAGCGCCGCCCTGCCATCGGGCCGCACACCGGCCAAGACCTGCTCGCCACGATCATCGAAATCAATTCGCAAAGTTTCAAACGAACCGAGCGTCAGCCGCCGGAAGATGTCGCTCGCCCGGCCGAGCACCGGCCCTTCGTTTTTTTTGCGATAACGTTCGATTCCTTCGCAAAGCACTGCCGAGGCCAGCCGCAACCGCAGATATTGCTGCACGTCGGGTTCCAACCGGGCAAGGATGTCCTGCGCATCCTCGGCGGCTTCGGCCGCCGCGGCGCTGGTGTCCATGCCAGCCAGGGCGCTCTTCTCGCCGCCCATCGTTTCGCGAAGTTCACCCCGAGTGCGTTCCAAGTCGGAGGTCGCGTCGGCGATCTGCTGCAACTCGCCCGACAACGAGTCGGCGGCAAGAGTGTCGGCCTCGATCATCAGGGCGTCGATCGTTGCCCCCGCGGCAAGCTGCAATAGTTGGGCGTGGCACGCCTCCCGCTCCTGCCGCAACCGCAGGCCATCGGCCGAGGCGGCTTCGGCCGCAGGAAGCTCTTCTGGATTTTGACAGCGGGCCTCCTGACAGAGCACTGCAAGCCTGGCCCGCAGGGTCTCGACCGTAGTGTGGGCCTGCTGTCGCTTCTCCTCCTGCTTCTTCCCCTGCGATTGCAGGAGGTCATAATTCTTTTGATCGGTCATCGCCCGCCGCAAGCGGCCCAAGAGTTCCTCAAGGGCCTCTTGAAAATGATCACCCGGTGCAGGATGATCCGGATCGACAGTTTTCAGCAACCGCTGTACATCCTGGCGGAATCGGAGGGAGTCTCGCTGGATGCCATCGATCCGCTCGGAGAAGCCCGCCGCTTCCTTGGTTCGTGTGAGCAACTCCGTTGTCTGGGCCACGACTTCATTGACGACCACCGGCGACGTTTCGCCAGGCAGGCCCAGGGGTTGGATGGCCGCGGTCCATTGGGCGCGCCACTCTGTCAGATCGCCTTCGGCCTGTACCGCCTTGGCCGCGGCCTGGGTTACGGCCTTCACGAGCCGGTTCTTTTCCCGGTCCAATTGCCGCCGCGATTCGGCCGCGTCCTTGATCTGCTCCAAAATAGAGTCGCCGCGTGCGAGTAGGGCGTCGAGCGAGGAAGGCTTGGCACGTTCATCGGCCAGGGTCGATGCCCCTTCACCCCACACCACTCCTACGGGGGGAGCGGGGAGCAAGTCATCCAGACATGACTGCACCTGCCGACAATGTGCGGCGATTTGTTCTTCCAGTTGCGCAAGTGACGCGGTGCGCTGGCGGATCGCCTGGGCCTGCTGGACCAGCCCCTGTTGCCGTTGGATCCAGACTTGCATCTCTCGCGGCGGCAGCGGATCGATGTCCGCCGACTGCCACGCTAGCCGCCACTGAGCTTCGATCTGTTGGAGTTGTTCCGAAGCGGTGGCATGTTGGCGACCGAGTTCGACGGACTGCTGCTGCAAGGAAAGTTGCTGGGCCTGAAGCGTCGCTCGATTGACGACACGGTTTGCTTCGCGACGCAACCGATCGGACAGATCATCGGCCCGGCGAACGGTCTGCTCGTAGGCCGCTGCCAGATCGTGGGCTTCACTGATCGCGGAGAGAAAGTCTTGTAAGGCAGCCGAGTTGATCGCTTCCTTCCGCCAGTCTTGTAGCACCAACCTCCAGCCAGCGTCGCGAAGCTTGCGGGCATCGGCTAATTCGGCCTCTGAAGGCACTTCGCCTTCCAGCCGCAGCCGCTCCAGGTCGCGCTCGATGTCGGTTGCATCGCCGCGGAATTTCTCCAATTGACCCTGCATGCCTGCGATCGAGGCTCGTGCATCCGTGAGGCTGCGATCGAAACGAGCGATCGTTTCCGCTACGGGCAAGGCGAGTATTTCCAAGGCTTCCAGCGATCCGCTCCATAGCCCCAGCTTGTGCAAATCGATCGCCGCCTGCCTGGTGAGTGTGGCAATCTCGGCCCGCAGGGCGGCTGCCTGTTGCCAAAGATTACCCTGGCTGCGTGCCTGGCGGATGGCCTCAGCCAGCGGAGCCGGATCGGACGGCAGCGGCAACAGGGCAAGTTGATCGGAGGTTTCGGCCAGACGCTGCTTGCTATCGGCGATTTCGTTCCGGACTTGAACCAGTTGCTTTTCAAGGGCTTCTTTCCGGTTGCCTAGGTTCTGGATTTCGACCTGCTGCCGCCTCGATAGTTTTAGCTGGTCCGCGTCGGCAAGCATCAGCTCCGGCCGCAGCTCGTGGAGCAGTGTTACCGCTTCTTTCTCCAGGTGTTCGCGCTTGGCGAGCAGCCCCGGCAGATCGCTCTGGGCCTTGCGGTAAACACCCAAGTCTTTGTAAACGGCTTCGATCTCGGCTGCGCAAGAAACGAGGCCCTCCGGCACCGCCAGGGCCGCGATAAGTCCATCGAGCCTGGCGATTTCAGCCACCGCGTCTTGCTCGGCTTGCCGGGCTGTTTCCAGACGCGAGATCGTGTCGCGGCGGTTTTCGGAAAAATCGGCCGCCAATGTTGGCACGTTACCCAGTCGAGTCAACTTCTCATCGCACTCCCTCAGCCGTCCGATCGTCGGCAGGGCGCCCGCGAGCCGCTGGAGCCGCGACTTCTGGCGGGAGAGTTCGCCAAGCTTCTCTTCGATCGCGGTTAGTTGCCTGGTTGCATCGCCCAGCGCCGCCTTGTGCTTCTGCCATTCGCTGCTGGGAAGCTGGCTGTCGCGAATCAGCTTCTTGGCTTTGTGAAGCTCGGTGAGCGATTGGTTCACCGCGGGTTTGAAACCGCGGGGGTTGAAGAGATCCTCGGCCTGCTTCTCCAGATTGTTGCGGATTGTCCGCAGGTCCGATATTCCCGCCCCCGCAGCGAACAATACGTGGCCAATGTCACCCTGCCCGCGAATGATGTCCTGACCGCCGGCGATCAACCCCGGGTGGTCGATGCCGAACATCGTCTCGAATTGAGCCTGGTCGCAGCCGCCCAGAAAACCGTGAAGGACCGATTCTTCCAGCTCCTTCTCATCCGCCGAAAGCAGCGTCCCCTTGTTCCCCTTGCGACGAACGATTTCCAACTGTTGGCCGTCGCGGCGGGATAACGTAGCGCCGATCCGCAGATTACGATAGTCGTGAAGGAAGTGATCCGATGTGTTGCCGGGAATGCCGTAGAGCAAATTTCGCAACGCCCGCAATGCCGAACTCTTGCCTGCCTCGTTAGCACCATGCACAAGATGAAAACCGTGGCTGCCGGCCGCCAGGTCAAGCAACGTGCCGCTGAACGGTCCGAAGGCACGCAAATCGAGCCGCAGGATTTTCATTTTACCCCCTCCCGCGAAACCATTTGCCCGACGAGCATCTGACGGACCTGGTCCAGCAGTTCGCCGGTTCTATCGGGCTTGGCAAGATCGATGGCTTCCGAGCCTTCCGTCAACTCCAGCGGAAGTTTCTTGCGTAGCTCGCCCAGATCATTGGCCAACAATCGCAGCACGGCCTCGGGATCGCCGCGCAATTCTTCGATCAAGCGGGCAAGCTCGCCCACGGGGCCGTCGGAGAGCAATGCCTCGTTGAGATTCACCGGCAGCGCGGTGGCCGTGCGAACTTTTTCGACCCACACGCGGCCGCCGCTCAGATCCAGCGCCGTGGAACGGATGTCGGCGACCCACTGTTCCGGCTGGCCGGAGATTTCCTGATGCGCGTTGCTTGGGCCGCTCGTCTCGACGCGCACGGCCAGCGATAGGCCATCGCTCTTGGCCATGAGTCTTGTGAGCTGCAGGCGAAAGCGGTCCAGCACCTCTTCCTTGGTCGCTGCACCGCTGGCATCGACCCAGCACGTTTGCCAACGGAACACGTCCAACGTCTGTAGTTCCGGCCGCAACCGCTGCTGAGCATCGACATGTACCAACATGCATCCCTTGGGACCATGTTCGTGGATATGCCGTCCCTGGATATTTCCGGAAAAAATGATCTCCGGCTCGCGGTTGAGCACTTCCTGCCCATGAGCGTGCCCCAAGGCCCAGTAATCGTACCGTTTGGAGATCAGGCCCGTAATGGTGCAGGGGGCGTAAGGCTGATGTCCCTCGCGGCCCGTTGCACAGGTATGCAGCAAGCCGATGTTTAGCATCCCAGCCACCGCGGGCGGGTAGGCTGCCGAAAGGTCGTCCAATACGGCCCCCGTGGCAAAGCTCTGGCCATGTATCGCTACGCCCCATTGCTCCAGGCGAAGTGTCTCCGGCTGTTTGTGGTCGAGAATATGGACATTTTCCGGGATAGGTAGTGTCCGCGTCATTTTGTTGGCCGCGTCGTGATTTCCGGCGATGGCGATCGCGGCAATGCCAGCCTCGCGGAGGCGGACCATCTGCGACACGAAATAGAGGCCCGTCCGATGGTCCTTCCAGTCTCCGTCGTAGAGGTCTCCAGCGATCAGGACGAAGGCCACGGACTGGTCGATGGCCAGTTGCACGAGGTTCTCCAAGGCCCGGCGGCTGGCCTGGCGGATCTCGTCAACAGGGGCGCCTTCGTAGCGTTGGAGACCTCGCAACGGGCTGTCCAAGTGGATATCGGCCGCATGAATAAATTTGAACATCGTGCCTGAGAGGGGTGGCAACTCCCCTCGCCCTTTGGGGAGAGGGGCAGGGGGTGAGAGCAGGGCAAAGCGTCATCCTAGGGTGAGGGTGGTTTGCAGTCAAGGACGGCGAAAAATGGCCCTCCTGCCCATCCTCAATCTCCCCGGCGAAAACTCCACTGAAACCAATCACCGCGAGAGTTACTGTGATAAACGGCCGTCGGCTCTGCTCGGGCGCCGAAGTATCCATAGGCAAACGGCTGGCCCTGAAGATGTGCCCCTGGCTGTGGGCCAAGCACCAGGCAGCGATGGGCCGGCAGCACGCGTGGCTTTGCGGAATAAGCCGGTTCGGCGGGAACACTTTGCCAGGCCGGATTCGTCGCTTGCCATGCGGCGCTCTCCGCCCTGACAGCCATCAATGACAAGAGCAAAAAGCCGATCAAGGCCGGTAGCGATTGCAGAACGCGAATCATCGTGGGTCTCCTAGGGATCTACTGATTTTGATCGGCCTCGACCCCATTTGCAATTGGACCTATTATTCGTTTTGGGCAAGATTTTCCGTCTGGATCGGCGCGGTTGTAGCGATCAGGTAAACTGGTAAATCTTTTCCGTGGCGTGCCAGTCCGCTGTATTCATGCTCGATTGGTTCCCCTGGTTGGCCTACCCTTTGCTCGGTTTGGCCTGGCACTCAGCCGGTTGCGACATTTCCACCCGATGCCAATCGTACGACGACGCGATTGCCGTGAACTTCCGTGACCACGACCTGACTGTCGCGGGAGATGAAATCGCCCGTGGTGATCACGTCGACGAGATGGTTTGCAAAGCGGGCCTTGCCGCTAGGCCCCAAGGGAGTCGTCGCCACGCCGACGGTACCGACGAGGTTGTCCAGGTCGACCAGCATCTCGCGACGGCTGATGAGCTTGGCCTCTTCGCCTTCCGGCGGCAGAAGGAAGACATGCCGCAACACCGGCGAGTGGGGTAGCCAATGGTTCAGCACCCAGATCGCGCCGATCAGTCCGCCTATGGAGAGCGTCAACGTGAGGAGCGAGTTCTGCAAGCGATCCAACTGGTACTCGTTCCGCGGGATGAAGAACGTCTGGCTGGCAAGGACGATCGACGTCAAGATCAAGGCCCCGCCGCCAAGGCCAAAAATCGCGAAACCGGGAAGGATAAAGATCTCCGTCAGCAGGCAGATGCAGCCGGTGACGAAGAGCGTCACTTCCAGCCAGCCCGCGGTGCCTTCGAGCATTTGGCTCCAGAAGAAGAGGGCGAAGGCAACCACGGCCATGAAAGCCCCAACACCCAAGCCAGGTGCATGTAGTTCAATATAGATGCCCAGCCCGCCCAAGAAGATCAACATTGCGACCATACCCGGCCGGCCAAGGAAGCGGGCCAAGTGATCGACCCAGCCAGGCTCGACCAGGGTCGGATCGTTTTCCATGCCGTAGTTCTGCTTGAACTGCGTGAAGTTCTCAACTACCCGTGTGGCCAGACCAAACTCCTGGGCCTTTTCGCCGTTGAGTGAAAGTACCTGCCCAGGCGTCGTCACGCGATCGCCTTTTTCCCAGAGTGGGCCTTTCTCACCCTTCTCGCGCAAGGGCTGGCGGCTGGACAATTCCCCATCGCTGAAGTACTCCGTATCTCCCATCCGCTGGCAGCGGTAGACATCTAGGTTTGGATCGAACATGGCTGCCCACAGCGACCAGGAGCGGGACTTGCGACGAGCCAGAGAATCGCGGAGCATGAGCGGGTTGCGGCGGATCTCGTCGGGCGTCATTTGATATTGCCCTGGTCCGCCCAGGATCGCCCGAGGGTGCATGATGATCTGATCACAGGCCAGGGCTACCAGGGCAGCGTCGGCGCGGGCTTCATTGGGAATGTAGGCGACGGAGCGGATTTCTTCGCGGGGAAGTTCGATGAGGTAGTCGGCCAGCCGCTTGCTTTCCAAAGGAGCGCCACCGGGACTATCAATCCAGAGGCAGATGAAATTCGCGCCCTTACGACGATGCTCGTCGATGAGCCGCTCGATTTCGTGGATCTTGTCGGCATCGACCGGGCCTTTGAGATCGACACGGATTGGCCGCCAGGAGTTGCCGCCCGAAGGGTCGCCTTCGTCCACGCCGGGTGAAAGCTGCATCTGGCGGATTACGTCGCGACGGTCGTCGGCCAGAAATTTGACGATTCCCCAGTCGCGGCCCTCGATGCCGGTGAACTGCCACGCCTCGCCCGGCCGCTTAATCGTTTCTGGTGGCGAAAGCAGGCGATGGCGCTTGGTGATCTCCGGCAACTGGCTCGGGGCAACGAATTGCACATCAAGCTCGGTTTTCAGCTTGAGAACCTGTCTTGCCTTGTCGAGCATGCCCAAGGCAATCTCGGGCGGCACGGTGTGACGACTACGGGCGATATCTTCGTAGGCCGCGAGCATGGTATTGTTGATCGCTTTTTCGACGCCGCCCGCGTCGCCCATCGTGGCCGCTGAACTCATGATGATCTGCTCGCAGGCCATGGCCACCATCACGGCATGGCCCTTGAGCGCCTTGGGAATGTAAGCGACCGTGCTGGCCCCGTTCAGTTCATCGCTGGTGAGGAAGCGTGCCAGCTTGTGGGCGTCTTCAAACTGGGTGCCTTGGCCAGCGTCGGCGGCCCCTTCCGTGGCGATGAATTCGAGCACGAAGACCGGCCGCTCATCGTGGGCGGCGCCCAGGGTCCGTTGGATCGATTGCTTCACGCGCAGGACGATGCTGTTATCGATCGGCAGAGGAACGCGGATCCACTGGCCCTGCCGGCGCGGACGTTCTTTCTCGTCTTGTGCTGGCCGGTCGGCGGCAGGTTGTTTCGGATTTGGTTCTGGGGCGGCGGCGGCAAAACGACAGCACCCGGCCATAATCGCCAGCAGGATGAATCCCAGCAGGCGGGGGTCGGATCGCAGTCGCGAAATGGGCGGAAAGGCATTGGTCATAAAAATCCCTCCTCCCTATTATAGAATCGCCGGCCTGAGAATCAATTCAGGCCGGCGGAGGTGGGGATTTGGCAAGGAGTTACGGCTCTTATCGCCGCGGCGAAAGCGACGGACTCAGCCCGGCTTGGATCGGCGGCGGGGGCAACTCCGTCTTCTTCTTCCAATTGAAGGGGATCGACGGTTTCGTCCAGTCGCTGCCGGGGAGTGGGAACCAAGTCCCGCGCGGATTGATCGATGGGTTTTGCAGTTGATAGACCGTGCGGTCCTTGCCATTGGGTGAATAGATCTGGATTGCATAAGGCAAAAGGGCTTTGGTGGGAGCGGAGACTTGCAGAATCACCTGCACCTTGCTGAATTCGGCCGCCTGTTGCTGGTAGCGCGGAAAGGCCTCCAGCCAAACCTCGTTTTGCACATTGGGGGGCGTGATGATCCGCATGAAATAACGCTGCTTGAGCTTCTGGGCCTCGACGCCAAAAACAAACGGCAGCGGGCCGTCGCCGATTCCCTTGCCTTGCAATTCCGGCGGCATCACGAATTCCGTGACCAACTTCTCCGTATAGTTGAACTGATAGATCGACTTGCCGTCGCAAAGCCATTGCTCCGACTGCTTGGGATCCTTGGCGTCGATTTTCATGAGTCCCTTGTCGGGCGCGGCGAATTTCAAGATGCCTTCATCGGGCGGCGGCGGCTGATTGCCGTTGCCAAACACGGCGTCGTATTTCCAGCGATAGAACTTCGACTCCATGACGTGAATCTCGCGGTTCCGCTTTTCCCAGTCCGCGAGCAAATTTTCCAAGGCTGCGATTTCCGGGGGCGAGAGCACGAAGGGCGCTTGTGGCACGGTGCTCCGCTGGGGAGGCCCCTGGATCGCCTGCCCCGCAGCCGGCGGATCCGCAAGGGGCTGGCCTTGGTCTGGTCGGCCCTGCGCCTGCGGATCCCGCAGAGGGTAGGCGCCGCGATTGTCCGGCGGTAGCTGTGGTCCTTGGACCGGTTGGCTGGCAGGGGCGGGCTGACGCCGTTCGATCGCTGGATATTGCGGAGGGCCAATGGGTTGATCGGGCTGCGGTGGATTTTGATATTGTCCCGCTGCCGGGGAGCTAGCGGCCGGATTGACGGTCCCTGGAACACTGGCTGGGGCAGTTGATGGCTGGTAATTCGGAGGGTAATTGGGCGGGTTGGGCGTGGCTTGCCAATGTTGCTCGGGTGCTTGCGACATGGCCTTGCCGCCGCTCAGCAATAGCCAAACAAATGTCCACGCTACCCGTCTCCAGTTCCGGCCTACTGATCGTTTCATGGGTTCCTTCCCGCCGAAATCGTTGCTAGCATTGCTGTTGAGTCCTAGGCCTTCTCCATGGCAGACTCCAACTCGGGGGCGATTCTAACAAGAAGCTTAGTGTGGCCCTACGTCAATTTTCAGAGAATAATCTAAAATCCTATCTCTTGGTTTCGGTCGGCAGATCGAAAACCACTCATTTGGTTATACAGCAACCACCAGATTCAGGTATCTCTTGATCCAGGATGCCACGGCAGTGCGTTTTGTGCGGATTACGAAGCGTTGCGGTCAGCATAGCCGGTATCGTTTTACGGAAAAAGAGCACGATTTTCCAATAATTCGCGTGGCGTTGTTTTGGAAATTTTGGCAAGGCATGATAGAATGGAGGCTTGTTAGGGCAAAGACTCATCTGTAATACTCCACTGGGCGACCACCGATGATCCGGAAATTCCTTGCAAAAGTATTTCGCGGCCCCCGTGCCGGACGTAATGTTTCCTCCACGAAGAAAATGGTTCGCCGGATTGCGATTGAGCCATTGGAATCGCGCCGTTTGCTGTCAGTCACCGGCAGTCTTTCCGGGTTTGCTTATCTCGACACCCACAACTTTGGCACGAAGGATGCTAATGAAGCGGGGTTCGCCGGACTAACCGTGCGGCTACAGGGGGTGGACAATCAGGGGGGCCTGAGCAACGTGTCGGGCGTAGGGCCAGTTCAAACCCTGACGGATGGATCCTACAGCTTCAACGGCTTGGCTGCCGGCACGTATCAGATTCAGATTTCGCCGTCCTCGAAACTTGCCGTAGGCGGGCCGTCTGCCGGCTCGGCAGGCGGCACCGTTGGCAGCAACGAGATCCAGGTGACCCTGGCGGCCGATCAGAGCGCAACGGATTATAATTTTGCGATTCTGGGCGCGCAGACGAACCAGATCTCGCTGCGGCTATTCATGGCCTCGAACGACACGCTCACGCATTTTTTGACCAATCTGCACACCCCGCCCTCCGCGCCCTATACGTCCCCCGCGGCAGTTGGCAGTAGCGACAGTTCGAGCTTCACGGCCACGTACACCACCGGCGGACCCGGAGTGGCCATCGTATCCTCCAGTGCCACGCTCACCGCGATTGACAGCCCCACGCTGACGTCCATGACCGTGACCCTCCAGAACCCGCAAGACGGCAGCGGCGAACAGTTGTCGGCCAATACCACGGGCACGATGCTGACCTCCAGCTACGCGAATGGCGTGTTGACGGTCTCCGGCGTGGCCGACATAGCGGACTATCAGACGGTCTTGCGAACGGTGACGTATCGCATCACTTCATCACCCGCCCACGCAGGCGATCGCACGCTCTCGATCGTTATCAACGACGGCACGGCCACGAGCACGGCCGCGACATCGACGATCAGCGTCGTGCAGGGCACCGAGACCGCCCCGACCGTGACCTCGAACCCGGCCACCCAAACGGTCAATGCGGGAAACACGGCAACCTTCACGGCGACATCCAGCGGCGCTCCGGCCCCCACCGTGCAGTGGGAAATGAGCACTGACGGCGGGACGACGTTCAATCCCATCTCCGGAGCGACCTCGACCACCTACAGTTTCACGGTCACCGCCGATCTGAACGGCAATCAGTATGAGGCCATCTTCACCAACAGCACTGGATCGGCGACCACCGCGCCGGCCACGTTGACGGTGGACCACGTCACGACCTCGCCTACCTCCCAGACGATCAACGCCGGACAGAACGCCTCTTTCACGGCAGCCAGTTCCAACCCCGGCGGTGCGGATACGGTCCAGTGGAAAGTGAATACGGGGAGCGGATTCATTCCCTTGTCCAACGACGCAGTTTATAGTGGTGTCACGACGACGACCCTGACCATCACCGGGGCGACCGCCGGTCTGAACGGCAACCAGTACGAGGCCGTCTTCACCAACAGTGTCGGCACTTTCGCGAGCAATCCGGCCACGTTGACGGTGGACTACGCGCCGACCGTGACCACAAACCCGGCCTCCCACACGACCAATGTGGGCAACACGACGACCTTCACGGCGGCGGCCAGCGGCAATCCGTCCTTTACTGTACAGTGGGAGTTGAATACGGGGAGCGGATTCAGTCCCTTGTCCAACGACACGGTCTATAGTGGCGTTACGACGACGACCCTGACAATTACCGGGGCGACCGCCGGATTAAACGGCGACCAATACGAGGCGATCTTCACCAACAGCGTCGGTTCGGCGACCACCACAGCGGCCACGTTGACGGTGGACCACGTCACGACGGCGCCTACCTCCCAGACGATCAACGTCGGCCAGAACGCGACCTTCACGGCGGCTAGTTCCAACCCCGGCGGCGCGGATACGGTTCAATGGAAAGTGAATTCGGGGAGCGGATTCATTCCCTTGTCCAACGACGCGATTTATAGCGGTGTCACGACGACGATCCTGACCATCACCGGGGCGACTGCCGGTCTGAACGGCAACCTGTACGAGGCGGTCTTTAGCAACAGCGTCGGCACTTTCGCGAGCAGCCCCGCCACGTTGACGGTACACTACGCCCCGATCGTGGCCACGAACCCGGCCACCCACTCGGTCAATGCGGGAAGCGCGACGACCTTCACGGCGGCGGCCAACGGCGATCCGGCCCCCACGGTGCAGTGGGAGGTGAATACGGGGAGCGGGTTCACCCTTTTGTCCAACGACGCAGTCTACAGCGGCGCGACGACGACGACCCTGACCATCACCGGTGCGACCGCCGGTCTGAACGGCAACCAGTACGAGGCGGTTTTCACCAACAGCTTCGGAACGGCGACCACCATGCCAGCCACGTTGACGGTGGACCATGTCACGACAGCGCCTACCCCTCAGACCATCAACGCTGGCCAAAACGCATCCTTCACGGCGACCAGTTCCAACCCTGGCGGCTTGGATACGGTCCAGTGGAAAGTGAACACGGGGAGTGGATTCACTCCCTTGTCCAACGACGCAGTCTATGGCGGCGTCACGACGACGACCCTGACCATCACCGGGGCGGCCGCCGGTCTGAACGGCAACCAGTACGAAGCGGTCTTCACCAACAGCTTCGGCACTTTCGCGAGCAGCCCCGCCACGTTGACGGTGGACCATGTCGCGACAGCGCCTACCCCTCAGACTATCAACGCTGGCCAAAACGCATCCTTCACGGCGATCAGTTCCAACCCCGGCGGCTTGGATACAGTCCAGTGGAAAGTGAATACGGGAAGCGGATTCATTCCCTTGTCCAACGACGCAGTTTATAGCGGCGTCGCGACGACAACCCTGACCATCACCGGGGCGACTGCCGGTCTGAACGGTAATCAGTACGAGGCGATCTTCACCAACAGCCGCGGCACTTTCGCGAGCAGCCCCGTCGCGTTGACGGTACACTACGCCCCGACCGTGACCACGAACCCGGCCACCCAATCGATCAATGCGGGAAACACGGCGACCTTCACAGCGGCGGCTGGCGGTAATCCGGCCTCAGCCGTACAATGGGAGGTGAATACGGGGAGCGGATTCGTCCCCTTGTCCAACGACACAGTCTACAGCGGCACCACGACGACGACCCTGACCATCACCGGGGCAACCGCCGGTTTGAGCGGCAACCAGTACGAGGCGGTCTTCACCAACAGCGTCGGTTCGGCGACCACCACGCCGGCCACGTTGACGGTGGATCACGTCACGACGGCGCCTGCCCCCCAGACGATCGACGCCGGCCAGAACGCCACCTTCACGGCGGCCAGTTCCAACCCCGGCGGTGCGGATACGGTCCAGTGGAGAGTGAATACGGGGAGTGGATTCATTCCCTTGTCCAACGACGCAGTTTATAGCGGTGTCACGACGACGACCCTGACCATCACCGGGGCGACTGCCGGTCTGAACGGCAACCAGTACGAGGCGGTCTTTACCAACAGTTTCGGCACTTTCGCGAGCAGCCCCGCCACGTTGACGGTGGACTACACCCCGACCGTGACCACGAACCCGGCCACCCAATCGATCAATGCGGGAGATACGGCGACCTTCACGGCGGCAGCCAGCGGTAATCCGGCCACCAGCGTGCAGTGGAAGGTAAATACGGGGAGCGGTTTCAACCCCTTGCCCAACGACACCGTCTATAGCGGCGTCACGTCGCCGACCCTGACCATCACCGGGGCGACCATCGGTCTGAACGGCAACCAGTACGAGGCGGTTTTCACCAATAGCCTCGGTTCGGCGACCACCACGCCGGCCAGCCTCAATGTTTGGGCATGGTCGGTCACGGCCGATAAGGCAGCCGTGAACGGAACGACCGGAAAGACAACTGGAATCACACTCACCGGCGGAACCATCGGCGACACGTACCATTATTCGATATCCAGTAGCGGCGGTGGCGCGCCGATCACCAGTTCCGGCCCGGTCACGGCGGTCACGCAAGATATCACGGGCATCGACGTGACTTCGCTCCAAGACGGAACCTTGACCTATAGCGTCACCCTGACCCACGCGGGCAATACCAGCCCCGCGCGCACCGCCACCAGCGTGCTGGATCGCGTTGCTCCCAGCGGCTACACCGCCACGGTCGATCAAAGCACCTATAACATCGCTGCCAGTAAATCGGCCGGTTTCACCATCACCAACGCCGAAGTCGGTACGACCTTGCGATATCTCATCGTGGGCCATTTAAGCGGCTATGTGATTAAGTATGTTCCCATCACTTCCTCCACGCAAGACATCACGGGAATCGATATTAGTTCCTTGAGTTCCGGCCAGGCCACCTTTACGATCACGCTCACCGACGCCGCCGGCAATACCGGTATCCAGAAATTGGTCTATGCAACGCTGGACAAGAGCGTGCCCAGCGGATACACGATATCCGCGAATCTTGCTACGATCAACGCTTCCACCGCGGCAACAACCGGTTTCACCTTTGTCAACGCCGATACCACAGCGGGAACCACCTTCAACTACACCGTGACCAGCAGCGGCGTGCCGGGGTCGGGCCAGGTCAGCCAGGTCACGGGCAGCGGTCCGGTGACCTCGGCCACGCAGAATATTACACCCATCGATGTCTCCAAGCTTCCGGACGGCACGCTGACCTACAGCGTGACGCTGACCAATGCGATCGGTAATATCGGGGCTGCGACCACGGCCACGGCCGTCCTGAACAAGGACTTGCCCAGCGGATATTCGATCATGGCCCAGGATGCCGTGATCACCACGGACACGCTTCATGCCACGAGCTTCACTTTCAGCGGGGCGCAAGTCGGCGCAACCTACCACTACACGATTAGCAGCACAGGCGGCGGAACTCCGGTCACCAACTCCGGCGCGGTGGCCTCAGCCTCGCAGAGCGTCACCGGCATCGACCTATCCGGGCTTTTGGATGGGGCGCTGACCTACAGCGTCACGCTCACGGATATACATGGCAACACAGGAGTGGCTGCCACCGCCGGGGCAACTCTTGATCGCAACGCGCCCTTGGGATACTCGATTACAGCCAATCAGCCCGCGGTCAACAAGGCTGGGGCCTCCACGGCAAGCTTTACCCTCCACGACGCCGCGGTAAACAGCACGTACCAATACACGGTCACGTCCAGCGGCGGCGGCGTGGCGGTCACGGGCAGTGGCACGGTGGCTTCCATCGCGCAGATCATCCCCGATGTCAACGTCGGCTTGTTGGGCGACGGCACGCTGACCTATCGCGTCACCGTGACCCAGAATGGCCACACTGGAGCGACGGCAGAGGCCACCGCAACGCTGGACCAGACCGCTCCCAGCGGATTCACGGTCACGCCCGACCAGAGCACGATCAACGCTGTCGCGGTCAGTTCCACCGGTTTTACGCTCCGCAACGCGGAAGTCGGCACCACCTACACCTACCAGATCTCCAGCGTCAGCGGGTCACCCGTTATTGACGGTGGTGGGCCTGTTATCGGCGGTGGCCCCATCACCGGCGGCGGCAGCGTGACCTCGGCCACGCAAGATATCGGCGGGATCAACCTCTCGCCCTTGGCCGACGGCGCCATTACCATTAGCGTGACGCTGACCGACGCGGCGGGTAATGTAAGCACTCCTATTATTGTCCCGGCCACGATCGACCGCACCGCGCCAACGGCCATCGCGCTTTCCACGAGCGTCGCTCCCGCGAACCAGACCGGAGGACTCGTGGGCCTGTTGCAGACCGTTGGCCCACAATCATCGGCAAGCTACACGTACTCGCTCGTGCCGGGCAGCGGCAGCGCGGATAACGCTTCCTTCCAGCCGATCCCGGTTGGTAGCAACGAGTTGCGGACTGCCGTGTCGCTCAATCCGGCGGGGCAATCCAGCTACAGCATCCGCGTGCGAAGCACGGATTCACAGGGCAAGTTCATCGAGCAGCAGTTTCTGATAACGGTCAGCGATACGGATCCCGTCACACCGGCCGTGCTCATCGACGGCTCGAGCAGCGGCGCGAGCATCGCTGCCAGCCAGAGCACCGCCGGGGCCTTGGTCGGTACGCTGGCCACGGCCGCCGCGAGCGGCGGACTCGTGGCATCGCAAATCAACTATAGCCTGGTTTCCGGAACTGGAAGCACTAACAACAGTTCTTTCCAGATTGTCAATGGTGACATACAGACGACAGACGCATTGACCGCGGGCTCGTACTCGATCCGCGTCCGCAGCTCTGGCACGTTCCTCATCAGCGACGTTGTCAACCTAGGCGGCATCAGCGGACCTTACGCCTACCAGGTCTCTTTCGACCCGGCCCAATTGCCCAGCAGCAACTATCAACTTTTGGCTGCCGACGCGGGCCTGATTTCCCTCTCCTCGGACCCCAGTGCCGGCAGTTGGAATCCGGCGGTCAGCCAGAACAAGCAAGTGGCCGGCAGCTTGGCGGAGCCTAACTACCTCGGCTCCTACAGCAGTTTCTGGGCCTCGGTCAAGGCCGCCAACCCTTCGGCCGCGCTCAGCGACGTGGTGGGATCCTCGGGCGTCGATCTGGCCGCGCACACCGTCTGGGCCGTGGTTGACCGATCGGGTGAATATGCTGTCGGTGTCGAGGTCTTTACGGAAAAAGTCTTCACGATTACGGTTACGAACGCTTGACAGCGCGGTCATTCTCGATGAGAATGGGTGGATTCGTCCATCCCGCCTTGATCATCCCACCTATTTGACTCGTTGTTCTGCCCGCCACGGCGCGAGTGTTTGGCAACGCCTGCCTGAAAGAGATCGCCATGAGAGTCGAGAATTCCGTCGACCGCAATGCGCCCGTTGCAACACTGTTTGCCACGATCCTTGCCGACCTCGCTTAAGCCGGGCAACCCCCAAAAGGCCCGTTTAACCAACCATTGGAGACCGATTATGAAAATGTTTAAGAATCCAACAACACCATTCCTGCTTGCTTTCGTCGCGATGCTGTCGCTTGGCGGCAACGTTCGCGCTTGGGAGCCGAACAACAAGGATCTCGGCACCGCTATCGAAAGCGGTGATTTTGCCACCTATTTCACCAATATCTCGACATGGCTGAATCAGAAGGTTCCAGCAGATCCGAGCGGTATTTCCGAGGCAACCCTGAAAGACCTCCTCAAGGATCCTGGCGTGGCAAACCTGCTGGACCAACGGACACTTCTTGCCAAACTGGGCGTTGCCAAACTCGGCGCTTTTGCCAAAGCCGATCCGAACAACCAGAAGTTCTTGGTCTGGCTGCTGCAAAACACACAGGCCATGGACCTCTTCCTGGAGGGTGCAACCCCCACGGGGCTTAATGCCCGCGAGGCGAATAATTTCACCCTCAATATTGCATCCCTGGATATCTGGAAGACCCTCTTCTTTGCCGATCCGGAGTCCAAGGAGGGGATCTATCTACGGCTGGCCATGGCAACGGCCATTGCCCCGCCCGGCAGCGGCAACCGGGGGGCAGGGATGACGAAGACGCCCGGCACTCCTTTGGATCGTTACACGCATTTCAAGACAGCCCACAAGAACAAAGAACTATTCCCCAGTTTTGACGATCTGAGCGTTTGGGAATATACCAAGATCGTGTCGTCCTGCGCATCGGACGCCGATCTGGCCTGGGCGCGAGAAATGATCAACACATGGCGGCCTGACTTGCGCATCAAGGAACAGGTAGTCAACTCGACGAGCGAGGTCTGGCGGCGAAACTCGCCGCATCCCTATGTCGACTACAAAGCCGTGCTCTCCGGCGGCGGAAAATGCGGGCCAAGGTCGTCTTGGTCGGTCATGATCTGTCAGGCGTTCGGCATCCCGGCGATTGGAGTGGGGCAGCCTGCCCATGCATGTGTGGCTTATAAAGTGGCTGATCCATCCGTGGAACCGCAGCCCGGAAGTGCTTGGAAAGTTGGCTATGGCCGCGGATGGCATGTGTCGCATCTCGAGGGGATGTCCGGCACCGAGTTTCTTGCCGGGGCCGAACAGCGGGCGCGCGCGGCCCAATTCTCGCAGATTGAACATCTGCGCTGGTTGGCATCCTCGCTGGTCTCCAAAGAGCAGGCCACTGCAGTCATGGCAGTAGCCCACAAGATCCAACATTCGGTCGCGGAAGTGAAGACCGATCTCACCGCGTCGGCGAAGGCGGCCGAGGCCGAAAAGGAACTGCAACCGGAAGTTAAGGCCGGAAAGGCGCCGGCAACTGTAGAGCAAGGGCCGTTCAAGGTCTCTCCCAGCGGCACTCGCATTGAAGCGGCTGCGTTCTCCGGCATGTCCGGCGTGAGCGTTCTCGATTGCTACACGGGCGGTAAGCAGGTCAATTTTCAGAAGAGCGTGAAGAATAGTTGGGTAGACTACGCTCTCGATGTGCCTGAAACGGGCTCGTATACCCTGGTGATTCGCGTCGCAACGCCGAATCTTGGCCAGATTTTCGATATCAGCTCCGGAAGCGACAAGCCAACAACCATCGAGATTCCCAACACCACCGGGGTATGGGCCACGACCAAGGCCGTTGAGATCAAACTGGGGCAGGGCAAGCAAACCTTGAAGATTTCCGCCCCGTTCCAGCGCGGTGTTGCGGTGCGATGGCTGGAACTGAAAGCGAAATAACCCTTTTGGGTTCACCGCCGATTTTGCGTACGAATGAGGTGCGGGCGTCCCGCCTGCCCAAGATGTTTTGGGTGAACGCGGCAGGCGAGACGCCCGGACCACGAACTTGGTGGAGAGCCCCTTTTGAAAATGACCTTCATGCGATCTCGAACTGTTTCCGGACTGATTTTCTGTTGCGCGGCTCTCTGCGTCTCGGCGGCGAATGGCCGCCAGATACTTTCGTTGGACCAAGGCTGGCGATTCCATCTAGGGGAGGTGGCGGAGGCGGAAAAGCCGCAGACGCCAGACGCCGATTGGCGGATGTTGGACGTCCCCCACGACTTCAGCATCGAAGGCCCGCCCGGCGCCGATCCCGCAACGATGGAGGGGCCGTTCGATCGCAAAAGTCCAGGCGGCACGGGTGCCGGCGCGCTCAACGGCGGAGTCGGCTGGTATCGCAAGACCTTCACTCTGCCTGAAGGGGCTGCGGGCAAGCGAGTGAGCGCACAGTTTGATGGCGTCTACATGGACAGCGATGTCTGGCTCAACGGTAAGCACTTGGGCAAGCAGCCCTACGGCTACACCAGCTTCCAGTACGATCTGACGTCCCACCTGAAGCCGGGCGACAACGTATTGGCCGTGCGCGTGAATGTGCAGCAACCGTGCTCGCGTTGGTATTCAGGGGCTGGCATCTATCGCCATGTTCGGCTGGCGATCACCGATGCGCTGCATATTGCGCCATGGGGAACGTACGTCACCACGCCGGAAATTACCGACGCCGGGGCGACGGTTCGCGTTCGCACGCAGGTGCGAAACGAGAGCGCGGCTGCGGCTGAAACAAGCCTGACCACGGCGGTTCTCGATGCCGACGGGAAGAATGTCGCTGAACACCAGACGCTCCAACAGATCGCCGCTGGCGGGATCTATGAGTTTGACCAAGGACTCAGGATTGCGACCCCAAAACGCTGGTCAATCGAGTATCCCTATCTGTATCAGGTCGTTTCCGAAGTTCGCATTGGCGAGCGTCTGGTCGATCGCTACGAAACGCCCTTCGGAATCCGCACCATCGAGTTCACGGCCGACAAGGGTTTCTTTCTTAACGGCAAGCGTGTGCAAATCAAAGGCGTCTGCAACCATCACGACCTAGGTTGCCTGGGAGCGGCCGTCCATCGTCGCGGCATCGAGCGGCAAATCGAGATCCTCAAGGCTATGGGGTGCAACGCCATTCGCACCAGCCACAACCCGCCGACACCGGAACTGCTGGAGCTTTGCGACCGGATGGGCATGGTCGTCATGGACGAGATATTCGATGAATGGATCATTCCCAAGTCGGGGATGAAGTTTGGCTACAAACGGTTCTTTACGGATTGGAGCGAGCGAGACTTGGTGAGCATGATCCGCCGCGACCGCAACCACCCGTGCGTGATCTTGTGGAGCATTGGCAATGAAATCAAAGAACAGGCTGCGCCCCAGGGCGGCACGATGGCCAAGCGGCTGGCGGACTTCTGCCGTCGCGAAGATCCAACGCGGCTGGTGACTTCGGGCTGCAACAAAATTGGCTCGGCAGCCAACAACGGATTCCTCAAGGCATTGGACGTGGTGGGCATCAACTACTTCACCGAGAATTACCAAGGACAACGGGGCCGCCTGCTGGTCGCCGCCGAAACCTCCTCGGCACTCAGTTCGCGCGGCGAATATGGCCTGGCGATCAAGCCGGACGGGCAAGTTGAAATCCAGGGGCGAGCCAACAACCAGTGCGTCTCTTACGACATCGACTGCCCCTTCTGGGGTTGCACCGCTGAAAACAGCCTATTGACGCTGAAGAACTCGCCTTGGGTCGCAGGCGAATTCGTCTGGACCGGCTTCGACTACCTCGGCGAGCCGACGCCCTATCACTGGCCCTCGCGGAGTTCCTACTTCGGCATCATCGATCTCGCCGGCTTCCCCAAAGACCGCTTCTATCTCTACCAGAGCCAATGGACGGACAAACCGGTGGTTCACCTGCTGCCGCACTGGAACTGGAGAGGTTTTGAAGGCAAAGAGATCCCCGTGTGGTGTTTCACGAACGCCGAATCGGTCGAGTTGTTCCTCAATGGCAAATCGCTGGGCAGTCAGGACTTCAAGAGTAGCAAGCGATTGCATTTGGAATGGAAGGTGCGCTACGAACCGGGCCTGCTGAAGGCCGTCGGCAAGAAGGGCGGACAGACGATCGTCGAAGAAGTTCATACGGCGGGCGAGCCTGCGCGGCTTATCGTCCATCCGGATCGCAAGCAGATTACGGCCGATGGCGAGGATCTCTCCTTCGTCGAGGTCCGGATCGTCGACAAGGATGGCAACCTTTGCCCCACCGCCGACAATGAGATTGTCTTCAGCCTTGATGGGCCGGGCTTGATCGCCGGCCTGGACAACGGCGACCCCACGAATCACGAGCCGTTCAAAGGCGTGAAGCACAAGGCATTTCACGGCCTCTGCCTGGCAGTGGTCAAGGCAGCCCACACATCGGGTGAGATCCACCTGACTGCAAAGGCAGAAGGTCTCGGATCAGATCCGGTGTCGATCACCGTTGGCGCCACTCGGTAGAAAAGATCGTTTATCAACGTGCTGAATGGCTTTCCATGACTTTGCTGAAGCCGCTGTTTGCCTCCCTCTCGATTCTCCTTTTCGCGATCTCGGCATCGGCCAGCGATAACATCACCTTGCAGCACCTGAAGGCGGGCTGGGATAAGCCGGCGCGAACTTATAAGCCGCATACCCGCTGGTGGTGGCCGGGGAATGCCCTGACCAAAGCCGATATTACCTGGCAGCTCGAACAGATGGCCGGGCAAGGGATCGGCGGCATCGAAATCATGAGCGCATGGAAGGTGTATGAAAAGGGGAACGTCGAATATCTCACGCCCGAGTTTCTCGACCTTGTGAAACATGCTGTCGCTGAGGCAAAACGACTGGACATGGAGGTCGCCATCACCTTCAGTCCCGGCTGGGGATTTGGCGGATCCTGGGTTCCCAAAGAAGACCAGAGCAAGGCGCTCTGCATGGGTAGCACGGAGCTGAATGGCGGAACCCGCTTTGATGCCGCCTTGCCGCTGCCTGAATGTCGCATCGGCAAACATCCGGAATTAAAGACTTCCGATCCGCCGGGTAAGATCGTTGCCGTAGTCGCGGGCCGGATCGTCGAAAAGGACCGACTCGATCCCGATTCGCTGACGGTGCTCACCGATCGGCTGAAAATAACTTGTGGTGCAGGCGTCTCGCCTGCGTTTGCAGCCGGGACGGCCGCACCACAAACTCACGAAGTTCATGTTGAACAGGTGGTTAATTCGGCGACCAGCACGATTGAGTGGAGCGTGCCGCCGGGCCGCTGGCGGCTGATGGTCTTTTGGCTGGAGTACACTGGGCAGGAATGCTCGGCTCAGAGTTTCCAGCCTCGGCCGATGGTCATCGACCACCTCAATCCCGGAGCGGTGCAGCGTTACTGCGAACATCTGGGCGGCACCCTACAGAAGATCATTGGCGATGAGTTCGGCTCGACCGTTGATTCCTTCTTCTGCGATAGCTTTGAGGTTCATCCGCTAACTGGTTCGCTGATTTGGAGCACCGACACGCTGGCGGGCTTCAAAACCTCCACCGGCTACGATCTTACCAAATACCTGCCTGCGATTTGGTGCGACATCGGCCCGCTGACGCCGCGAGTTCGCTACGACCTCGGTGCCTATCTGCACATCCTCGGATTAAAATCGGTTTTCAAGACATTCAACGATTGGTGCGACGCCCACCATGTGCAGGCGCGGATTCAGCCGCACTATCGGTTCACCCAAGAGTTGGTTCAAGGGGCAGGGGCGACGGCGCGGCCCGAGACCGAAGTCACCACCTGCCGATTCGAGCCGGTGGCCGACCCGCGCAAGGCGACGGTTTCCGGCGCTCGATTTTATGGACGAGACTTTGTATCGGCCGAGGCCTACACCTTCATTCACCCCGCACGCTACCGCACCGATTTACAGGATCTCAAGATCGCCACCGACGCATTCTTGCGCGACGGCATCACGCAGATCTACAATCACGGCTATTTTGCCTCGCCCGAGCCTTATGTGGCCCCCAGCCGGGACTTTCCCTGGGCGAATCGCATCAGCCACTGGAATACTTGGTGGAAGTACTATCACCATGTGGCAAACTATGTAGCCAGATGCTGTTTCCTGCTGCGGCAGGGTCAACCGGTGGCCGATGTGCTCATCTACTCGCCCCAGGCAACTGCTTGGAGCAAACGTGCCATCTGGGGAAGTACGCGCCGCGTGATGCCCTACGGCAATCTTGCCAAGACGCTCGTGGCCAACGGCTACGATTTCGACATTGTCAACGACGACCTATTGCAGCATCGTGCCATGCTTCGCAACGGCAAAATCGATATCAACGGCCACGTCTACCACATGTTGATCTTGCCCTGTGCGACCGTCGTGCCGATTGAAACCATGCGGGCTATCGGAGACATTGCGCGCTCGGGCGGTACGGTCGTGGCGCTCGACCAACTACCGCAGACCGCCGCCGGACTTCAGAACCATGAAGCGAATGACCGTGAGTTACAACAGATTACAGGCCGCTTGTTCGGTTCGGGTGAGACAAAGCCTAACGGCGGGATATTTTTGCCGGAATACAAGATCGGTTCTGCCGTCTTCAATCCGGGCCGGCAACCTTGTAGGCCGACGCCGCCGCTTGACGATCCCCAGCGGCGATTGCTTGGCCTGCTCAAGCAACTTGCGCCGCCCGACTTTGCCCTGGCCGACGGCGCACAAAGCGATGGCCTGACATTCATCCACAAGCGAATCGACGACGTGGAAGTCTACTTCGTCTGCAATATCCAGCCGAATCCAGTCGTCACGGAAGTCACTTTCCGCGTTACCGGCAAGATGCCGCAGCGTTGGAACGCCATCGACGGCCTGATCGCGCCGGTAGTCGACTACCGCACAGACACCGCCGGCACAACCGTTGGCGTGGAGTTTGAGCCGTGGGAGTCGGCATTCTTCGTCTTCGCCCCCGGCAGCGTTCCCTTGGCACAACCGGCCGTTGCAAACGCCCCCAAACGGCCGAAGCCCGAGACCTTTCCCATCACCGGAATCTGGCGGATGACGCTCGCGGGGCATGGTTTCGAGACCTTGGAAGCGAATGTCGATGCCTTGGCATCGTGGACCGCAGTCCCGCGGACTCGTCATTTCTCCGGCACCGGCCGCTATGAAATCGAATTTACACTTCCCGCCGAACGACCGGCCAAGAGCGCACGCGTGCTGCTTGACCTGGGCCGGGTCGGCAACATCGCGGAAGTCGAACTCAACGGGGAACCGGTCGGCGTGGCCTGGATGGCACCCTATCGGTTTGACGTTACCCCCGCGATCCATGCCGGGAAAAATCGACTCGTAGTCCACGTCACGAACACGCTCATCAACTACGTGAGCGGCCTGAAGGCGCCTCCTGACATACCGGCCGACCTGCAACCACGCCTCGGTGCGGCCAATCCGGCGATCTACCCAATGGGCAGTTGGGGCCAGCATGAAATGAATGAAACTGACCTGCCCCCTTCCGGATTGCTGGGGCCGGTACGGATTATACCACAAGGCCGACACGAGTGACGCCTAGGAGTCGCAAAAGAATAAGTTGCGCAAATCGTCATGTCGGCTGCACCGCTTGATCGTTTGCCAAAAAGAATCCATAATGTTCGTCGAGGGAGAACATGAAAAACAGCAAAATTCGTTCGATCCTGTCCGTTGCGGTCGCTATCGTCCTATTTGCGGGCGTTTGCTTTCACAGTTTGGAAACGGCCTGCGCGGCGCGGAAAAAAACGGCCAGCCCCGCAGGAAACCCAGACCTGACTCAAGACATTCCGGCTGATGTCAGCCGGCCCTACAATCTCGGGCCAACCGGGGCGCAGGGCTGGATTTACGTCGAAGGCGGCATGACGGAGAAGAGCCGGCAGATTCTGATCACGGAGGTCGCTAAGAACTCGCCAGCCGATGGTCTCCTGCAAGTGGGCGACGTCATTCTCGGCGTTTTTGGGGAGCCATTTTCCGAAGATGCCCGCAAAAGCTTCGGCCGGGCGATCGGCGAGGCGGAAACTGAGACTCGCCAGGGGATTTTGAAGCTGCTCGTGTGGCGCAAAAGCAAGCAGCAGGAAATCGACCTGAAGCTGAAGGTTATGGGCACCTACAGCGACACGGCCCCCTATAACTGCCCCAAGTCGAAGAGGATCCTTGAGGAAGGCTGTCGGTTCATCGCCAAGGATTCGAGGGCGGGAGACAGGTTCCTCATCAACCAATTGGCCTTGATGGCTTCGGGCAAACCGGAATACCAGGATATCGTGCGCAAGACGGCCCAGGCCGTGGCCGCTGGCGTACCCGACGTGGAAACGCTCTGGAAGAAGTCGACCGATGGCGGCATGCACACCTGGGGGTTTGGCTATACCAATCTGTTTCTAACGGAATACTTTCTGGCAACCGGCGACAAAACCGTCCTGCCGGCCGTTCGCGCCTACACGGGTTGCATAGCACGTGGGCAGGGGCGGTTTGGTACGTGGGGACACGGTCTGATCGGCACATCACCCAGCGGCAAGCGGCACGGCCCCGTCCCCCCCTACGGCCCCGTGAACCAGGCTGGCTTGCCCGGTTTCGTTTCGCTCGGACTTGCGGAAAAATGCGGCGTCGAGGATCCGGAACTCAAGCCGGCCCTCGAGCGGGCCAACCAGTTCTTCAGCTACTATGTCAACAAAGGCTCGATTCCTTACGGCGAGCATCGGCCGACGAACCAGTTTGACGAGAACGGCAAGAACTCGATTGCCGCCGTTGCGTTTGCCGTCCAGGGCAAGACCTCCGCAGCGGGTTATTTTGCAAAAATGGTAACCGCTTCCTATGAAGGTCGCGAATGGGGGCACGCGGGCAGCGCATTCAGCTACGTGTGGGGGCCTTCCGGCGCGAACTGCGGCGGGCCAAAAGCGGCTGCCGGCTTCATGAAGGAGTTGCGCTGGTATTATGACCTTTCGCGGCGCTGGGATGGCTCTTTCGTGTTCACTGGCAACGGCGGCGGAGGAGGAGGCTCGGAAGCCAGTTACAACGGCGTTTTCAATGCCACGGGAAGCTTTCTGTTGGGCTATGCCCTGCCGCTGAGAAAGCTCTATCTCACCGGCCGCGATGCGGATGAAAAGGGATGGCTGACGGCCCAGGAAGTGACCGAAGCCATTCAGGCTGGGGGCGGCAAAGGGATTTACGACCATGCCGACGTTGAACACCTCATGAAGTGCCTGGGGAGTTGGGCCGCGCCCGTGCGAGTTTGGGCCGCTGGCGAATTGGCCAAGCACAAAGAACAAGACCTGCTGCCCCATTTGATAAAGATGGCCGAAGGCGACGACGCCAACGCCCGCGTCGGCGCCTGCCTGGCCTTGGGGCAACTCAAGCAGCGCGCGGCCCTTGCACTGCCTGCATTAGTCCGCCTGCTCTCGCACGACGACCGCTGGAGCCGCGTTCAGGCGGCTGATGCCCTGAAGTTGATCGGTGAGCCAGCCCGAGCAGTTCTTCCCGAAATGCTCAAGATCGCTGCTCGCACGGACGCCGGCGAACTCATGCAGTTTGGCCAGGGTGGTCTGGCCTATGCCCTGTTCTATCCGGGCGGCCCCACGGCCGGCTCTCCGGGTTTATTGGCAAAGTCGATCGACGGAATCGATCGAGAATTACTCTATCCGGCCGTGCGCGCCATTTCTCGGAATCCCGACTCGCACGCACGAGGCTGCCTGCGATCGACCTACGAACATCTCACGCTGGACGATGTCAAAGCCTTGGCGCCTGACATCGTTGAATCAATTCAGGAAATCGCGCCGGCCAACGCCATGTTCTCCAAGGGCATTCGCATAGCTGGTGTTCAAGTGCTGGCAAAATACTATGTCGAAGAAGGTCTTCCCCTGAATATGATGCTCTGGAATCTGCCGATTTGGGGTAAAGCGGCTACCCGCAGCGCAGTCGCCGAGGTTCTGAAGCATTATCGCGGCGCCGCCAAGTCGCTTCTGCCCGAGTTGAAGAAGCAAGGTTTTCCATCCGACGTGATTGCGGCAATCGAAAACGACGCGAACCCGCCGAAATTGATCAGCCTGAAAAAGTACTTGGACAAGGGCAGCGCGAAAAAACCGTAAATGACAAACAGGTTTGACGTAATTGTTGTTTGTAGGAGATATTATGAGACTGCATGTGATGAGTGCCGACGAGCTACAGCGAATCCACGAAGCCACGTTGGATATCCTGGAAAACATCGGTGTCTGTTTCAAGGATTGCGACGAGGCGACTGAGTTGTTCCTCAAGAACGGTTGTCGCGTTGACGGCGATCAAGTCTATATTCCGCGAGGGCTGTTTGCAGAGTGTGTACAACGCCTGCCGGACCGAAACGACCTGAAGATCTGCGTCACCAAGCTGGGCTTCTCCGATTCCCTGGGGTTGCGGCAGGGCGAGTCTCATGTGGGCGTGATCGGCAATCCATACTATCTTCACGAGCATGGTAAAGGCCAGCGCGATCTCGTGGAGACCGACGCTGACGACAAGTTCCTGCTCCTGGACAGCCTTCCGAATTTACAGTTTGATTGCTGTGTCACGATCAACGCCAGCCAGCGGAAAGCGGGCGCCATCTTCCCCGACTACCAGAAGACCGAGGTCTGTACGGACTACCTCCGCCGCCGAATTCAATGTAAAGCGAGGAAAGGGAAGAAGCCGGCAATTCACGCGAACATTCTTCACGGTCGAGAAGATAACTCGCGGATTCACAGTCCGCGAATGCTCAAACCGTTGGAGAAGATGGAGCTTTTGCGGCATTCCATCCTTTACGGCCCCGGCGAGACCGAAGCCCTCTTGGCAAAGGACACTCCGTTGATCTGGTGCAACCCGATCAGCCCCTTGCAATATCACCCCGACCAGGTACGGGAGATTGTTGACGCGATCAAGGAGTACGGGGAGAAATGTTACTTCATGTTCTCCCCGGAGGTCATGCTCGGCGGGACCGGACCGGTGAGCATGGCCGGTGCCCTGGCCCAACATAATGCGGAGGTGATGTGCGGCGTGATTCTGACGCAGCTCATTGCCCCCGGCACGCGCGTGATTTACGGTTCGGTCTCGGGCGTCATGGACCTCCGCACAGCGGACATTTCGCTGGGCAGTCTCGAATCGATCGTATTCAATTCCAGCGTGGTGCAATTGGCCGATCTTTACGGTCTGCCCTGCCGGGTGCAATTTGGCAACTCCAGCGCGCGGAGCGCCGGCGTCCGTGCCGCGGTGGAAACGGCCTGGGGCCTGCAAATGGGGATGGCGGCGGGTGCGAACCTGGTGCATACGGGCCTCTTGGACTCCACCTTGATGCTCAGCCTGGAGCACCTAGTTCTCATCGACGAACTGGTGAGTCAGATTCGCAGCGCAACAAAGGCCGCCACCGTCGATGCCGACCATCTGGCCCTCGACGTGATCCGCCAGGAAGGCCGCCCCGGGACAAACTACCTGGGCCACGATCATACCCTGGAACACATGAAAGAGGCGATGTACTATTCCGATTTCACGGGGCGAACGGTAAAGTCCTACGAGGACTGGTACGACTTAGCGCACGAGAAGGTGCAAAAGATCCTCCGCGGCGGCCGGGAGGAGGCCGCGGCGGACAAGACTCTACCGGATCGCTTTGCCGCCGTGGAAGCGCGGCTCAAAGAGGATGATCGCTCGTGGCGAGCAGGGCAGGACGGCTGGTGGAAATTCTACGTTCAGGATTTGGTCTAAATGATGAAACTCAAACCGCTGGTGTTCTTTCCTCCCTGTCTGCTCTTGGTGCCGGCAGTCGTTCTCAATTTTGTCGCCCCCAGAACATTCGCCAATACGCTGGAACATGCCTACAACGCGGCGCTGTCCGGTTTTGGCTGGCTGGTTTCTCTGCTGGGCGTGGTCATGTTGTTGATCTGCGCTGTTGTGTACGCATCGCCCTTCGGCCGCGTGGTGATCGGCGGCCCCGAGGCAAAGCCGCTGCTCAAAAAATGGAACCTCTTCGCGGTCGTCGTCTGCGTGAATATCGGCATTGGCATCCTTTTTTGGGGTCCCATCGAGCCTTTGAATTATCTGCACAACCCGCCGGTGAGTTTGGGGATCGCGGCCGATAGCCCGGCGGCGGCCACCTTTGCGATATCGACGGTTTACCTGCACAACACGGTGTTGCCCCTTTCGTTTGCCACGTTGGTCGGTTTGATGTTCGCGTTTGCCTACTACAATATGCGGCAGCCTTTCACGCTGGGCGCGCCGCTAGCGCCGTTGATCGGACGTCACAGCCGCGGAATCGCGGGCCAACTGATCGACGCCGTCTGTCTCTATGCCCTGGTTGCCGCCATGGCGGCCTCGCTGGGCGCCTGTTTGCTCCTACTCGGCGGAGGAATCCATTACTATCGCGGCATCGAAGGAAAGCCTTCGAGTCTACTGCTGGGAATCCTTTGCGCGGCCATGGTCATCGCTTACGTGGTTGCGGCAATAACGGGACTGACCAAGGGAATCCGCATTCTCGCCAACATCAAGACCACGCTCTTCGTCCTGCTCCTTTCGTTCATCTTCTTCTTCGGACCGACCCAGTTCATTCTTGGTAACGCGGTGGAAGGCATGGGAAACTTCTTGACCCATTTTTTCGAGAAGGCCCTCTTCACCGGCGCTGCCGCCGGCGACCCATGGCCGCATAATTGGACGCAGATGTATATGTCCGCGTGGTGTGCCTGGGCGCCGCTCAACGGCCTTTTCTTCGGCCGCATCGCGTATGGCTACACCGTGCGAACCTATCTGCTATTCAGCATCCTCCTGCCAGCGATCTTCATGGGCATCTGGATGGCGATTATCTGCGGGGCGACCGTGAATTTGGAACTCACGCAAGATTCGCCCTTATGGAAGGTGGTCCACACGCTCGGAAATGGACGCGTGATGTATGAATTCATGGAGCATTTCCCTTACATCCATTTCATCACCCCTGCGTTTCTTATCGTCTGCTTCGTATCGTTGATCACGGTTTCAGCCGCCGTGACTTCCACCATGGCTGGCCTCTGTTCGACCGGTGTTTCACCGGAAAGTCCTGAAGCCGGCCCCCTGTTGAAGATCTTCTGGGGATCACTGGTCGGTGTCGTGGCCTGGATCATGATCACCTTCGTCAACGTCGAAGCCATTCGTGACGCGCTCCACAAAGAGCGAGACGAGCTTGACGGCATCCGCATGCTCTCGAACCTGGCGGGCGTGCCAACCCTGCTGCTTTGCGGGGCGGTCGTGGTCTCCGTCATTATCGTGATGCAGAACCCCGCCAGATTCGACCAATTCAAAGACAATTACGACGAGGCCGGCAACCCGTTGCCGCATCGAAGATAACCACAAACCGACCAAGGAAATAACCATGGACATGCCCGAACTGGAAAAACAGAGTTGGAAATTAGCGACCCGCAGCATCCACTGCGGTGAAGGCGTGGATGCCCAAACCAAGGCCATTCGTCGCCCGATCGTGATGGCCAACAGTTTTGAACTCAACAACACCTCGGAGACCCTTGCCGAATCATTTGCCTGGGAGAACACCGATAAGTTCAATTACCCGCGCTCTCGGCACCCAAACGCCCGTTACCTGGAAGAGCGTCTGGCGAGTATGGAGGGAGGCGAAGACTGCGTGGTCTTTGCCAGCGGGATCGCGGCGGTTTCCGCCATGTTCTTCACGCTCCTCAGCGCGGGCGACCACGTCATCAGCTCGCGGGTTTGTTACATCGGCGTACATGGCTTCCTGGTAGAGCATCTTGGTAAGCGTTTTGGAGTGCAGGTCTCGCTGGTCAATACCGACAATCCCGAGGAAGTCCTGGCCGCGCTGCGGCCGAACACGAAGCTGATTCACGTCGAAACGCCCGCCAATCCCACGACCTGCGTGAGTGATATAGCGGCCATTGCCGCGATTGCCAAGCAGGCTGGCGTGCTTCTCTCCGTGGACAGCACCTTTTCCGGGCTGGTGATGCAAAATCCGCTGAGCCTGGGCGCCGACCTGGTCGTGCATAGCCTGACCAAATATGTCAACGGGCATGGTGACGGTCTGGGCGGGGCGGTGATCGGTAGAAAAGACGTGATGACGCAAATTCGCGATGCGGGCAGCGTTCATCTGGGCGGGACGATCAGCGCGTTCAACGCATGGCTCTTGATGCGCAGCGCGGTGACCTTGCCCATGCGCATGAAACTGCACTGCGAGAACGGCTTGCAGATTGCCCGCTTCCTGGAGTCGCATCCCAGGGTCAAGTTCGTGCGCTTCCCCGGACTGGAAAGCCATCCGCAGCACCAGATTGCCAAGCGGCAGATGAGCGGGTTTGGCGGGATGATCAACTTTGCGCTGCAAGGCCCGCACAGTGCGTACTTCAAGTTCCTTGCGGGCCTGAAAGTCATCACGCACGCGGTGTGCCTTGGCCATGCCGAGTCGTTGGTGCAATTCTATCCCCAGCAAGGCAATCATCCGGAGCTTGGCGTGCTGAACTATCCCGAAGATATCGGCGAAGGGTTTTTGCGGCTAAGCGTGGGATTGGAAGACGCTGAGGATCTGATCGCCGATCTGCGGCATGCGCTGGACTAAGTAGGAAAAAATGGTGGGACTCGCTGCGCTCGGCCCACCCTACGCTTGCCATCGACTCTTTCCGCAACAGGAACTATTTACGCCAGCGGCGCCGCCTCGATCACGGAGCTTACCTCGGTTGCCTTCAGTCGCTGCAAGTCCTTCTGGGGCATCACGAGCCCGCAGCTTACCAAGTATTGAATCGCTTCTTCAATGGTAATATTGAGGTCGACGGCCTCGCGTTTCAGGACCGTCAACGCATAGCCCGACATCGGCATGGGCGACGACGGAATGAATACCCCCAAAACCGCATCATTGGCGGCGGCACGAATATCGCTCAGGCCTTCGCTGGTCACGAAGGCGATGCTCCACATGCCGGGCCGCGGGAATTCCACGGCCACGACCCGCGTGAACTGGATTTGTTTTTCGCTAAGGAAAAAATCACAGACCTGCTTGACGGCCTTGTAAACGCTGCGAACCAAGGGAAGTCGCTGGATGGCCAACTCGAAGCGATTGCCCAGGAAGCCGCCAATGCCAGCCGCCATGAACTTGCCGAGGATATAAACCAACAAGATAAAAATTGCCAAGAAACAAGGGATGGCGTAATGCGGCTGCAAGTAGGTGAGTTCGACGTAACGCTGATAAACCCCCTTGGCCGTATGGGGAATCGGCTCGCTATCCGCGTGGTACTGCACCCGTTCATAGACCGATAAAGGCACAAAGCGGCCGTCGAGCAGTTCCTGGTAGGGAATGCCATCCAGGGTGCCAATCCGTCGGGTTCCATCGGCGATCGGCAAGCCTTCACGGATCTGGCTGCTGAGGGACCAGACAATTGCCTCGCGAACACCGTTATTGACCGGCACCAGCAAATATTCCCGCGTGGTATTGATGACCCAGAGCAGGATCACGACCGTCAACAGCGGCGGGATCAAGACCCCCATGCCACGAATCACGGCCGAACGAAAAGGGTGAGCCTTTTTCACATCAACAACTTGAGAGTCAGGATGTGGCATCCGGTCCAACTTTCGCCAACAAATTCATGAGCCATCCGCGCGGGCGACAACCGCCACCGCTACGGTCGCAGCCCCCGCTTGCTTCAGCAATCGTGCGACTTCGCTACACGTCGCGCCCGTAGTAAGGATATCATCCACCAGCAATAAACGCGAGTCCTGCCATCGTTTTTGGTCCGACCGGCGGAGGCGGAAAGCGCCTCGGACATTGCGAAATCGTTCGCGCGGCAACAGATCTTTCTGAGGACCAGTATAACGGCAACGGACCAAAGTGCGTACCACGGGTATCCCTAACTTTCTTGCCAGACAATCGGCCAGAAGTTCTGGACTGTTGACGCCGCGGAGGAGTCTTTTTGCCCAATGCATCGGGATCGGCAGCACGGCATCGGCACGAAATTTTGCCAGCTTTTCACCTAACCGCAGGGCCAGCAACCGGCCAACGGTCAGCGAAACGGCTTCCGAGGATAGACGTTTCGACTTTAGCACCAATTCTCGCAAGGCCCCTTGATAGCGACCCAACGGATAAACGGCGTCGAATTTCAGCGAAAAATTCTTGCAGGCTGGGCAGCCCTCGGCTGGGATGACTCCTTCCGGCAGGATTGCGCCACAGCGGTCGCAGCACTCACCCAGTTCAGGTGCGATGGCCTGGGTACATTTCAAGCAGAGGGAAATCATGGCTTCGTGGGAAAGATGATCGTCGCAGAGCAGGCAGCGCGGCGGCAGGGCCAGGTTGAGCAGGCCACGGCCAAATTTCTGCAAGTTTGGCAAAATTCGTAGAACGGAATGCATCCCGATACCTGCTTCCTGCCTTTGTCCTTCTGGCGGGGCTTTTTTGATTCAGCGCGAAAGAACACAAAGAGCGCGAAAGAAAAATCCTTCACTTTGCGTTCCATGCACTCTCTTGCGGTGGATTTTCCTTATTTTCCGGTGAATTATGCTTACACTCGTACCGTGGTTGCAATGGCTACATCATATGGCAATCCCACGTTTTGGGTAGTGGTAGGGGATTTCGGAACCCTATTGTGGCCGGTCTCCTGACCGAGCCACATACCGCCGACCGAAGGTCTCCCCTTTGCCCGGGAGACCTTCGGTCGGGCTATTCGGCGGGGTCAGGAGACCCGCGCCGAACTGGCCTGGGGAGACCCGCGCCGAACTAATTTTGAACCGCCACCTTACGATCAAGCCCTTTTTCTCCCTTGACTCAAAATCCCTGTTTACCTAAACTGCCATCCTGGAGAATTGGCTTATCATGAACATCATCGACCGCTACCTGCTTCGGCAGTATCTGCAGAACTTCGTGATCTGCTTCATGAGTCTGATGGGTGTATACGTGATATTTGATGCATTCTCGAATCTTGAAGCCTTCATGAGTTTTGCCAAGGGGCTGAACTTGATGAAGGTCATCGCCGCGTATTACGGCTATCAGTCGCTGTACTTCTTCGATCGCATTAGCCCCCTGCTGGTGCTGATGTCGGCCATGTTTACCATGGCGTGGATCCAGCGGCATCACGAGTTGACGGCCCTTATGGCGGCAGGGATTTCACGGATCCGCGTGGTCGCGCCGGTGCTCATGGTCGCGGTGGCCATCATCTTGCTAACGGCAATCAATCGCGAGGTCGTGATCCCCAAACTCAAGGACCAGCTTTCAAAGCGGCCTGCCGATCTGAAAGGCAAGGTGGTCGAGGAACTGCTGCCGCAGTACGACAATGCTACCGACGTGCTGATCGAAGGACGATGTGCGATTGTCGATGAGAAGATGATTGAGTCGCCGCTATTCGTCGTGCCCGCTTACAAGCCGTCGTTGTGCGAGTACGGCAAACAGTGGGCAGCGGTCTCGGCGTATTACCTGCCAGCCAAGGATGGACGGCCGACGGGCTACTTGCTCAGGGACGTTACCGAGCCGAAAAATCTGTCGCAGCGTCCGTCGCTGATGCTCAACGGCCGGACCATTCTGATGACACCCCACGATTACCCTGATTGGCTTAAGCCCAATGAGGCCTTTGTGGTCAGCGATGTAACGGTTGATGAGTTGACCGGCGGCACGATCCTACGGCGGTTTGCCTCAACCGGCGAGTTGATTTGGGCCTTGAAAAACCACAGCATCTATTTCAGCCCTGACGTGCGGGTCATGATCCACGCGAGGATCTTGCAACCTCTGCTCGACATCACGCTTTTGTTTCTCGGCCTGCCGCTGGTGGCGGCCCGCGACAATCGCAATGTGTTCATGGCCATCGGCCTCTGCATGGGCCTGGTATCGCTGTTCTTCATCGTGGCGATTGCCTTCCAGCAGTTGGGCGCGAATTGCCTGCTCAGTCCCGCTCTGGCTGCTTGGGCACCCTTGATGATCTTCGTGCCCACCGCGGTCGGAATGTCGTCGGCGATGTGGGAGCGATGAAAGTGATACCCCCGCGGTTGTAATACATCGAAATCATTCCTTGACCATTACTCGGTAGGAAAAATAGGTAATTGCTTATGGAACTTCCGCGCCGCGACCATGGCGATGAATTGCTCGAGCCGGGCGAGATGTCCCGCTTGCGAAGTAGCTTGCGAAACCACGCCACCAGGCACGATCTGACGACCGTGATCGTCAGCGCGTTCGATCATCGCACGCAAATGCTGCCGTTTTTCTACGCCGACGCGAAAATGGCGCCGGCGGGAGTGCGTGCAATTGGGGCGGCGATGGTCGATGTCGGGTTTCCCAAAACCCGCATCGTGCTGCAGCAATGGAACCGGAACTTCCAGCCGTCGCAGATGCGGCTGGAGGGACACATACCGGATATCTTCATGGTTTCCAGCATGGCGCTGCACGCGGGCCAGTGCGATGCCATGCTCCGCGATGTCTGCCGTATCGATCCGAGTTACCGTCCCCTAATCATGGCGGGCGGTCCTAAGGCGATCTATGAGCCGTGGAGCGTGTTCAGCGCCGATCCCGATTGTCCTTGGGGGGCGGACGTGGCCGTGACCGGCGAAGAATATGTTCTTTTAAATCTGCTGGATGTCTTGTTATCGGTTCGCGCCGGCAAGGAACCGATGCGGTCGGCCTTCCAGCGCGCCCGCGATAGCGGGGCGCTAGATGGCATCCCAGGCTTGGTCTATGCAAAGACCGATGCCCAGGGAGTGGCCGAGGAACTGGTCGACACGGGCATCCAGCGACTGCTGGGCGATCTCGACGAATTGCCACACTCGGCATTGGGTTTTCGCCTTCTGGAGCCGCCGAGTGGTCTCTCGACGCTCAGCCCAGCCGCGATTCCCGTCGGCCGAGTGCGCAAACATACGCCGCTTGCATCGCTCGTCATGACCCAAGGCTGCCGCTTCAGTTGCCCGTACTGTCCGATCCCTGCGTACAATCAGCGACAACACCGCGGCAAGAGTGGTCCGAGGATTGCCGATGAGGTCGAACAGATCTTTAATGAGTACAATATTCGGCTCTTTTTCGGAACGGATGACAATTTCTTCGCCGACCAGCAGCGGGCGATGGAGATTGCCGAAACGCTTGCCCACAAGGTGCAGGCCGGTTCCCGGCCGCACTGCAAGATCCGCTGGGGCACCGAGGCCACGATTCAGGACACGTTGAAGATGCAGGAGCATCTTTCCTTGTTCCGCAAGGCAGGACTTTGGGCCCTTTGGCTTGGCGTGGAAGACATGAGTGGTGCGCTGGTCAAGAAAGGCCAGAGCGAGGATCGGACGGTCGAAGCATTCCACCTTCTTCGGCAGAGCGGCATCTTCCCCGTGCCCATGCTCATGCACCACGACGCCCAACCGCTTTATACTTGGCGGGGCAACCAAGGATTGCTCAATCAACTGGGGATCCTGCGAAAAGCTGGCGCCCTCTATATGCAGGTTCTAATGCTTACGCCCTCTCCGGGTGCGAAATCATACGAGAATGCTTTCACTTCGGGGATTGCCTATAAGAGCGTGGACGGAGCGCCGGTAGAGCCGTCGATGAAGAGCGGAATGCACGTGATTGCCTCTCGGCATCCGCGTCCGTGGATCAAGCAACTCAATCTCTTGACAGCCTACGCTTATTTCTTCAACCCGCTGCGATTATTGTTCGCACTCATCTGTTCCAAGAGCCGGATTCCTCTGGCCGACGCCGAAACCTGGCCGCCAGCCGTGGCCGGGCAGCAGCGGCCACCCCGGAAAGACTTCAAGCGTTGGCTGACACGCAAGCTGCGTGCTCATGTGGGCGACGCAGCTATACAGGCATTCGGTATTTGGGGACTTTTCCATACATTCCGGCGGACCCTCGGCTGGACTTACCACCTTATGCGAGGAAAGATCGAGCGGCACACGACGGCACCGGCCAGCCAGATTCCCATGCGCGGCCCGAAGGGCGAGATAGCGCAACACTCCCTGCCAAGTGTTACGCTGTCCATGATACCTGAACCTACACCCACCCTGATGAATAATCCGGGCTAACGGCTCACGGGCGGTTGGCTTGCGTGGGCAGAGGGATCCTCATGGGAGGGAGACGCAGATTCAGACTTGGTCGGCGGTTCCGGGGTTTTCGCTCTTGCATCTGTCTTTTCGCCTGCGACAGGTTCGTTGCGATGAATCGCATCAAAAACCTCGCGGCGATGGACTGGAACCTCCTTGGGAGCCTCAACACCGAGCCGAACCTTGTCCCCACGAATTTCCACGACCACGATGGTAATGTCATCATTGATGACAATACTTTCGTTCTTTTTCCGAGACAACACTAACATCGTACGTTCCTTCGCCCCTGGCCAGAGCCTCCTCGTTTACGCCCTCGCACAAACCGCTGAGCACGTATGTCGATACGCGCCACTATCACTGTACAATACGCCGTAATTGCGAAAAGTCAAGTGATTCAATGTGAAAATCTTTGTTTTCGACAGTTTTTTGCATCCCTCAAATAACAGAAATACAATAAACCAACGAGAGGGCGATGTCGGCGAGAAACTGGGTAATTCGTGACGCGCAGGGAGTATTCCAGGGGGGGATTGATTCAACCCTTACGAGTTACAATAACTAGCAGGTAGGGTCATTGTTGCATCCCATAGCGCAGTACGTTCAGGCCAATTCTTGCGGCGTCTGCGCGGGTGTAGCCGCGACATTCCGCTGAATCGTGCTTTTCCAGGGCACAGCTCAGATCAAACTCAGAGAAGATCACCCCATAACGGTCACCGAAACGAACGCCCTTCAGTTCGGGCGGAACTCCTCTCAGAGCAGACTTCAACGGCTCACCCTGCCGGCCTGGCTGTGGGTCGCGACGCATGACGCTCGTGAGATCGGAACCGCCGTATTTTTTCGTCCAGATCGGGTCGCGGGGCGAGATGTTTTCCAAGCGGTTCTTGGGGAAGATCAGGCCCATCTCGCGTCGGAACGATTCGGCAAAAGCCTCGTTGCCGCATATCGCGTCGGCAAACAACAGCCCGCCCCGTTGGACATAATCGCGCAAGGCATTCCGTTCGCCATCGGTCAGTCGGAAGGCATTGCGGCCGTGCATGAAGACGATCGGGTAGTCGAACAAAGCGGCGTCCGTCATACCGATGAGCTTGGGATGCATCTCGACGCGAAGGTTCAGTTCGTGGCCGGCTTGCTCCATGAGGTTCGCCAAGGCACGGGGCGCGGCATCGCAACCGCCAGGGTGCTGGAGCTTGGCGACGGCGAACTTGCCGCGTTGGACTTTGTCGGTAGGCCCCTTGATAACGACCGTCTCGGGAATGAGGTCTTTCTCTTTGAATTCGCGGTTGGTGGCATAGGCCAGCACGTTGATGCCGATTGCCAAGCCGCCCCGGATTTTCTCCTGCACGGCCGGGCTATAGCTGGCCCGCTGCCCTCCCCTCGACAGTTCCCAAAGGCACGCCAGCGATGGCTTCGGATCGCCGGAGGGAGGGCAGGGGGCATAGACCACGCTCGTTCGGCAGCCGTAGTCGATGCCTAGCAGCAAACGGACCTGGTCGGGCGGAATTTTCTGATCGGCGATCCAGATCGGATGCGAGGTGTCGAGCGGCTTGAAGCGATACTCGGGCTTTTGGAAAACCAACTCCATGAGATCGCGGAAGCCCTTGTCGAAACCGCTGGAGCAGGGATCGCCGTCAGCGAAAATGAATCCGCCGCGGTCGATGTAGTCGCGGAGGTTGGCGGCCAGTTTCTCACGTTCTTCCTCTTTCTCCGGCAAGGGATTTCCGCCGCCGGAGAAGAACAACACGGGTACCTGCAAGAGGTCGTCGACCGAGGCCTTGTCGATATCGATCACCTGCCAGGTCAGATCCCGCCGCCACTGCGACTCGACGTAGATTGTCAGGTTGCTGACGTCGCTACGGTGGCGATTCCAATCGATGTTCCTGACCAGCGGATGGGCTTGCGCGCGGTATTGCACCTTGGCCACGAGCACGGGCCAACGTCCCTTGGAGAGGAACAGCAAGGCCAAGCTAGTGGCGATGTCTTCGTTGTCTTCGTGGCCGCTACCCTTCCATGAACTTCGCGTGACCACGCTGCCGATGGCCTGAACCAAGAAGCTGGCCCCTTCGCGATACCAATCGTATTCGCCGATCTTGCGCCGCGCGGTGAGTCGTCCGGCACGTTCCAGTCCGTAGAGGTAATAGTAATGCCAGAGGCCGCTGTTGGAGGGCGTGGAGGACGGATTGACCCGGACGGTGAAGTGCCGCCGCAGCCAGTCGATGCCCTTGTCGATCCGATCCTGGTCTTCCGAAGGCGCGCGATAACAACCGTCGATCTGGTCGCCAGACACTTTGGCGTCCGGCTCGTGGAGGACATCGCCGGAAATTAGCAGCGAGGCGATGCCGGCACAGGTCATGCTTCCGGTGCCTTCCATCGGTTTGTAGTAGCCCCAGGAGCCGTTATCGTCGCGCTGGTTATTGATCCAATAGGTGCGGACGCGTTCCCAGGTCTCGCGGTGGATGGTGAGACTGATCTGGCCGCTTTCGGTCACACGTGCAGCCTCATAGAGGGCCAAGAGGGCAAACTGGCTATTGGAAGCGTCGCCCGGCACCGAACGTTCGGTGGGCGACAGACCGTACGACCAGCCGCCTTTGCGGTCGGCCGGGCCGCTTTTGAGCTGGGCATCTTCCAGCCACTGGACGTTGCGGCCGATAACAAGTTGGTCGTCAGCAGGGGTTCCGCGGCAAAGAACCATGGTTTGCAAGGAGACGACATAGGTCGTCGTGGGACGCAACTTGCGGAGATAATTCAGCGCCTTTTTGACGTGCTCTTCGTCCGGTTTTTCGCCGGCGTTGAGCAGGGCCAGCGTACAAAGGGCTGTGATTCCGTCAGGTGCTCTCATCCTGCTGTCTTCTGACCAGGTTCCGTTGGCATTCTGAGAAGACTTAAGGTATCGAATGCCCAGATTCATGGCATTGCGGACGTCGTCGGGCGACAAATCGGCCCCGACAACCGTCACAGCCGATGCAAGCAGTAACCCGAAGGCCAGGAATGTGAGAATGGATAGCTTCATTTATTGCCTCAGGTCCGAGACCGGCCACAACAACGCATGGTTCATTGTACGGTATTAGTATAGTAGAATTCGGTACGGAGGGGTCGGCAACTCCACCCCGCTAAACAGTTACGAATTCAACATTTAAGCGGGCAAATATCAACTCTGACGCATGGGCATTCCGGCCGCGATGCGATACAATGCAGGGATTCGACTGAATTACATTATAAAGGATTTTCATTGGCAACTTCCACACCACCCCCCACCGCGCCCTCGCCTGCTCCCACGCCTGCGGCCAAGACTCGCAGTTTGGGCGACGTTCTTCAGGAATTCAGTCAATACCGCAGGTTGATGCAGGAAGAATTGCAGAAGGTGATCGTCGGCCAGGACGAGGTGATCGAGCAGATCTTCGCGGCTATTTTCACTCGCGGCCACTGCCTGCTGGTTGGCGTGCCCGGTCTGGCCAAGACCTTGATGGTGAGCACTTTGGCGCGGATTTTGGACATTCCTTTCAAGCGGATTCAGTTTACCCCCGACCTCATGCCGTCGGACATCACCGGCACGAATGTGCTGGAGGAAGACGACAAGGGTCGGCGGGAGTTCCGCTTTGTCGAGGGGCCGATCTTTACCAGTATCCTACTGGCGGACGAAATCAACCGCACGCCGCCCAAAACCCAGGCCGCCCTGCTCCAGGCCATGCAGGAGCGCGAGGTAACCGTGGGCCAGACGACTTACTCCTTGCCGGAGCCGTTCTTCACCATTGCCACACAGAACCCGATCGAACAGGAAGGCACCTACCCCCTGCCCGAGGCCCAATTGGACCGCTTCATGTTCAACATTAAGGTCGACTATCCCACCGCGGAGGAAGAAGAGCGAATCCTTGCTCAGACAACCCGCGGTGAAAAGGTCGAGGTCCGTAAGATCCTCTCGGGTAAGGCGATCGTGAACCTGCAAGGCTTGGTGGGCAAGGTGGCGGTGAGCGAGTACATCGTTCAATACGTAGCCCGGCTAGTTCGATCCACACGACCGAAGGACGCCTCGGCACCGAAGTTTGTGCAGGATCTGGTCGACTGGGGGGCAGGCCCTCGTGCCGGGCAATTTCTGATCCAGGGCGGCAAGGCCCTGGCTGCCATGGAAGGGCGGTTTTCCGTCGCCATCGAAGATGTACAGAAGATCGCCGTACCCGTTTTGCGACATCGCATCGCAACGAATTTTCAGGCCCAGGCCGAAGGAATGAACACCGAGGATTTAATTGCCAGGCTCGTGCGTGAGACGCCGCCGCCGGTGATTCCGAAATACGAAAAGTAGGAATTCAGCTACGATGAATTCTGGAATATGGACAAGTTATGGAGCAAGAGCATGAACAACTTTCATGAACAGTACTTAGTAGACGAGTACGGCAGCCGAAACGCGATCGTTCTACCTTGGGCAGATTGGCAGCGAGTTTTGGAGGAACTAGAGGAACTCGATGATATCCGGGAGTACGATGCAGCGAAGGGCCGACCCTCCGAACCCGTGCCGTTTGAGCAAGCCGTAAGAGAAATCCGCCAGGGGACCGGCCATTGAAGTACGAAGTGTTTATCGAAAAGGCAGCACAGCGGTCGTTGGCCAGGGTGCCACAGCCTCACCAAGACCGAATTTTCGAGGGCATTGCCGACCTGGCCGATGAGCCGAGACCAGCGGGTGCAAAGAAGCTCGGCGGGCGCACGGCATGGCGGATTCGCGTTGGTGACTACCGCGTTATCTACGAGGTTGATGACGACCATCACAGGATCCTCGTGGTCAGCGCGGGGAATCGACGCGACATTTACCGCCGGTGATTCCGAAGTATGAAAAGTAGGGTGAGAAAGGTGCGAAGAGCGAGAAGAGTGGGAAAGGATAAATTGAGACGCTTTTGCCGTACCATCCAATATTGCCAGCTTCTTTAGCCCCGATCCACCGACGCACTTCACCCTTCAGACCCTTCAGACCCTTCACACCCTTCACACACTTCACATCCTCTCCCCCCCCATGCCCAGCGCCGAGCAATATCTGAAGCCCGAAATCATCCGCCAGATCAAGCGGCTGGATCTTCGCGCGCAGTTTATCGTGAAAGGGTTCCTGCACGGCCTGCACGCCAGCCCGTTCCACGGCTTTTCGGTCGAGTTCAGCGAACACCGCAAATACACGCCGGGTGACGATCCGAAAGATATTGACTGGCTGATCTACGCGAAGACCGACAAGTATTATGTCAAGAAGTTCGAGGCCGAGACAAACATTACCGGCTACATGATGATGGACCTCAGTCGCTCGATGGGATACACGTATCAGCAGGAGATGACCAAGTTCGACTACTCGATCTGCCTGGCGGCTGCGCTCTGTTATTTAATGATCCATCAGCAGGATCCGGTGGGCCTAATCACTTTCGACACGAAAATCCGCAGTTGCCTGAAGCCCAAGACCCGCCGCAGCCACCTGGGCGACGTGCTCTCGCTGCTGGCCAACCTCAAACCGGAAGGCGAGACTGATATCGCCCAGAGCATCGTGCAGGTGGCGGCCATGCTCCGTCATGCCAGCCTGATCATGATCTTCTCCGACCTGCTGACCGAGCCGACGGCGGTGCTCGATGCCTTGTATCGTTTGCGACATGGCGGGCACGACGTGATCCTTTTCCACGTGCTGGACGAGGCCGAGGTACAGTTTCCTTTCCGCGGCATGGTCGAGCTGGAAGATCCCGAGAACCATCGCCGCCTATCGTTGGATGCCGACGCCTTCCGTCAGGATTATCTCGCCGAGCTCCAATCCTTTCGTACGCTCTATCGCCGCGAGTGTTCGCAGGCCCGGATCGACTACGTTCCCATCGACACCAGCATGCAGTTTGATCGGGCCTTGACGGAGTACCTAGTCAATCGCGCATCGCGAGGATAGCCCGCATGACGTTTGTCAACTTCGCACTTCTGTCGGGTGCAGGGCTGATCGTGATTCCGATCATCCTGCACTTGATCATGCGCCAGAAGCCGAAGCTGCTGGAATTCCCGGCCCTGCGGTTCATCCAGAAACGGCACGATACCAACCAGCGGCGACTGCGACTGCGACATTTGCTGCTGTTGCTGCTCCGTGCGGGGGCGATTGCCCTGCTGGCGCTGGCGCTAGCGCGGCCCAGCATCAAGTTTTCGTCGCGACTAGGTAGCCAAGAGGCGCCCGTGGCCGCGGTGCTGATTTTCGACGCCGCCCCGCACATGCAATACGTGCGAGAAAAGAAGACCCGGCTGGAAGCGGCCCGGGAAATTGGTACTTGGCTCCTCGCCCAATTGCCGCCCGAAAGCCAGATCGCGGTTTTCGATTCGGGCATGGCGCCGCGGAACTTTGACGCCGACCGGGGCCTGAGCAAGCAGCGGATCGAAAAGCTGGAAGTCGTCCCCAATCCGCGGTCGCTCAGCGATATCGTCAGCGAGGCGGCCCAGGTGCTCAAGGAAAAAAGCAGCCTGTCGGCCAAGGAAATCTACATTTTTACCGACCTGTCGCGGGCATCGTGGCGGGCTGATGAAACCGCCAAGCTCCAGGACCGCTTGCACGAAGTCGCTGGCGTCTCGCTCTATCTGATCGACGTGGGCGTGGCGGAACCAAGCAACTTTGCCCTGGGCGACCTGCATCTTTCTCAACAAGTTGTCGCGGCCGGCGGCTCCGTGGAAATCCAGACCGATGTTTCCTGTCTGGGCACCGAAGGCGAGCGCAAGATTGGACTCGACCTGCTCACGCCCGACGGCAAGTGGCAGAAAACCAGCGAGCAGATCAAGCGTTTGCAGGCTGGCGAGTCGCAGACTGTCGATTTCCGGCTCACGTCGCTCAAGCCTGGCACGCAACAGGGCCGAGTGCGGATCGGAGGCCAGGATTTGCCCTCCTCGGCCAACGTGCCCTTCGTGGGCCAGGACTCGCTGGTGGCCGATGACGTGCGCTTTTTCAGCGTTGAGGTTCGCCCGCCTTGGCCCGTGTTGGTCGTGGCACGGAAGCCGACGGCGGAAACGGCCATCTACCTGACCGAGGCGATTGCCCCGGCGGAAATGCGGAAGCGCAACGATGCCCGTTTTCAATGCACGTTGATCGACTATAGCGAGTTCCCAGGCCAAAAGCTCAATAAATTCGCGGCCGTTTGCCTACTCGACCCGCCGGGCCTGGAACCGAGTGCCTGGCAACGCCTGACCGACTACGCTGCCGTCGGGCATGGCGTGGGAGTATTTCTCGGCCGGCACGCGCTGCCAATCGAGGCATTCAACTCGCCTGCCGCACAGCAGCTTCTGCCGGGCAAGGTCAGGGATCAAGTACCGCGCGAGGAAGGCAATACGTACCTCGCGCCACAGAACTATCAGCACTCGATCCTCAAGCCGTTTGCACCCTATTCAACGCGGATCCCTTGGAACAAGTTCCCCGTCTATCGTTACTGGCGGATCGATGATCTGGCGCCAGACGCAAGCACGGTGATCGCCTACAACGACGGCCGAGCGGCACTCTTGGAGCGAACGATCCGCACGGGTCAGGTGGCGGGTCACGTACTCGTGATGTCGACGCCGTTTTCCGATCGTGTCTCTCGCCGCGACGCCTGGAACGTGCTGCCGGGTTCCGCCGAGATCGGGGCCTGGCCGTTCCTCATCCTAGCCAACCAGATCATGTCGTATCTGGTGGGCAGTGGCGAACAGCAACTGAACTACTTCGCGGGCACGAATTCCGTGTCGCTGCCGATCGACGACCCGAACCCGCGGCACTACGTGCTGGCACGGCCGGACGGAGTCACCACGTCCCTGCCCTCGCCGGAAAAGGCCGAGTTATCGATCAGCGCCGTGGAGCAGGTGGGGAACTACCAGGTGCAATGCGCGGGCGAACCGATCTCGCCCGACCGGGGGTTCAGCGTTAACCTGCCGGCGCAGGTGACACAACTTACCCGACTGACCGATCAGGAGTTGAGCGATACCTTTGGCCCTTTCAAGCCGCAAGTCGCGCGGAGCAACGATCAAATCGTCCGCGACGTACACGACAGCCGCGTCGGCCGTGAGATATATTCCTGGCTGATCCTTCTCTTCGCCGGCCTGCTGGCGGTAGAGTATTTAATGAGTAATTGGTTTTACAAGAGAGAGTGAGACAAAAATGACGAAATCCGAATGACGAATGACGAAGGGGTTGTACGCGGCCTAAAATTTCGTCATTCGTCATTCGTCATTCGTCATTCGTCATTCGTCATTCGTCATTCGTCATTCGTCATTCTGAATTTATATGCATCTCTTCTACTACCCTATCGCCGATAGCTACTGGCTCGTGGCCGGGGTAGCGGCTGCGCTGCTGGCACTGGTGGTCTTGGTGGGGCCGGGAAGAAATAACGTGTCGCTGCGCCGCCGCCTGACTTTGGCAGTGATTCGCTGTGGCATTATTCTCCTGATTGTGCTGGGAATGCTGCGGCCAACGCTGGTCTACACGGAAACTCACAAGGAAGAGGCCACCTTGGTGCTGCTCATCGATCAGTCGCGGAGCATGTTGGTCCGCGACAGCCTCAACAACAAGACCCGCTGGGAATCGCTCCTGGCGACACTCGAAGATTCCGTGCCCGCGCTCCGCAACCTGGGCCGCAACTTTAAGATCAAAGCTTATACGTTCGATGCCGAAATCCATCCCGTGGAAGTCAAAGACGGCAAGATTGTCCTGCCGGACAGCCCGCAAGGCCAACAGACGGCGATCGGCGCGGACCTGGACGACGTGCTCAATCAGGAGAACGGCAAGCGGCTGTTGGGAATCGTCATTCTCACCGACGGCCGGCAGCAGGCGATCGCCCCGCGCGATGCATCGGCTCAGGATATCGCGGCCAAGTTGCGGCACCAGAGCTATCCGGCCTTTCCCGTGGTCTTCGGGCAGTCGCGCGGGCTGGGTGGCGTCCAGGACGTGGCCATCGTCGCCTTTCCGGATCCGGCTGCCGTCTTTGTCAAGACCGAAATGGCGATCCATGGCGAGATCAAAATCAGCGGGTACGTCAACCACCCGATCCCACTGCGGGTGTTCATGGAGTCGCCCGATGGCAAGATGGAGCAAATCGCTCAGCAGGAGGTCACGGCCACGGCCGACGGCCAGTTGCTGCCGGTCGATTTTACCTATACGCCAGAAATACCGGGTGAATTCAAACTGACCTTGGAGGCCGTTGCTCAGCCTGGCGAGTTGGTAACCACGAACAACCAGCAAAGCTCGTTCGTTCAAGTGCTCAAAGGCGGATTGCATGTACTGTATATCGAAGGTGATCTTCGCGTGGAGCAGAAGTTCCTCCGCCGATCACTGGATGCCTCGCGCGACATCAAGGTCGATTCCATCCGCCTCGATCCACGCCACCTTAAAGAGACGAAACCGAACGACCTGTTGGAACTACTCAAGCCGGGCAAGTATGACGTTTATATCCTCGGCGATGTCGATTCCACGGCCTTCAGCGCTGCGGAATTGGAGCAGCTCAACAAGACGGTCAACCAAGGCAAGGGCCTGATCATGCTGGGCGGCTTCCACACCTACGGTCCAGGCGGGTATTTTAACACCGCGCTGGCCGAGGTACTGCCGGTGAAAATGGATCGATTGGAACGACAAGTGCTCGACAACCCCGTCCGCGACGACGTACAACTTTCCGGTCCTTTGCGGATGCAACCCACGCCGAGAAGCCTGCGACACTTTGTTCTCGCCTTGGCCGCCGGGGAGAAAGAAAATGCCGCGGCCTGGGCCAAACTTCCGCCCTTGGAAGGCGCAAACCGCTTCATGGGCGTCACGTCCGGCGCCACGATTCTGGCCGAGGCAGACGGCAAAGAAGACCGACCGCTGTTGGTCAGCCAGGAATTTGGCAGCGGCCGCGTGATTGCCTTCGCCGGTGATTCGACCTGGCGGTGGACCATGCGGGGTTTCGATTCGGCCCATAAGCGATTCTGGCGGCAGATCGTGCTCTGGCTGGCACGCAAGGACCAGATAGCCCAAGGAAATGTTTGGGTCCGGCTGGACAACACGCGATTCTTCCCCGGCAATCGTGTCGAGTTCACTGCCGGTGCCCAGACGCCAAACAACGAGCCGATCACCGACGCTGAATTCAAGGCACGGATCGTCAGGCCCGACAATAAACCGATGCCCGCCGTGATGATTCGCAAGGAGGAGCAGGCGGTGGCTTCGTTCCGCGAGACGCAACTGCCCGGCGACTACACGATCGAAGTCACGGCGACGCGGCGGGGCGAGCTGCTCGGTACGGCGCGGGCACGTTTCATCGTCTCACAGCAGGATCTCGAATTGGACAACGCCTCCTCCGATCTCGACAGCATGAAGAGCATTGCCAAGTCCTCCGGCGGCGAAGTCATCGAGCCGGAGCGGCTGCCCAAGTGGCTTGCCGAGTTAATGAAGAAGACCGACTACCTCGACGTGAAGCAGGAAACTAAGAAGTCCTTGTGGGACCAGTGGCCGCTCTTCTTCTCCATGGTCCTTCTCTTGACGGCCGAATGGTATTTGCGGAAGCGATGGGGGCTGGTGTAACTCCTGCTACTCAAACGTCTGCTCGGGTCCGGGAAATGTTCCTTGCCGTACGTCGTCGCGATACCGCGTCACGGCATCGAGCACGGTGCGATGCAATTCGGCGTAGGGCTTCACGTGCCGCGGCAAGCGGCCGGGCGTGAGGCCCAGCAAGTCGTGATAGACGAGGATCTGCCCGTCGCAACCCGTGCCGGCGCCAATCCCAATGGTAGGTATTTTTAACTCGGCCGTGATCCGCGCGGCCACGGCGGCGGGAATGCACTCCAACACGATGCCGAACGCCCCGGCCTGCTGGGCTGCAAGCGCGTCGGTCAAGAGCCGCGTTTCGTCGCGCTGCACGTGATAGCCGCCCAGTTGATGAACGCTCTGCGGACATAAACCGCAATGGGCCATCACGGGTATGCCCGCGGAGACCAGCCCCGCTATCACCTCGGCCTGCTCCTCGCCGCCTTCCAGCTTCACGGCCTGGCAGCGGGTTTCCTTCAATATCCGGCCTGCATTCTCAATCGCCCGATAAACACCCAGATGAAAACTAGGAAACGGCATATCGACGACCAGCAAGGCATGACGCACCGCACGGCCAACCATCTCGGCATGGTAGATCATCTCTTCCAACGTCACGGGCAGCGTGTTGGCATGCCCCTGCACGACCATCGAGAGACTATCACCGACCAGAATGCCCTCGATCCCGGCCGCATCGACCAGTTGGGCCGTGGCATGGTCGTAGGCGGTCAACATGGTGATCTTCCGCCCGGCGGCTTTCATCGCCGTGAATTGCGGAACTGTGATGGCACGTTGCTCGGAGTTCATGTTGAAATGGTCCGTTTCTCTCAATAGTACGCGGACGTTCAATGGCCTTGAACGAAAAACCATCCATTGAGGGGGATAACGGCAGGCATCGATCCATCGGCCCCCCTTCTTGGCCCTATTGTAGATCAGCCGGTGCGCGATAGCTAGCCGTGATTTGCCCTGATTTTGATTCGCGCGGTGTGGAATCGACTGTTCAAACGCCTTCCGCGGATATATCCTTAAGGTGTCTGTCGCACTGGGGTTCCTCCCTCCATGTTTGCCCATGCACTATTCAGCACGAAAGGTTCTGGTCATGTCCTTCCGCATCTTGTCCTCCGGGGTCGTTGTTTTCAGTGTTGCGTTTCTGGCGGTCTCAACGGCTTTAGCTCAGCGAAACAATAACCCTGCCATGCAGCAGCGCATGCAGGGTATGCAGCCGATCAAGACTGGCGGGACGCTGATCGCGGCCACTCCGAGCCAGATCCAAATAGCGACGAACACGAACCAGACGATGTACGTCATGGTCATGCCCAGCACGCAAATCAGCGTCACCGGCACGGCGGAGCAAGACTATCTGAAGTCGGGCGTGACCGTGGAATTCGTGGCCGAGGTTGCCAAAGGAGGCGCGGTGAAGGACAAGATCAGCCATCTGGTCGTCGTCACGCCCACCACCGAGCGGCCCGTCGGGCTCTATCCACCGGAGTCTGCCGCCCCAGACAAGAAGGGTGACAAGGCCGAGCCTTTGGCGGCCGATGCCGGCATTGGCGACGCGCCGCCAGCCAAGGGACGTAAGCCCCACGGCAAGAAGGAAGCTGATCCATTTGGCGCCGACCCCCTCGCCAACAAGCCCAGCAAAGGGCATGGCGCCGCTCCGCAATTTCCCGGCACCTTCAGCGTGCGGGGAACGATCAAGCTCTGCAAAAACGGAGCAATCTCCGTTGCAGCCGGCCACGGTCCAACGATCAAGGGCGAATTGGCCAGCGACATAACAATCGACGTGGACATGGCCGACTTCCGCGCCGCCCAGCGCGACGACAAGGTCACGGTGAGCGGGAAGTGCAGTCAGGCCCGACCGAACATGGTCATGGCGGAATCGATCGCGATCGAGTTGGCCAATCCGCTTTCGGGGACGAAGAAACATGCCGCGCACGCCAAGACGCCAGCCGCACACACCGGCAAGGCAAAGAAAGGGGCCGCCGACGCGGACGATTTACTCGGCGGAGGGAAGTGAAAGGCGACCCGAAAAGCCCACGGGGCAGGAGAACTGCAAAGTCCGGGGTCTGGTCCATTTTTCGGCGAGAACGGATGAAATTCACCCAAGATCCTTGCCCGAAAACATGGACCTGACCCCTTCGCGTTAAACTCTCCTGAGCCGCAGGGCTTGCCCGGCAAGAATTTGTGCCTACTATTGTAGAAACAATTCTCGTTCCCCGAAGGGTGTCCGATGCAGAACAGCAGCCATTCCAATCCCAAAAGCAAGCTTCCTCGTCGCCAATTCCTCGCTGCCGCCGCGGCCACCGGCGCTATGGCGGCCAGCGGCCCGTCGCGGGTCCGTGCGGCCGATAAATCGGGCAGCCGCCTGCCAATCCTCGGCACGGGAGCCTATACCTACGAGGCCACGCATAACTGGGGCACGCTCCCCGAGCACATCCATTGGGGCGATACCCACGGCGTGGTCTTCGACCAGAACGGTCTAATCTATTTCACGCACCAGTCGGCCGCCAAGGATCCGATGGACGCCATCGCCGCGTTCGATAAGGACGGCAAGTTCATCCGCTCGTTCGGCAAGGAGTTTCACGGCGGCGGCCACGGCCTGGCAATCCGCAAGGAGGGCAAGGAGGAGTTTCTTTACCTCTGCGACATCAAGAACCACAAGGTGGCCAAGGTCTCGCTGGACGGCCATATCGTCTGGAGCCTGGGCGTGCCGCGGGAGGCGGGCGTCTATGACCACGGCGCGGCCTACGTGCCCACGAACATCGCTTTTGCCCCCGATGGCGGTTTTTATGTGGGCGACGGGTACGGATCGAGTTTCATCCATCAATATGACAAGGACGCTAAGTGGGTCCGCACTTGGGGTGGCGAAGGGAGCGAGGCGGGCAAACTCCGCTGCCCTCACGGCCTCTGGTGGGACGATCGGCCCGGCCGCACTCCGTCGCTGGTCGTGGCCGATCGGGCCAACTCCCGCCTGCAATACTTTACGCCCGACGGCAAGCATATCTCGTTTACGCCGGGCTTGCCGCATCCCTGCTACTTCAGCATTCGCGGCGACGTCTTGCTGGTGCCAGACCTGCACTCGCGGGTCTCGCTGCTGGATCGCGACAACCGCCCGATCGTCCACTTGGGTTATGACGAGGCCTGGACACAACGCGTCCAGCGGGAGGGGCTTCGCGGCAAGCCGCAATCCTGGGAACCGGGCCGGTTCGTCCATCCGCACCATGCCGCGTTCGATGCCGACGGTAATATCTTCGTCGTCGAGTGGCTGCCGATCGGGCGGATTACCCGCCTGCGGCACGTGGCGTGAAGGTTCATTTCCGCGTTAATCGAATGCGGTCCAGCAGCGGCCCGCATATTCTGACCATATATGCCGTTGGTCATTCTCGAATCTGTCCGGAGGCCATCTATTTTGTGAGGCGCCCGACCACCCCCCCTACGATGTTTTCTTGCAGCCTCTTACCGGAAACGGGTAAATCGGGTAAGATTTTGGATTGAAGGAGTTCGCGTTTCGACGGAATACCATCAATCGGGGGGCTAGTGCTCGTTGAGTCTTTGGTTCCGCTGGATGCGGCCGTTGCATAAGAACATTTCGGAACGAACTAACTAATGCACGTGCTTCCCATCGTTAATTCCACCGATTCTTGCTCGACTCCCGATAATCAGGAGCATGGTGGGACTCGCGTTGCTCGGCCCACCCTACCAACTCCCGGCACCCAAAACACTACCGAAGCGGGACGAACCAAGGGCAAGTTCTGCCTTGTGACCCTTGGCTGCCCGAAGAACCTGGTCGATAGCGAACGCATGGCCGGACTGTTGGGCCTGGATGGCTACGAAATGGTTCGCGAGCCGGCGGGCAGCGATTTCGTGGTCGTCAATACCTGCGCGTTCATTGGAGATTCCCGCAGCGAATCGCACGCCGTAATTCGCGAGATGCTCGATCTCAAGAAAAAGGGTGGCACCCGCGGGGTGATCGTCAGCGGCTGCCTGGCCCAGCGAGAGAAGGACAAACTGCTGGAGATCTATCCGGGTGTCGATCAACTCGTGGGCGTTTTTGGTCGGGAAGATATCGCCGCTGCCGCCCAACGTCTGATCACCGGGTTGCACGAACAGCGGACCGTGTTCCGGCCAGCGCCCACGCGGGCATTGTCCGACACGCATCGCCTGCGGATCACGCCGCGGCACCTGGCGTTTCTGAAGATTTCGGAGGGTTGCAATCGGGCATGTACCTTCTGTTCGATTCCGCAGATGCGAGGCAAACATGCCAGCAAGCCGATCGAAGAAGTCGTGGCCGAGGCCGATGAGCTGGTGGCCGACGGCGCCAAGGAACTGGTCGTGATCGCGCAAGATACGACCTTCTACGGCATGGACATCTACGGCAAGCCGCGGCTCGACGATCTGCTCCGGCAGCTCGAACCGATCGCGGGGTTGGAGTGGATCCGCCTGATGTATTTTTATCCGATGTACATTACCGACGAATTGCTGGATATTATCGCCGGCAGCCGCAAAATTCTGCCGTATATTGATATCCCCTTGCAGCATATCGACGACGACGTGCTGCGCCGCATGCGGAGGGCGACGACGCGGGAAAAGACTGAGTTGCTCTTGGACCGGCTTCGCGCGCGGATTCCCCGGCTTGTGCTGCGGACCACGCTCATCGCGGGTTTCCCCGGCGAGACCGAAGAACAGTTCGGGCGATTATTGGAATTTGTCGAGCGGCGGAAGTTCGAGCGGCTGGGGGCGTTCGCCTATAGCCAGGAGCCGACGACGCCCTCCGGAACGATGGAGGACCAGTTGCCCGACGAGGTCAAGCAGGCCCGCCGGGGGCAGCTCTTGGCCGCGCAACAAAAGGTGGCTTTTGCCTGGAGTCAGGCACAGGTCGGCCGGCAGATGGACGTGATTCTCGACAGCCAGATACCCGGCGAGCCAGCCTTTGTCGGTCGCACTTATGCCGACGCCCCCGAGGTCGACGGTGCGGTCTATGTCAGCGGCGAGAATCTCGCCGTCGGCCAGATTGTGCCCTGTGAGATCGTGGCGGCGAGAGGATATGATCTCATCGCCGTGGCGGTGGGTGAGGAGAGAGGCTCCCGTGCGTGCGATTTGAGCGAAACTTGCTAAACAATACAATGTGCCGACTATGAAGGTGCGAGAGGTTATTCGACTGGTTGAAGCTGACGGTTGGCAGCTTGCGCGCACGCGGGGGAGTCACCGCCATTTAATCATCCCACGAAACGAGGCGTGGTTACGGTTCCTGGTAAGCCAAACGATGAGTTGGCACCAGGGACGCTCAACAGTGTTCTGAAACAGGCAAGACTGAAATGAGATACTTAGTAGTTATCGAGCCGACAAAGACCGGGTTCTCGGCTTTTTCTCCGGATCTACCGGGCTGCGTATCAACAGGCGAGACTCGCGAAGAGGTAGAATCGAACATGCGAGAAGCGATCGAGTTTCATCTCGACGGTTTACGGGAAGAGGGGGAGCCTGTGCCCCCGCCTAGAACTGCGGCGGCATTCGTCGAGGTGGCATAATCTTATTCGTGTTCCATACGGTTGATTTCTAATAACCATGTCCAATACCAAACCCGCTCGGCATCCGTTCGGCAGCGCGTTCAACTTGCCGAACCAGTTAACTACTCTGCGCCTGATTTTGTCGGTGGCGCTCTTCGGGCTGATCTCGGCCGAGCATTACATTGCCGCCTTTGTCCTCTTTCTGGTCGCCGTCGGCACGGATTGGCTCGACGGCTATTACGCCCGTAAATTCAATCAAATCACCACGCTGGGCCGGATTCTCGATCCGTTCGCCGACAAGGTGATCGTCTGCGGCACGTTCATCTTTGTCCTCGTCGCCCCGGGAATGCAGGTCGCGCCGTGGGGATTGCGAGCGTGGATGGTCGTGGTACTTGTTGGCCGCGAATTGCTGGTAACTGCTTTGCGGAGTTTCTTGGAAGAACGCGGCAGCGACTTTTCGGCGAATCTTTCCGGCAAGCTGAAAATGGTGCTGCAATGCGTTGCAGCCGGGGCCTCGCTGGTATATCTCCATTGCCTTCAGCCCGTTGGTCAGGCCACGCAATCCACAGCGCCTCCGTGGGTCTACTGGTTCACGATCATTTCGATCTGGTTGACAGTGATCCTCACCGTTTACTCCGGTGTGATCTACGTCTGGATCGCCTACAAACTTCTCAAGCAAAAAGCTGACGCATTGGGCGCATGACTCTGCTGCTCGCCACATTGCCGGGCAAAGAAATGGCGCAAGCGGCCCTTCTCGCAGCCTTCCTAGCAGCCAGCGCGGGCCTGTGGACATCGATCCATGCCCGGTGGCAACGCCGCGAGCCGATTATCCCCCTGGCTAGGCGGCGGCCGGTTCCTTGGCAGGCGCAGGACATGTTTTTCATCTTCCTCATCGGCTTGCTGCTTCCTATCATCGCGACCAAGGCCGCCCAGGCATGGATGGGGCCTGATGCCGCACGGCAGGCGGCCGATGGAGAACCTGAATTGGTTCATCCGGCCGAACAATTGCTCCGTAGCGGCAATCCCGGTGCAATTGCGATCGCCGCGATCATGGCCGTCATCGTGGCGCCCTTGTTCGAGGAATTTTTCTTTCGGGTCTTGCTGCAAGGCTGGCTGGAAGCAGTTTGGAGCCGCCAGCGACGGAAACATCCGGAACTCCGGTCGGCGCCGGTTTCGTGGATTCCGATCGTGTTGCCCGCCGCGATCTTCGCCCTGATGCATCTCCGTTCCGGCAAAACGCCGTTTTCAACGCAATATCTGAGCGGTTTGTTTCTCGGGCAGATGGCAGCCGATTTATTGACGCTTTGGCTGGCGATCGTGCTGCTGCGGTTTGCCGCGGGGGCAACGGCGGCCGATCTGGGTTGGAAGCCGGAGAAACTTCGCTCCGACGCCAAACTGGGCCTCTTGGCCCTCTTGGCCGCCATGCCGCCGGTTCTGATGCTTCAATTCGCGTTAATGGGGCTGGTGCAGTTAACGGGGATCGACTACGCGCCCGACCCGATTCCGCTATTCTTGCTGGCACTGGTACTCGGCGTGCTCTATCATCGCACGCATCGAATCGCCCCATCGCTGCTATTGCATATTGCGTTTAACGCAACATCGATCTTTTTGTTCTTTGCGGGAAAGTAGGGTTGTAGGCTAATTCCCGTAATCGATGTTGTAGTCCAGTGACGCAGCCGAGGGAACGAAACGACGCTCCATGGGCAATCCGGCAGCTCGCCAAACTTTGTCCATGGCCTCCCCTGCCTGCTTGACCACAAGGTCGCGGCGACGGCTTTGGAAAATGCCACGCGAGGGGCGCGGCGTAATCGGGCCGTCGTAGCCCGCCGACTTGAGATAAACCAACAACGTGGTGACGTCGATCCGCCCACCTTCCGTACCGGGCAACAAGCGGGATTTCTCGTCGATCTCGCCGTTGCCGACAAGCGGCGGCAGATCGGCCACGTGGACGGCCACAATCTGATTTGGCGGCAGCTTGCAGATGCTGTCCAGCGAACCACCGGCGACGACAACGTCCCAGATGTCCAGCAGCAGGCCGATGTTTGGCGCGGCCACCATGCTCAGCAGGAGCGTGAGTGCGTCAAGATCGTGGACGAACTGGAATGCCTGATTTTTCCGCAGGTATTCGGCCGCCTGAAAGCCGATACCGAAACGAACGCCAGCCGGCTCAAGCGCCTGACTGATTTCCTGCAACCGCCGCTTGTAAAACTCGAAGTTTTCGTGATACGGCCGTTTTTCGCTCGCCGGGGCCAGTGTGGTAATGCACCGCGTACAACCGGCAGCAACCGCTGCCTGGGCATACTCCGGCAGCTTCGCCACATCCTTGGCAAAGGTCTCGTCGTCGCTCTCGCAGTCCAATGGCAGGGCAAAGGTACCCAGTTTCAATTTGCCGCTGTCGAACAGCCGACGGGCATACTCCACGCCTTTCAGACGTGCCCTGGTGGCAAATTCAACGACGTTTAGGTCCATGCCCCCGAAGCCGTAAGTTAAGGCCAACTCGATGAGTTCGCTCTGATGTCCGGTGACGCCCAAAGCACCTGGGTTAAGGTTCTTAAACATGGAAAAACTCCGTGGAACTCAGAATTTCTGACTAGGGTATCGTGATTCGCCCGGCCAATTACCATGGCCTTCTGCAGACTATCCTGCACGCGAGAATCTCATATTATGCCAGATCCTACAGACGTTTCCAAGGGGGATCGGTGAAACAATGCCAAGACCCCCTCGACAAGGGGATTGCTCTGCTTCTCACTTCGTCGGCTTCGATTCCAAATACTCGACCGCTCTCAGCAGCACGCGGTCTGGCGTTTGATCGCCGGAAGTGATCTTTCCGCCACTAAGTGCGGCCAATTCGGACTCCCGTTGCCAACTCAGCAAGCGGTCTCGCTCATTATCTTCGACGTGTACTTCATGGCCTTCGTTGGGTGAAACGCCCCAGGAGGCGTTCTTTAGGTCGTTCTTTGCATCTTCCTTGGGCCGATTGATGTTCAGACCGCTGGGTCGCCAGTAGGTGGCAATGGTTAGCTTCATTGCGCCGAAGGTGTGGCCCAGGTCGACCACTTCCTGTACCGTACCCTTGCCGTAGCTTCGCTCCCCGACAACGATAGCGCGGTCGTGGTCCTGCAAGCAAGCGGCCACGATTTCGCTGGCGCTGGCGCTCTTGTGGTTGACGAGCACCGCGATCGGAAGGCCGGTGCAGGACGCCTTGCCCGAGGCGTGGTAAGCGCGCAGGATCTGGCCGTCACGGCCGCGCGTGGTCACGATTTCGCCCTTCGGAATCAGCATGTCGCATATCTCCACGGCGGCCTTGAGCGAACCACCTCGATTATCGCGAAGATCGAGGACGAGTCCGTGAATCTTCTCTTTGCGGAGTTGTTCCAGGGCCGCGCGAAAATCGGACACCGTGTCGTTCTCGCCATGCTCCGCCTCGGCGAACCCGGAGATGCGAATATAACCGATCTGCCGGTTACCCGAGAGCAGGAAGTTCCACTGACCGTTCGGACCACGGGAGTCACCCACGACACTATCCGGCTGGTTGAGGTCTTCCTCGAACTTCTGTTTCTTGGCTGCTTTGATGTAGATTGAGTGCTCATCGCCGAGCCGTTTGATCATGCCTGACATGCCCCCTTCAAACAGATTCAGTTCATCGACCGGCAGATAGAAGCGGTGGGCAACGCGGTCCATGGCGTCCGCCAGCACGCGGCTGTAGCGGCTGCCCGGCACCTTCTGGTAGCAGACCAAGGAGAAGAAGGCAATGAGAACCAGACAGTGAAGGTTACGTCGAGGCATTATGGCCGAGGCATTATGGCAAATTGGACTTTGGCTCGATATTGGTTGGTGACGGCGCGCCTTTCTTGTCGGATTTTTCCGCGGTCGAAGGAGCCTTGGCCTTCTTGTCGGAGTTATCGGGCGGCAAGGCTTCCTGCCGGCCGCGCTTATCGATGATGTCCTGTAGGATAAACGGTTGGGGCAGGCCCTGGTCATCCTGGTCGAGGCACTTTTGATAGCGGCGGATCACGTCCATCAAATCGCCACCGAGACTGATGTCGTCCACCAGCGAGTGAAACTCCGGGTCATCGAGCACCTTGCGCCAGCCATGCAGACCTTTCTCATACTCCGGTCGGGCGCGGATCAAGTCGCCTTTGGCGAAGGCCAGATCGCCGTCGAGAATGGCTTTCCGCGCAGCCAAACACTCATCCGTCTGCTCGGCCCTGGCGCGCGTTCGCCAGAAATCAAAGTTGACCGTGGTCCTTTCGCGGGTTATGTACCTGGCCAGGGTCTCGTCGCGCTCGATCTCCTTGGCCAGATTCAGGGCTTCCTGGCGATGGGCCTGCGGAGATCGCCGTGCAATTTCATCCGGTCTGGCTTCCGCGCGCTCCTTCAGATCCAGCTCCACGCTTGGTTGCAAGAGCGGTTTCTCGCTCTTCCTCCCCTGGCGATTCTTTTTTTCTTTTTTGTACTTATCCAAGGTTTCGCGGTACTTATCCCAGCTTGCGCGATCCTCGGGTGGCAGGTTGGGTCGTTTTTCCTTTTCCAATTCGTCGCGCACTCCCGGCGCGAGTGCATCCAGTTGATCCTTCTTCTCTCCGGCAGAATCGATCAATTCTTCCTTCCGGTTCAGTTGCAGGGCAAGTCTCCCTCCTTTCACCTCATCATCGTAAGAGGTTTCAATCGGCAGCTCGCCGAATGCACGCCAATCGTCTTCCGATTCTTTCCAGGCCCGCTGGGCGACCTGGCCGAAGATGCCGTCCTTCTCCAGGTTGTCGGCGTAATAGAACTGGCAGGTTGGGGCATCCGAATAAAAAACCACGTTAGCCATGCCGCGAACTGGGTAGCGGGGAGGGGCAATCTTGCTCTCGGCAGCCAGGAACCAGGCTTTGCCCGCCCGCCAATTATCGTACTTGTCGCTGTCGCGCGGAAAACCGATAGGCGGCGTGAAGCGTTCGCGGAAGTCCTTGACATAATCGGGCGACTCTTTGTGGTCTGGGCCTCGTTCACCGCTGAAAAGGCGGCGGTAATACTTGGCAGCGTCGTCGCGACCGATTTTATTGGAAATGAACCAGCCCATGTCCCAGCAGAGCCGCGGTTCCTTGTCGTTCATGCGCACGCCTTCCAGCATGTAGTTCAGGCCCTCGATGACCCAGTAGAATTTGTCGTGGTAGTCGTCGAAGGAGACGGAAACATTGTAGGACAGATTCCATGCCTGGTAGCGCCAGACGTGGATCGAGTGCGGCTGGAGTTTGATGCTCTGGTCGAGCGTGGCGCGAAGGCGAGTCCAGTCTTTCTTCATTTGATACTGAATCGCTTTTTCCCCAAGTATCGTGCTGGCGAAGCCCCGCATGCCCAATGTCGCCAGGCGGATCGTTTCACTGGTGGGATCGATCTGGCCCAACTCGGTCTGGCTCAGGCCGTGCTGGTCGCGGTACTGGGCCAAGACTCCGCCTGGCTGCCCCTTGAACTCCTTCGTGCTCAGCGTGGCCGGGAAGCTCAGGGCGAACAGAACAACAATCAACATGATCATCGACACCCCGTAGATCCACTTGCGACGGCGGGAACGGTCTCCCGCGCTGCTGCTGGGTGGGTTCGTCGTCATTGGGCCACCTCGCGTTGTTTCAAGCTGATGTAACCCAAGAGGATTACAGGCAGCAGATAGGCTAGCTCGCATAAAAGGCATCGCGCGAGCAGATCGCTACCCACGTTAAAGCCGCAAGCCACACGGTCGACGAAGTCGTTGTCGGCAATATTTGGCACCACCGCGGAGAAATACCGCATCATCACCGATGTCGCTTCGTCCATCGCCTTGATGGCGTCGGTCTTCAGGCTTTTTTCCAGCTCCGAGGTCATGTTATCCTGGGTCATGATCCGCACCGCGGATTCAAATGGCCCGCCCCCCACCATCTTACCACCGGCTAATTCAACAACGTAACTACTGGATAGCCCGACGATAATGACGAACATCGTCGCCAACAATGCAACCGGGCCGCTGAGAAAAGTGCTGAACATCACGCCTAGGCTGGTGACCAAAGCCATTTGCAGCCAGATTCCCAGGTAACCTTTGCAGAAATTCCATGCAAATGAACCGTCGGCAGCACGGAGGTAGAGGTCGGCCTGGGCCATGCCAAAATACTGGCTAGGCTCCAGGCATTGGAGGGTGATCTCCAAACGGCCGTCGTCGCTGACCATGTCGCGAAAGAGATCGATCGTTTCCGCCTTGCCATCACGGCCCGCGGTAGGAAAGCTGCGTGGAATCATCTGCACGTCGGTAGCAAATTTTTGGGCGAGAAAATTTCTGAGAAAGGCCCGCTTGCCCGTCTGGGGGTTGCTCAGCGCGATGGTTCCCGACACGCCTTTTTCCTGATTTCCCTTGTGGGTACGGAAGACCTCAAGAGTCATTTCCACGGGAATGCCGGTAGGGAACTTCGCCTCGGGGAAGAGATCTTCCCGCAAGCCGTCGAAGGTCCAGATCGCTGCAGCCGCCGTCCGCCCTTCGATGAAGCTGCGATAAGTCCACTCATCGCCCACATTGATGCCTTTCTCCTTCGGCTTGCCCGTCTTGTCCAGGAAGGAGAGTGTCTTGGCATAGATCGGCACGCGGGCTTGCAATAGGCCCTTGGGCGGGCCTAGCGTGTAGATCGGATTGTCGCCGCTAGCGGAAACGTACAGATCGTGCGTGTGGTCCTTCTGTATTTCCACGGTGGCCTCGCCGGAAGGGTCGATCATCACTGCGTGCTCGTGCTCGTGCGATCGGCTCGTCGTGCCCCGCAGCAGTTTTCCACGGTTGCCGGGCAGCGATTCGGCATGCAGCCTGTCGGCCGTCAATTGGTGCGTATGGTTGAGGCTCCGAACGGTGAATCCATAGCTGATCACACCGATGCCGCCCAGCAGAACCGTGCCCACGAAGACGAATCCCAGCACGCGTCCCAATACGATCTCAATCTTCCGCACCGGCTTGGTCACCACGGTGTGCAGCGTGCGATCGCGGATATCGGCCGGCAGGCTCAGCGCACTGAGGACCAGCGAAAAGAGCATCGACAAGTAGACCGTGAAGTTCAACACCACCTGGATATAAAGCTGGCCAGGATGAAGGCTATCTTTCTTGATGAACAAGGCGGCGAAGAGGATCAAGACCACAAACACCACGAAGACCACCACCACGCGGCGGCGAATCGACTCGCGAATCGCCAGCCATGCCAGGGCGAAGACGCGGCGGGCCGAGATGCGGGCAATATCGCAGACAATATCGATCGCCGCCCGGCCGCATTGCCGCGTGCCAACCAACGGCCCGCCCACCAGGATCGTGGCCAACCAACCGCAGGCATAAACCACGCCCGTCAGGCCGGTTGCCACCCCAAGCCAAGTATACAGTGCGCCGCCGGACCAGTTGGAACCCAACACGGGCACCAGGGCCGCGAACAACGGCATGGCGATGTTATCGGTCAGCCAATTCCGCGTGTCCAGCGTGGAGCAGAGGGCCACGGTGGAGAGTACCATCAACGACAAGACCCCGAAAATGCCTCCCATCAACAGTGATGTCGTCGGCCCAGGAGCAGCGGAACTGTATCGCAGGGCAAACAACAAACCAAGTCCGCCTCCGACCAGCAGAACCAGCAGCAGGGTGGTTCCCAGCGGCTGCCATAAAAAGCCGCTTGACCAGCCAGCGCCGAGGAGCCACTCCACGAGCGGCGTGACTTGCAGATTCTCGACAACCATGGACTAACCTTGTTCGCTGCTCGAGATACGATCGGCCTGTTCGGCGCGGACGCGGCGGCCGGGATGGGCCTCGCTCTCCGCAATCACTCGCACAAATAACTCTTCCAGCGTGGTGGTGGGATTGCCGATGCTATGGACCGTACCCTGGTGTTTCATTACAACCTGCCGGATCTCCTCCTGAGCCTCCAGGCTGAGGCCGGAGGTGCGGATTTCGGTCACGTCCCGAACCTTCAACAAGGCATCGACCCGGCCCAATTCCTTCAGTTCACCCTGGTGCAAAATGGCGATCCGGTCGCAGACGTCCTGCACATCGGCCAGCAAATGGCTGCACATGAGGATCGTCTTGCCCTGCTTTTGCAGTTTTCGGATCAATGCCTTCATCTCGTGCGTGTGGATCGGATCCAGCCCACTGGTTGGCTCGTCGAGGAAGAGGACTTCCGGATCGTTGATCAAAGCCTGCGCCAGGCCGATCAAGCGAGTCATGCCCTTGGAGTATTCCCGCAACTGGCGGCGCCGCGACTTGGTCAGCCCGACCATCTCGATCAGGTCGGCCGCCCTCTGCCGCCGTTTGGCCCGGGGGATGTCGAACAGTCGGCCGTAGAAGTCCAATGTCTCCTCGGCATTGAGAAAGCGGTAGAGATACGACTCCTCGGGTAAATAGCCAATCCGCTCGTTCTTGGCGACTTCCGTGGCATCCTGGCCGAGGACCAGGGCCTGGCCACTGGTGGGGTACAAGAGGCCCAAGAGTAGCTTGATGGTGGTAGTTTTGCCCGATCCGTTAGGCCCTAACAATCCGAAAACCTCGCCGCGGCGGACCTCCAGATCGAGGGCCTTCAAGGCGCGGACTTTCTGCCGCCCCCAAAAGTCGCGGTAGACCTTGGAGAGGTTTCGCGTTTCAATGACAACTTCCGACTGCATGCCTCGACTCATGGGGATGGAGCGATAGGAAGACCCTCTATTGTTACGATAGAAAGCCTTATTCAGTTCAACAGACCCTCCACTATAAGCCGCCGAGAAAGGGACTGCAAGGCGATGCCGCTTAAGAAGTTTGGGTCAATGGCAAGCGTAGCGTGGGACGAGTGAAACGAGCATCACCAATCTATTCGGTAAATTGTCATGGTGGGGTTCGTTTCACGCGTCTCACCCTGATGGGGTTGCCTCGTTTCCAAACCGTACAAAATTATATACACTTACCTTCCATGACCATGAACCGAGCCTTTCTAACTGCCGAGTGGCGATATCTGGCCATGCTCAATTATACGATCGACCCGGCACTGCTCCAACCGCTGTTGCCGCCGGGGACGGAACTTGATTTTTTCAACGGTGCAACCTATATAAGCATGGTCGGCTTCCGCTTCCTAGGGACCAAAGTATTTGGCCTGGGCATCCCCTGGCATCGCGACTTCGAGGAGGTCAATCTCCGCTTCTACGTCCGCCGCTGCACTGCCGATGGCTGGCGGCGGGGGGTGGCCTTTGTTGGCGAGTTGGTGCCTCGCCGCGCGATCGCCTTCGTCGCCCGCGCGCTCTACGGTGAGCCGTACACTGCGCTGCCGATGGGCCATCGCATCGAGCATCGCGAATCGTCGATCCACGTGGAGTATCGCTGGAAGCGCGACGGCAGGTGGGAGTCGCTGGGAGTTCTGGGCCGCGGCGAACCGCAGCCCTTGGTAGCCGGTTCGCACGAGGAGTTCATCGCGGAGCATTACTGGGGCTACACGGCCCATCGCGGCGGGTGCAGCGAATACCATGTCGAACATCCCTCTTGGCGGATCTGGTCCGGTACGGAAAACTATCTGCACGCCGACGTGCTCGCGCTGTATGGCGAGCTGTTCGTCGAGGCCCTTTCCGCCCGGCCCGCTTCGACCTTCATCGCCGACGGTTCGGCAGTCTCGGTCAAAAGAACTGCCATGTCTGCTTCGTAGAACGAAATTCAATAGCTGTCGGACATCGCTAAAATGCGAACACGCCGGGCGACACATTGAAGTATCTTGCCAGTTTGCCAATGTGGCTCCGGTTTAGCGAACGCCTGCCCATGAGGATCTCGGAAATCGTCGAGTCTGCTATTCCCGTGGCACTGGAAATCTCTGTCTGAGACAACCCCTTGGCTTCAATGAGATGACGGAGCATTTCCGCATCGGAGACCGGCGCCATCGGATGAGCCTCACTTTCGTATCGCTCGATCAAGTCGCCAAGAACCTCCAGGTAATCCGCTTCATCCGGAGCAAGGTCGCGATCCAAGAGTGAATCGACCATTTTGACCGCTCCCTCTAACTCCTCATCCGAATGGATGGGGCGGAGCGGAAACCGGACGATCAAATCAAAGTACCGATCTCTGGCATTTTCCAGTTGATTCAAAATTGCCATCAGCAATCCCCTTTCCATGTGCCTCTGTCGTATTCTTCATGAGTCAGCACGTGTCGGATGTAGACCTTCCCACGATTGAAGTGAATCACCACAACAAGCCGGAACTTGTTCCCCGAGATGTTGAATACAATACACCGGCCGACATGATCCGCATGTGGGTAGACATTCCTAACTTCCGCGAAACATTCCCAAGTGGCGTGTTCCGTCAAGCGGTGCCAAGCACGGAGTGGTATTTCAGATTCCGGCCACTCCTGCCAAAACTCCCGCAGCTTCTTCTCGGATATGACGTGCATTCCTGCCCCTGTACTTATCGTCCACTCTCCTAAGTATTTTCACAAAACGCGAAAACGTCAAGTCCTCGCGAGAAAATGCGTCAAAATGAGTGTAGACACCAAACATGGGAAATATAATTAATCAACGGAGGGGCTATTGCCACAATAGGATGTATCCAAGCGATCTTCAATCGCCTTCCTGCTCCCCGCTCTTCCCTTCATTGCCGACGGTTCGGCAGTCTCGGTGCGGTGCAAATCGAAGATCGCGCCCGAGAGGGAATAAACGGCCGCATATAAGGAGAATCTTTCCAGGGAAGGGGGGCACTTTTCTTGGCTCTTCCGATTTTAGTTCCAGAATTGTTCACAGTCCGCATCTAGAACCGGAAGAGCCTTTTTCTTTGTAACAGATTGGCTGCTGGCCCGTTATCTTCTTGGCAGCACACTGGCGAAAAGGAATTATTATGCCCAATTCAGGTACTCGACGGCAGTGGGTGCTTGCGGTCTTGGATCGCCATGAGGCGGCACTGGTACGCTATGCCGTTCGGCTTTTGGGCGATGGAGATTCTGCCCGGGAGGCGGTGCAACATGCCTTTTTGCAGCTTTGCGAGCGCACACCGGAAGAGCTTATCGGCCGCGAGGCCCCCTGGCTCTTTCGGGTTTGCCGCAACAAGGCCGTGGATCTGATCCGCCTGCGGCAGCGGCATGGCGGCGACCCCGATGCCGATTTGGCTACGCTGATCGGGCGCGAACCCGATCCGGCCGAACAGGCCGAACGACAGGATCTCTGCGGCGAGTTGACCCGACGGGTGGCCCAACTCCCCGCAAGCCAGCGAGAGGCTATCGATCTGTGGTGCGAAGGATTTTCCTATCGACAGATTTCTGAGATCGCCGGCCAGAGCGAGGGCAATGTCCGCGTGCTGGTCCATCGGGCGATCAAACAGTTGAGACAGGTGATGAAGGTAACCGTGTGAATCAAGGCACAATCATGAATACAAACTACCAACACGACGGAGAAGACGAACTCCAGGCAGCACGGCGAACGGCCCATGCACTGGGGCAAACCGAGGGAGCGGAAGCGGCGGAGGTGGCGGCCGAACTGGCCGGTTCGCCGCAGGCACGGCAGGAAGTCGAGGCCAATCAGGCCCTGGCGACGCGGCTAAAAGAAGCAGCCCGCGAGACCCCGCTACCCGAACCTTCGCCCACGCTGCGCGAGGTAATCGAGCGGCGACTGGCCGAGATTGAGCCAGCTGCCGGTCGTGCCGCCACGCAGGGATCTGCCCGGCCGTGGTGGCGGAGTCGCCTGATGGCTCTCGCCTTGACTGCCGCCTGTCTCGTGGCCCTGGCCGTACCGATCGTGCGGTCGACGAATTTGCTCGGGCCGGCGAAGGAACGCAACGTGGCTTGGCAAAACGCGGCGACGAGCGACGCAGGGAGCAGGGAGCAGGGAGAGGGGAGGAAGCAGCGCACCATGGCTGGGCAAAACCCGGCGACTGGTAAGCCCAACGCCAGGGATGGTCAGTCATCGAGATCGACGCCCGAATTCGACATAGCCGATATCGACTCAAGTGGTGATGGAGAGCCTGATCAGATGGATGTAGACCCCACGCTGGAATTGCACACCACCCAAGACAAGGAGACAGAATTTAACGACCTGAGCAAGGATTTCGGTCAGAAAGGTGGCCACCAGAAGGGCGCAAGATCCAGGGCCGATGCGCCAGCCTTCGGCCCCGGCCCTAAGCTCAGCGGGAATGCAGGCGAGGGGGTCGGCAACCGCGCGCCCAGGCTTGCCCCCCCCGCCACCAGCACGCCACCAACTCAATCTGACCGATTGACATTCGGCATGGGAGTGAACTCTGACGCGGGCGTGGTCGGCAATGTCACCCTTGACGAACAAAACCTTCCTGCGACGAAGGGGGACAAGAAAGAAGACGTTCGCATGAACTGGCGTTCTGGGGATAAATCGACCGGGGGCGATAAGGCAGCCCCGGATAGTGGCGCAACTGCTTTGGCACTACTTCCTGTCCTCAGTGCCGGACAGAATTCCTCAAAAAAACAAGAGGCACCCCCTCATAAGCCCCTTGAAACCTGGAAACCTTCCCATGTCGTCCCCAACACGTCCCGCCTGATGGTCGGCGATAAGGAAGAACTACCGCTAAAGGGGATGCAGGTCGATGTCCGCGTGGACGGTTTTCGGGCACGCGTGCTGATCGACCTCTATTACTTCAACGATCGCCCGCAACCGCTTGAGGGCAATTTCCAACTGCGGCTGCCGGACGAGGCCTCGCCCTACTTCTTCGCCTTCGGCCGGACGGTCTACCAGGCCCCGCGGATCACGTCAGCCGACTCGATGTTCTTCAAGCCGCAGGAGGTTTCGCAGGGCGATACCACGCCGGAAAAGATCCTCGCGCTCCGCGGCAATAGTTGGGAGCAGCCCAAGGTGGCCCGCATGGTGCCGAAAGAAAAGGCCGCTTTGGCTTATCGTGATACCGTCCGCCGCCGCGTCGATCCGGCCCTGGTCGAATGGTCCGGGGCGGGCGTCTTCCAGTGCCGCGTATTCCCCTTGGCCCCGCAGTCGATGCACCGCGTAACGATCGGATACGACGTCGATCTGCTCCGCGTGGGCGACGATCTGGAACTGCGGCTCGACCTGCCTGGGCAGACACCGGCGACGATCGTCGATCTGAACATTGCCGCCAGCAACGCCCGGCAGGTGAGCCTCGACGCCCCCGCCACGGCTTCGGCCGACGGGCAGCGGATTTCCTATCGGCTGATCGATCCCAAGGAACACCCGCTTGCCGTGCGGCTGCGAAAGCCGGGCACGCTGATGCTCACCGGGGCCGATGAGGCGACGGGCAATTACTTCGCTACCCGCGTGGGCCTGGCCTTGCCCGAGGCGCCGACCGCCGATCGTGCCAAACAGGCCGTATTCCTCGTCGATACGTCGCTGAGTGCCGGCCCGCAATTCCCGTTGTGGACCAAATTGCTCCGCGCCACGCTGGAGAACAACCGCGATGGTATCCATGAGTTTGCCGTGGTCTTCTTCAACGTAGAGACTTTCTGGTGGCAGGAGAAGTTCGTGGCCAATACGCCGGAGAATGTCGATACCTTGCTGGACTATGCCGATGGCCTGGCCCTGGAAGGCGCGACCAACCTGGGCCGCGCCTTGAAAGAAGCGGCTTCGCCCGCGTGGCGGAAGAAGGCCGATGGACCGGCGCCCGATCTGTTCTTGCTCAGCGATGGTGCGGCGACATGGGGCGAAGACCGATGGGCACTGCTGGCGGCGACCCTCGCCCCTGGCCACTCTCCCGAAAGGAAAGGGGAGAGTGCGCTCTTCGCCTATCGCACGGGCTTGGCCGGTGGTGACCCACGGTTGCTGGCCTATCTGGCCGAGCAGACCGATGGCGCGGTCTTTTCACTTGTCGGCGAGGCGGAGATCGCCTCGGCCTCGGTGGCCCATCGCAATCGGCCCTGGCAGTTGACCGGCATTGAAATGGCCGGCGGACACGATTTGCTGGTAGCAGGACGGCCGCAGTATGTCTTCCCGGGCCAGCAGTTGCTGGTGGTGGGTAGGCTGGAAACCAGTGGGCAGGGGGCGGTGGGCGGTGGGCAGAAGGATTCCGAAGCGCCTCTCATGGTCTTCACACTGCAACAAGGCAAGGCGACGCAGACGGTCAGAGTGAAGATGGACCAGATACTGACGTCGGAACTGGCGGCGCGGACATTTGGCCAGGTGGCGACGACTCAGTTGGAAGACGCCGCCAGCGCAGTCGAACCGGTGGCCACGGCCTACGCCCGACACTTCCGCGTGACGGGCAGAACCTGTTCGCTCCTGATGCTCGAAAGCGAGCAGGACTACGCCCGCTTCAATATCAAGCCGGAAGAAGATAGTTTTGTCGTCAAGGATCGGCCCGCCGGCATGGTCGTTGCCAAGGTGGCAGCCGAGACGACCGCGACGATGGGCGATCCCAAGGCAAGTTTTCTGGCCTGGTATCGTAAGGTCCGAGAGTCTTCGGAGGTCCACTTTGATCTGCCGGCCGCGCTGAATATAGCCTTGGAGGGCATGCCCAGCGAGACGTTCGCGGTGACTGCTTCGCCGCTGCAATGCAAGCTACGGCTCCGCAAGGATTTGCCGGAGAACCTGCGGCAGCCCTGGCAGTCGGGCCTGCCGGACTACGAAACGCTCGACGCCGAGGCCCAGCGGCGATTGGCGGCCTACGGGCCGGACGATGCCTTGCGGGGCTTAAGCTCGCTGGTCGAGGATCGGCCGGGCGACGCGGCCTTGGCCCGGGATTTGGCCTTCTCGGCCATCGAGTGGCAGCGACCGGGCGAGGCCTATCATCTCTTGCGGCGGGCGGCAACGGCCCGAACCTTCGAGCCGATCACGTTCCACGCCATGGCCCATTGCCTGGAGCTTATGGGCCAGACCGATCTGGCGATCGTTTACTATGAACTGGCCTGCGGTGGGCAGTGGGACGGCCGCTTTGGCGACATGCACAACATCGCCCAGTTGGACTACTTGCGATTTCTGCGACGCATGGCCGATGGCCGTGAAAAAGCCGCGCTGGCCGAGTATGCCAAGGCCCGCATGGCCACGCTGGCGGCGATGCAGCTTCGCGAAACGGCCGATGTCGCCGCGCTGATCTTCTGGAACACCGACGGCACGGACGTCGATCTGCACGTGATCGAGCCTGGTGGCGAGGAGTGCTTTTTCAGTCACGCCCAAACCCGTAGCGGCGGGCACATCAGCCGCGACGTGACGACCGGCTTCGGCCCCGAGCTTTACTTGCTGCCTAATGCCCCGGCGGGGAATTACCGCGTCAGCGCCCACTATTTTGCTGCCGATGCCAATCGAGCCAGCACGCGAACCAAGGTCTTCGCGTTGATCTATGAAGGCTGGGGGACGAAGGACGAGAAGGTGACCGTCAAGGCCCTCGCGCTGACCGGACGGAGCGAGAATCACGAGTTAGGGACGGTGAAGAGATAGAGGCCTGGGGATGGAATTCCTATGCTTAGTTTCTGTTGCTGAAGGGCTGTTTTTTTGCTTTGCTCGATTTGGGTGGGGTACGATTTACGGCCAAGGCAAGTTTATCATGGCATTTTGGGCGAGATGCGTGGCGTGAGTCGACGATTGCGCGAGTCGAGTCAATGATCCGCGCAGAGTATCCCTTATCGTGTCATTCTCCTTACTCTATGTTTTCTTGTCGCCGTCCTCAGCCGGATGCGTGATTCGCCAGTACGATCAAGTTGTGGCAGAACACGCCCAGCCCCACGGCCGCATCAAAACTCCTAAAACCTTTGAAAAAACAGCGAACCAGCCGCAATGCGCGTTTCAGGCCGGAAATAGTCCCCTCGATTCCCGCCCGGAAGCCCTGCCAGTGCGCCAGCATCTTGTCGACGAAATCTTTCATCCGTTGGGGAATGGCCAACGTCTTCACTTGCTTGGCCAACTCCGTGAACTTCGCCTCGGCCGGACAGAAGCCCATGTCCGCCGCCAAAACTTTGGGCGTGGCCCCAAAAAGCTTCTTGTGCCGCTGGATCACCGACTCCGTCAGTTCACAATCGGCCAGTTGCTGCTCATAGACCGAGCAGTCGGTGATGAACTTTTCGGCCGATTCGCACAAGAGCACCTTGTGTCCGAACTCCACCGGTTTCTGCCGTTTGCCACGCTTGATCAGTTCGGTATGTTCCTCAAAGAGACTGAAGACCCGCTCCGCGGCCGGAACCGTCTCGCCTCCCACCTGCGCCCGCCGTGCGTTGCGGACGATTGTCTGCATCGACGGCAAGTAGGCTTTCAATTCCAAGGCGATGGCCGTCAATGCGGCATGGCCCTCCGCGGCCGCCGTGGCACAGAATTCCCCAGCAATCGCCACAATCCAGGCCGTCCGCTCGATCAGCGTGCGAAAATCGGCCTTCACCTTCCGCTGACGCGCAGCCGATTTGCTGGGCATGTAACGGACAATGTAGAGGTGCAGACGCTTGACCTTCCGATCGTGAAAGCGGTGCAGGCAACTTTCCGGAGCGATCTTACGACCGCGTTGCAGCAGCCGCGAAGCTATCCGCCAGGTGTCCCACAGGAGCGACGAATCCGTGGGGTAGTGAATGTTGGACTCCACCACGGTTGTGTCCGTGCGAATGACTTCCGTCGTTACCGCTCCCTGCGCAACTCCATATCCGCCCAGCAGTTCGTTTACCCGCTTCCAGGTCGCGGGGCGGATGGCCAGAAAGCACTTGTCGAGGAACGAGTAGTCCATGACCGGCTTCTTCCGCATCCGCAGAAAGTCCTGCGGGAACGGATCGCCGCCGATGCGGATGACCGTATCGCGGAAGGGCAGCCCTTCCAAATGCTGGACGATCAGAGCCCGCAGGATATTCTCCGAGGTGTAATCACCTTCCCGCCCCTGGTCGTCGCCGTCCGAGAGTTTTCGGAGGTCGGCATGTACGGTCGAAAGAATCTTGCCATTGGCGTCCAGGACTTGACTGATGGTCCGAAATCGCGCACGATACTCACGTACGACCTTGGGCAATCCTTTGTCGCTGGATTCAAAACTCAACACCGCTTCTTGCTTACGACGCATCCTTGTTCTCCTTGGGGTTTTTCTGTGCAACCATGAGGATAAGGATGCGTCCTTTTTAGTCAATGCCAGCCCCCAGAAATTCGCTCAAACCACTTCCGCAACAGAAACTACGTAGAATGACCACCATGCAACTTCGTTTAGGTACTCGTGCCAGTCTGTTGGCCCAGTGGCAAGCCAACTGGGTGAAGGCACAACTTCGCCAATGCGGCCTGGAAATCGAACTGATCCAGATCACCACTCGTGGCGACCAACAGCAGTCCACTGCCGGTCCGATGGTCGGCACGGGCATTTTCACGAAAGAGATCCAACGTGAATTGCTCGAAGGGCGGATTGATCTGGCGGTCCACAGTCTGAAGGATCTGCCGACGGAACACGTGCCGGGATTGGTCTTGACGGCCGTGCCGGAGCGCGCCCCGGTGGCCGATGTGCTCCTCTCGGATCGCTTCGATTCCCTGGAGCAATTGCCGCTCGGCGCTCTGGTAGGTACCGGTAGCCTTCGCCGCCGCGCCCAGTTGCTCAACCATCGCCACGATCTGGAAATGCGTGAGATTCGCGGCAATGTTGACACCCGCTTGCGGAAGTTGCGAGAAGGGCATTACGAGGCCATTATCCTGGCCCAGGCGGGGCTCGACCGCTTGGGGCTGACGAAGCACATCACCCAGATCCTGCCGCTGGGCCTGATGCTTCCCGCAGTGGGCCAAGGCGCGTTAGGAATCGAAGCCCGTTCAGATGATGCGGCCACGCGCGCGGCCCTGGCCTGCTTGGATCACTCCCCCACGCATTGCGCAGTGAAGGCTGAGCGAGCGATGCTCGCCGTGTTGCACGGCGGCTGCATGGCGCCCATTGCCGGTTGGGGGCGGATTGAAGGCGGGCAACTTGTTCTCACCGGTCGCGTGCTCAATCCGGCCGGCACGCGGAAGCTCGAAGTCGTGCAATCTGGCACAGCGGATGATGCCGAATCCCTCGGCCGCAGCGTGGCGAATGTGTTGCTAGAGCAAGGGGCCGCTGAATTGATTGCCGAGTCGCGCGGGTGAGGGAAAAGGCTGAGGCCGTAGCGAAGGGACGCCGAGTGAGGCAGGCGTGCTGGCCGATGCCGGGGCGGCGCGATCATGGCTGGCCCAGCGGGCCGGCATCGCTGAGAACCAGATCGTGCTCATGGGCCGCTCGCTGGGTGGCGCTGTCGCCGTCGATCTGGCGGCTGATGGCGCCCGCGGCCTGGTTCTGGAAAACGCCTTCACTTCGATTTGAGTTTCTGGGTAGGCTGTAAATCGGTAATCTCGTCAGGCTATTTTACTACCTGAGCTACGTTTCATCAATCTTTAACGATCCTTCGCATACGAATAGATCCAATAGAAATACTCGTTAGTCAGTCCTGCGTCGGCCGGCGCGACGGCCAACGATCCCTTGGTGACCATGCGGACGTGGATCTCCTTCTTACCGCTGGTCAGCGAGGCGGGGATCTCGAACTCCGTGTCTCGGAACTTCGCCAGTATCTTTCCATTCTGCCAACTCGGCACTTTCTCGCCCTTCTTGGCGGATGCCTTTTCAAGAATATCGCGATAGCCCCGATGGTTGTAGTTCAGGACATAATTGGTGCCCTGCTCGAACCAGACACCCGCCTTGACGCCGTCCACGTAGACTTCCACCTCCTGGTGATACGCCGTCTGGTTGATCCGCTTGCGAATACGCACCCCGTCATTGTTTGGCTGGATGGCAACAACGAAACTTGACTCCTTGTCGGTCCAGCGGCCATCGTCCGTGATGGCTTGATCGAAGGCGCCCTCGTAGCTGGCCGTATCCGTTTGGATGCGCACCTTGTCCTTGCTACCGGCGATGCGGTATTGGTGCGCCGCCTCGGACTGCGCGTTGCCGACATCGAGGCTGTCGGTCTCGACGAGGATCTTCTTCGGATTGTGATAGTAGAAGACCGCGCTGAGAAAATCGCCGTCGCGGTCGTGGGTGAAGTGTGCAGCATGGTCCTGCGTCAACTTCAGTGAAGACAGGAACGGAACGTAATCGACGATATGGAAGCGGTAGCCGGTGCGATCCGCAAGTCCTCCGCTGAACGCCGTGGAAAAGCCTGGGTGGATGCCGTAACTATGGTTGAAATAGTCCTCGCCGCCCGTGGTCTCCACCCGCGGGGTCTTCGTTCCGTCCGTGAAAATGCTGAAATTCGCTTCGATATCGCCGGTCAGCCGCGAGACGCAGCCCACCAACACGCCCGAGCCCTCCACGTCCAGGTTCGCAAAGTCCGGCTCTCCTGCCTTGACGTGGGTCGTGTCATTGAACTTGACCTTGAAGGCGCCGGTCGACTCCGGTGGATAGGGGTTGCAATCCGACCAGCCGACATCGCAAGCCACCCGTAGGAGATTGGGCGTCTTGTTGACCAGTTCGATCTTCATCGACTTCCAGAAGGGCATGGGAAAATAGCAGTAGAGTTTTTTGCCGTCGCAGCCGGCGGGCATGCCTTTGGCATTCCGCATATTGACGCCCTGGTAGCCGCCGAAGAACATCGAGACTGGCAGGTTGGCCGTGACGGCGCCGTCGGTTGTCGTGCGGATGAAGCAATGATCCAGGGTCTCGCTCGACAGGGAAGAAGGCTCCAGCTTGAGGCTTCGGACGACGCCGGCCGTCTTGGACTCGAAGAGCACGCTTGGTTCTTGTCCGCCAATCTCCTTCACGCCGGATTCGGTCCGGTTCCCTGGGTCCGCTCCGGGAAACGTACCGACTGGCTGTTGGATTTTGGCCCGCAGCGTTTCCAATTCCTTGCGCGACAGGTTCTCGGAGAATCGGTCCTCTCGGTACAGGTGCAGGGTGTATTGATACCATTGCGGACGTTTGGCGACGGCCGCCTTGAACGCCGACTCGAACGGCAGGCAGGGAAAGGCCCACAACATATTGCCCTGGTTCCACCACAGCCAGTGGGGATAGGTCTGGGAATTGAAATAGTCCTTGAAGGCCATATCGCAATCCGGCGTCTTGGCGTCCTTCAAGTACAGCTTGAGGTTGCCGACATTAAAGGAGGGATCGAACCAGGCATGGATCAACATGCCCGACTGACCCTTGAAGAGGGCCTGCTCATAGCCGTCCGCGTCTTGCAGAGTGTAATTGGTCCAGTCCATGACGGTGAAGTTCAGGGGGTTTTTCGAGGTGTGCGACCAGACCTTGACGCCCGTTCTGAGCAGGGGCAGGCTTTCCCAGTCGATGGCCGGGTTCTTCCAGGCCGATGGTTTTGCCACCGCAGGGCCTTCGGCGGCGAGTGTTCCGCCGTTCGCTGCGATGGCGACAGCTAAGCACGCGGCCAGAACCATAAACGAATTACTTTTCACGGGATGTTTCCTGATTTGCCTGTAAACTTTCGTCCGCCCCATTATCCTGCAGGAACCCCTTGGCGGCAAGCCGACGACCCCGATCTTGATTGGCGAAATTCACATTGTCAAGTGCCCCTGTGCGATCACACTGTGCGGTCACATAGTCCTGCCGTAAAGTCGGCGAGCTGTTTCTCGTTGACTCGCGATGGCTAAAGCTGGCAGAACAGCCCTGACCCCTGGGGCAGGCCGCATATTTGGCAACCAATGCCCCATCATGCTTGCGAGAAACACCCCCAAGTAGGTAAATAGTTTCTGTTGCGGAAGGTTCCAATTTGTAGGGTGGGCCGAGCGCAGCGAGTCCCACCATCTGGGATTCGTGGAGATTTTGGTGGGACTCGCTGCGCTCGGCCCACCCTACGGCGTTTTCCGCAACAGAAACTAAATAAACCCAGGATAGCGGAATTTTCCGCGTTTTTACGGCAAGAGTGGATCGCACTTTGCGAGCTATTTTCGCCGTTTTCGGCTATAATAATCTGCACCTATTGAACTATCCGTCGTTTTTCAATCTGCTGAAGGTGTCGCCTGCCGCGTCGACTTCGATCAACTTGAGCGTACCAAAAATGAACATTCCTGCACGTTGCGTGGCTGTAGCTTTTTTGGCAACCATCGTGATTGCTGCCACCGCCAATGGTATGGCAGCGACCCAAACCTGGACGGTTCTCTCCGGCGACTGGCACACGCCCTCGAATTGGGGCGGAACCACGCCGACCAAGGGGCTTAACGCAGCGATCGTGAACGGCGGAACCGCCACCGTCACTCAACTCGGTGAAACTTGCCGTGTGCTTAGTCTTGGTAGCAGCAGCAGCGCGGAGAGTGGAACGGTTCAGATGAACGCCGGCAGCCTTTCGGCAATCTTCAATGAACTCATTGGCAACTCCGGACCGGGCATTTTCACGCAGTCGGGCGGAACCCATTCGGCGGATCTGTACCTCGGAAACCTAGGCGGCGGCAGTGGAACCTATAACCTGAGTGGCGGAAGCTTATCCACATCTTCCGTGGTTATCGGCAACTCCGGACCCGGCAGCTTCACACAGACGGGCGGAACCCATTCGGTCTCCTCTGAAATGTATCTCGGCTACGACACCGGCAGCAGCGGAACCTATACCCTCAGTGGCAGCGGCCTGCTTTCCGCGTCTTTTGAGTCCGTCGGCGGTTTGGGAATCGGCAATTTCACGCAGTCGGGCGGAACCCATTCGGCGAGCGGCCTCGTCCTTGCCGAAAGCGCAAGTTCCGCGGGAATCTACAATCTCAACGGTGGTTTGCTGACTCTTTCTGGTTTGATCGAGGGCTTAGGCAGTGCGGCCTTTAATTTCAGCGGTGGTACATTCCAGGCAGGATCGACCTTTTCGACCAGCATGCCCATCGTGCTCGGAGAGGCAGGAAGCAATGCCGTTTTCGACACCGGCGGCAACAATCTGACCCTTTCCGGCGGCCTTGGCGGCTTCGGCAGCCTGACCAAGATCGGCGGCGGTGCGTTGATCCTCAGTGGCACCGATCTCTACCGCGGCGGCACGAAAGTAAACTCCGGCATGCTGGCCGTTACTTCCAGCAGTGCTCTGCCGGACAATCAAAGCCTGACCGTCGGCGCTGGCGGCACGTTGATCTTCGATCCCTCGTACAGTTTCTCGCCAATCCTGGGAACCTTGGCGCCCCCGCTGGCCATGAATTCACCGGTCAATCCTGTTCCCGAACCAAACACGCTGGTGTTGTTGATGGTGGGGCTGGCGGTGGGGTTAGCCACCTGGCAGAGGAACTATACGCTGTCGCCGCGGAGGTAAAACTTGTTCAAGTTATTTGTGCGCGGACGCTAAGTTCAATTTAAGAAGTCGCTCCAGCAATTCGTCGTCAGAAATTTCGGGATCCCAACCGTAGGCGGCGAAGACGACCGCGTCGAGCTTCTTGTGGGCCAGGTCGAGCCATGCCGGCCGCTGGTTGTAAAGATTGGTGAGCGTGCGAATCTTCAGGCTCGCCGCGCAGTCGGGGTCTTTGGGTATCAATCGCGGCCAGCGAACCGTGCCGATGCCGCGGGCGTCCGGATCGACGACATACCGCGCCCACGGCCCAGCGACCGAACCGGGAAACTCTAATGTCTCAGTCTTCGTCCATTCTGGAGGGTTCAGCCAGCGGCAGCGTAGATCGTCAAGTTCCTTCGCGGCAACGGAAATCGCGGCGGACTGATCGGAAGTAGGCGTTGGGAAGGGGAAGGTTTCAAAACAGGTTGTTGGCGTGTATCTCGGCCGCGTTTCAAGGCGAGTACCTTGCCTGAGCGACCACACTTCGTGAGCACGCGAATGGATTACGCCCAAAAAATAGTCGTCATCTCTGGCAAAAACAAAAACTCCGTCATCGCATAAGACCGCCATGTCAGTCCACATAAAAACACGATATTTAGAGACTCGTGGAGTCACGATATACCGCGCTAGTTTGTTTGTCGCTATGCGCATCCCAGGCCGTGCCTCGGCGTGTATCCACCATCGTTCCCGGTACATCTGACGGTTGTTCTTTTCGCGTTCCGGCTTGACGTTTTTGAATACGTATTGGAAAGGAGTCTCATATTTAGAGAACTCCTCGCATGCGATGTTTGTTCCAGTGTCTATGATCCACTGTGATTCTGGACGCTTTACAACGGCTGTACCGTTAAGCCACGGTCTAAGAACGTCGGAATTGGGCTTGCCGTGCGGGTTTGGCAGACATAGCCATTCCGATGCCTCTTGCAACGCGATATTGAACGGCCCAGCTTTCTTAGTACCGATATAAGAAATACCGGCATTTTCCGTCAACAATTCAGCGGTTGTCGTGTCCGCTGTCCCTGTAAGGTTTGCGTTGATTGTGTTGACCTGCTTCCCGTCCAGAATCCGTTGTTTGTCTATTCCCCCGTCAAAGCCGATCATCGAGATGTGGACGTTTGCTCCGTCAAGAACCCAGTTCCGGTCGCTCTCCGCAAAGAATATATCTCCGACTGCCTTGATGCGTTTTAGCACTTCTCGGTTTGCGCCGCCACGAATTGCTTGCGTAGCGAGCAACCCAGCTCTCTTCGCCTTGCCTATCTCAATCTGTTTTCTTGCCTTCTCTAGCCAATAACAACACAAATCAGAGAAACCCGGCAAACTCCCGTTGTAAAGTGCCCAAAGCTTCTGTTGGTAATCTCTCCCAAGCGCTTCCCATAGCTTGCTCCCACCCAAGAACGGCGGATTCCCCACGATAAACTCCGCCTCCGGCCACTCCGGCTCCTTGGGATGCTCCGGGTCGGAGAGGTCGAGAATTGCGTCCATCTGCTCGATCGTGTCGATGGGGGCCAAGACCGGATCGTTGGGCATCTTGAAGCCGTTGTGGTGCATCCATTGCAGGTAGCCGATCCAGATCACGACCTGGGCAAGCTGCTGCGCGTAGACGTTGATTTCCAACCCGCGAAGCTGCGAGGGATTGACCTGCGGAACGAGCGATAAACCCCGCATGGCTGCGTAGGCGATGACCTCCTTCTCCAGGTCCAGGAGCATGTGCAGCGCCACGTAGAGGAAATTGCCGGAGCCGCAGGCCGGGTCGAGAACGCTGACGTGGGCCAACCGCTCGATGAAGTCGAGGATCGCCCGGTCAAACGCCTTGCGTTGCGGGCTATCCTTGTCGGACAGACCTTTCGTCCTTGCGCGGCTGGCCTTGACCACTTTGGGCCAAAGTTCCTCCTCACACTTCCGCTTGACTTCCGCCCATTCGCGCTGGAGCGGGGCCAGCAGAACGGGCTTGAGAAGATCCTCAATGTCGGCGCGGCTCGTGAAGTGGGCGCCAATCTGAGACCGCTTGGCCGGATCGAGCGTTCGCTGGAAAAGGGTGCCGAAGATCGACGGCTCGACACTCGACCAATCTTTGCCGTTCACCACGACCAGCGAGTTGATCTCCTCCTGCGTGAGCGAAATCACGTCGGCATCGGCGAACAGGCCGCCGTTGAACCAGGCGATTGCATCGCTGCCGTAATCGCCGCCGTGGGCCATCGCCTTGAAGAGCGATTCGAGCCGCCGGGGCAGGTAGGCCGGGTTGGCCTTGGCGTTGTCCAGTAGTTTTCCGAACAGCCCTGCCGGCAGTAGCAAGGTATCTTCGCCGAACATGCAGAACATGAGCTTCATCAGGAAGTGGGCTGCACGAAGCGGCTCAATTCCCCTGTCCCGCATCCCGTCCGCCAGTTTCGCGAAGCGTTCGGCCGCCTCGACCGTAATCGCCTCGCTGGTGATGCCGGGTTTGAGGGAGTTGGGGTCGGTGAAGACTCGGCGGAGGATGTCGAGGTTGGCGGGATCGGCCAGCCCGGCAAGGTCGAAAAGGCGCTTCTGCTTGGCGGTGCCGGTGAAATTCGTGTGGACCTCGAAGCGGTCCATGTCGCAAACAATCATCAGCGGCGGGTTCTCGAGCGCCTCCCGATACAATTGCAGTTGCGTATAGGCTGCCTTGAGATCCTTATGCTTCCCCTTGTATTCCCAGCCAAAGTGGTCGCGCATCCAGACGTCGGCCCAGCCCTGTTTATCTTCGCTGGTTTCCACGCCTTTCTCAAAGGTATACCAAGTGCCCTCGGGATCGGCTGCGGCCGGCTTCGGCTGGTCCAATAGTTCGCACAAGTCGAGAAAATGCTGCTGGCATGCGCTCCGCTCCGTGAGCGTCACCCGTTGCCACTTGGCAATAAACTGCTGAGGGGTCACTAAACCGAACTCCGATCGTCTGTGAAGGCCAACTTTGGCAATGCGGGCATTTTCGGCAGAACGTGCCTACTGCGTTTTGACCATCACGTTTGAGACCTTCCCTTTGAACACGGCGGGAGGCGTGTAGTCGCCGACGGCCGCTTTGCCGCTCATGCCGACGAACAGACCGGCTGCGGGCTGCTGTCCGATCGGGCCGGCAGCCTTACCCTCGGCCACCTGTTCTCGGTTGACGAGCAATGCCAACTTGCCGCGTGGCCCGAGCGTGGCCTCGACCGTGAACCGGCCCTGCCCCAATACCTCCTTGGCGGCGATCTGCGTCAGTTTCCCCTGCTGGCGAACGGCGAATGTGAGCTTCCCGTGGGCCAGGTAGAGGGCGTAGCCGCGGTTGCCCCCGCCCTGCGAGACGATCACCCCGTCGCCGCCGGCCGGCTCGATTTCGGCCGTGATTTCCAGGGCCTTGCCCGCCACGAAGGGGGCCTCCGCGGTCAATAGGCTGTCGCCCGACTTCAAGGGGCCGACCTTGCGTGGCCCGCTGGTGGGAACGGCGGCCCGGTTGTTCTGCCGCCGGTTTCCGCCGTCGCGATCGACCTTGCCGCCGGCCGGATCGAGCTTCGCCAGCCCTGCCGAGAGACGCTGTCTGGCGGCCTTGCTTTGCGGCGTGTCGTCCGCCGGCTCGATCGGCTTCTCGGTGAACGGGGCGTCGCTCATGTCGAACAGGTTGCCCGCCTCGTTCAGCTTGAACCCCGGCTCGCGGACGTACCAGTGGCCGTCGAGCTGGACGTAGGCCCAATTGCTAGGGTTGCCCGGCTGGCCGCGGAGTTGCGGTTGAAAGCTCTGCCCGTC
>Ga0118677_10000480_pt1 | contig 87543 bp, 63 predicted proteins | sample AliMusrvi5mmetaG_FD_86154 | JGI IMG/M metagenome (GOLD analysis project Ga0118677, IMG submission 86154)
TAGTCGGGTTGATACTGAAGGCTGCGGCATCGTCGCTGTTGTTGGCCTTCAGGCTGTACGTCACGCCGGCGCTTATGTCTGCCGTGTCGGTGGAGGTTACCTGGTAGATAACCTGGTTTGCGCCAATGTTCTCGAAGACCGCAGTCGCTGTTGAAGCAGACGTGATCGTCGGGGCAATTTCGTCTACGTTATTGATATGCAGCGTTACGGCTTTCTCGGTCGGCGTTGTTACGCCGTCTGAAGCAACTACGGTGAAGGCGTAATCATGTTTCACTTCGTAGTCAGGATTGCCGGTCAGTTTCACATTACCGTTAGTCGGGTTGATACTGAAGGCTGCGGCATCGTCGCTGTTGTTGGCCTTCAGGCTGTACGTCACGCCGGCGCTTATGTCTGCCGTGTCGGTGGAGGTTACCTGGTAGATAACCTGGTTTGCACCGCTGTTCTCGTAGATTGCTGTCGCAGCGCCAGGCGACGTGATCGTTGGTGCAACTTCGTCTACGTTATGAATTACCAACTGCAACGAGCTGATAGCTGTGGAACCGTCTTGCGACGTCGCTCTCACGTAGACAGTGCGTAGGTTGTTCCCATCTTCGTAATTGATATTATTGATGACGGACAACTCACCGCTGCTTGCATCGACTGCAAAATCACCAAGCTCGTACGTTCCTCCCGCAAGGCTAGCAGCCATGGTATAGGTAACTACGTTGGTGGTGGCATCGGCGTCACTTGCTTTGGCCTTAACGAAGATCGGCGTGGGATTGCCGAAGTAGTTCCCTTCAGGCAGCGTATTTGGCGCAAGTCCCGGGAAAGTATTTAATGTATCAAAGGTCGGGACCGTAACACTAAATTCGTTAACGTCGCCCACGGTTACAGTGAGGTTCTGAACTACGGATGCCTGACTAGAGTCAGTACTTGTTACTTGGACAGCGTAGGACGATTTAAACTCGGCGTTGAGAGGCGCGTTCGGCGCTAATTGCAATTCATTGCCGTTATTAATCCTGAAGAATGATTCATCAAGTCCACCGGTGATAACATAGGTATGGTTGTCGCCCAGATCCGGATCTGTAGACCCCAAAACTCCGATTGTTGTCCAAGCTGGGTTGAACGGGTAGCTCGAAAAAGCCATCTCGGTAATAGTGCTGTTGTTACTCAACGTAACTGCCGACGGCGCGTCGTTAGTGCCGTTGATGTGAAACACTGCGTCGGTAGTCACGTTAGCGGTCCCATCGGTGACCTGTACAGTAAACGTGTCAACAGCCGAAGTGGATCCGGCAGCCAGTTGCTGTGTGGCGGTCAGCGAATCGTTAAGAGCGTAACTTACCACGCCGCTGGTGGTGTCCAAAGTCGCAGCGCCGTAGGTGCCAGCCTTGGTATAGGTACTGGAGGCACCTGCTACCCAGTTGTGAGCCGTCAGCCACGCCACGTCGTAAGAAGGTATGGTGCCATCCGGATCAGCCTTGGTCAGCTGAATGGTAGAGCTTGAAACTCCCGATGTAGTGTTGTTTACTCCGCCGGCTTCAATCAGCACCGCCGAGGCAGCGGCGGCCGATACCGTTGGGGTATCATTAGTGCCGCTGATATGGAATACGGCGTTGGTAGATCCCGTAAGAGACCCATCTGTTGCAGACACCGTAAAACTATCCGTCGCATCCGTAGAACTGGCCAACAGATGCTGAGTTGGCGTCAGAGTATCATCAAGAACATAACTTACAACTCCGGTACTTGTGTCGAAAGTCGCGTTACCGTAGGTGCCAGATTTAGTGTAGGTGGTTCCGCTTACTAAAGTCCAGCTATCAGTCAGCGGCGCGTAGCTGGGCGTCGTGCCGTCCACATCGGCCTTGGTCAACGTGATGCTGGAATTTGCCGTGCCAGTAGTACCGTTGGCAATTCCACCGGCTTCGACAAGCACCGCTGTGGCATCTGCAGCCGACACCGTCGGGGTGTCGTTGGAACCGTTGATATGGAACACCGCGTTTGTGGATGCGGTAGCTAAGCCATCGTCGACAGTCACTGTAAACGTGTCAACAGCCGAGGTGGAACCGGCAAGCAGTTGCTGGGTAGCGGTGCGCCCATTGTTAAGAGTGTAGGTCACAACGCCGCTACTGGTATCCAGCGTTGCGTCACCATAAGTGCCGGTATGGCTGTAAATCGTACCGCTTACTAACGTCCACCCATCGGTCGAAGGCACGTACGTGGGCGTTGTACCGTCTGCATCTGCCTTGGTCAGCTGGATAGTGGAACTAGAAACACCCGCACTACCGTTGGCTACACCGCCGGCTTCAATCAGCACTGCAGAGGCAGCAGCTGCCGACACCGTCGGAGCATCGTTCGTACCGTTGATGTGGAACACCGCGTTGGTAGACGCCGTAGCAGAGCCGTCGTTGACTGTCATTGTAAAGCTATCCGTAGCATCCGTAGAACTGGCCAAGAGATTCTGAGTTGCCAGCCGGGTATCGTCAAGGACGTAACTGACAATACCGGTGTTTGTGTCGAAGGTTGCATTGCCGTAAGCACCGGCATTGCTGTAGGTAGTACCGCTAACGAAAGTCCAGCCGTCGGCCTGCAGCGGCGTATAGCTGGGCGTCGTACCGTCCGCATCGAACCGGGTCAGCGTTATGCTGGAATTTGCCGTGCCGGTGGTGGCATTGCCCACGCCACCGGCTTCAACAAGCACCGCAGTGGCAGCTGCTGCCGACACTGTCGGGGTGTCGTTGGAGCCGTTAATATGGAACACCGCGTTTGTAGATGCGGTTGCGGAGCCATCGTCGACAGTCACCGTAAACGTATCAACAGCCGAGGTGGAACCGGCAAGCAGTTGCTGGGTAGCGGTGCGCCCGTTATTAAGAGTGTAGGTTACTACACCGCTACTGGTATCCAGCGTTGCGTCACCATAAGTGCCGGTGTGGCTGTAAATCGTGCCGCTTACTAACGTCCAACCATTGGTCAAAGGCACGTACGTGGGCGTTGTGCCATCTGCATCAGCCTTGGTCAGCTGGATAGTTGAACTAGAAACACCCGGGACATTGTTGGCTGCACCGCCGGCTTCAACCAGCACTGCCGTAGCAGCCGCTGCAGACACCGTCGGAGCATCGTTCGTACCGTTGATGTGGAACACCGCGTTGGTAGACGCTGTAGCAGAGCCGTCGTTGACAGTCATCGTAAAGCTATCCGTAGCATTTGAGGAACCGGCCAACAGATGCTGAGTTGCAGTAAGAGTATCATCAAGGACATAGCTCACAACACCGGTGCTTGTATCAAAAGTTGCATTGCCGTAAGTACCGGCATGGCTGTAGGTAGTACCGCTAACAAAAGCCCACCCGTCGGCCACTGGTGTATAATTGGGCGTCGTACCGTCAGGATCAGCTTTTGTCAGAGTAATGCTGGAACTTGAAGTACCGGGTGTGGCATTGGCTATGCCGCCTGCTTCAACAAGCACTGCTGTAGCAGCAGCTGCCGACACCGTCGGGGTGTCGTTACTACCAGTGATGGTCACAACCACGTTCTGCGGAATAGTACCGCCATGCCCGTCATTAACCGTTACCGTGTAGGTAGCAGTTATCGTTTCGCTTTCAGGCAAAAAGTCAAAAGTAGAATCAGCGGCACTGAAATGCCATGCTTGTGTTCCACTACCACCAACAATGTTCGTACTGTCAGACTTCGTATCCAGATGGAAGGCGGCAGCCAGCGCATCCTGCTGTGTTTGATTCAGCACGCCATTTGTGCGGGTAAAGTTTGTACCCGTCACTGTAATGGTATGTGTATCGATAAGGTCTATGTCGTTGAAAGCTATCGAGCCACTGACCGTGCGAACTGTAGCAGAACCGGTCTGGCCGGTGAGTTCGGTAAATGCGCCTGTTGCAGTTGTTGAATTCACTGTAATGGTCGGATAATCATTCCCGCCTGTCAAATTCACCACATATGACTGCGTCACCACGGGGATCGAAGTAACGTTGTTTACCGTTACGGATACTCCGTCTGATACCGTCACCGTAAAGACATCCTGATGAGTTTCACCTACAGCCAGCGTCTCTATTTTTGCATCGTTTTTGATATATTCGTACGCACCGCCGCTGACGGACACTTTCAACGTGCCATAAGTACCCACCTTGACGATCTTGCCGGAATCATCACCCGTACCGACTGAACCAGCATCAATACCATAAATGAGTGTTGGTCCGTCCACATCCGTTCCTACAAGCGAACTGCTGAGGTGGTCAAAAGTATTGCCGGAGGTATTGGCCGTTTCGTAAATATTACCTGCCGTTACTGCTCCCAGAAGTGGCTGCGTATTTACGGCCGTATCTTTAATATACGTAGTGGCGCTTACCCCTTCCGTTGTATAGGCATCATTATCAAATGCAGTGACCAGTATCTCACGAATAACGTTTTCGTTTGGCGTTTCCGATGCATTATTGTATTGAACAGCGCGCATTGCATTCTGGAAGGTCGCTGTATCATGGCCAGTGCCTCCCGCCGTGAACGTTATGGTGTGCCCATCCAGTGATATAACCGTTGTGATATCAGAAGCAGTAAGAGAGGTAACTATTGACGAGTCAATTTTCAGTGTTTCAAGGCTTACGTCAGAGCCATTCACATCCTGTGGGTTTACAAGTTGAACGACAACTCTCCTGATCAAACCGTTTTGATCGAAAATAGTTGAGGTAGATTTGGATATATACGTTATAGAAGGTTGTTTTTCCGTGTAAGTGGTATAGTAATCACGCAGTGGCAACGTATCCAGATTCGTTGCCCACGTCGGCGGTGTAGCGGTGCCGGGGCCGTTAAGGTCAACAACCGGAGTCCAGTTCACGTTTACCGTTAACGTCGCAGGTATGGATGACAGTTGCGTATACCCATCTTCCTGAAGTGTTACGGATACTGTTCGAGCGCCTGCAAAAGCATTTGTATTCGTGTCTACATAATATAACGATAACAGAGCTTCCTTATAGTCAGCTGCCGAACCGTAACCGGAGATAATCAGTGGCGCACTGCCATAGGTTCCATCCGGGTCATATGTAGAATCGTTGCCGTTGCCGGAGATATGCAGCGTGTGGCCGGATGTTGCAGTGAAATCAAATCCATCTCCAGCAGCTGTGCCACTTTTTGAGAATAATGTTTCGTATGGATAGTTAAAGCTGTCTTTTGCCAAGCTGCTGTCAATCAACAGTGTAGCCTTCTGAAGCATGGCGCCGTTATCAACATCTCCCAACGTAAGTTTATTCTCATCGAACAGCTGTACACCTGTACTGCGTACTTTAAACATGACTGAAGACGAAGTGCCGCCGGTTGTATTGTCTAGATCAATGGTTGGCGCATCATCCGTACCGGTGATGTTCACGGTCACAACCTGATCAACTTTACCGCTATGGCCGTCATTCACCGTTACCGTGAATTCAGCTTTAACTGTCTCGCCGGCGGCAAGGAAGTCAAGGTTGCCTTCGCTGATGCTGTAGTCCCAGTTAATCGTGCCGTTGTTGGTGTTACCACCCGCAGGAGCAATGTTGAAAGCCGCAATTATCGCTGCCTTCTGAGCGTCAGTCAGATTAAGCGCAGTCTCGGCATCTGCTGCAGTCCCCGTAAGAACCGGCTGTTTCGCACCTGATAGGTTTATGCTCGCGGTCGGAAGATCCGTCAAATCAACATCCGTAAAGGCAAATGAACCACTGTCCGTTAGCGTCGTACCTTCCAGAATTGTACCGGTTACGGCTCCGCCTGATGTTACGTGCGGTGTATCGTTCGTACCGGTGATGTTCACCGTCACAACCTGATCTACTGTGCCGCTATGCCCGTCATCGACTGTTACCGTGAATTCAGCTTTAACTGTCTCGCCGGCAGCAAGGAAGTCAAGGTTGCCTTCGCTGATGTTGTAGTTCCAGTTGATCGTGCCGTCGTTGGTGTTGCCATTCGCAGGAGCAACGCTGAAAGCTGCAATTATCGCTGCTTTTTCAGGAGCAGACAGCGTCAAGGTAGACAGGTCCGCTTTCTTCGCAGTAACAACAGGAGGCGTTGATACACTTACGCTCGCAGTCGGGCGGTCAGTCAAATCAACATCGGTGAAGGCAAACGAACCGCTGGACGTTAATGTCGTGCCTTCCAGTATTGTACCGGTTACGGCTCCACCTGACGTGACGTGCGGCGCATCGTTCGTGCCGGTGATGTTCACCGTCACAAACTGATCCACTGTGCCGCTATGCCCGTCATCTACCGTTACCGTGAATTCAGCTTTAACTGTCTCGCCGGCAGCAAGGAAATCAAGGTTGCCTTCGCTGATGCTGTAGTCCCAGTTGATCGTGCCGTTGTTGGTGTTACCACCCGAAGGAGCAATGTTGAAGGCAGCAATGATCGCTGCTTTCTGAGGGTCAGTCAGATTAAGCGCAGTCTGGCCGTCGGCTTTCTTCGCAGTAAGAACCGGAAGCTTCGCACCTGATAAATTGATGCTCGCAGTCGGACGGTCCGTCAAATCTACATCGGTGAAGGCAAACGAACCGCTGGACGTTAATGTCGTGCCTTCCAGTATTGTACCGGTTACGGCTCCGCCTGACGTTACGTGCGGCGCATCGTTCGTACCAGTGATGTTCACCGTCACAAACTGATCCACTGTGCCGCTATGACCGTCATTTACCGTTACCGTGAATTCAGCTTTAACTGTCTCGCCGGCAGCAAGGAAATCAAGGTTGCCTTCGCTGATGCTGTAGTCCCAGTTGATCGTGCCGTCGTGGGTGTTACTGCCGCTTATTCCATCAGGCGTAATTGTGAAAGCCGCAATTATCGCTGCTTTCTGAGGGTTAGTCAGATTAAGCGCAGTCTGACCGTCAGCTTTCAACGCCGTAAGAACCGGAAGTTTCAGACCTGATAAATTGATGCTCGCTGTCGGACGGTCCGTCAAATCAACATCGGTAAACGCAAACGAACCGTTGTCCGTCAGCGTCGTACCCTCAAGAATGTCACCTGCTACGTTGCCGCCTGACGTTACGAGCGGTGTATCGTTCGTGCCGGTGATGTTCACCGTCACAACCTGATCCACTGTGCCGCTATGCCCGTCATCAACCGTTACCGTGAATTCAGCTTTAACTGTCTCGCCGGCAGCAAGGAAATCAAGGTTGCCTTCGCTGATGCTGTAGTTCCAGTTAATCGTGCCGTCGTGGGTGTTACTGCCGCTTATTCCATCAGGTGTAATCGAGAAAGCCGCAATTATCGCTGCTTTTTCAGGATCAGACAGCGCCAAGGCAGTCAAGTCTGCTTTTTTAGCAATGAGAACAGGAAGCTTCGCACCTGATAAATTTATGCTTGCAGTCGGAAGATCCGTCAGATCAACATCGGTAAACGCAAACGAACCACTGGCCGTTACTGTCGTGCCTTCCAGTATTGTACCGGTTACGGTCCCGCCCGAAGTTACTTGCGGAACATCGTTAACATCCGTAACCTGTAGTGTAACCGTACCTGCAGCCGTAGAATACGGTGAGGTGCCGCCACGGTTGGCATCATAATTGGAACCGGCAATATAATCTATTTTATCGCCCGCAGCGCCGTTCGCCTGGTCCCACGCATAATAGTTCAGATGTGCCGTAGTGCCATTCATTGCATCAGGTACAAACTGAACCTTGTCCGTACTGCGCAACAATAAGACTTGACCAGGATTCAAGGATATTGTCGTCCACGACGCACCATTGGTTATGCTGTATTGCCAATATCCGCCGCCTGCACCGGTCTCGTCAGCGCCATAAACAGCCATGCCGGCAAGCTTGCCGTTATCTTGCCCGTGGGCTAATCCGGTTGACGTAGTTGCATCTATATCCGATGATGCTCCGAGTAAATCACTCACTAACAGTACATTGGCAATATTATTTTCGTCGATTGACGCAGGCGTGGTAGTCAAGCCCGTAAGTGCCGGCGCATCGTTAACCGGGGTAATATGTATCGTCATTGTATTTGGCGACAAATCGATGTTCTTGCCACCATTTAAAGTACCGCCATCATCAATAACCTGGAAGGTTAACGTTACTGAACCGTTCGCGTTTGCCACAGGGTAATACTGCAACTGTGAGATGTCATTTTTAAGAACTATTTCTCCGCCGGACAAGGTAACCACCTGCCCGTTCGACACCGTAGTGACACCTTTCAGTGTGCCGGTGGCCGGAACTGTCGTAATCTTGACCGACAACAGGTTGTTGCCACCAACACTGTTCGCATCGGTATCAGTAGGGTCACTAAAACCAAAATCCTCGGACACAAATTTTTTGGCGATTACATTGTCTTCAGCAATAGTAAAGCTACTATCGATACCGACCGGTGCGTCATTTGTCGGAACAATATTGATCGTCGTTGTCGCAGGAACACCAATATTATTATCAACGTCTAATGTGGTTACATCAACATAGCGTACCAGCGGATATGTCGGCGCATCGGCGGTATTTACGTATTTGACTGCACACAACCACGCCTGGAATGGCGAACTATCCTCGTTACCGCTAAATGTGATGGTATGCTTGTCTTCGCTGATTACATAGGTGATACCAGTATACGTAACTTGCAGTGCAGCAATGTTGCTGATTGACAGTTCATCCTGAGTGCCCAGAGGCGCACTTGCGTCGGCAGCACGCAACTTGACGGTAACCGTCTTGATGTTTCCGTCCAGGTCCGTAATGCTGGCATCCGGCGCAGCAATAGCTACAGCGGACTTTCCTTCAGTATAGGTAACACTGAAGTTGCGATCATACACATTGTCTGTCGCTTCACCATCAAGGTCAACAACCGGTGTCCACGGCACATGAATCGTCGCTGTTGCAAGAGTGTTCCGGTTAATTTCCGCCCCTGGCTGGGAAATCGAAGCATCCTTAACCAGGACGCTGATGGTGCGATCACCGGACGTGGCATTCGGGTTGGTGTTATCGTAGAAAACCGTTTGCAAAGCAGCCTTGTAGTCGGCCCAAGATCCCGCCCCCATAAATGATATCTTGTCGGAACCATACCCAAGAATATTTAGGTAGGTATCCGGATTATTTGCATCATAATTAGCAAGTTTGAAGCGATATCCAGGCCCGCCCTGGCCATCATCACCTGCTTGAACGATGTTGTCACCCTGTGCGGTCAGAATTTCAAGGGTGTCAAACAAATTATCCTGGGCGCCCCCGCTAATCGATACTGTAGCCAACACGAGAGAATCATATGTGCCGCCAACATGGTCAACATCGCTGACAGAGATGGTGTTATTAAGAATCTGTACCGCAGTTTGGCTGCGTGGTTTGAACGTATTTCCGCTCGTACCCAGACTAAGCATGGGATTATCGTTCACCGGGGTGATGTCTATAATATGCGTGCCCAGATCAACAACCGGTAAGCCTGCTGTTGTCTTTTCCTGCAAAGAAATGGCAATATTTGCCGAAGTATCATCATTTAAGAAGCCGGTGTACAAAACATTTGACGCCGTTGCAACATATGTTTCCAATGCGCTGAGCGTACCGGTCAGAGTGACGGTACCGGAGCCACTCCCCCCGATGGTAATACCGGCGCCGGCTGCAGCAGTCATGGTGCCATGATCGCCGACATTGCTAGCTCCGCCGGTTATGGCAAGCGTAATCGTGTAGGTATCGCTCGGGGCACCATCAATGTCTGCTAAAACAAGGCCACTCAGATCAATGTTCGAGGCGACATCTTCCACGACGGTAAAGCTGCTTGAAACATTATTAACATTCAGCGTGTCGGTAGGCAATCCACTTGCCGTCGGTGCATCGTTGGCGCCATGGACGCTGATTTTAAGAGTAGCACTTCCGGTAAGCAGCGAAGCGGAGTTATCTACAACCGTGTAGTTGAATTCATCCACCAGCGGTGTCGACCCCGTGCGTAACGCTTCAACTTCAGCATTCTCAAACGCTTTATACAGGTAGTCACCGGCCACCTTGGTTACTGGTGCACCGTCATACGTATAGGTTCCACCCACCTTGAAAATAGTCAACTGGCCATACAGACCATCCAGAACAAGCACATTGCCATCATCGGCCGGCGTTCCCTGACCTTTGACAAGACCGGTACGGACACTGTCAAAGTTTATCCCGTCAATATTCAGATCGGTCGCACCGGCCAGCAGATTACCTGTAGCAAGACTACCTGCGATAGCATTGGCGATGCCGCTCTTTTCAGTCGCGCCGATAGTATTTACAACATTCACCGGAACCGGAGGCATTGGTCCCAACTTGACAAGGAACGGATCTGATCCGCCATTTGTAGCGATAGCCGGAAGCTCTGTTGTCGTGAAGCCCTTATCGTCAGTATAGCTAACCGTTGCCTTGATGTATTTGTTGCCTTCACTTGAAGTCAGTTTGTAACTGTTTGATGTAGGATCCGCGATACCGGTTATCTCGGACCAGACGCTCGCATCATCTGAGGAATACCATTTATAGGTCGGCGTTGCGCCACTCAGCCCATCGTCATCCGTAAGCGTAGCGGTAATAGTGTACCCAGACTCCATAGTTCCGGTAATTGCAAGCGCACCAGGAAGATCTGTCAACGTAACCGGAACAGATTGTATTGAAATTGGCTTCTCATCAACCCCGTGGTTATCAGTATAGAATGCTTTTACCCGAATATACTGGCCTGACTCAGCCTGTGCCAATTCCAGTGTTTGACCGGTAGCACCGGCGATATTAATCCACGTACTTGAAGCGAGTGTCTTCATTTGCCACTGATAGGTGACACTGCCAAAATTATCAGTATCAGTTACATTGGCTTTTAAGATTGTACCTATGTCAGAAGATCCACTTATTGGTGAGCCGTCATTATTGGTAATAACTACGGTACCCTCGTTGTTGACTGACACTACGGTACCAATATGTGAAGATAAGTTTTCAACAGTGCCATGGCCGTCGCTATAGCTGGCATATAACGTGATATCTTTGCCAAGTTCGGCACTAGTCAGGGTAAGTGTTTTACCTGTCCCTATTGGGTTATTTGACGCGTCTTTCCAGATATAGGTAAATATGCCGAGGCCATCAGCATCAGTAATTGTGCTGGTGTCAGCTATCAAGGTATTACCTACAACTGCCGTGTTGGCAAATGTTAGGCTGCCACCGGGTTGGTCGTTAAGGTTTTCAACTGCACCAGTGGGCGCACTCGTAAGGCTTTCAACCGTACCGTGGCCATCAGTATAGGTAGCAACAACGGTAATATCCTTGCCGACCTGCGCCTCAGTAAGAAGGAATGAGCTGCCGGTAGCGTTTGGAATATTGACGCCGTCAGCCTGCCATTTATAGCTGTAGACAAGAGTTCCCGGTCCGTCAACATCTGAAATACCGCCGGTAACGGCTGAAAGGGTTGCACCCTGTATAATTTTGTCTTGAGCGTTATTGCTGCTGATAGTAACATCGCCGACTGGGTCGTTGTTCAGGTTGGCTACCGCAGGGGTCGCATCGCTGGTCAGGCTTTCTCCATGGCCATGACCATCAAAATAACTCGCTACAACTGTAATGACCTTGCCAACTTGAGCTTCGGCCAGTACAAAAGTGCTGTCAGTTGCATTCGATATTGTCTGACCATCTGCCTTCCATACATATGTAAATCCACCCGAGCCCAAGCCGTCAGCATCTGCAATACTGCTAGTATTTGCAGTTAGGGTCTGGCCTTCAGTCGTGTTACCGGTTATCGTTACATTGCCGACTGGACTGTCGTTAAGGTTGACTACGGCTATAGTGGCAGAGCTTGATTTAGTTTCTAACGTACCATGGCCGTCTATATAGCTCGCGACTACAGTGATTTTCTTGCCAACCTGCTCTTCAGACAGGACAAGTGTATTGCCGGTAGCTCCACTTATGTCGGAAGGAGCAGACCAGACACTACCATCGTAGCTGCTCTCCCGCCATTGATAGCTAATCGTCCCAAGACCGTCTAAATCACCCAAATCATTGCTGGCTGTAAGGGTAGCGCCTTGTTTTATCAGTGCACCGTTAATTGTAACGCTACCGCTAGGATCGTCATTGAGGTTCGATACTGCGCTCGTCGCAACGCTCGTCAGACTCTCAGCAGTACCATGACCGTCTGTATAGCTCGCAATTACCGTGATTTTCTTGCCTACTTCACTTTCAGTCAGTACGTAGGTAGATCCAGTAGCTGCAGCAATATTAACACCACCTGCCTGCCACTGGTAGCTCACTGTGCCCATACCATCAACATCGTCAATACTGTTATTGACTGCCGTAAGAGTGGCACCTTGAATTATTGCGCCACCAGATCCATCGCTAGTTATGCTGACGCTGCCGGTAGGTGCGCTGTTCAGGTTCTCTACGGCTGTTGTAGCTACGCTGGAAACACTCTCTGGTGTTGAATGACCGTCTGTATAGCTGGCGACTACCGTGATTTTTTTGCCTACTAACGCTTCCGTTAGTGAAAGCGTGTTACCAACCTCACCACTTATGTTGGAAGGAGCAGACCAGACACTACCATCGTAGCTGCTCTCTTGCCATTGGTAACTGACGACACCCATTCCGTCAGCATCCGTAAGGGTGTTGTGAGCTGTCAGCGTCTGCCCTTCGACTACATCCCCACTGATGGAAACATTGCCGGCCGGATCGTCGTTAAGGTTGACTACGGCTATAGTGGCAGAGCTTGATTTAGTTTCTAACGTACCATGGCCGTCTATATAGCTCGCGACTACAGTGATTTTCTTGCCAACCTGCTCTTCAGACAGGACAAGTGTATTGCCGGTAGCTCCACTTATGTCGGAAGGAGCAGACCAGACACTACCATCGTAGCTGCTCTCCCGCCATTGATAGCTAATCGTCCCAAGACCGTCTAAATCACCCAAATCATTGCTGGCTGTAAGGGTAGCGCCTTGTTTTATCAGTGCACCGTTAATTGTAACGCTACCGCTAGGATCGTCATTGAGGTTCGATACTGCGCTCGTCGCAACGCTCGTCAGACTCTCAGCAGTACCATGACCGTCTGTATAGCTCGCAATTACCGTGATTTTCTTGCCTACTTCACTTTCAGTCAAAAGATACGAAGCTCCGGTGGCCCCCGAAATATCTACACCATCAGCCTGCCATTTATAGTTAATTGTACCCAAACCGTCATTATCAGTAATCGTAGAAACATGAGACGTAAGCAACTGACCTTGTGTCTTCGTACCGGTAATAGTGACACTACCACCGGGAAGGTCGTTTACGTTCTGAACATTAATGGTAAGCATCGCTTCAGAAGCACTGTAATCCATACCGTCGCTAACTTCAAAATGAATGGTAGCGTATGGCGCACCAATAGCATTGGCGTCTGAAGCATACGTTAATTTACCGGCATCTATGTCGCTAGCCAGGATTTCCTGATTGGTTCCTACAGCACTGCCATTTAATAGCAGCGTGCCTACCGAAGGCAGCTGAGTAATCTTAACTTTAACCAGCGCATCGCCATTAGCATCAGTATATTTCCCAAAATCCCCCAGAGTCAGCACACGAGTCGTATCTTCAAGCATTGTCAAACTGTCATTAGTCGCCGACGGAGCCGCGTTGACCAAATCAAGCTTGAAAACATTGCTTGTTACCGATAAACTACCTGGATCGGTTACAGCAACCTTCAAAAAAATATCCGCATTGTTCGCATGAGAATTTGGAGTAATCTTGAACGTGTGAGAAGCCACATCAAAAATCAACCAGCTTGGCAAAGTACCGAGCGCAGGTCCATTCTGATCCGAATCATAGGTATGAAGTAAATTACCATTTGAATCGACCAACTCTGCCTTGTAAGTGAGAGTATCACCTTCAGCATCCGTAAAAATGCCGACCGGGATTTCGTATACCCACGTTCCGCCGCTATAGGTTTGAGTGGATATTGACACCGGATTAAGAGGCGCATCGTTAACACCGTTGATCGTGACCGTCAGAGGCTTCACACTGGAAGCCCCATGATTATCGGTAACCTCAATATTGAACGTTTCACTCAGAGTTTGCCCTTGCCCAAGTGCATTGATTGCAGCCGCATTGTTAGGCGTGTAGGTATAAGTTGCGCTGGTTCCGATTGAAGTGCCGATTTTTATTTTGCCATAGGTCCCCTGCAGGACACTAAAATCTGACTCAGCGCCACTACCCGCCGCTCCATCCTGAATCGAGAAACTAAAGGTGTCGCCATCAGTTGCGGTGTCGTTGTCGGTTGCACTAACTGATCCCGTATGCACAGTAAAGGGTGCTGCATCTTTCACCCAGGTATCGCTATCCATCGTAAAAGCTATATCGGAACCGGTAATCTGTGGTGTGTCATTGACCGAGGTAATCGAGATAGACAAGGGTATCGATGCCGCGGCAATCCCCCCAAGACTTTTATCAACAAGCACCGGAGATAAAGCAGAATTAGCGTATGTCGTAAAACCGCCCGTGTATTGATCGTCAGCGGCATAAACCGTCAGTACCCCAGGATTACCGTGATAATTAGCATACGGTATAAATTTGATTTGAGCATCATGTCCCAGCGCCAGAGCGCCGGTATTGGTAAGCGATGTCGGCACTGCCGTCCAGTCGCTGGCTCCGACTTTGTACCACCAGACACCTTCAGTTGCAGCCGCTGCATTGCTCGTGACAATAATGCCCTTAAAGCTGGATCCGCTGTCAACATCGTTAAATTTGCTGAGCAACAGTTGATCAACGGTATAGCCGTTCGCCGGAGACGCGTCTTCCAGAAGTGTCTGCAGTGCCGCGCCGCCAGACAAAGTAGGAAGATCGTTAGTACCATGAACGGTTATAGTAACTGTCTGATTTGTGCCACCGGCGGTTTTGACGCTGAAGGTGTCATAAACCGTAACTCCGCCATTAAGGCTTTGTACAGCCGATCCGGCATTATTAAGAGTGTACGACCACACACCACCTGACGTAATACTGAAGGAGCCATAAACACCCGTGGAATTGGATGCGGTAATGGCAGCATCACCGGTATCACGGTCAGAGGCAACGATCGTGTTATTGCTGGATACGTAAGGGCCGCCGTTATCTTCCGTGAAAGTTGCCGCGATGGGGCCGGAGAAAGTTGTAGGGTCGTTGGCGCCAACCAGCGAAAAGGTAAGCGTTTGGGTGGCTGTGCCACCCTTACCATCAGCGACAGTAACGGTAAAGCTGTCGGATGCGTTTGATTTCAAACCTTCAATAGTTGAGTCGGATGGAGTATACGTAAAGGCTTTGTTAGATGTGTTTAAACTGAAAACACCATAGGTTCCACTCTTTGTGGAAGTACTGCCGCTGACGGTTCCACCGGTAAGCGCATAGGTCAGCGCATCATTATCGGCATCTGTAGCGCTGACTGAGCCGCTAATAACAGCAAAAGTATCGTCTGCAGCGGTATCTGTAAGTGTGGCAGAGGTTCCACTGGCAGCAGTAAGCGTACCGGACGTGGCAGGCCATGCCGGATTCCCGAAAACCGGCGCATTGTTGGCACTCGGTGGATCGGGTGGCGGGTTTGCTGCAGGTCCCAATGGCGTAAACGGGCTACCATTCTTTAATGTTACTCCTTGAAGCTGGTCAACAAACAGGTACGGACTCAAAATCGTATCAGCAAGGTTAAATACGGCAAAACCAAGACGATAGTTTCCACTAGTCGAAACTTTAAAGGTAAGGAGTTCCCACCCAGTACTGCCATAGTTTCCGGTAACATAGTTTCCGGTGCCTGATACCGTGGCACCTAAAATACATACCTGTCCCTGAGAGTAGGTGTCGTTCACACCTGGCTTGATAGACATTGAACGATCAGCAAGGTTGTTGTTGTTGACAAGCGACACCCAGGAAGCATCGTTATAAGGAGAATAGTCCGTGGCTACATAGTTCCAAGCCATTGAGTATTCAGTATCTGCAACCAGATCAACATTCTCATAGATATACGCAAAGTTGGTTGGGTTTGAAAATCGACCGTTTAGGTAGGTCTGATCAGTTGTCCCAACTTCCAATGCCGAAAAAACAGTGGCTTTCTCTCCGGATGCCCCTGCTGGCTGCAAAACAGCCATCTTGGAGCCGTAAGGATTAACCGTCCATTGACCATAGGCGCCGCCGGTGCCGATAACGGTATCGTTTGTAGTCCAGCTATTTAAATTATCTTCAAAACCGGGGTTGGTAACGGCAAGCAATTCCTTGTAGTCCGTAGCGACAATTGACTTAACATCAATCACCCCTGTTTGTGCCTCCAAGGTCCAGTCACCCCCAAGATCTGCCGCGCCGGTTGCATTTGTCGAAGCGGCAACATCAGCCCCGGTTGCCTGCGCCAGCGCATTGATAAAGGCAAGACCGTTGGAACCGGCAGCTACGTCGCAGCCATACAGCAGAATGTCGGCGCCGCTACGCAGGTGTGAGCCGATGTCGGCCAACAGGTCAGTTTGCTCGGCAAGCGTCGTCTGATCGACAACCCCATTACCGATCAACAGTTCGCCGGAGGCACCGTGGCTGACGATGTGAATCGCATCAATGCCGCTCCGCCCTTGCAGGTACTGGTCGATCTGTGTCAAGCCATCGGCACTGCCGTCCAACCTGACAACTTCGACGTCCGAAGACAACCCTGAGAGAATGCTGGATATATCCGAGACTGATGCGTCGACAAAAAGTATTTCCTGATTGCTGGCCATGTGTATCCTCCGTTGTGCTGCGGGTAATTATTCGTTATGTGTGATTAATATCATGTACATTTCTATTTGAATTATTAAAACAATATAAAAGTTTCCTAATAATATCAGTAATTTTATAGTAGTTTTCACTTCTATCACATTTAAATGTTTTTTTACAAGATTTTTTGTCGGCTTTTATTCGGTATCACTGTGAATTTTTTCATGCGTAATCCCTGAAACAAAGCATCAAGTTTTAGAATATGCTTATTAATCTCCTATTCATCGTGTAGAATCACTGAATTCTACTTCAATTGGAGTTTTTTTCCGTTGGACTTACAAGAGATTCAGGTTCAGCCGTTTAATCGGCACGATGAGCAACGATTCCAATAATTAACTCAACTTTCGCAGAGCGAAAAGCAGCTTAACATTCCATGCTAAAGTTCATATCTGAATACACAATGGGGATAGCTGCCACCTAACATCGTTAAAAATAAGTATATTTTTTCGAGAAATGGATTTTCATGAGAAGATGGCATTAAATTCTCGGTGTAAAAATTGTTCACCGCCAAAAGCGGTCATAGGAGCAATCGCGCTGAATGAATCCGGCGAGTATGGCTCCGAAGGGCATGATAGTGGGATTATTGATGACGTACAATATATACCTCCCGCTTTTGTTTTGTAAATTCGAAGCGTGCAGGATATATTTAGGTGTGCTTGCAATTGGGCAAGCACGCTATACATCAGAGAAATTGGAGGCCAAGAAAATGTTGGATAAAGGCGCTAAAGTCACTTTCACCTATGACGGAAACGAAACATCTGGAAAGATTTTGCATATTCTTGCTGCAGGAAAAAAACCTGCTGCCTACTTTGATATTCTCACTGCTGCGGACAAGGCCCTTGAAGCTGATCGGTGCTTTGATGAAACCAGATCATGCGAGGACGAGAGTTATCTGGTTGTAACAAAGCGGTCAAAGAACACGGTCGCCAAAATATACTGGTTGTCTAAGGATGACCTGAGTGGCGTACAAGTGGTGGTTCGCCAGTACGGTCTGCTGCAACCTAGCAATTGGCAAGACGATTGTTTCAACCATCTGTACCTGCAGAACAGGTATTGGAATTGTCTCGTAGAAATCGAGCAGGATAATCGCAATAAATACAGAGCCCTTGTTGGAGAGGATGAAGACGTCGCCCCGATTCAAGACGCTATTGATGGTCTCAAATCCCGGATTGCTGATATGGCCGAACAACGCACTCAACTAAAGATAGAGCACTGCAAAAAGATTGGTATCCATACAGAACCTTTGGATAACGCCATTAAAGCCGCTAAAGCCGAAATGAAAAAATTGAGCAATAAGGCGAAAGAGGCAAGAGCCGTTGCCAAGGAACGCATTCGTGCTGCTGGCCCTGCGTTTAAATTACTTGAAGACGAACGTCGACAATCTGTAAAAGAGGCCTACAACAATTCTCAGTTGTGGTGGGGAAATTACAACGCTATAACGAATAGTTATAACACCGCCCGTACCCGTGCAATGAAGGAAGGAGCTGATCTTCGTTTCCACCGCTTTGACGGTTCCGGTCGCTTTACCTGCCAGATCATGGGCGGCATGAGTACGGACGATCTCTTGTCTGGCCGAAACAGCGTAGCCCAGTTGCGCAAGGTGAGCAATAGTGAGTTCACCAAGATTATCAAAAGCAATCCTCCGGCCTTGCAGTTGCAATTGGTCGGCTCTCGGCGTGACGAGCGTGAATATGGTGTTCTGTCTATTACTATTTACACAGCAGAAGACGATCAAGGGAAAAAGACTCGCAGAACGCTTGATTTCCCGATTATATTGCATCGCCCCCTTCCCGAGAACGCAACGCTCAAGATTATATCAGTTAACCGTAAGAAGATAGGGACCGATTATCGATGGGCAGTGACCTTTACCTTCTCGGAAGAAACAAAAGAAAGCATTGTCCATACAAGCAAACAGACATGTGGCATCAATCTGGGCTGGAAGCAGGTTGCAGGTGGCCTTCGCGTGGCTACTGTTTCTGATGGCACATCTACCCGGCACGTTGTCTTGCCGCAAGTAATTATCGACAAACTGGCCTATACAGAGTCGTTGCAGAGCCGTATAGACACAGCAACCAATGAGAACTTTATCTGGCTGTTGGGCAAAATGGCAGACCCACCCGAAATTTTAAAAGGAGATGTTACTTCTTTGAAACGTTCGAAGCGGCCTCATCCTGCCAAGTTTGCCAAGTTCGTAATAAAGTGGCGTAATGAGTGCTCGGAGTTCGAACCGCAGGCCCTTATAGAAGCAGAAGTGATGAGGAAAAACGTCAAGCGCCTGTCCCTGGAGCATCATCACCTACGCGATAAAGTGCTCCGGCGCCGGATTGATTTTTACCGTAACGAGGCAAAGAAAATTGCGGATAAATATAGTATGATCGTAATGGACAAGATGGATCTGCGACAGATGTCTGCACTGGAGAAAAGTGATGGCACTCCGAATGAACTTGCGGATCTTGCCCGGTACCACCGCAAAGTAGCTGCAATTTCAGAATTCCGTGAGTGGATTGGCAAACAAGCTATAAAAGCAGGTGGCGCAGTTGAGATGATTGCTATAGAATCAACGCGTACCTGCAATGCCTGTGATGGGGTTATGGCTCCTTCGGATGGACTTATGTTCCGATGCAAAAGTTGTGGTACGTTTGTTGATCAAGACGAAAACGCTTCCGCCAATCTCTTGCGAGCTGTTACATGATGCAGAAAACCCCGGCAGCGCTCGCACCAGCATTTATGCGGGCTTGAGGGTGTATGATGGTAAACCAGAGGTAAAAGGAATGTGCTTTTATGGACCGCTTGAAAAACAAGTGAATACACCCGTATAAACAGTGTGTTATACTGAACCTATATCAAAGCGTGCTCTACCGCTTCATAGTAGAGACCTTTATAAAAGGTAAATAAATTAATACACATGTTAATGGGTGTCAAAGCGTGCTCTGCCGCTTCATAGTAGAGACTATCCATCATCCATCTCCTTGAGAGTGCTATCATTGGTGTCAAAGCGTACTCTGCCGCAGAGACCTCCTGTAGGCTCTGGGGTTGATGCGAAAGTGGCACAAAACGGGGGCTGGAGCTTCTATTCGGCAGCCTTTAGTGTCTTATACTCATCCGATTTCATATTGGAGAACCATCGGCAGAAGATATCCCGGAGGTCATTGTTCAAAACCTGCACACGGGTTTGCAGGAGGAGGGGTGCCCCGCGTTGTGTCCAGCGCACTAACTCCATTGTGTCCCGTTAGAATAGTCCAGTAAATACTGATTATTTTGTGAGTGTTTTCCTTACAACAACATTGACTGATTGTTTTTTATGAACTCCGCGGCCTCATCTGCCGGTACGCCGCTACTCATACCGGACGTCGGCCAGAATGGTTTTTACGGCAAGCGCTCTATTAGAACGATTCAGGATAGTTTATGCCCAGTCTGTTGTAAATCCTGACAAAGCTCCTCAAATATGCTGGGAGGCAACAAATGCTTTCCGGCTCCGCACCCAAAAAAAGCATGGCTTAAATAGTCTTTGTAGATAGCGTTTAATGTGATATTTACTCAAACACGAAACAGTGTATCGACGGTTTGGGCATGGCTGCTCAGGAAACAGCTATCAAGGCATACAACGGTAACGTGATCGCCAGTATATCGTGGTAGAGAGCGGTATAGATTTGCATGCTCTGTTGAACTATAAAACAAATCAGAGGAAATAATGTGCCCAAAATTTCAGTCCTGATCCAGTCGCACAACCGCCTTCATGGGCTTCAAAGAGCTTTGCTGTCCTTGGCAATGCAGTCATTTCGGGACTGCGAGATAATTATTTCAGACGACTCAGAAATTCCATTGGAAGTGATCGACGCCATGCTGAACAACATGATGCCACTTCTGGCACCTATGGAGATCAAGTTCCGTCGCACGCCGCCCTGCGGTGCGGCCGAGTCAATGCGCGAGGCATATTCTCGATCCACCGGCGAGTATATTAAGATTCTACATGACGATGACTACCTTACGGCTCACTCTCTTGACGTGATGGTACAGGCACTGAACACCAACAACGACGTGAATGCCGTTTACGGACAGGCCTTAATCTCCTACGGCACCAAAGACCAACTCTTCTACTGTTTTAGCAACAACATAATCAAGACGCCATCGTCAGAATGGGTGGCGCTCTATACCCAGACAGGTTTTGGCCCTATCACCTCACCAGTGTGCGCACTCTACCGTCGACATGACCGATTTCGCATCCTGTGGGACGAGTTCCAGTCCCCCCAACTCCGAGAGGCGGCACGAAAGACTGGGGCCGGAACCGATGTGAGTCTACAGGTCGATAATGCCGGGAGTGCTCCATTCGTCATGATTGTTCCATACGTGGTCGCCGTGCTAAATACCGACATGCAGTCAACCACTCAGGTTGATGCCGGGATTGAATCTTACTATAAGATGTGGAGAGAAGAATACGCCGCCAACCCGCCTTGGAAGCAGAGTTCAAGAGGTGTATCAATTGCTACAAAGTCTCGTGGCATTCCCCCCAAAAAAAACGCTGTCCAATCAGGACAAGCGAAGTTTCAACAGGCATTTTCGCTGCACCAACTAGGAAAGATTGGTGAAGCAAAAACTATTTATCACGAGATACTCAAAGTTCAACCTCAACACTTTGAATGTCTACACCTATTAGGTGTCATAGCCATTCAGACTAGAGAACCTGAGCTTGGTATACAACTCATTAATGATGCAATCAAGCTTAACCCTAATGTAGCTTCAGCCTACAGCAACCTTGGTCTTGCGCTGCAGAACCTCAAACGACTGGACGAGGCACTGGCATGCTACGACAAGGCGCTAGTGCTTGAGCCTGACTACGCAGACGCCTACTACAACCGTGGCAATACGCTGAAGGGCCTCAAACGACTAGACGAGGCACTGGCATGCTACGACAAGGCGCTAGTGCTTGAGCCTGACTCCGCAGAAGCCTACAGCAACCGTGGTAATGCGCTGAAGGACCTCAAACGACTGGACGAGGCACTGGCAAGCTACGACAGGGGGCTGGCGCTTAAGCCTGATAATGCAGACACCCACAACAACCGTGGTATTGCGCTGCAGGGCCTCAAACGACTAGACGAGGCACTGGCAAGCTACGACAAGGCACTGGCGCTTAAACCTGACTACGCAGAAGCCTACAGCAACCGTGGTCTTGCGCTGCAGGACCTCAAACGACTGGACGAGGCACTGGCAAGCTACGACAAGGCGCTGGCGCTTAAGCCTGACTTCGCAGAAGCCTACAAAAACCGTGCTTTTGCGTTGCAGGACCTCAATCGACTGGACGAGGCACTGGCAAGCTACGACAAGGCACTGGCACTTAAGCCTGACTGTGAGTTTTTATTTGGCACTTACTTACACACAAAGATGATGTTGTGTTCTTGGGATTCCTTGTCGGAAAGCATCCTTTTTTGTGAGGACGTTATCGCTCGTAACACTCCGGTAAGCATGCCATTTACAGCGTTATCCTTTCTAGACAAACCAGAACTACACAAGTTAGCGTCTAAGGTCTACGCTGAATCTCGCCACCCTAAAAGTCACGCGTTGGGAGATTTTGCTAAACGCACACAGGGTGGCAAGATCCGTGTTGGCTATTATTCAGCTGATTTTCATAGTCACGCTACAGCTTACTTGATGGCAGAGCTATTTGAAGCTCACGACACAGACAAGTTCGAGATCTACGGATTTTCGTTTGGTCCTAATAAGCAGGACGATATGCGAAAACGAATTTCTTCCGCTACATATAAGTTCATTGATGTTAGGGATAAGAGTGACCGAGAAGTTGCCAAACTATCGCGAGAGTTAGGCATCGACATAGCTGTTGACCTCAAAGGTTACACGCAAGACTCAAGAACCGGCATCTTTGCCGAAGGTTGTGCGCCTCTCCAAGTCAATTATCTTGGTTATCCGGGTACCATGGGTGCCGACTACATTGACTATATAATCGCAGACAAGACAGTGATACCCGAACACAGCCAGCCTGACTTTACTGAAAAAGTTGTTTATCTGCCAGATAGCTACCAAGTCAATGACTCTCAACGTAAAATTTCTGAGCGTGTTTTCACTAAACAGGAGCTTGGTCTGCCAGAAACGGGCTTTATTTTTTGTTGCTTCAACAACAACTACAAGATTCTTCCAGCCACTTTTAATGGATGGGTGAGGATTTTAAAGGCTGTAGAAGGAAGTGTATTGTGGCTGTTAGAAGACAATCCGACTGCTGCTAATAATCTGCGTAAAGAAGCAGAAGCTAGAGGTGTAGACAGTGCTCGCCTCATCTTCGCAAAACGCATGAAGCAAGACGATCATTTGGCACGACATAGATTAGCTGATATATTCATTGACACCCTGCCTTATAACGCACATACAACAACAAGTGATGCTCTGTGGGCTGGACTTCCTGTGCTTACGTGTATGGGTAAGTCATTTGCAGGACGCGTAGCTGCGAGCTTGTTAAATGCTGTTGAACTACCTGAACTCATAACAAAAACGCAAGAAGAGTATGAGGCTAAGGCAATAGAGCTTGCTCTAAATCCAGATAAATTAAATATTATCAAAATGAAGCTTAAGAAGAACCGTCTGACAACGCCACTGTTCAATGGCAAGCTGTTTGCCAAGCATATTGAGTCAGCTTACTTGGCAATGTATGATCATTATCAAGATGGATTACTGCCAGCTGGCATTGAGGTTCAGCCATACCGATGATACGCAAATACACCGACAAGGTAAATTAACGACAAGGCGCCGGAGCTGTTCAGCGGCCAGTAGCTACGGCTTTGTTCAGGAGATAACATACCGAAAATGATTGCATGGCGGTTTCATTGTCTTCTTATGGACCTCGAACTCCCAACACGCTAATGCTAACTGTCTGGTCAGCAGGGTTGTACGATTATCTTGAAGATAGGCTGGTATCAGCCTTGCTCCGCAGAATGTGGGATGCGACAGCAGTGGGGGGAGAAGTCATTGTCGGTAATTTTCACATATCAAATCCCGACCGCCCCTTAATGGAATGGTGCGGCGATTGGCACCTTATCCACCGGGATGAAGATGTCATGCTCGATCTTTGCCACCGGGGTGGAATACCAATGGATTCGGTCCAATTTCATTACGAACCGACCGGAATCAACATGTTCCTGAAAATTCCGAAGGATTGAGTGCTCCATAGAGGTAGTATTCATAGGATCTCTCAAAAGCTTTCACCTGACTTTCACTAACAGGACAATTTTCACCACTTTTTGTTGGACTTGGATGGACTCTGCTCGACGAGGTAGATGCTTGAAATAGTGTGATATTAATGGGTTAAGCCTTGTTTAGTGGTGCTGTTTTTCCGTTTTCGAATCCCTACCTCTCCGCCATTAAAAACAAAAGGTTACAGCATTTTTGCTGTAGCCTTTTTTGTTAAGATTGAAACAGCGTGAACGTATGCGTGAACGTTGTAAGGCTTGCTATGGGTGAAATGCAATGATATATGAAAACGTAGAAAGAAAGACCCAATGGAACAAACTCCGGAACAGATGGATAAAGAATGGCAGGAAATATGTGAAGGATGGGGAAAATAATTGGATATTTTACTTGAGCAGCTTAAAGAAATTCTTATTAAAATGTATTTTAAGGAACATGGTGTCCCACATTTTCACGCAATCTACGGTGAGTTCAACGGAGTTTATGACATTCAAAGCTGTGAAATAATTGAAGGCGATTTACCTTCTAGAGCAGATCGTATGGTTCGAGATTGGACACAAACCTATCAATCCGAGTTACTGGAAATGTGGACGACTCAGCAATTTAAACAACTTCCTGGATTGGAGTGATATTGCCATGGCAACTTACCCAAAAGTAAAGTCGGTGACACCGCTTTTAGGAAAACAGCTCTTTATTACATTCATAACAGGGGAGACGAGAGTTTATGACTGCACTCTTCTACTTATAGAATCCTCTTTCTACCCGCTTAAAGATGATGCGTTTTTTAAAAACGTTCGCGTAGATCAAGCTGGTTACGGAGTTGTTTGGAATGACAACGTCGATCTTAGCGAATCTGAGTTATGGATAAATGGTAAGGCTGAAACTTCTAACTAACGGCACGACCAGCCTTATGACATTAGATTACTGCCTTCCCCACTACCGAAATAAAGAGATCCTTCAAGACAAAAGAATCGAAGTTAACAAAGGGTATGGCTATTAGCATGGAATAATCAATTCGTTGCGATGATTGATTAGCGGTATTTTTTAGTGACACCGGACCACACGTATTATTGAATATTTTGTTCTGATACATCTATCAAGTATTATCAAGAAAATCACCGCTTGATATTAGGTAACTTATTTATTATTATGAACATAACTTATTTTAAATTGTTTCAGTATCGTTTCATATGTGTGTGGCAATAATGACTATAAACTCCCAAATGGCAAACAAACTTCTCGCCGTCCTTTATGACAGGCCATTACCGGCAAGAAACCTGAGGCAGCTTCTCGGCAATATAAGCCCGGCGACTCTTTCACGATTGACAAAACTTCTCGGAGCTAAAATCGTCTCTTTTGGTCAAGCCAGGGCAAGCACCTATGCTCGTCCCCGCGATCTCCCTGGAATCGGCCATCAATTGCCTGTGTATCGCATAGATGAAAATGGCAACGTACATTTCGCCGGTACGCTATGGTCATTGTATGGTGGCTATTGGTGGTCAGGAGAAGTTTGGCCTTCACGTTATTATTCTTCAATCCCTTGGTTCATCTATGACCTGAAACCGGACGGTTTTGTTGGCCGCGCCTTTGCCCTGCGGTTCGGACCAGAGCTTGGGCTTTCCGAACGCCTTAACAGCTGGAAAGAGGACGATGTTCTCGTCGCTTTGACCAGACGAGGTGAGGATACAGTCGGAGATGTAATCGTTGGTGAAGAATCACTTTCAAGGTATATGGCTGCTTCACGGCTTCAGCCCGTATTTTATACTGCGGCTAATTACCCCAGACTTGCAGAAGAAGCGATAGCAGGTGACCCTGCGGGTTCATCTGCTGGTGGTGAACAACCGAAGTTTACCGTTTTGACAGGGCGGGAAAGTTTCCCCAGAAGGGTATTGGTAAAGTTTTCACCACTGCTGTCTACACCTTCCGGACAACGGTGGTCAGATTTACTGGTATGCGAATATATTGCGCTTAAAATTGTTGGAGATATGGGGATCTCAGCAGTGGCGTCTTCAATCCGTCACGTTGGCAACAGGACCTTTCTGGAAGTGGAGCGCTTTGACCGCGTTGGTATGTTTGGACGAACTCCTGTTAACTCTTTGACTGTTGTAGACGCTGAGTTTATCGGAATGGGAAGTAACTGGACGGCAGCATCAAAGAAATTGCTTTCCGCTAAAACAGTGTCATCAGACGAGGCAACGAATCTCTCCAAGCTGGATTTGTTCGGAAGCTTGATTGCAAATACTGACCGGCACCATGGCAATATCTCGTTGATTCCGGAAAACCAGGAACGAACCAAATTTAAACTTTCTCCGGTCTATGACATGCTGCCGATGTACTACAAGCCAAGAGACGGTGAAGAGTTATCTTCAGGAACGTATCATCCCCCAGTAACTTTTGAATTGGGTGATGCGTATGAAAGCGCCAAACGGTTTTGGGCAGCGTCGGGAAAAGATGTGCGCATATCTGAGCCGTTCCGGAAATTGTGCGCCGAAAACCATGACATTCTGCAGAAGATGGCCAATGGACCGCGAATCATTGGACCACACGGATAAACGTTGATGCAAAGGTTGCCCTATTTCGTTCCCTCTTCAGAGGACGGGAAGATGTATATCCAAAACTCTGGATCAGTAATAAGTATGATTATATATACATGTGGAGGCGCGGCAGTCAATACAGACTGGGGAGGTTCAGTATGAAAGTCAGTATAACTACTATTGGATTTATATCCCTATTTTTATTATACATTTTTCCTCTATTAGGTCTGGCTGGTTTTGTGGTCGTTGGATTCCTGCTAAAATCAAAGTGGAATAAGGTATGATAATTTTGGGAGGAGTCGGCTACATTAAAATAATAACAAAATACATTGACTTAATTGCCAATAGGCATAAAGTAACAGAATAAAACATTGTCTCTCTTTGTAAAAGGCAAACTTGGGGTAACCCGGGGACGCAAAGCCACGAGTCCTGTAAAGGGATAGTCGGGTTACCGGAAAAAGGGAGATTGTATAGAACCCTTCTTCAGTTCGTCTTTAGAAGGGTTTTTTTTGCTCAGCTGGCGCCACTTCCTCATGCAGGTAGTTATTCTGAATTTTCGTACAAGGTAATGCCATGGTATTCGAACAGACCGTACCAAAAACAGGAACATTGAGTGAGAAAAAACCGTCATACATGATACTCTTTTGCATCTGGTCACTCCTGATAACTGTTTTTTTCTGTGAGGATACGTACCAAAACGATGATACAGAGTATGTTAATGCAATTGCCATCGCAGAAACGAGCCACCATAAGGACGTTGTCTACCGACTGTGGGCAGCCAGGCATGGTGGCGTATATGCCCCTGTTACTGAAGAGTCACCTCCAAACCCTTCTCTTTCCCACATTCCCGAACGTGACATAGCCACTCCGTCAGGGAAAAAATTAACACTTATCAACCCAGCCTATATGACCAGACAGGTACATGAACTGGATTTTACTACATACGGTGTGCGCAGCCATATAACCAGCCTGAAACCCATCAGAAAAGAAAATGCTCCCGATGAATGGGAAAAAAAGGCATTGCTCACTTTTGAAAAGGGGAAAAGAGAGTTCCATTCATTTGGAACGGTTGTACAAGATGTCCTCGGTTATACTGCTGAAGAATTGATCGGGAGAGCACCCTTTGATTTTATGCCTCCTGATGAAGCCGTAAAAATAAAAGCTGTATGCGAAAGGCTTTGGAAGCAAAGAGAGCGTATAACGAATCTTGAAAACTGGAATATTCACAAAGATGGGCGTATGGTGCTGCTTTCAACAACAGGCGTGCCGATATTTGATAGTGAGGGGCACTTAGCCGGTTACCGTGGCGTTGAAAAGGATATAACCGATATTCGTAAGTATGAAGAGGACCTACTAAAGCTCTCCCGTGCGGTTGAACAGAGTCCTGTGTCAATTGTGATAACAAATCTTCAAGGTGAGATTGAATTTGTTAACCCGCGGTTTTCGAGTATGACAGGTTATTCACTTGCAGATGTGGCCGGTAAAAAAACCAGTATTTTGCAAACGGATACTACTCCTCCCGAGATATTCGAGGAATTATGGGCGACTAACGGGCTTGAAGCGGTGCGTGCGCTGGAAATTCTGGACTACGATCTTGTGCTGATGGATTGCCAAATGCCGGAGATGGATGGATACGAAGCGACCGCAGCGGTCCGGAACCCCCATTCCAAAGTGTTAAATCATCACGTTCCGATCATTGCCATGACAGCCAACGCCATGCGCGAAGACCGGGATAACTGCCTTGAAGCCGGAATGGATGACTACATGTCTAAGCCGGTGAAAAAAGATATCGTTTCTAAAATGCTGGAAAAGTGGCTGGCGGAAACGGTACAACGGTAACCTCTCCATCGTTTTATGCATTTCAATGCGTGGCATTAATACATTCGGGTGACTTACATTATGAAAAATAAATTACAACAAGACAGCCCCCCTCCAAAAAAAAATCCCCTTCCACGATGTGGTATGGCTATAAAAACAGATAGAAAAAACTGTTCGGATTCTGAACTTCGCAGAGAGGCTGAGTTTAAAGTAGCGTCACAAGAAATAGACATAACTGTACCTCTGAGCAAACTGGACGAAAAGCGGTTACTACACGAGTTGCAAGTCCACCAGGTTGAACTTGAGATGCAGAATGAAGAACTTACCAGAATAACCACTGAGCTGCTCGAACGTGAAACGCAACTAAAGATTTCGGAAAAACTACTTAGAGAGAATCAAAATCAATTGCAGTTATTTATAGACTATGCGCCGGCAGCTATGGCGATGTTCGATCGTAACATGTGCTATCTGCGCGTAAATCGCCGATGGGTGACCGACCATGGGATTAAAGAACAAGATATAATCGGAAAGTCGCACTATGAGGTATTTCCCGAAATCCCGGATCAGTGGAGAGTTGCCCATCGCCGGGGTTTGGCAGGTGAAGATCTGAGATCGGATGGTGACCCGTTCGAACGGATCGATGGTTCAGTGCAGTGGGTACGGTGGCAGCTCCGTCCCTGGCATGATGATGCAGGTACTATTGGTGGAATTATTATCTTCACCGAAGATATCACAGAGCATAAGTTTACTACAGTAGCCCTGAAAGAAATTGAAAAACAATTCATTTCCCTTTATGAGGAATCGCTTGACGCTGTGTTTTATGCGAAACTGGATGGAACTATCCTCGCTGCAAACCCGGCGGCATGCAGAATCTTTGACATGAGCATGCAAGAGCTTTGCAGGATAGGACGCTCCGGTATAATAGATCATGATGATTTCAGGTTTGACTCTGCACAGGAAATGCGGGATAAGACCGGTCAGGTTTTCGCCGAACTGACATGCATACGAAATAGCGATGAACGGTTCCCGGCCGAAGTCAGTTTAATAGTCATAGAACACGACCCACCACGATGTTTTGTTATTATTCGGGATATTACTGAGCGCAAGCTGGCCGAAAAAGAGCGGATATACATGAATGACAAGGTTCTCGCACTAAATGAACATATACAGTCAGCGATTGAACATGAGCGGCTTGCTATTTCTCGCGATATCCATGATGACCTTGGCCAGGAACTTACGATATTGAAGCTCGACCTTGAATGGCTTGCAAAGAGGCTGCCTGCCGACAGTGGCGACCTTCATAAACGGATTATTGAGATGCGCGAGAGCACCAACAGGTTTTCCGCCACAATTCAACGGATAGCCGCCAATCTTCGTCCCCCGCTACTTGATGAAGCGGGACTCATAGCGGCGATTGAGTGGCACGTGAGCGAGTACAGAAAACATAGTGGCCTGGAATGCTTTGTGATGGTTAACGAAGACATAGAACCACTTGATGACAATACGTCAACCGTCGTAATGCGCATTCTCCAGGAGGGGCTGACCAATGCCTCTCGTCACGCGAAAGCTACGGAGATAAGTATTTCGCTCTGCAAAAAAGGAATCAATCTGATTCTGGAAGTATCGGACAATGGCTGCGGGATAACAGCTGAACAAATGGCCTCGCCCCAAGCGTATGGTTTGATGGGGATGCAGGAACGTGCGAGATCATGCAGGGGCATTCTGGAAATAACAGGTGAGCCCCAATGCGGCACCACACTGAAATTGACGATACCGCTGAGCTCGGGAGAATGTACGGTATGAAAAAAATATTGATTGTGGAAGACCATGCAATAGTACGGCATGGATTGATAAGAACCATCCAGGATGTACTGGAACAGCAGATTAAATTTGATGAAGCAGCGGATGGTCAGCAGGCAATCAGGATGGTCGATGACCATATATACGACCTGGTGTTACTGGACATATCGCTACCCGACCAAAGCGGATTGAATGTGCTCAAATTATTGCACAAGCAGAAGCCGAAACTTCCGATAATCATGTTGAGTTCTCACCCCGAAGAGCAGTACGCTGTCCGCACATTAAAGGCTGGTGCAGCCGGATATGTAAATAAGGGAAGTGCAGCCTCCATACTCAAGGAAGCCATCGAGAAAGTTTTTACGGGGAGGAGATATATAAGCGCGACCCAGGCCGAACTGCTTGCTGATGCTGTCTATGATAATCAGGAAAACAGACTGTTTCACGAGTCCTTGTCAGACAGAGAGTACGAGTTGGCCTGTATGATGGCTGCGGGGAAGACTCTAACGGAAATTGCCAAAGAACTGTCCCTGAACGTAAAGACCGTAAGTACCTATCGTGCCCGTGTATTGGAAAAACTGCAGCTCAGAACGACTGCGGACATCATTAGCTATTGTATCCAGCATAATCTCTCTTTGTAATCTCACCGCCTGCTACAGTGCAAACGGTATGAAGTTGCGGTTTTATCCCCCAGCGGGGGGAATGGACAATCCCTGAAAATGGCGGGATAGACGCTCTATGGAACATTGGTCAAATTTTTCCATAATTCGCCGGATAGCGGTGCTTTTCCTTACCCTGGCGGTCGTAGGCTATCTGGTTTTTCTGCTCTTCTCTCAGTACCGTTCTCAGCAGGAACTTGAAAAACTCTATATTAACGGGCTATTGCGAGATTCAGAGAGACATGCCACAGCGTTCGGATATTTCTTTTCAGAGCGGGGAGACGACATTGTCCGTCTTGCCGAAAGCCGGGAACTTGCTATTTACTTTGAAAACAAGGCACTCGGGATGTCCATGGAGTATGGACTCTCGGCAAGCCTGCTTGATGCCGAAGCCGCATTCGATACGTTTCGGGAAAAAAAGAAACTTGATAACCATGCTATCTATTCCCGTGTTATTTTTATTGATGCAGCGGGTAGAAAACTGATTGATTCCGGTATGCCGGAATTGACAAGTGGTGCGGCAAGCGGATTAAAAACTGCTTCTTATGTAAGAAAATCGGCACCACATCCGGAGTTTTTCGCTGAAGGTGTCAACGAAGAAAGCCTTATCACGATCTCTTTTCCCTACCATTTCAAAGGTGTCTACAGCGGTCAAATCATTGCCCAGCTTCCCTTTTCCAACATTTTCAGCCATTTTGTGCACCAGCCCGACCACAATGCAATCCAACTGCTGCAAATGATACTGTACCATCAGAATTTTCTCTACTCGTCAATACAGAGCGGTTGGCTGACCGTGCCGAAATCCCTGCCCATTCCGGCGCGGATGCAAGAGAACAAGTCGTACAAGATCACCGTTCCCGGCGAAAACGGAGTTCAGCGAACCATACATTTCTATGCCACCAAAATTACCGACACTCCTTTTGCTCTCGCAACCTGTATTCCCGAAAGCGTGCCGACATTAACCAATTCACCGAAACTCTGGATTTTTGTTACCGGCAGTATCGGTTTTATAATTCTCATCGGGGCATTCTTCATTATTCGCACAACCCTTCGCAATCAGGTACTGCACGCCCGCCTGAAAGAGATCCGTATTCGGGAACAGGCCATCTCAGAAAAAAACCAGAGTCTTAAAAAGCTGACTACGGCCGTTGAGCAGAGCGCCAATGCCGTAATCCTGACCGGGACGGGCGGGATAATAGAGTATGTAAACCCCTATTTTACACAACTGACAGGAATACCGATTGATGAGGCGGTGGGAAGCGGCCTGGGAGTTCTGAAACCTGAGGAGGGGTCAGCTGAAGAGTTTTCCTGTTTGCAGAAGGCTATCTCTGGAGGTCTGCTCTGGGCCGGCGAACTGATGAACCGAAAAAAGAATGGGGAGCTCTACTGGGTGCATTTCTCCATCGCACCGGTGAAAAACGAAGCGGAGGAGGTTATCAGCTTCGTTGCAATCGCTCAGGATATAACCGCGAGTAAAAATTTCGAAGAACAGATCATTTTCATGAATGTCGAGCTTGAGCAACGGGTCAGGGAGAGGACAACGGCACTGGAATCGTCAAACCTTAAACTGGGAAAGGCCTACAATGATCTCAAATCCGCGCAGTCACAAATTTTACAGCAGGAAAAGATGGCCTCAATAGGTCAGCTGGCCGCAGGCATCGCCCACGAGATCAATAATCCGATCGGCTTCATGCTGAGTAATCTGGGTAGTCTGAAAAAGTACGTTGAGCGACTCATCAGATTCATCAGCATCCAGTCAACAGCTGCAGTTGCTCTGTCTCAAGATGCGTCTGATGCCGGGACACTGCTTCATGGGGTGGAGGAACAGCGCAGATCGATGAAAATAGATCGAATCAGCGACGATATCGGCCAACTTGTAAGCGAATCCGTCGAAGGGGGCGAGAGAGTAAAGCAGATTGTGCAAAATTTAAAAAGCTTTGCCCGCCTGGATGAAGCCGGTTTGAAAAGCGCTGATTTGAACGAAGGGCTTGAGAACACAATACATATCGTTTGGAATGAGCTTAAGTACAAGGCAACCTTGCATAAGGAATACGGCGAGATACCAAGAGTTGTCTGCAACAGCGGTCAAATAAACCAGGTATTTCTCAATATACTGGTCAATGCCGCCCAAGCCATTGAAGGACATGGCGAGATCACGGTACGAACCTGGCAGGAACAGGAAAACGTCTTTATTGCAATCTCCGATACCGGGAGCGGCATTTCGGCCGACCACCTGAACCGGATATATGAGCCGTTTTTTACCACCAAGGAAGTTGGTAAAGGAACCGGCCTGGGACTCAGTATTTCATACGACATCATAAAAAAGCACGATGGTGAGATTCGTGTGATAAGTGAAGAAAATAAAGGGACGACATTTACTATCAGATTACCACTTGTCGCCAGGGCTGAATAAGCTGGCGGACAGTCCTGTAACTCAGAAGAATACGCAGATATCCATTCATCACACTATTTTTCGATTCATCCCACCAAAACGCGTTTAATCGCAAATCAGCTGCATCCTCCAAAAATAACGCTATGCTCACCGCATATTCCAATATCCCGGGAGATGCACTCATGTTGAAACACACACGATCGTCCATATGTCTGATATTTTTTTTCACAGCACTCCTGTCCGGCACGGTAATGGCGCAAGACCACAAGGAAGCCTTTACGAGCGCGCAAACTTTGTTCGAACAAGGTCTGAATGGATCAAAGAAGGATAACGAACGGGCGGCGGAGCAATTCAAAACGCTGTCGGAACAGGAACGCGGCAATCCACTCTACCGGGCCTATTACGGCAGCGCTATCACCGTCAAGTCACGTGATGCCTTTTTCCCCTGGAGCAAGCTGAAACTGGGAGAACAGGGTCTGGATGTAATCGACAATGCCCTGAAAATGGTTGCACCGGAACATGACACAATCATGATCAAGGGAGTGCCGATCAGTATCGGGACCAAACTGGTTGCCGTCAGCACCTTCCTTAAAATGCCGGATAAATATTTCCATCGCTTCGCCGCCGGGAAAAGCCTGCTGAAGGAAGCTATGAACAGCAGGGCATTTGCCGCCGCTCCGGCGCATATCAAGGCCGCTTTCCATATTCAGGCTGCAGCGGTTGCTCAGACAGATAAACGGAATGCCGAAGAGATCAGCCAGCTTAAACAGGCTCTGGAGCTTGATCCGGAGGGCAAAGCGGCAGCCATGGTCCACGCCCGGCTGAAGGAGTTGGGACAATGAGTGCCACGATCACTGCAGCGGATGCACCTTTACTTCACCTGAGTGGTGTGGGCAAAACCTATCGGATGGGTGATGCCACCGTGCCGGCGCTGCGCGAAGTTTCCCTGACCATACTGCCGGGTGAATTTACCGCACTGATGGGGCCGTCCGGCAGCGGTAAAAGCACCATGCTCAATATCTGCGGGCTTGTGGATCACCCGGATTGCGGCACGGTCGAACTTGATGGCGCAGATATGGGAATGCTGGACGAGCAGGCGCTGACCATGATACGCCGGGAAAAGATCGGTTTTATCTTTCAGGGGTTCAACCTGGTGCCGGTCATGACCACCTTTGAAAACGTGGAGTATCCGCTGTTTCTCTCAGGAATCGCCATCGAAGAGCGGCGGCAGCGGGTCAACGATATATTGGCAAAAGTCGGGCTGGCGGGACTGGAACGGCGCCGTCCCGATGAGCTGTCAGGCGGCCAGCGACAACGGGTGGCCATTGCGAGGGCGTTGGTGAAAATGCCGAAGCTGGTCATTGCCGATGAACCGACCGCCAATCTGGACAGTACCACCTCCAGCCAGATTGTCAGTGTCATGCACAACCTGGGGCGGATTATCGGCACAACCTTCCTGATCGCCACCCACGACCCGCGCCTGACACTGCTCTGCGACCGGGTCATCACCATGAATGACGGGGTGCTGCAATGAAATGGTTCATTTTCGCCGGTAAAAATATCCTGCGTAACCGGCGCAGGTCACTTATTACTATTCTGATAACCGCCGTCGGCACGGCCGGCATCCTCATAGGTGGTGGTTTCGCACTGTTCACCTATGAATCACTGCAGGAAATGGCGGCCCGGGAGAGCGGGCACCTCATCGTAGCGCACAGAAATTTCTTTACCAGTGATGAAGACACACCGATGCAGTACGGCCTTGATAACGTTGCCGGGATGAAAAAACGCCTGGAACAGGATAACGATGTGCGTATGGCTCTGCCACGGGTGCAGTTTTCCGGCCTGCTCAGCAATGGGGACAAATCATCCGTCTTTGTCGGTATGGGGGTCGACCCGGCCGGTGAATTTTACACCAAGGGACCGGCGCTGACGGTTGTCTCCGGAGCCACGCTGAGCGCAACTTCCAAAGCGGACGCTCCGGCGGAAATCATGCTCGGTACGGGGCTGGCGCGGCAGATGAAGGCAACGTCGGGGACGGTGCTGACGCTTCTCTCAACGACAACATCCGGCAGCCTTAATGCGCTGGACGTCGCGGTCTGCGGCACAGTCAGCGTCGGTGTCCCTGATGTGGACAAGCGGCTGGTCTACGTAAATATTGCCACGGCGCAGCGCCTGCTGTTGACCGATAAGGTCAGCACGCTGTCGGTCTACCTGAAGGAGACACGTCAGACCGATCTGAAACGTGCCCAGGTGTCAGCACTCTTCCCGGAGCAGACGGTCCGAACCTGGCGCGATCAGGCCTATTACTATACGGCGGTGCGCAACCTGTATAACCGGATCTTTGGCCTTTTGGGGATTATTATCGTCGTTATGGTCGGCTTTGCCATTTCAAACACGCTGACCATGGCGGTGGTGGAGCGGACGCGGGAAATCGGCACGTTGCGGGCGCTTGGCACCCTGCCGCAGCAGATTGTGCGGGTCTTTGCCCTGGAGGGGATGATTCTTGGCGGAGCCGGCTCGCTCTGCGGTATGCTTGCCGCACTTGCCACCACTTTTATATTTCTTTTTGCCGATTTCCAGATGCCACCGCCACCGGGGCGTTCGGTCGGATATCCGCTGCAGATAAATTTCTCCCCCGCACTCTATCTGCTGACGACCCTGGTGCTGGTGCTGCTCTCAATTGCCGCCGCCTGGCTTGTCTGCAGAAAGATGGCGGCAAAACCGATTGTGGAGGCATTGACCCATGTGTAACTTCATCGTGACCTGTTTCGTTGTCTGTATCACCGCCCTGCAAGCCCAGGCCGGAGATGTCGCGAGGTATCTCAAAAAAGCGGACAGCTACCGACTGGAAGCGGACGCCATGCAGGTGGAAACTGATGTAAAGTTGTTCAAATCAGGCGTATTGGATAAGGAGCGGCTCTATACCGTGTATCTTAAAAATGGCCGTCGTTCGCTGGTGCTGATGCAGTCTGCCGGAGAAAAGGGACAGAAGGTGCTGATGATTGGCGATGACTTCTGGCAGATCATGCCCCAGAGCCAGCGACCGATTCGCATTACACCGATGCAGAAGCTGCTTGGGGATGCTTCGGTGGGGGATATCGCAACCATGAACTGGAGCGAGGATTATGACGGCAGCGTTGCCGGTGAGATCGATGTGGACGGCGTCCTCTGCTTTCATTTGAGTCTCACTGCCAAAAACAAGGGGGTGAGCTATAAACGGATTGAACTGTTTATCGCAAAAAATGATTCAAGACCGGTAAAAGCCGATCTGTACGTTGCTTCCGACAAACTGGCAAAGCAGGCGCGCTTCTCGGTGGCATCGGTAAAAGGACGCCGGCAGGTAACCGCCATGGCGATAAAGGACCAGATCCAGACCGGACGGGAAACCGTCATCAGCTATCTGACCAGAAAAGCGCGCAGCGTGCCGGATGAGTATTATAATCCCATGTTCCTGACACGCAACGATTTGAAGGAATGAAAGCCGGGACCGCAATCGCGACTCTGTGCGCCGCCTGCCTGTCTGTATCGCAGGTGGACGCCAGTGACGTTTCTGTCAAAGCCTGGGCCATACCGGAATACCACACGCTTAATTCTGCCAGCCCGTTTGCCCCTGGCGCGGCTCAAAGCCGCTTCGGAAAAAATCGTACGCGGGAAGAATTCGAACTGCGTGCCAGGGTGTGGGATGTCAACCTGGTGGCAACTGCCGCAACCACGGCTATGGAGCAGTACAAACCGGAATACACAACTTTTGTTAACGAACTGAACTATGATTTTTCACTGGCAGGCGAGCGGTTTTCTTTGGGAAAAAAAATAGTAAGCTGGGATGTGGGGTTCGGTTACCGGCCACTTGACCTGCTGCAGCAGGAAAACCGTCGTTCCATCGTAACGACAACGTTAGAGGGAATCCCGTATCTGGCGTGGGAAACGTTTTCCGGAGACTCCGCCTGGATGCTGATTTATGCCAATCCGGGACAGGGCCGGGCCGGGGTGGCGAAAAATGATGAATCGGTGGCCCTGAAGTATTATCTGCGTGACGGCACCACAGATTGGCATGCCGTAGCGCGTTTGAGCGAGCGTCATCACTTTGAGACAGGTGCCGCCATCAGTACTGTCCCGTTGGAAAGTCTGGAAGTTCACGGTTCGCTGCTGTATCAGCACCGTTTTGAGCAACAGTATAATTCACTGATTGGAACTGCCGGAGTACCTTTGAGCAGCGGTGACCCGATGCGGTCCCAGACACGTGAGCATGCTGTTACGGCACTTGCCGGCTTCACCCTGACCGGTGAGGCCGGGTTCTCGTTGCTGGGTGAAGCGTGGTACGATGCCACAGCGTATAGCGCTGCAGAGTGGCGGGATGTTAAAGAGCTGGTTTCAAGACAGGCAGGCCTGCTCAGTCAGGGGATTCCTCCGGCAGCGGTCAGCGGCAATAGTGCCTACAGCCTGCACTACTTTGACCAGCCAAACGTGTTGAAGGAAAATCTGCTGCTCCGTCTTTCCCATCGCCACGAAGGGGAAAACTGGGAACCGGCCGTTGATCTGCTGTGCACGCCGGCAGATGGCGGCCTGGTGACCACTGCGTCACTAGCCTATTCCGGCAATCATTTCCGGGTCGATGGCGGCGTTCGCCAGTATGGCGGAGCAGGAGGGTCCGCCTACCGACTGCTGCCGGAAGAGCGCATTATTTATTTTGCCCTGCAAGGATTTTGGTAATAGTATCAGAGCATTACTCAACCGAGGAAATCCCATGACACGTTCTGTACAGTACCCGGTATTTTCTGAATGTTCGAGCAGGAAACGCCGCACTTCCCGGCCTCCGATCAAAAACATGGCACGGGATTTCGCCATCGTTATTACCCTGATGCTTGTACTGGCAGGGCTCCTTAACCTTGTTCTGGAGGGGGGGTATTTTTTCAATCTCCGTTATTGCCTCGCCATTGGCCTGTCTATCACCATTTCATCCCATTTCCTTATGCAGTGGGGCAGTGCTGACAATCTCAACTGGCAGACATCACTGGCTGCGATTCTGCTCGGAACAGCCATCGGGATTGTGATCGGTACTGTTGCCAATGGTATCAATCCGATTGTCATGATTGAAAAGTATCCGGGCCTGCTGCTGGCGCTGCTGGTGGTTTCTCTCATCTGCGGGCCGGCGATTTCGTATTTTTTCTATTCCCAGGCCGCCATTTCCGAAGCTGCCGCCGCCCTGCGTCAGGAAGAGATCGAACGGATTTCCTATGAGCAGCGCCTGACCGAGGCAAACTTTAAAATCCTGCAAGCCCAGATAGAACCCCACTTTCTCTTTAATACTCTCTCCAATGTGCTCAGTCTTATTCCGACGCAGCCGGACAAGGCCGGGCAGATGCTGAGCGACTTTACCACCTACCTGCGCGCCTCGCTCCAGCAGACCCGCTGCGACAGAATCCGGCTTGAAGATGAACTGGCAACGGTACGTTCCTTTCTCGATATCATGGCGGTTCGCATGGGAAACCGGCTAAGCTATCATATCGATGTTCAGCCGGAATTATTGTCCGTGCCGGTGCCGCCGCTCCTTATTCAGCCGCTGGTGGAAAATGCCGTGGAGCACGGTGTCGATCCGAAGCCGGAGGGTGGCAGCATAACCATAAGAGCCGTCTTGTCTGAAGGCATGCTGCAGCTTGAAGTCCGCGACAACGGTATCGGCATCACATCGTCAAGCCCGGTGGGGGTCGGCATGAACAACATCCGCGAGCGCCTTAACCTGATTTATAACGGTGAAGCGTCATTCCAGGTACTGCCGAACAGTCCGCACGGCGCCACCATACGGCTGACCATTCCCATGACAGCGGGAGGAAACCTGTGAGCAGAAGAGCTGACAAACGGCCTACCGCCATAATCGTTGATGACGAGCCACACCTCTGCGTCCTGTTGAAGCGACAACTGGCCTCCTGCTGGCCGGAACTGCTCATTTCAGCAGAAGCGCACAACGCTGCCGAAGCGTTGCAGTTGCTGGATGATCTGCAGCCGGACGTGGCATTTCTGGATATCCGCATGCCGGGCATGAGTGGGCTTGAATTGGCCTCCCGGATCGGCACGTCATGTCACATCGTCTTTGTCACCGCCTATGACCAGTATGCGGTCCAGGCCTTTGAAAACGCTGCGGTGGATTATCTGCTCAAGCCGGTGTCGGGAGAGCGGCTAAGCACCACCGTGGCCCGTCTGCAGGCTCATCTCTCTCACAATCCCCCTGATTTATCGCCGCTGATTGCGCAACTGACGGAACAGATCCGGCCGAAAAAGCAGTATCTGCAGTGGCTGCAGGTCTCTCAGCATAACGATATCGAACTGGTGCCGGTGGACGAGGTTGATTATTTCCAGGCATCGGACAAATACACCCTCGTGATCAATCGAAAGTCCGAACGGGTCATTCGCACCCCGCTCAAAGAGCTGGAGGACGAACTGGACCCGGAGCGTTTCTGGCGGATACACCGCAACGCCATTGTCCGGGTGGCGGCAATCGCCAGGGTTACCCGTGACTTCGGAGGCCTGACTCTTCAGTTGCATCACCATGAAAAAACATTGTCGGTCGGACGCAGCTACACCCATCTGTTCCGGCAACGGTGATCAGGCAGTCTATGGGAAAAATTACGCTATAAAGGAGCCACACGTGATGCAGCGCTACCGAGGTATCAGAACCGTACTGTTTGCCGGCATCTGGATAAACACCTCCGAATTTGTCCGTAATGAACTGTTGTTGAAATCATATTGGGTTGAACATTACCGATTGCTCGGAATGACGTTTCCTTCAGAACCGTTAAACGCCATACTATGGGTAGTGTGGGGCTTTTTGTTTGCTCTGGCGCTCTTTGTTATTTCCCGGAAATTCAGTCTTATGCAGACCGCTCTCATCAGTTGGCTCATGGCGTTTGTTTTGATGTGGGTTGTTGCCTGGAATTTGCGAGTGTTCCCGATATCAATTCTGGTGTACGCCGTGCCGCTCAGCCTGCTGGAAGCCTTTGTTGGTTCTTATATCTGCCATGGTGCAGCAAAACGGGAAACCTGAACGGGACTAATCAGGATCTTCCTTGCTAATATGAATTTATCTGCTATATCCTTTAATTGACCTGTTACCGGTTGTTCAGCACTAAAGGAGTTTGAAATGGCAATAAAAAAGGAACTGCTCGATGAACTTCGTCAGCGTCGCACGAATGCACTGGCGGGCGGCGGCAAAGAAAAAATGAAGATCCGGCATGCTGAAGGGCGCCTTGGCGCTCGTGAGCGGGTCGAGCTGTTATTTGATGACACCTCATTTATCGAATTTGGCATGCATGTCAACCATGCCTGCCATATGCCTGGTTTTACTGGAAAATTCATGCCGGGTGATGGCGTGGTGACCGGCACCGGTAATGTGGACAGCCGGCCGGTGGCGATCTACAGCCAGGACTTCACCGTTGGCGGCGGAGCTCTCGGACACATGCAGGCCAAAAAGATCTGCGACATCATGACCCTTGCCTGCGAGACCGGCATCCCGGTGGTGGCTATCAACGACTCCGGTGGCGCCCGTATTCAAGAGGGAATACACAGCCTTTCCGGGTATGGACAGGTCTTTTACAAGAATGTGGAAGCCTCCGGTGTGGTACCGCAAATCGCCATAATCGCCGGGCCCTGTGCCGGAGGGGCAGCCTACAGCCCGGCTCTGATGGATTTTTTGATTCAAACCCGCACACATTCCAGCATGTTCATCTGTGGTCCCGAGGTAATCAAGTCTGCCACCGGGCAGGTCGCGCCGATCGAACAATTCGGCACAGCGGAGGCTCACGCCACTGTCAGCGGCAATATCCATTTCATTGCCGAAGACGACCAACATGCCATAAGCCTTGCTCGGCAACTGCTCAGCTTTCTGCCGCTCAACAATTTACAGGACCCTCCCCACTATATCCCCAACGAAATCGCTCCGGAGCGGGACGAGGGAATGAACGAACTGGTACCGGATGATCCGAAGCTCAGCTTCGATGTGTATCAGGTGATTGACCGACTGCTGGATCCGGATCAGTGGCTTGAAGTTCATCGCGAATTCGCACGCAACATCGTCGTCGGGTTTGGCCGAATCAACGGCATGGTTGTAGGACTGGTGGCCAATCAACCGGCATACAAGGCCGGATGCCTTGATATCGACAGTTCAGACAAGGCGGCCCGTTTCATCCGCTTTTGCAACGCCTTTAATGTGCCGCTGGTGAACCTGGTGGATGTACCCGGATTTATGCCGGGTCTGGCCCAGGAACGGGGCGGCATCATCCGTCACGGCGCCAAGATGCTGTTTGCCTACGCTGCCGCCACGGTGCCGAAAATCACCCTGATCATGCGTAAAGCCTACGGTGGCGCCTATCTGGCCATGTGTTCCAAGGATATGGGGGCCGATTTTGTCTTTGCCTGGCCCTGCGCGGAGATTGCGGTAATGGGAGCGGAAAGCGCTACCAAGATAATCTACAAGAAAGAGATCGATGAAGCCGAAGACCATCAATCAAAAGAGGCCGAGCTGATGAAGTCGTACCGCGACAAATTTGCCACGCCCTATCAGGCGGCTTCCCGCGATATGATTACCGATGTGATCGAGCCCGCAGAAACACGGGCACGTATCGCGCAGGCCTTGCGGATATCACTGACCAAACGGGTATCGCGGCCAGCCAAGAAGCATGGCCTGATCCCATTGTGATTCTCTCACCACAACACACTTCGGAAAAAATGTCCGAAACAAGCACATATCAATCAACCGTCAGGATACGAGTATCATGCCTATTCAAGACAACGTAAACGGGGCGCTTCTCATCAGCGCAATCGATTTCATTTTGAGCTTCGTCATCATCGGCGGAATCGGGGTGATTCTGGCGCTGTTCCCTCTGCTCAACAGATTCCGCACACAGGACAGCGAAGGCTCTCCGGCCACGCCGCTTGACCGGTCAACGCCCAGGAAATCCGGCACCGCCGCCGTCTCGCCCCCACCCTCCCCGGCGGCTCAATTAGCTGTAACAGGCGGCATTCATCCTGGCCTCAGTGACCAGCAGCTGGTGGTACTGCTCACCGCCGCAGCGTTCGAAGTGCTGGGAAAACCGGTACGTGTCGCCAGAGTCCGTCCTGTAACCGTTAAAAACAGGCTCTGGGCAGTTCAGGGGCGTCACGAACTACAGTCACATCGCCTCAAATAGCACGTGCCACGACATCCGGTGGTACCCGTTGATCAACACGAGTTACCAATAAGACTCTTTTCAGAAAGGAATCATCACTATGAAAATGTTGAGAATAACCCTTGAAGGAAAAACATACGATGTCGGCGTAGAGGTACTGGATGATTCCGTCCCGGAGTTGCTCCATGCAAGCCATTCTCCGGCTGCCCAGTTACCGCCTGTTCCGTCTCCCGTAGTCACTGCGCCATCTTCTTCAGCATCTGTTCCGGTTACTGCACACTCGACTCTCCCTGAAGGATGTCAGGCCATCGTAAGTCCCATGGCAGGGCATATTTTCAAATGTCTGATCAAACCGGGGGATCTGGTTGCTTACCATCAGGAGCTGATCGTGCTGGATGCCATGAAGATGGAAACCCCGATTGTAGCGCCAGTTGCCGGTACCGTGCGGGCCGTTCTGGTCAAGGAGGGAGATGCCGTGGATGACGGACATGTCCTGCTGTACATTGAGGGACTACCGCAATAAACGGAGTGAAAACATGCTTGCTCAATTAATCGATTTATTAACCTTATTGAAAGAACAGACCGGTCTGGCCCAATTAAGCTGGGGAAACGTATTCATGATGCTTGTGGGGCTCACCATGATCTATCTGGCCCTGGCCAAAAAATACGAGCCCTTTCTGCTTGTCGGCATCGGATTTGCCTGTATCGTGGCCAATGTGCCCGGCTCAGGCCTGACGCAACCAGGAGGATTGTTTCATTATGCCTACCAGGGGGTTGCTCTGCTCATTGTTCCGCCGCTGATCTTTCTGGGGGTTGGGGCCATGACCGATTTCGGGCCCATGATTGCCAGTCCGTGGCTGGTGATCTTGGGCGCCGCTGCACATCTGGGCATTTTTGTGGCCCTGATCGGGGCCAAGCTGCTCGGATTTTCCCTGGCTGAAGCCGGCGCCATCGGCATTATCGGCGGTGCCGACGGCCCCATGGCGATCTTCGTCACCATGAAACTGGCCCCGCATCTGCTTCCACAGATTTCGGTGGCCGCCTACTCATACATGGCACTGATGCCGTTGATCCAGCCGCCCGTCATGAAACTGCTGACTACAAAAAAGGAACGGAATATTATCATGGAGAAACCCCGCGAGGTCACTCGCCTGGAGAAGATTGCGTTTCCCATCATCATCGCCGTCGTCGTTAATCTTTTTTTCCCGCCTATCGCTCCTCTCATCACCATGTTGATGCTGGGAAATCTGCTGAAAGAGTGCCTGATGGTTGACCGGCTGGCCAAGACAGCAGCCAATGAAATCATGAATATCATAACGATTGTATTAACGGTTGCCATTGGATCAACCATGAATGCCGAGCAATTCCTGACTCTTAAAACCCTTGAGATTATAGCTCTGGGGTTGGTGGCGTTCGTCTTCGGCACCGGGTCCGGGGTCGTGGCCGCCAAGATCATGAATATCATCAGCCGCGGCAAGATCAATCCGCTCATCGGCTCAGCCGGAATCGCTTCGGTGCCTATCGCCGCCCGGGTTTCACACATGGTCGGCAACCGGGAAAATCCTCAGGTTTTTTTGATCATGCATGCCATGGGGCCGAACCTGGCGGGGGTTTTTGGTACCGCCATCTCCGGCGGCATCCTGCTGGCGCTGCTTGGTGTGAAATAAGAGGTCATGGGCATACTGCAAGACCGTTCATTCTGAAAATGTAAATTGGAGGGGTGGTTCTTCGTTTGAAACTGGGGCAGAACCCGTCCAAGCCTCCCCTGATAAGGGGAGGCTTGGACGGGTTGGTTTGCAAAGATTTTAATAGTCCAGGGTACTAGACCGAACGCACAACTACAGCATCTATATCGGCCAGCACTTGATCAGGTGAAGATCCCAACAGCTTCACGATTTGTGTAAGTGAGAACATGCCGTACACCAACTGCTTCCCATCCGTCCCTTCAGAAACGACCAGGCCATGCTGTCTGCCGGCCTTTTTCAGCGTTGCAACGATTTGACCGACGGACGCATTTCGTACATCTTCAATTTTCAGTACTTCCAGTTCATGCTGCGGCGTCATTACGTCACGTACCATAAGATCGGCATGAGTTCCGCCCATGCTTTTCAGAAAACGCATCGGCTTCTCGCCAAGGATATCGCTGGCAGTCAACAGACCGGCAACCTGGTCGTTACCATTCAATACGATCAGTGCTCTTACCCCATATCGGATCATCTTTGAATTAGCAACTTCCAGGGGTAGTATCATCCGCGCGACAAGAAGTGAAACCTTATTGAAATCGGTAAGAACGGATATCGCAGGATCATCCAGTTTTACCTGCTCGGGGAGGACTTGAACCGGGCGTGCAAAAGACGACTCGGCATTTAAACGATGTGACTTCAGTATTTCAAATTCCCTAATCATTTTGAAGCTCCTTAATTGTGTAGAAAATAAGTATAAATTTGTTTATTACCATATTTGTAAAACAAATGCATCTTCAAACCTCGCAGCAGTGTAATTTTATTCTTCACTCTGATGCGATTAACAACTATCAAACAGGGTCGCAAACTTTTTTTGTATCCCGATACATTTTTTTCCACGCAACTCCGCCATTTAGCGTACTTAAGGTGCGTTTCGTCTCTGCTAATATGCTGTTTTTATTGATATTTTTTGGAGGTGTAAAGAAACTTTACACTTTTTGTTTCTGATAACATACTGATATTGCTATTGATTATTGATGATAAAAGGTTTAGTCAAGAGTGATGACAGATCACCGGGGGTATTATGAAAATTCTGAAGGTTATGACGCCACTGCTTCTGATGTTTCTTGCCGGCTGCGGCGGTGGCGGAAGCGACGGCTCCGCATCAAACGCCGGTACGGATCTGCCGGCGCTTAATGACATTGCGACAGCGTCCACCGTCGTTCAAAAAGCCGCCAAGGCAGTGGTCCTTGTTCGCACCGCAGGCGCCGCGGCTTCCGGGTCCTTCATTTCCGCTACCGGACTCTTTCTTACCAACAATCACGTTTTGGGTGATACGGTATGCCCGCGCGAAGGGTGCTATGTGCAGATAACGTTTCTGCGGCAGCGCGGACAACAACGCCAGCAGCCGACGATCGTCTTTGCGGTACCGCAATCCGTCGACGTGGGACTCGACATGGCGGTAGTTCAAATGTACGACAGCCCCGGCGGCAACAAACTCACCACACCGGACTACCTCTCCTTTAACGCGCAGCCCCCCGCAGCTCTCATCGGAACGCACGTGACCATCATAGGGCACCCCGACGGACGCCTCAAAAAATGGAGTGACGGCGTAATCTTCGACACAGCCGGCAGCTGGATCAAGAGTACAAACTACAGTCTGCCGGGAAACAGTGGTTCGCCGGCAATTGATGACAACGGCCAGATCGTCGGACTGATACACCGCGGCCCAACCGCGCAAGACCTTTTCACGAGTAACGGCGCCAACCTCTATTCTGTCGGAACCGCCTCCGCTCCTCTGGTGACGGCCATGACCGTTCCGCTTCCGGCTGTCATGATCAGCACCTCCGCCGCAACCACTACCGACCAATTCCTGGCCAGAGATTATGTCTACCTGAATGCACATGCGACATCGGTTCAGGTTGACGGTGTCACCGCAAACCCTCTTACCCTGCTTGGACAAGCCTGTGATGCTGCCCTGGCGCGTCAGGATTTTCTGTCACCGGATGACCTGACAAACGCATTGACCCCCTGTTTTCATGCCCAGACCTGGATTGACTGCCGGGTTAATGCCAGCCCAGTACCCTACGGCGTGGTCTGCCCCGCGAACTCCGACTCCCTCGCCTGGGCGGGGCGTTTCCAGAAGATGAACCAACTGCAGACCGCCATGAACGGGGCGCTGGACTATTACTCCGTCTCCTTTGCGATGTCCCACCTGCAGTCGACGACAGGAGCAGGATATAGCGCGGGCGCGCAATCGCTGCTGCAAGCCATGTCAGGCAGCGGCGCCGTTCTTGATTTTACCGGCGCATATTATCTCGCGGCATTCAATGTAGGGTCGTACAACGGCGCCAACATAAAAAACTATGTAACCAATTACCAACAGGTATCGAACTACGGGCAGCAGGCATACAATATCGCGCTGGCCGGGGATTTGCTCTACTATTTTGGTTCTTTGCAAAAATCCGACCTGTTACCGTTTCTCACGCAATTGTACGGTAACAGGAACACCAGCACCGGCACCAAGCTGCTCATAGAAGACATCCAGTACGGCCTTGACTCACTCTAGCTGATTGAGGGTGGCGCGCAGATCAATAATAGGGAGGGAAGGGTAAATGAGACGAATTACCTTTATAAAACAGCGGTTGGTCGCCGTCTTTCTCTTTGGCGTGCTACTCCTCTATTCTCCTATTATCTCTCTGTTTGACAACGATCGCCTCTGGTTCGGTGTGCCGATACTCTATTTTTATCTGTTCACCGTCTGGAGTATTTTGGTTACGCTCATGGCCTGGGTCACCGAAGGACGGGGCAATTGAACCGCCGGAGCAGGACATGCTGAGCGGCCCGTTCATCATTTTCGTCTCGTGCCTCTACATGGGGCTGCTCTTTGCTATTGCCTACTGGGCAGATCGACGCGCAGACAGTGGCCGCTCAGTGATTTCCCACCCCACCGTTTACGCCCTGTCGCTTGCCGTTTTCTGTACGGCGTGGACCTATTACGGCAGCGTGGGACGTGCTGCCGCATCCGGGATTGGATTTCTGCCGATCTATCTGGGGCCAACGTTAGCCGCAGCCTTATGGGGCTACCTGTTGCTCAAAATGATACGGGTCAGCAAATCGCAACGCATCACCTCGATTGCCGACTTTATTTCATCCCGCTACGGTAAGAGCCACTTACTGGGGGGACTGGTCACGGTGATCGCCGTAGTCGGGGTACTCCCTTACATCGCCCTGCAACTTAAGGCGGTATCCAACAGCTTTACCATCCTGCTGCACTATCCGGAAATTGTCATGCCTCGCCACGCCGCCCTGCCCGTATGGCAGGATACGGCCTTTTATGTCGCGCTGTTGTTAGCACTCTTCACTATTTTTTTTGGTACACGGCACCTGGATGCCAGCGAGCGGCATGAAGGTCTGGTGGCGGCAATTGCCTTCGAGTCCATCGTCAAACTGGTGGCATTGACAGCCGTGGGACTGTTCGTAACCTTCGGCCTTCATAACGGTTTTGGCGATATCGTCCGGAAGGCAGAGCAGGCGAATCACCTGAAACCGCTGCTCGCACCGGAGGGGAGCTATAACGCATGGGTCTCGCTCTCCTTCCTTTCGGCGCTGGCAGTGCTGATGTTGCCACGCCAGTTCCAGCTGTCGGTCGTGGAAAACAGTAATGAACAGCATTTACGCCGTGCCATCTGGATGTTCCCGCTCTACATGCTGCTGATCAATGTATTTGTCCTGCCCATTGCCTTGGCCGGACAGTTGGCATTTCCCGGTGGCAGCGTCGACGCCGATACCTTTGTCCTGACCCTCCCCATTGCCTACAAGCAGGAGTGGCTGGCCCTGTTCGCCTTTATCGGTGGCCTTTCTGCCGCAACCGGCATGGTCATCGTCGAGACCATCGCCCTCTCCACCATGGTTTGTAACGACTTGGTGATGCCGGTACTGCTGCACCGTTGGCGGCACCACCCACCGCCAGTCAGTCTTTCCTCCATGTTGTTGTTTGTGCGCCGCAGCTCGATTTTTTTCATTCTGTTACTGGGGTATCTCTATTTCCGGTTGGCAGGAGAAGCCTATGCGTTGGTGGCCATAGGCCTGATCAGTTTTGCCGCCGTGGCGCAATTCGCGCCGGTAATAATTGGCGGTCTGTTTTGGCGTGGAGGAACCCGCAGGGGTGCGCTGGCGGGCCTTGGCTCCGGTTTTGCAATCTGGATCTACACACTGTTACTCCCTTCCTTTGCGAAATCCGGATGGGTGTCCGCCGAGTTTCTTGATTCCGGACCATTCGGCATCGCCCTCTTAAAGCCACAGGAACTCTTTGGGCTACAAGGGTTCGACGAGATTTCCCATTGTCTGTTTTGGAGCCTGGCGGCCAATATAGGAGCCTATGCTATCGTCTCCCTGTTGCGGGTCCCCAACACCGCAGAGGTTACTCAGGCCACGGTATTTGTCGATGTGCTGAAACATAGCCGGCCGATTGTTGCCGGGGTATGGCGAGGCAGTGCCCAATTTGACGATCTGATCGACCTGACCAGCCGGTTTCTCGGCCCCGAACGTGCCCATAACGAATTCGCCACGTATACCAAAGGTCGCAGGTTGGCTGCCGGAGAGGATCTGCCTGCCGATGCGCAGACCGTCCTTTTTGCCGAGACCCTGCTTGCCGGAGCCATCGGAAGTGCTTCCGCACGGGTTATGGTTGCCTCAGTGGCCCAGGAAGAGCCCCTTGGGCTCGATGAAGTGATGCATATCCTTGATGAAGCATCACAGATTCGCGCCTATAGCCACGAATTGGAACAGAAATCCCGAGAATTGGAGATCGCAACGGCTGAGCTTAAAGCCGCGAACGAAGGGCTTAAGGCCCTGGATCACCTGAAGGATGATTTCATGTCTTCGGTGACCCATGAACTGCGAACCCCCTTGACCTCCATTCGCGCTTTTTCAGAGATTCTCCTTGACAATCCGGACATCAAAGTGCAGGAGCGAATGAACTTCCTCGGCATCATTGCCAGGGAAACCGAGCGACTGACTCGCCTTGTTAACCAGGTCCTTGATCTGGCAAAGATAGAGTCCGGCCATGCTGACTGGAAAAGCAGTGAGGTTGATCTTGCTGAAGTGATCAGACAATCGGTTGCAACAACAGAACAGCTGCTTCTTGACAAGGGGGGCGTAGTTTACCTGAAATTACGGAAAGGGGCCTCCTCTGTCATGGCAGATCGTGACCGTCTGATGCAGGTCATGCTCAACCTGTTATCCAACGCTGAAAAATTCATTCCACCGGGCAGCGGCAGGATCGATGTGTCCCTCACGAGAAAGCAGAACCGGTATCGGGTCAGGATTGCCGATAATGGACCAGGTATTCCACCGGCGGCACAGGCGGTTATTTTCGAGAAATTCCGTCAGGCCGGCGATAAAAGCGCCAACCCCATGGGCACGGGATTGGGTCTTCCGATCAGCCGGGAGATCATTGAGCACTTTAGCGGACGGATCTCGGTGCAGAGCCCACCAGGACATGGTGCAATTTTTGTATTTGAGCTACCCTGTATAAACCAAACGATCTCAACGGACAACCTGGAGGAGGGACCATGAGCAAAACAGTCCTCATTGTGGATGATGAACCGAATATCGCCATTTCCGTCAACTTCCTCATGAGCCGCGAGGGGTTGGAAGTCCTGACGGCGCATGATGGAGAGGAGGGGCTGGCGCGAATTCGGGCCGATCGACCCGATCTTGTGGTCCTTGATGTCATGATGCCCAAGCTCGATGGCTTTGAGGTATGCAGGGCGGTACGGACTGACCCTGCTCTGGCAGGGGTGCGGATCCTGATGCTGACCGCCAAGGGTCGGACGGCAGAAATAGCGAAGGGTCTCTCTCTTGGCGCGGATGCCTATATTCCCAAGCCTTTTTCAACCCGTGAATTGGTCGCCAAGGTCAAAGAACTGCTGGAAACCGGTGGTTGATCATGACGGATACCTACTTTGGCCTATCGGAGGGGCCACTGCGTTCCCTTCCCAGAAGAGGAGTACCACTGACGACGCCTCCCTCGACCAGTGTGCGAGATGCCATGGTGCGAATGAACCAGACCGGGACCGACAATATTGTTGTGGTTGATGAACCGAGTAACCGCCCGCTCGGCATTATCACTCTGAGTGATCTGGTGCATGCCATCGCCTTTGAGGGGGGGGATCTGGAACTGCCGGTGGCCGTGTTGATGACCGCGGCGCCCTTTACTCTGCCCGCCGATGCGCCCGCCCACCGGGCCACGGTGTTGATGACAAAACGGAATGTCAGGCATGTGATCCTGGTGGAACCGGACGGCCACCTGTGCAATGTGGTCTCCCGTGCCGACCTGTTCGGACTGCGTGGCAGAGACTCCGAGGCCCTGGCCGAATCGGTCACCATGGCAACGGATGTGGCGACGCTGGCCAAAGTGGCCGCTGCAATCAACCAGCGTGGGACAGAGCTGTTTGTGGCCGGAATGGGGGCGGAGAAAGTTTGTCAATGGGTTTCGGCACTCAATGATATAACCGCGATGCGGATCATCGAGGTGATCGAGGATGAATTTGATCTGCCGGCGGTGCCATGGTGCTGGTTGGTATTTGGCTCCGAAGGACGGCTGGAACAAACCTTTTCAACCGATCAGGATAATGCGATCATCTTCCACCCCGGCGTAGAGGAGGCAACAGAGGAGCTGCGCGAAGCCTTTTTACCCTTTGCCCAGGCGGTCAACCGTGCGCTCGATGCCTGCGGCTTTACCCTGTGCAAAGGCAATTATATGGCCGGAAATCGGTCCTGGTGCCTGAGCCTGGCGGAGTGGCAAAACAAATTCAGCAGCTGGATGAAAGTGCCCGAGCCGGAGGCGATCATGCATAGCACCATCTTCTTTGACTTTCGCCCCCTCTACGGCAGCTATGAGCTGGCCGACACTCTGCGCAACTGGTTACTCCCTCAGCCTCGAACACACGAACGCTTCTTGAGAGCCCTGGCAGAAGAGGCCCTGACCGCCTCACCACCCCTGGGGTGGGCCAATAACTTTGTCTACGACGGGGGCAAGCAGCACCCCCATACCATTAACCTCAAACTCCGTGGCTCCCGTCCATTCGTAGATGCAATACGCCTCTGGAGTCTGACCCATGGGGTTTGGGCAACCAACACCGCGGATCGTCTGCGTGCAGTGGCCCGCGCCCGGAATCAGCGCCCGGAAACAACCGCGGGCGAAGTGGAGGCATTCTATCTGGTGCAGCGTTTCCGCATGCAACAACAGATCACAGCTGTAAACCGGGACGCAGCCAATCGCCTGGATCCCGCATCCCTGAATGCACTTAACCGCCTGATGCTGAAAGAGGCCTTTAAGCAGGCCAGAAACATCCAGATGCGGTTAAAGTTGGAATACAACATATAAGGGGAGAACGTCTCCGCGATTCGCTCGTTATTTCAACGGATAATCCGACATCCTGACAAACCGGAACCCGCGTTTTTTCAGTTCCGGCACCGCCGCGATGATCCCTTCCCCTGTCCCTGCTTCGGGGTGATTCATATGCAGCAGGACGATATCGCCGGGAGTTGCTTTCAAGAGTGCCGCCTTCACCTGTGCAGCTTTCCAGGTCGCCCCGGCATCTCCCAACAGAGAATAACCGGCAACCTCGTGCCCGAGCGCCTGCGATATCTTCACCGCAACCTCGTCGTAATAGGCGGTTCCCGAACGATACAGCTTCGGCCGTACCCCGCTGATCGCTTCAATTTTGCGGGCATTCAGTTCGATCTCCTCAACGACTTCAGCTGCATTTTTCGTCCCGGTAATTCCGTATATCGACCGCCCGGTAATTGAGGCAGGCTTGTGGCGAATACCGTGGTTGGCAATCTCAAACAGCGGATTGGCGGCCAGCTGTTTGAACAGCTCCGGGTTGGCATCAATCCAGCGCCCATTGATGAAAAACGTTGCCGGCATCTGCTCCCGAATCAAAAACTCCATCAGCCGGGAATCAACCCCCTTCCCCCTGGCACTGCCACAGGCATCAAGCGTCAGCGCGAGCACTTTTTCGTCGGTGTCAAGCCTGGTCCGCACCCCCGACACCCGTTCGCCCCACTCTGCCGGAGACACACCGGCATAGCGGGCCGAAATCTGCCGTTCAAGACTCTCAATCGTTGAGGGCGTTGACTCGGCAAAAACGTGGGATACCATCAAGATGATACCCATTGAAAGTGCGACACTACATCTTTTCATAAACAAGCCTTTCCGTGTATATACCAAGTTTGTACATTCTTTCGTATCTTGCCCTCCGGAGCAACCATTAAATAATGCGACGCTACAGAAAAGTTTACAGCGTTGCGTCGTCGCATGAAATGGGGTATCTTCCTCCCGACTGATCCTTCAGGATTAATCCATGTTATCAGGAGTACCACCGTGGCGCGACGCTTGCCCAAAATGCTGTATGCGGACCATAAGGGAAACATCTTCGACCACCCCGATCTCTGCATGGCCGGAATGAACGGAACCGTGCCGACCCTGCCGGAAGAGGTCGAATTAATACCGCTCCCCGAAGATAGCAGACTCTTCACCATGCCGTCCATGCCGCCAATCGCCTGGGATCCGCGCAAAAAAGCCTTTATTACGGTTGACGAGCTGAAAGAGGGAAAACGCCGGCAGCGTATCCAGGCAGTTTCCGCCTTCATGGCCCCCGGATATCTGCGCACCCTGCTGCCGGCGTGCGATTATTCAGCTAAATCCACACTGTTGCCACTCTGGTCGTATACCGCCGTTGGCTGGGACGAGGAGCGCGACTGTTTCGTTGTTGCCGCCAGCAAGGTAGACAACAACAGCAACTGGAATCCGGTCAATTATGATGATCGCACCCTTGACCCGCTGGTCAGGGAGATGTTGAAACTGATGCCGGACAACCGCCTGCTGGAACAGCTGTCGCGCTGCGCCGTAGATTACCACTGTTTTGCCGCCAAAAACCTCTTCTATCGCCGCTGGGAAGCGCCACTACCGACCTCGCCGACCTGCAACTCGGCCTGCCTGGGGTGCATCAGCTTGCAGGAATCGGAATGTTGCCCATCCAATCATGAACGGATATGTTTCGTTCCGACTCCCGAAGAGTTGTGCGAAATAGCCCTCCCCCATCTGGAACAGGCCGAACAAGCCATCGTTTCGTATGGCCAGGGGTGCGAAGGTGATCCGATTCTACAGACCGGCACGATTGCCGAAGCAACCCTGCGCATGAAGAGAGGAACAACGCGCGGCACGGTCAACTTCAACTCGAACGGCTCGATCCCTGAACGGGTGCAACTGCTCTGCGATGCCGGAATGGACTCTTTCCGGTTCTCGATGAACTCGGTGCGCGAAGAGACCTACAACCGTTATTACCGCCCCAGGGGATACTGCTTCAGCGATGTGCTTCGTTCGGTAACCATCGCCAAACAGGCCGGACGTTTCACTTCGATCAATTACCTGGTATCCCCCGGCGTATCCGATGCCCCGGAGGAGGTTGAAGCGTTGCTGAAATTTGTCGCGGAAACGGATATCGATATGATCCAGATGCGCAATCTCTCCATCGATCCGGAGTATTATAACCGCGAAATGGGAATCCAAGGACGGGGCATCGGTATGTACCGGCTGCTCCAGCGCCTGAAAAAAGAGTTCCCACGCCTGCAGTTCGGCTATTACAACAGAACCAAAGAGAATTTCCACCCCCCCGGCTTCGAGAACGGCTGGCCGATCAGATAATACAATTAGTGTTTCTGTCGACGGGAGATGTTCCCCTCCAAAATTATTTCAGATACCCCCTTGATTTTTGCAAAGGCGCTGTTTATATTCCGTGAGTAATTAGCACTCAGTGACCCTGAGTGCTAATTCCAACTCTACCACCACACCACACAAGGATAGAAAGGAGAAGTACAAATGAATTTACGACCACTTCAAGACCGCATCATCGTAAAAAGAGTAGAAGAAGAAACCAAAACTGCCGGGGGTCTTTTCATCCCTGAAACCGCTAAAGAAAAACCACAGCGCGGCGAAATCGTTGCTGTCGGTAACGGCAAGAAAACCGAAGACGGCAAAGTGCTGCCACTGGACGTTAAAGTCGGCGATGTTGTATTGTTCGGCAAATACGCCGGAACTGAAATCAAAGTTGACGGCAATGACTTCCTGATGATGCGTGAAGACGACATTTTAGCAGTTGTAGAATAAATATAATAAAAACACGGAGGAATACACCATGGCAGCAAAGATCATCAAATTCGACCAGGACGGCCGTAATGCCATCCTGAAAGGCGTAAACATCCTCGCCGACACCGTTAAAGTAACCCTCGGACCAAAAGGTCGCAATGTCGTTATCGACAAATCCTACGGTTCGCCGCTGATCACCAAGGACGGCGTCACCGTCGCCAAAGAAATCGAACTTGAAGACAAGTTTGAAAACATGGGCGCACAGCTGGTCAAGGAAGTCGCTTCCAAAACTTCCGACGTTGCCGGAGACGGCACCACCACTGCAACCGTTCTGGCCCAGGCCATTTATCGTCAGGGCTCCAAACTGGTTGCCGCCGGTCACAACCCGATGGAACTGAAACGCGGCATCGACAAGGCAGTTGAAGCTATCGTCGCCGAGCTGAAAAACATTTCCAAACCGATCAAGGACCACAAAGAAATCGCCCAGGTCGGCACCATCTCCGCCAACAATGACAAGACCATCGGCGACATCATCGCCGAAGCGATGGAAAAAGTCGGCAAAGAGGGCGTTATCACGGTTGAAGAAGCAAAAGCAATGGAGACAACTCTGGAAACCGTCGAAGGTATGCAGTTCGACCGCGGCTACCTCTCTCCTTACTTCGTAACTGATCCGGAGCGTATGGAGGCAACCCTCGAAAACGCCATGATCCTGATTCACGACAAAAAAATCTCCAACATGAAGGACCTCCTTCCGGTTCTGGAAGCATCCGCAAAATCGGGCCGTCCGCTGTTGATCATTGCAGAAGATATCGAAGGCGAAGCACTGGCAACGCTGGTTGTCAACAAATTGCGCGGCGTTCTGAACGTCTGTGCCGTTAAAGCTCCCGGCTTTGGCGACCGCCGTAAAGCCATGCTTGAAGACATCGCCATCCTGACCGGTGGACAGGTAATCTCCGAAGAAGTCGGCTTCAAACTCGACCAGACCACGATCGACATGCTCGGCCAGGCCAAGCGCGTCACCATCGATAAAGACAACACCACCATCATCGACGGCAACGGCAAGGAAGAAGCCATCCAGGGACGCGTCAAGATGATCCGTGCCCAGGCTGAAGAATCCTCCAGCGACTACGACAAGGAAAAACTCCAGGAACGTCTGGCTAAACTTGTTGGCGGCGTAGCCGTAATCAAAGTCGGCGCGGCAACCGAAGTCGAAATGAAAGAGAAAAAAGCCCGCGTGGAAGATGCACTGCATGCAACCCGCGCAGCTGTTGACGAGGGGATCGTCCCCGGAGGCGGCGTCGCATACATTCGCGCCCTGTCGGCTCTGGATAACCTCAAGCTGGAAAACGAGCAACAGTTTGGCGTAAACGTAATCAAGGCTTCCCTGGAAGCTCCGATTCGCCAGATCGCAGAAAATGCAGGGATCGATGCTTCGATCGTAGTTGACAAGGTCAAGAATGGCGCTGACGCCTTTGGATACGATGCCGCCAATGATGAATATGTCGACATGATTCAGGCCGGTATTATCGATCCGACCAAAGTTTCCCGTAGCGCTCTTCAGAATGCAGCTTCAATCGCCGGCCTGATGCTGACGACCGAAGCGCTGATCGCTGAAAAGCCGAAGGATGAATCTGCAGGCGGCGGCATGGGTGGCGGTATGCCTGGTGGTATGGGCGGCATGGGTGGTATGGGCGGCGGAATGTACTAATCGCTGCATCTGAACCTGGTAATGCTAATAAAGGCGGAAAACTTTGGTTTTCCGCCTTTGTTTTTTTTGACTCCTGCGGTACTATGAATAAGTGCAGTTTGAGTGTGCAGGAGAATCAGGAGGATTTATGGAATTAATTGGTAATGCATTAACACTGAGTGATCTCGTTTCCTATCAGGACGGCTCGGTTGTCAGCAAGACGCTGATCGACAAGAAAATCGGGACCGTGACGATGTTTTCGTTTGGCGAGGGGCAGGGTTTGAGCGAACATACCGTACCGTATGATGCCTTTGTTCAGGTGGTGGATGGCGAAGCGGAGGTCATTATTAACGGGGCTCCGCACATCGTAGCTGCCGGTCAGATTATCATTATGCCGGCCAACATTCCCCATGAGCTGAAAGCGGTGAAGCCGTTCAAGATGCTGCTCGTCATGATAAGGGCCTGAGATATGACAACAAAAACCGCCGTACTGCTGCTCCAGATGGGAGGGCCCGACTCGTTGGCCGCCATCGAGCCGTTTCTGTATAACCTTTTCTCCGACCGGGATATCATCCGTATCGGCCCTTCTTTACTGCAACCGGTCATCGCCCGCGTCATTGCGCGCCGCCGTTCGAAAAAGGTCCTGGAGTATTATAAGAAGATCGGCGGCAAGTCACCGATCCGGCAGTTGACCGAACAGCAGGCAGCAGAGCTTGAAAAGGCCCTCGGGACCGGTTACCGCTGCTTTGTGGCCATGCGCTATTCGCACCCGGATACGGCCGAGGCGCTGGCCGCCATTGCGCGTGAAGGCATCACCACCGTTACCGTCCTTTCGCTCTATCCGCACTACTCCCGCGCCACGGTCGGCTCCAGCATCAATGAACTGGAGCGGGGAACGAAAAAATCGGCAGCACCCCTCAAGCTTTCGTATATCCGTCAATTCTATGATCACCCCGCCTATATTGGCGCACTGGCAGAAAAGATCGAGCGTGGTCTGGCCGGCTTTCCCGACCGTTCAACGGTCCAGCTGCTCTTCTCTGCCCACGGCCTGCCACAATCATTCATAGATTCCGGCGACCCCTATCTTGACCATATTCAGGCGACGGTACGCCTGACCATGGAACAGTTCGGCGGAATTTCGCATCACCTGGCTTTCCAGTCGCGAGCCGGACCGGTCAAGTGGCTGGAGCCGTCAACCGAGACAAAGATCGCCGAACTGGCCGCAGCCGGCTGCAAACAGCTGCTGATGGTGCCGATCTCGTTTGTGTCGGATCATATCGAGACACTCTATGAAATCGATATCCAATACAAGGAAGAAGCCGCCGTACTCGGCATCACCGATTTCCGGCGCACCGAAGCGCTCAACAGCTCCCCCGCTTTCATCTCCTGTCTGGCCGAACTCGTACGGCATGGCGCGTCTTGATTTTTCGAGCGTCCTGACATATATATAGTACGCTCGTTTTAACGAGAAAAAACTTTGGAGGGTACCATGATAAAGAAGATGTTGAGCGCTGTTGCACTGATCTGTCTCCTGGCAGGAATCGCCTGTGCAGAAGGAAAGAAAAACCCGGTTGTCACGATGGAAACAAGCCTCGGAAACGTCAAGATCGAACTATTCGAGAAAGAAGCGCCCATCAGCGTCAAAAATTTTCTGGATTATGTCAAAGGAGGTTTTTATAGCGGCACCATCTTTCACCGCGTCATCCCCGGCTTCATGGCACAAGGCGGCGGTTTTACCACTGATCGCAAGCAGAAACCGACCAACGCACCTATCAAGAATGAGGCCGCCAACGGCCTGAAAAATGATCGCGGCACCCTTGCCATGGCCAGAACATCTGCCCCGGACAGCGCTACCGCACAGTTCTTCATCAATGTCGTGAACAACGACATGCTCAACCGCCCGAGCCCGGATGGTGCCGGGTACGCGGTCTTCGGCAAGGTTCTGGAAGGGATGGATGTGGTTGACCGGATCGTGTCGGTAAAAACACATAACGTGAACATGGTGTTCCAGAACGTTCCCGAAACGCCGGTCGTTATCAAGTCCGTCAAAGTTGCAAAGTAGGCGCCCATGAAAATGACGGGAGATGATCGCCAACCGTACTTTTCTGATCTCCATGTGCTGGTCGTCATCTCCGGCCCCGGCTTTTAAATGGCTTCCGTCAAGCAGTTCTTCACGGCGCTGCTTGACGTTGTCCTTCCCCCCATCTGTCACATCTGCCGCTCTTTTATCCCGAATTCAGACGAGCTGCATATCTGCCCGGACTGCCGGGAACGCCTGCCGCTTGTGGCGTCACCGCTCTGCCCCATCTGCGGAATACCCTTTATCGGTGTGGGTAACGATCACCGCTGCGGCGCGTGTCTGACCCACCCGCCGCACTTCGACAGAGCACGGGCGCCCTTTCTCTACGAAGGGGCGGTTCGCGACCTGATTCACGCGTTCAAATACAATCGGCTCACCCACCTGCGCTTTCCGCTGGCGCTCCTCGCTCTGGAAGGAATAGACAATGGCGGCGATCCGCACCTGATTGTTCCGGTACCGCTCCATCGCTCCCGTCTGCGTCAGCGCGGCTTTAACCAGGCGGTGCTCCTCGGAGCGGTGCTGTCACGCCGGCTTGCACTTCCCCTGTTGCCGGATACTCTTGTCAGAACCAGGTCGACCGAACCACAGATCAACCTCTCGGCGCAGGAACGCCGGATGAATGTAAATGGAGCCTTTGCCGTCACCAGGCCCGACCGGGTGGCCGGTAAACGGATTCTGCTGCTGGATGATGTCATGACCACGGGAAGTACCATGGATGAATGTGCCAAAGAGCTGAAAAAAGCCGGGGCTGAGACCGTAGTTGCGGCAATGATCGCCCGCACGGCACGATAACACACATTTTTGGAATGACGCTGCCCGGCAGTTTATTTCCTTGACAACCTTCACCCACTTCCGTAATGTTTTTCAGCATTTCATCAGATCCGGAGTACCATGTATGCGCCTCTCAACGAAAAGCAGATACGGCTTGCGTGCCATGTTCGACATTGCCTACAACTGCGGCCCCGAGCCTGCCCAGATCCAGGACATCTCCCGCCGTCAGCAGATTTCCCCCCGCTATCTCGAACAGATCTTTCAGAGCCTGAAACGTGCCGGTCTCCTCAATAGCAAGCGCGGACCACAAGGGGGGTATGCACTGGCGCGCAAACCGGAAGAAATTTCGGTTCTCGAAATTCTGAATGCCACCGAGCAGGATATACTGCTGGTTGATTGTGTCGGCGCCACGCCGAAAAAACTCCGCCGCAAGACGGAATGCCCTTTCGAAGGGAAATGCGTCACTCAGACCGTCTGGGCAGAGGCCAACGAGCTGCTTGATACCCTGTTCGGCGGTATGACCCTGCAAACCCTCTGTCAGCGTGCCCACGACATGGGTATTGAAAACGAGACCAATCACCGTGTCATGTACTATATCTGATAACGGGATCTGACTGAACAGACCGACACTCCACATAATGCGAAAGGGGGGCTATTGCCCCCCTTTCGCATTTCACAGGTCCAGTATCATCGCATTTTCGTCGCAATCGGGAAATTTCGGGCATTTAATGCAATCTCCCCATACCTTATGCGGCAACTCGGCTTTATCCACCAGACGAAAACCATGCTTGGCAAAAAAGTCCGGTTTGTAGGTCAGGCAGAATATCCGTTTCAGGCCTATTTCGCGGGCTTCGTCGATACAGGCCTGCACCAGACGGCTGCCAATCCCCTTGCGACCAGCATCTTCGTTCACCGCCACGGAGCGCACCTCGGCAAGATCCTCCCACACGATGTGCAACGCCGATACCCCCAACAGAACCCCATCTTCTTCAACGACGTAAAAATCCCGCAACGACTCATACAGCTCCGACAGCGAACGGGACAACATGTCGCCCCGGCTGGCAAATGTCATCAGTAACTTCTGGATATCCTTTACATCGACAATCTGTGCTTTTCTGATCATACTCGATTCCTTTCATAAATACCGACCCCCTCATCTCTCATCTCTCATCTCTCATCTCTTTATCCCCACTGTTACCAGGCGAGGCTTCAGCACCCTGATGAGTTCCGACGGCGCCATGCCGACCAGATAACCCCGTTTGCCGCCGTTAATATAGATTTTCGGCAAGCCGGAGATGCTTTCTTCCATATAGACCGGCATTAGATGACGGGTGCCAAATGGCGAGGTGCCTCCGACCAGAAAACCGCTCTGCTTTTGAGCCATGTCCGCGCTGCACGGAGAAACCTGTTTGACGCCGATCAGCCGCGCCAGTTCCTTGGTGGAGACCTGCAGATCGCCATGCATCAACACGATCAGCGGTTTACGGCGGTCATCTTCCATGATCAGGGTTTTAATCACGGCATGCTCGTCAACACCCAGCTCGCGCGAAGACACCTCCGTCCCCCCCTTCTCTTCATAAGAATAGGGATGGTCGCTGAACTCGACCTTTTCGGCACGCAATACACGTACCGCAGCGGTAACCGGTGATTTTTCCTTCGCCATCTCAGCATATCCTCGGCAATTGTTCTCCGGAGAGCATATCGACCGACCGCATCCCGCCGATCACCGTCTCCATCTGCACCCGGCCGGCCGGTCCGGCTCCCACCGCGCCGATGATCGCAGCGTTGCCGCCGAGCGGATGTTTTCTCATGGTCGCCAACGCTCCGTCCGCAGCATCAGCCGCCACAAAGGCCAGCAGTTTTCCCTCGTTTGCCACAAAGAGCGGGTCAAGCCCGAGAATAGAGCAAACCCCCCGCACAGCCGCTTTAACCGGTAGCGCCTCTTCTTTCAAGGTAATAGCAACCCCCGATTGTTGGGCTATTTCCTTGATGGTAGTCGCCACTCCTCCCCGCGTCGGGTCGCGCAGCACATGGACCCCCCCCCCCACCTCCGCCAGAAGCACGGCGACCAGACCGTTCAGCGCCGCCGAATCGCTCTGTATCTCCGTATCGACTTCAAGCCCTTCACGTCCCGCCATGACGGCAATGCCGTGATCGCCGATGGTGCCGTTGATGATGATCACATCACCCGGCCGGGCATTGGCGCCATGAATTGGAAGGGTATGCTCAACCGCCCCGACACCGGAGGTCGTTATAAATATCTTGTCAGCCTTGCCGCGCGGCACCACCTTGGTATCACCGGTAACGATGGCAACACCGGCCGCGTCCGCAGCCGCACGCATATCCTCAAGGATGGTCTTCAAATTGGCCTTACTGAATCCCTCTTCGATGATCAACCCGACACTCAACCAGAGCGGCCGCGCCCCCATCATGGCCAGGTCGTTGACCGTGCCATGCACGGCCAGGCTGCCGATGGTTCCACCGGGAAAAAATATCGGATCGACGACAAAAGAATCGGTCGTATAGGCAATCCGACCCGGCACGCTCTCCAGCAGGGCAGCATCGTTTTGTCCCGCCGGGGAAATGCCGCTGACAATCGGAATGATCAGTTCATCAAGCAGCTGGTGCGAAAGGCGGCCGCCGCTACCGTGGCCGAGAAGAATCAGATCGTTATTCACGTGCAATTGCCTCCTGAAAATAGTTTTCCATTTTACCATAAAGTTGCAGTCTGTCACAGCAGCTTTTTATGTTCAGCTGTTTTCTCGCACCCCAAGCGGGCAGAGAATTTTCCTGCCCATTTTTATGCGCGAAAAAGTTTTTTTGGCCCATTCCGCCATTTGACGATGTTGAGCCATTTTTGATACAATGTAAAACTTTGATATTATTGATGTTTTCTGAAGTCGTAAAGAAACTTTACACTTTTAATGCTGATAACATACTGATATTACAATTGATTATTTTTTGTAAATAGTTTAGTAAATTATGGTGATTGTAGCGCCATTATTTTCGTAATCAGGATGCGGTTGGTGTGAGCAAAAGAGGCGGGGTCAGCCCTTGAAAGTGGAAATTTAGCCTAAACTTCTAAATTCAATGGCAGCAACAAAAGTCTAAAGAGGATCATACCAATGTTTTCACCGGAAAAATTTCCTACGTCCCTCACCGTTGACCATATCCGCGAGCAGATCCGCACATTGCAGGGGGTTCGGCATCGTCTAACTGCGCCCGAAGCGCTTGAACGGGCTGCAACCTATCTTTCAGAGTCGTTTGGCAACATGGGCTATTACGTAACCGAGCACCGCTTTGAGGAACAAGGTTCCCCCTTCAGGAATATTATCGCCACCCGCACCGGAACTACACTGCCGCATGAACGGGTCTGTGTAGTCGCGCATTACGATACGGTTGCCGCCTCTCCCGGCGCCGATGACAACGCCAGCGGAGTTGCCGTGCTGCTTGAACTGGCCGAATTGTTGCGGCAGACAGACCTTGATCGGACCGTTCAGTTTATCGGAGTTTCTCTGGAAGAAAATCAACGGGAGGGAGAGCATGACTCGGGGCTCTGCGGCAGCAAGGCTCTGGCCCGGTTTGCCCGGGAATCCGGCTGGGATATCGCAGGGGTAATCGTCCTCGAATCGGTTGCCTATGCCGGTGATACTATCATGCAGGGAGCCCCGGCAGGGCTGCCGTTCCCCATACCGGCAACCGGAACTTTTATCGCCGTGATCGGCAACGAACATTCCCGGCCTCTGGTACACTCCTTCGTCGGTTCGGTGGAGCGATGGCGAGTCAACCTGCCGGTGGTTCCGCTGGTTGTGCCCGGAAACGGCGAAATTCTCCCCGATACCCGGCGTTCGGACCATGCTCCGTTCTGGGATAACGGCTACCCAGCTATTATGGTGACCGACACCACCAACTTCCGCAATCCCCATTACCATCAGCCGACGGATACGCTTGAAACGGTGAATCCCGCGTTTGCCGCCGAAGTCTGCCGAGCGGTCGGCGGTTTGATACTGGCAATAGCACATGCGCCACATTGAGACAGACACCGGGTATCAGATTCTATTCGACAAAGGACAGCAACATGAAACCATTCCACACTCCGCGAATCCGCACCGCCTGTCACGGTATGATTGCTCTGTTACTGATCATAACGCCCGCATTCGCTGCCGATTACAACAGCGGTGTAACCTCCAAAGTGCTGATAAAGACCACGGTAACCGGCAACGGGCAGCAGATAACCTACCCGGTTACCGACAAGGCCATGGTAACCGCCATGACCGTGGAGCTGGCACCCGGCTCTGAAACCGGCTGGCACAAGCACCCTGTGCCGGTCTATGCCTATGTCGTTGCCGGCAATCTTTCCGTCGAAATCGAAGGTGGCAAACAACTCTCGTTCGGCCCCGGCGATGCGATTATTGAGGTCGTCAACACCATGCATAACGGCAGAAACAGGGAAAATGTGCCGGTGAAACTGGCGGTGTTCTACCTTGGGGCCGAAGGTCTGCCTAATGTGATCAAACCGGCTCCGACTGATAAAAAATAGCAATGGAACGTACCTGGAGGCACCAATGAAAAGAATAAGGAGGACACCGAAGGGGTCAGCCCTTGAAAGTGGAATAATCTGAAAATGCGATACCCAACAAGACAGCCAGGTAGGGTGTGCAACGTCCTTATGTTGCACACGCGGAATGATGACATGACTGTGTAACGGTTCGCACGATGATCCCGTGCAAACCTCTATGGTGAACAATGAAATTACGCAAGCCAGTTTTCGACAATCAACCCCGGTACCCGCGAAAACTCACGTTCATTGTGTGTTACCATGATCATGCCAAGGGAACGTGCGTGGGCGGCAATAAGGAGATCATTGTGGCCGATAGGCTGACCAATCAGGTGGAGATGCAGACGGATATCAGCATAATGCCGGTCAAGTGGCTCTTCGAGAGGGAGAATTTCCATGGCGGAAAGGATCGCCTCCAGTTGAGCGGAAAGTCTAGCCGAGCCTTTCTTGGCTGCGCCGAAACGCAATTCACCGGCAACCACCAGACTGGTGCAGACCTTTGCTTCGCCAACTGTAGCTATGCGCTGGGCCACAACACCGGTAGGCTCTTTGACCAGATGAGACAGGATGTTCGTATCAAGCAGATAGCGGCGTTTTCTCATTTCAAAACACCTGTTCGTCACATACCGGCGGATCATCAATCTCCGGAAAGTCGTCGTCAAGCGGTTGCAGTGTTGCCAAAGTTGCCAGAAGAGACAATTTGCTCACCGGTTCAACAATCAGGCGATTCCCCTCTTTATGTATCGTCGCGTTGCTCCCTGACAGCTCCCAATCACGTGGAATACGAAGCGCCTGATTGGCTCCATTGCGGAACAGACGGACATGACGTTCAACCTGCATGGTGTTCTCCTTCTGGTGTGTACATATGTTCAAACATAGGCTAACACATAAGAGGTTGAGGATGCAAGGAGCAAACTGAAAAGAGACCAAAGGTGTCAGAAAGAGACCAAAGGTGTCAGTTCTTCAAAATTCAAAAAGAGACCAAAGGTGTCAGTTCTTCAAAATTCACGGAAATACGACAAAATATGAAGAATGAAGATCTGACACCATTAAGATGTGCTCCGTTCTGGGATAACGGCTACCCGGCTATTATGGTGACCGACACCACCAACTTCCGCAATCCCCATTACCATCAGCCGACGGATACGCTTGAAACGGTGAATCCCGCGTTTGCCGCCGAAGTCTGCCGAGCGGTCGGCGGTTTGATACTGGCAATAGCACATGCGCCACATTGAGACAGACACCGGGCGCCGGACAACCTGCCCGGTTACCGACTTTTTTGTATTCACATAACAGGCCAGTTTATGGTAAACAGGTAACTTACATTATCGAATCTGGGGGATTGCATGACGGAATACAAAACGCTGCAACAACTGCCTGAACCGGCGGGATACAAAGCCGGTGACGTGCTGGTGTTGATAGGAGAGCTATTTGGCCGTGGCTATGCCAACGGCCTGATTGACGAAGCCAGACGTATCGGCATGACCGTAATCGGCACAACGGTCGGACGCCGGGAGAGCGACGGCACCCTGCGGCCGCTTACCGCCGAAGAGCTGACTGACGCGGAAACGCTTCTGGGAGGAGCGATTATCAATATACCTCTGGAGGCCGGCTTTGACATGGAGAGTGTCGACGGCATCCCTTCCGTGGCCGAACAGTTGAAAAAAGCCCGCCCCGATAATTTTGCAACCATCAACTTTATCGAAGGGAGTGTGGAAAAGGCGTGTGCTGCAGGAACCGCCCGGTTCCGCTCTCACCTGGCAGAACTGGAGTCTGAACTGCTCAAGCGCATCCCCGCGGATGCCAACATCCTTCTTGCCCATTCCATGGCGGGCGGCATTCCGCGGGCGCGGGTGTTCATGCCGCTCCTGAACCGGATATTCAAAGGGACCGGCGACAAGTTCCTGGCATCGGAACTGTTCTGGAACAGTCCGCTTGGCAGACTCTGCGACGTCAGTTTCAACGAAGTTACAGCCGACACCTTTCGCTATCTGATTGAAGGTACCGCCCTCCTGCGTGAACGAAACCGCGGCGCAGGAAGGCGGGTTTCCTATTCGGCGTACGGCTACCACGGCACCGGAATCCTGGTCAGCGGCCACTATCGTTGGCAATCCTACACGCCGTATGTGCAGGGTTTTGCCAAAATGCGCCTTGAGGATATCGCCTCCGAAGCAACCGCACAAGGGATCCCGGCAACCGTTTACAACTGTCCGGAAATCCAGACCAACTCCAGCGCGCTGTTTCTGGGGGTTGAAATTTCTCTCTACCCGCTTCTTGGCGCTATCCGACGTGAAGCCGGTGAGCAGGTTGCCGCTCCGATCGAGGCCCGCTGCCAGGCCATGCTGAAGGAGGGAGAAACCATTGCCGATCTTCTGGAGCGCGCCGACCGGTACCTCTCCTCGCCGATTCTGGATCAGATCGTGGATTTCGCCACATGGCCACAGCACAACAGCCGCGAACAGGCGGAGCTGATGCTTGCCAGTTCAGCCGAGCTGATGGAACAGCATAGCGATCAGAAACTGCTGGTCTGCGCCGAATTATCCCGGATAGTATTTCTTGCCACCGGTCGCCTGATGCTGCACACTTCCTGGAACCCCACTGCGTCGGTTTTATGGCTCAATCATGATTTAATCGGTCGATTACTTGCGGACCCACGTGGCGCGGGAATCGCGTAATGCCATCACTTCTCAAAGGATCCATATGAAAACAGCTGCAAAATTAATTGCCACCCTGATTCTTACCGCAACGTTATTGCAGGGATGTTCAACCCCTCCGGTCATCAAATCGGCTGAGGTACTCTATAAAGAGGGTGAACAGTTCTATCAGGACGGGAAGTACGAAGATGCCATCTCCCGGTGGAAAAAGGTGAAGGAAACCTTTCAATCCCCGGAACTCACCACCAAAGCCGAGTTTAACATTGGTGATGCCTACTTCCTGAATAAGGATTATATCGAGGCGGCAGCAAGTTATGAGGATTTCCGGAAACTGCACCCCAAACATCCACAAGCGGATTTTGCGCTATATCGGCAGGGAGTGAGTTATTACAACCAGATCCACGGCATCGATACCGATCAGACTCCGGTAAGAAACGCCCAGACAACCTTTGATTCATATCTCAAGCAGTACGCTACCGGAGCACAACTTATTGAAGTAAAAGAGAAACTGCGTGATTGCCGCGACAAGCAACTGCAGTATGAACTGTACGTCGGCCGTTTTTACCTGAAGACGGATGCGTATAAAGCGGCAATTGCCCGTTTAGAGCAGTCCCTCAAAATGTTTGCCGATACGTCGCGGCGCGACGAAGTTCTGTATTATCTGGGCAAGGCATATCTGGAAGACAACCAGAAAACAAAAGCTCGCGAGATATTCGGTCAGCTTACCCGTGAATTCCCCGGCAGTGCCCATACTGCAGATGCCGTCAAGGCGCTGGGGCAATGACAGGAGACGCATCAACCATAGTGGCGCTCTGTATCGTTATCGGAGCTTCGTATCTGATCGGATCGATCCCGACCGGACTCCTGCTCGGAAAAGCGTATGGGATTGACGTGCGCAACGAGGGGAGCGGCAATATCGGCGCAACCAACCTGTACCGGACAGTCGGCCGTAAAGTCGGGATCATTACCCTGATCGGTGACTGCCTGAAAGGGCTTCTCCCCGTGCTGCTCGTCAAATTCAGCGCGCTCCCCCCCGAATTTGCCGCATGGGTCGGCCTGGCCGCTTTTTGCGGTCACGTATTTTCCCTGTTTCTCAAGTTCAAAGGGGGAAAGGGTGTCGCTACCGCTCTGGGAGTATTCCTGGCCCTGAGTCCCCAGGCGGTCGCCGTTGCGATAGGACTTTTTGCCGTGGTGATGTTTCTCTGGCGCTACGTTTCTCTTGGATCAATCTGTGCCGCAGCAGCAATGCCGCCGGCGGTATTTTTTCTTGGCGGCAATAACAATGTCACGGCAGTGACGGTTGCCATTGCCGTGATCGTCATAATACGCCACCGCGAGAACATCAAGCGACTGCTCTCCGGCACTGAAAACAAGTTTAAAGCATAATCGCCTGACCATCTTCAACTATCCGGAACGCACCGGAATTTTTACCGTAAATGTTGTTCCTCTGCCGGTTTTGCTTTCAACATCGATTTCTCCATTATGTTTCTTGACGATGTCATACGCGATGCCCAATCCGAGCCCGGTCCCCTTGCCAACCTCTTTCGTGGTAAAGAATGGCTCGAATATCCGGGTGATATGTTCCGGGGAGATTCCACCGCCGTTATCTGAAATTTTTATGGTGATGAAGCCATCCGCAATCCCGGTTGTAATGCGGATTTCACCATGGGTCTCTATTGCATGAGTTGCATTGATAAGGATATTCATGAACACCTGATTCAACTCACCAGGATTACAGAGCGTTTCAGGAAGTTCTCCAAATTCTTTAACAACATCAGCTTTATATTTCAGCTCGTTCCAGATTATATTGATGGTACTTTCAAGACCGGCATTAATATCTGAAAGCTTCCATTGCGACCCATCAAGGTGAGAAAAATTTTTCAGATTCTGAACATTTTTTTTTACCCGTTCGGCCCCTTCGGTCGATTCATTGATAACGTTGAAAAAATCGGAAATTATAGTGTCTATTTTAAGACGTCTTCTTGTTTTAGCAAGATTGCTGATAACGTCATCGCACCTTTCTTCCCCCTGTAGAACACTTTCCATTGCCGTTGACTGGGCCGTCACGTATTCCATGATTCTGCACCCGTATTTATTGAGGCTATTCAGGTTACTCAGTATAAACCCGATAGGATTATTGATTTCATGGGCAATTCCTGCCGCCAGCAGCCCAATCGAGGCCATCTTTTCCCGTTGCAGCATCTGAGCTTGCGCTGATTTAAGTGCACCATTCAACCGTTCGAGCTCAGCGTTTTTCTTCAACTGTTCACGCTGCATGTTCGACAACTGGTTGTTAAGACGGGTCAGTTCATTGTAGATGGAATTATCGTATTCTGAGTGTCGAGACGTTATTTGCATTTCTTTCATCATGGAACTCATCTGGTTGCTCTGTTCATTATTGATCCGAAGTATCTCCTCCATAATCTGATGGACTGAATCACGGAAACTGGACCCAATAACCGTTAGCATGTTATCTCTCAATACTGCAGCACAATGGAGTACTGCCAGGCCACTGTTTAGAAGGATAACAAGTTTCCAGTCAATTACCGAACCGTTGGTGCGGGCCTCACTCAGAAAAAAAAGTACTTTCTCGCGGCACGCCGTTTCAAAAATCGAATCGAGCGGGGCGCCGACGGCAAGTGGCAGATCCGGTCCATATCCATTCCGGATAACGTTTTGGATAGTGCCCGAGATGTCACAGGAGACAATCAACCCTTTGCCGCGTAACGAATTTTGCATGGGGGAATTCTCGCTTTACTCAGGCTTTTCAGTTAGGAGAGGTGCCAAGAAGCTTCATAATTTTAAATCTCAATTCTGAAGGGTTGTAAGGTTTGTGCAAAAAACCGGCATAGTGGTCAATCATTATGACGTCTGCAACCGACTCTACACCGAAACCGCTGCAAATGATAATTGGGACGGTAGGATTTGCAGCGCGCAACTTATGATACGTTTCAATTCCACCCATAACCGGCATGATCAGGTCAAGAAGGATCGCGTCAATATCACTGCCTCGATCTCGATACATTTCAAATGCTTCGCTGCCATTGTGTGCAGTCAACACAGAAAAACCCATCAACTCCAGTAACTCTGATCCCATGATTCGTAGTATTTCCTCGTCTTCGACCAGAAGAATTGTGCCATTTAGCTCTTCGGTTGATTCAACTGCTGAGGAAATATCTTCCGTAGCATCAAATGTTTTCGGTACCGGGAAAAAAACGGTAAAGGTAGTGCCTGCACCAGGCGCGCTGGTGAGGTGCAATATTCCTTCGTGTGACTTGATAATACCCTGAACAGCCGACATACCCAAGCCGCGTCCGGTGAATTTTGTCGTGTAGAATGGTTCAAATATTCGCTTCTGCGTTTCCATATCCATACCAGAACCGGAATCTGCCACTTTCAGGCGGGCATATGTGCCGGCCCGGATGGTCGCACCGAAAGAATCGGTTTCCGGTTGATCAACCTCAAAAACGTATTTTTCCAGCTCCACCTTGATAGTTCCGTTAGCATCACCAATCGCATCAGCAGCGTTAATGATCAAGTTCATGATAATCTGCTGGATCTGGCCGGCGTTACCCTTGATATCAGGGACATTGTTTTTTAAGTCCAGCACAATAGACACATTCTTTTTGGTAGCGGCCTGCAGCATTTTGACGACTTCATCCACAAGGGACCAGAGATTGACCCGTGTCTGGGTCATCGGGTTCTTACCGGCATAGGCCAGCATCTGTTGGCACAGGGCTGTTGCCCTGCCACCGGCAGTTTCAATTTTGTTGAAGATCGCTTTATACTCTTTCTTCGGGACCTTTTCTGAATTTGCTATATAACAGTAACCCATGATTACCGTCAGAATATTATTGAAATCGTGGGCGATGCCACCCGCGAGAAGGCCGAGGCTCTCAAGTTTCTGGGCCTGGTGGAACTGTTGCTCCATTAAAATACGTTCTTCTACTGCACGCTTGCGTTCCGTAATGTCAATACCCATACCGACAAGACAGGGTTGCTGGTCGAAGACAAACGTTTTGCCCGTAAAAAGATAGGGAGTTTTGATCCGACTTTTTGACAGGAAACCGGCTTCCACTATAATTTCACCAGTTACAAAAGCCCGCGTGATGGATTCTGTAACGTGAGGCCTCTCCTCTCCGTCAAAAAAATCTGATGGAGACAACTGTATGATTTCTTCAGCCGTATAGCCGGAAACTTTTTCAAAGTTCTGGTTCCAGCGTAAAAAATGTCCCTGTTCATCAATCTGATAAAACAGACCGGGCAGACTATCAAGAGCCGCATTACTGAAGTTCGTCTCTCTTTCGATACGATTTTCAGCTTTTTTGATCTCGGATATGTCGCGGAATTCGGTAACCTGCGCCGCTCGTCCCAGATACGAGATATTTTTGCCCCGTATGGCAAGAGCATATTTTGTACCGGTTTTACGGACGCCTTCAATTTCATAGCGTTGATCAAAACCGTTCTGAATATTCTGCGTCATAAGATCATGCCAATCGGAAGTAACGAGATTAAAACTGTTCATGCCGACAAGCTCTTCGACGGTATACTCGGTCATGTCAGACAGCCCCTGATTGCAATCAAGAATAATCCCGTTGACATGGACCATGATACCGCCAAACGAAGCCTCATGGAGCGCCTTGAACCGTTCCTCACTGGCTTTCAACAGTTTTTGGCTGGTCTCAAAATCGTGTATCCGTACCCGCAACATCTCTTCAGTTGCTGATAACTGGTCATTTTGCGCAACAAGCAACGTACCTTTCATCTGTAACTCTTCATATTGTTCCTGAAGCGTATCCTTGAGAACCTGCTGGATTTCCTCCCGGTGGCGCAAATTTTCCAGCAGGCAATTGAAGCTTCCAATCAGTTCACCAATTTCATCTTGTCTGGCGATCGGTAACAGGTGAGGAGTCTGCTCCGTTTTTGAAAGAGTGGCCAGTGTGTTTACCGTAATAAGCATCGGCGCCAGTTGACGCTTTAATACCCACCAGGTCAGACCACCCAACAGCAGAGTCAGGATGACAGCTGCCTGCATCATACGATTAAACATGTTCCGAACAGGAGCATAGACTTCTTTGGTAGGGATTCTGACTACTACCAGCCAGCCGGTAGCGGGGACCCTCTTGACAGAAGCAAGCACTTCGTCACCGCGGGGACTGACAAAAAGAGCGGACCCCTCATGGCCGTCAAGAAATCGGTCAATTGCCGGATTCGTGCCGGATGCAGGGACCGCTTCCGTTATACGATTTTTAACTGTTGCACCGATAATCAGTCGGAGTTGCGGATCAATAAGGAGATAACCACCGGTTTTGCCATAGCTATTATCTGATATATTATCCAGAAAATTAGTTGTCGTGAGGTTGGTTGCTCCCATCACAGCGCCAATCACATTACCTTTCGTATCTCGAATGGGAGATGCCATTATAATGAAAAGTCCATTTGGATTTTGCTCTAATGACGGTTTGCCTATTGTCAATGTTCCCTTGAGTGCCCCAATGAGGTAATCGTTATTGCTGTAATTGACGCCGATTCTCCTTTTTGACGCTTGTACGCCGGCAATTGTGACGCCATCAACTCCGGTAACCCAGAGACCGCCGCTGAACATAACCTCGAGAGCCGGGCGATCATCAAGGAATGTCTGCATTGCCGCCGTATCGGCAAGGATGCCGGGAGTGATTTTTGTTGCAACTTTTTCGAGTGATCTTAAACGGTGGTCCATCTCTTCATTGACGTCAGCCGCCAAAATACCGGCTGTTGAGAACTGCTGTTCACTCAACATGCGTTCCATATCCATGCGTAGCATCCGACTGGCATAGAACGCCAATGACCAGATCCCAATCAAAAAAATAACAAGAGTGGAGATGACAATTCTTGTCTTGATTGAACGAAACCAGAATGAAGCGCTGTTCATGAGATATTCTCCGGCATGTGGTTCCAAACCCTCAGATTTTTAACGGCATCTCTTCAATAATCTTCATCTGTATTTCAGCGCATTCCGGACATATTCCGTGACTGAACATTGCTTCAGAATGATCGCTGATGTACGTCTCCAATTTAAGCCAGATCTGTTTGTCATCCCTGATCTTTTTGCAGTAAGCGCAGATCGGGATAATCCCCTCCAACAGCTTGACTCGCGCAAGAGCCTTTTCCAGGGCGGCATTCTTTTGTTCAAGCAAATCGCGTTGTTCTTCTACAAGGTCTTTGCGCAATTTTGATTCAATATGATTATGAACCCGGAGTTTTAGAATTCTTATATCCACCGGTTTAGTCAAGTAGTCTATGCCGCCAAAGCCGAGCCCGAGCATTTCGTTCTCAAGAGTATTGAGTGCGGTGAGAAATATAATGGGTATTTCAGCTAATAAAGGATCCGACTTGATAATTTTGCAGACATCGAAGCCATTCAGATCCGGCATCATGACATCAAGTAAAATCAGGTCAACGTTGTACTCCTTAAGTACACTGATAGCATCATGACCGTCGGCAGCCAAAACAACTTCGTATTCGCTGTTAAGTGCCGAATCAATAAGTTGAAGATTAGTGCTTTCATCATCTACAGCCAGAATTACCGGTAGGTCGACCATATGCCACCTCTTTCCACATTAATTGTCAATTATTTCACTCCATCATCTGGGACATTTTGAATTCCAATAACTCGCTGTAATTCGGTAATAAGCTGCCTGGTTTCGAGCGGTTTTGAAAGATATCCGTCAAAGCCCATTTCAAAAAAACGTTCTTTATCTCCACGCAATGAATGGGCGGTTACTGCAATTACGAGCTGATGTTTGGATGTTTCCTGTTCTTTTGTGCGAATGTTCCTGAGCGTATCCTCACCATTCATCATCGGCATTTGGATGTCCATTAAGAGAAGGTCGAAACCATCATCCTCAAGTAAGGCAAGACATTCCATGCCATTTACAGCCGAAACGGCAACATGCCCCAGTTTTTTTAACAGTGACATTGCAAAACTTATATTTACCGGATCGTCCTCAACAAGAAGTATCTTTAATGGTGGGCCGTCCCATTTGGCCTTTGGTTGCAGTACACGTGCCTGACGGAGAGGCCTACTCTTTCCAATTGCAAACGGTAGAACAACGATAAAGCAACTACCCACGCCGGGAGTGCTTTCAATGGTAATACTGCCATCCATGAGTTCAGCCAGACTGCGACAGATGCTTAACCCCAGACCGGTCCCCCCGAATTTACGGGTAATGGAACCATCTTCCTGAATAAATGGTTTGAATATCTTGTCAAGAGCACAGGGGGCAATACCAGTGCCGGTATCTCTTACGGCAATTTGTATCAGAGCAGTTTTGTCGTACTTCTCAAGGAGGTTTGCCGTGATGGTGATGCCGCCTTGAGAGGTAAACTTAACCGCATTGCCAACCAGATTGATGAGAATTTGCTTGACCCTCAGTTGGTCTCCCAATAAGACAGCGGGAATATCTTGAGAGAGATTGCTGTCAAGTGAAAGCCCCTTCTGATGAACAGCCTGTTTTTGCATCATCACAACATCCTTGATACTCTGTTCCAGATTAAATTCCGTCTTTTCGAGAGTAATAATACCGGACTCTATTTTCGACAAGTCAAGGATGTTGTTGATGAGTGAGAGAAGATTATGACCTGAATTCCTGAGCGTTGTTACATATTTTGCCTGTTCATCCGTGAGATCCGTCAGTTCAAGAAGCTGGGTCATCCCTATAACGCCGTTCATGGGAGTACGTATCTCGTGGCTCATGTTGGCAAGGAACTCGCTCTTGGCACGATTGGCAGATTCGGCGGCCTTCCGGGCGTGTTCCAATTCAAGTTCCGACTGTTTTTGTGCAGTTACATCGTTAATAAACCCATGCCAAAGAGTACTTCCATCCTCCAGCTTCACCGGGCGTGAAAAACCGTGTCGCCACTGCACCCCCTTCATGGGCAGTTTCACCCGAAAATCATAATCCCAGGGTTCCAATGTTTGAGAAGACTCCATTAGCGAGGCTCTGACACCTTCCAGATCATCCGGATGAACAATGTGCATTACTGGCGATGCGTCTTCTTTCACTTCATCCGGTGTGACTTCATACATTTCGATTATGGCATTACTTGTATAGGGAAAACAGAACCTGCCATCGGGAAATAGCTGGAATTGGCAGATCATGCCCGGTACCTGATGGGAGAGTGACGTGAGCAAATCGTGACTTTTCTGCAGTTTTTCTTCCAGAATCATCTGGGCTGTCACGTCGGTGAAAATCCAAATGCTGCCGTCATTTGGTTGTGCGGCATCGATTGCGGTACCGGAGATTCGCGCGGTAAAGAGAGTGCCGTCACGACGAAGCAATTGACGATGTCTCACCACCGTCTCACCGGTTGCCAGAACGGCGTACGCTTCGTTTCCGAACTGTTCATAATCCTCATCAGACGGATAAACCGGCCTGGTACTTACATCGCTCATTTCTTCGGTACTGTAACCGAACATTTTGCAGAAGGTTGTGTTGACCCACTTCCTCTTGCGGTTTTTAACCAATGCGATACCCACACCAGCATTTTCAAGAATGATTTGTTGTTCTTCCGTAAGTTCTTGAAGCTTACGATTCAACTGTTCCAGTTCATGATTTTTCTTCAACTGCTCACGCTGCATGTTTGACAGCTGATTATTGAGCTGAGCCTGTTCGTTATAGATGTCGTTGTCCCGACCAACACCTCGGGAGGAAATCTGCAACTCTTTCATCAGAGTGCGTACCTGGTTACCCTGCTCATTATGGAGCCTGAGCATCGCCTCCATAACCTGGTCGATAGAATCACGGGAGCCGGCGCCGATGACCATCACTCCGTCCTCCAACACGGTTGCCGCACAATGAAGCGTTGCCGGGCCGGTTGCCAGGGGAATAACGAACTCCCAGTCAAATGCGGACCTTTTTGCGCATACCTCGCTGAAAAACAGGTGTGCCTTCTGGCGGCATCCCTCATCAAATACTGAAGCAAGGGGACTGCCGATAGTGATCAAAAGTGCCGGTTCATATTCATTCTGAACGACGTTTTCTATGATGCCGGTTCTGTCACAGATGACGACAAAGCCTCTACCCGCTATCGGAGTCTGCATATGATTGATCATACTGTTGCTGGCTGCAGCGATTCTCTGGCTACCTGAACGGCCTGTTCCGCATTGGTTGCCCAAAGGTCGGCGCCGACGCTGCGCCACAGGTTGGGCACGGTGTTGAACGGCACTCCACCGACCATTATCCGGGGAGCAGTATCAGGACACGATCCTTTGATGATGCCGATGAGCTCCTGAACTGTCGCGATATGGTAGGACATGGTTGCGGAGAGGGCCACCAGATCAGGTTTCCTCTCTTCTATGGCGGACATGATCTGGGAGTCCGAGATGGCCGCGCCAAGGTAAAACGTATCCCAGCCGTCCATCTCAAAAAAATCGGCTACCATGCGCATCCCGATTTCGTGCAGTTCCGGCCCGACGCAGGCGGCAACTAGGGTCAGACCTGCCCGTTTCGAAGATATGATCTGCGGATAGAGCTCCAGCATGAGCGACTGGGTTGCCGCGGTGCAGAAGTGTTCTTCGGCGACACTGACCCTGTTGATGAGCCAGAGGCGTCCCACTTCCTGTTGCACCGGCTGCAAGATGGTGAGGTACAGGTCCCGGATTGACAAACCGTCCTGAAGCGCATTCCGTATCACCTGATGGGCTTTGCTCCGGTTACGAGCAAGAAGCTCCGTCAGATACTCTCTGGCTACGTTTGGCAGTGGTATCTCCTGCTGAGAACAGACCAGCGGTTCATCAGCCATGGGTTCCCCCCTCAACCGGATCGGATGCGCCTAGGCGCAGGCTGTCCAGTATGCCGCGTACCTTCTCCAGTTCCTCTTCAGATAGAATTGATCTGTCTGCAAGCCACGTAATCAGTACTGCTTTGCATTCCGGCACTCCTGCAAGGAGATCAATCTGGCCGGCAACCAGCAGTAGCGGCAGATCAGGAAAGTCAGCGATTAATGAGCATGAGAGAGCGCCTGACAGTTCCCCGCAGGCCGCTTCAAAGTTGTCCTGCGACAGCACATGCAAACGTTGCCGACGCATGGTGGCAATTGTAATCTGCAGGGACTCGGTTGAAACGGCTGCCTCTATTTTTGACAGGTTTTCTACGAGTAGTTGAAGCTGGCGTTCCAGCAGCAGTAACGGCATTCCACGGGTGGAGAGTACCCGGCCGAGCCATAGGGCCTGCTGGGTAATTATTTCTGCCGGTTGGTTGGTCAAGGCTGCCAACCAGGCGACATCGCTTTCGGTAAAGCGCCGCCCCCGTTCACCGTAGCGTTTTTCATAATAGGAAAATTCTTCACGGCACTGTTGACCGGCCTTTAGAGCCGCTTCCAATAGTTCCCGTTTTTGCGGTACCGGGTGTTCCCCTGCCTCCGGATTCAGAGATGTTGCCGTATAGCCCAGAGTATTCCGGTCTACCGGATAGAGGGCTTCATGGAATCGCTCCAGCGCCTCGTAAAGCTCGATGCATCCCTGTTCGGCTTCCTGGAATACTTCGCTTCCGGCTTCATTCATAACTGAACGAAATTCTTCCCAGTGTGTTTCAGTAGCCTCACCATAACCCCGGTAAAATGAGACTCCCCGCTCGTCTGTAAGTTTAAAACAGTTCACTATGTCAGGCAGATGCACCTGATTGCCCCGGGTTGTTCCTTCCAGAACATACAAATAACCGAGTAGTTTATCCGGTGACTCTCCCACATCGGTACGAATCTGACGGGAAAAATCGAGCGCCATTTTTATTGCCGGAACAATGTCAGGCGCCATGTTGTGAGCAAAGAACGACAGGTCATCACAGAGCATCTTGAAGCGGGATGTAAGCAGTGGTCTGAGTAGCACGATCAACGGGGAACGGGATTGTGCAAGTGCCTGCTCAAGAGTCGAGAGTATGACGGCAAGACCGCGTAGCTGGCCAAGATAGCTCTCCAGCGGCAGTGTTCCGTTAGTCATGGCGATGACGAATGGTACCTTTTCAAATTTCTCATGACGGTGCCATGTGACAGAGCGAAGATGGTCAACAAGCGGGAGAGATGCGGTTGAACTCATAAGAACTCCTCAATTTGGGCAGGTACCTTGAACGTATATTACAACGTATTTTCAATCATCATATATCTCGATTTTTTTTTGCAACACATGCAGATCGGGACGATTCCCGCTATGACGCAGAGAACCATACTCAACTATATAGGCATTGGGCGCTTTATGTAAATCAGCATAACACTTTTTATTTTGTAGTATATACGGGTGTGTTACTGTAGGAAATGTACTACAAGAGAAAGAAGCTCAGGTATCAAACCGGGTGTGCGACATATGTATGTCGCCCCCTTTATGCTGCCGCCCGACTTGAAGTGTTGCCGTCATAATTTACTTTATGGTGTCTGGTTGTTGCCACCAAATTCAGGAATAAAACCTGGGGATGCAATCGACTTGGAAATTCTTGAAGACGGACGCATTATGTGACGTCCATAAAACAGGTGCAAAGGCAGAGCGAAGAATAAACAACAGTGTTATTTCATGACCAGAACGTCCTTCGTACATTCCAGCAGTGCCAGCCTCAGCTTTGTTCCGGAAACAGGTTTCATCTCATGTATCGTCGAGCTGAGTTCTCCGGATTGTCTCTGATTGTCATCCATTTCAAATGCCGACAGGACTATTGCCGGGAGTGATGCATCCACGGTACGCACGTGCTTTAACATTTCCAACCCATCTATCACCGGCATCGTGATGTCGGTGATGATTACATCCGGTTTGTGCTCATGGTAGGCGACCAATCCTTCCTTGCCATCTTTTGCCGTTATCAATACGCCGACCATACGCGTCAAAAATTGGCTGTACATCTCCCGCGTTAACTCGTCATCTTCAACATAGAGAACCGTAAGACGCTTCAGTTGATCCAAATCCTGTTTTCCCACATCAATGTTTTTCTTCCGTAGCAGGTGTGCCGGGGAAAGCCATTGTTCAAGAATATCGGCAAGCACCCATTTTTTAACAGGTTTTGAGACATAATCATCCATCCCGGCGGCAAGACACTTATCACGGTCCTCCTTCATGGCATTGGCGGTCATGGCGATAATCGGCACATTATGATTGTGAACCTTTGAATTCAGTCCACGAATGGCAGCTGTTGCTTCAAAACCGTCCATTTCAGGCATCATGCAATCCATCAGCACCAAATCATAATTAAATCTCTCCAGTGCCTCCACCGCCTGCTGTCCATCCGCCACCACATCAACGGTATAGCCGATGGCTTTCAACATATGAATGGCAACTTTCTGATTAATAACGTTATCTTCTGCCAGAAGAATGCGTGCCGTAAGATCGTCAATTTTTGCTTCGACGTGAGGCGTGACGGTTCGCATACGCGCACTCTGTGTCTGCGTGGTTATGCACCTCTCCGCAGGTTGTTTTTCAAGCTGGACTGTGAACCAGAATGTGGAGCCTTTCCCCTCTTCACTGACAAGCCCTATCTCGCCTCCCATAAGTTCTGCCAGTTGTCTGCAGATGGTCAACCCCAGACCGGTACCTCCATATTTGCGGGTGGTGGACGTATCCGCCTGGGTGAACGGGGAAAATATGGCAGAAAGGATGGCTTTGGGTATGCCTATACCGGTATCTGTAATTTCAAACTTGATTTGTACGGAGCCATCGTGATCCGACAGGAGTGATGCATTAAGACCGACAGCACCGTGCGGAGTAAACTTGAGGGCGTTGGCAACCAGATTAGTAATAACCTGCCGAATTCTGCCGGGGTCACCTGTGAGAAGCAACGGCACCTCAGGCTCGATGTGGCACGATAGCTTGAGTCCTTCTTCTTCAGCCCGATATGCCAGTAATCGGGTGGCATCGTTCAGCATACGTTGCAGATCGAAATCAATCTGCTCCAAATCCAGTTTGCCGGATTCTATTTTTGAAAAATCGAGAATATCGTTGATCAACACCAGCAGATTATTTCCGCTCATTTGAACTATTTCGGCATATTCTCGTTGTTCTGTGCTCAGACCTGTTTCCAGAAGAATATCCGTCATGCCGATAATTCCGTTCATGGGAGTGCGGATTTCATGGCTCATGGTGGCCAGAAATTCGGACTTGGCGCCGTTGGCCGCATCGGCAGCATCTCGTGCCTCCGACAATTGCGTGGTTTTCAGATCAAGTTCTCTGTTGGTGATAATCAGTTTCTCGTTTGCAGCTTCAAGGGACCTGGTCCTTTCACTTACTCTCTGTTCAAGTATGTCCTCGTTACGTTTCTGTTGCGTGAGGTCGGTAATCACTACGCTTATCCACTGGCTGCCAATATTGTTCCCGGAACTGCTGGAAATTAATACAGGCAGGAAGATTGACGTCCCGACCACCATGGAAACCTCTTCTGTTACAGATTCACCAACGCTTTTTTTCAGTAGAACCGTAATGATGGGTTGGTCTGATTGTCTCACATGAGAACCAAAACTGGTTCCAATGAGGTTTTCCAGCGGAATCTGCAGCATGGTTGCCAAGCGGTTGTTGCAATATTGGATCGTGCCATCCGCACCCAGAGTGGCGGCGCCTTCGTTCATGGTTTCAACCAGAATACGGTAAGGCTGATCAGCCCCATTCAGGGTAAATAACTGATCCCCCTCCGCCCCGGCAACCACAAAAGCGTCCACTTCCCCGTTTCCAATTGCACGCAGGGTATCTTCAGCTTCTTCGAGACTAAGACGCAGACTCTCAATTAATGACATAAGATCTTCATGTGAGTTATTTACAGTTATCATCACGTTATCGGTCCTTGAGATCCAGACCAAGGAGAATCCGATCCGTCTGTGACATATCGCCGATAAATTTGCGTAGCGGCAGCGGCAGTTCCTTTACCAACGTGGGGGTGGCGACTATCTGCCCCTCTTTTGCTAAAAGAGGTTGCTGGTAGATGTCGATTATTTCCAGTTGATAGGGTTTCTCCATGTGTTCCGCACAAATTTTTCGTATATTTTCAATCGCCCGACTGGAATTGGGGGACATACCGCTCACGTAGAGACGCAGGACATACTGAGACTTTCCAGAATTTGATTTATCATCTGCATTTTCAGTCATGTGCGCCACCTATTTCAGCTGTTTTAATAATGTTACCTTCTGGTGTAATAACGTCAGATTTACGCGATAGTGACATAGTCTCGGCATCACCGACCACTACCCCCTGATACAGTTTTTCCTTGGCGATTGACAGCTCCAGATCATCCGTTTCGGACTCTAACTCGACTTTTAATGCCAGAATCTGCGCCTCGATCAGCGCCTTCTTTCGCTCGATGAGGCGCTGCTTACGCTCGAGATCCAGTTTTCGCTCCTCGATCTGACTCTTTTCCTTCGCCTCCTGAACCAATCTGCCGGTGCCGGTCAACACCCCGCTATTGCCGACATAGACATCCAGGAGTATGGCGCCGTTATCGGTAAGGCGGTACTCCCTGATCTGGTTAGAATGCCCCATGCCTCGGGACTTCAGGACATAAAGGCCGCGGTTGCGCTCGCCGCTTCCCTCGATCAACTGCAGCATAATCCAGGAGTCCATAAGCGATGAGGTCCCCACATCGGCACTATCCTGAATACCGGTATTGATCAATTCGGTGAAGAAGGCGGTGATTCCCTTCATTTTCAGGAAATCTATCAGCCGGGAAAACATCGACTTGATCTCAATCTCACTTGCCATACCTACCAGATTGGAGATGGGATCAGCCACAAAAATGGCCGGATTGAAGTTTTCTATCGCTTCGTGCATGCTCACCAGGTGCATCTCCATCCCGTACTGGGAAGGGCGGGAGTTATAGAATTTGAGCAAACCGTCATTAACCCACTGCTCCAGGTCGATGCCGATGGAGCGCATATTACGGATAATCTGTTTGCTGGATTCCTCGAAAGCTAAATAAAGGCAGCGTTCACCACGCCGGCAGGCAGCATCGACAAAGTGTGCAGCCAAGCTCGACTTGCCTGATCCGGCGTTGCCGGAAACGAGAATGCTGCTGCCACGAAAAAAGCCCTTTTTCCCCAGCATGGTGTCAAGGCGCGAGATACCGGAGGAAACCCTCTCATCTGAAGCGGCATGGTCAAGACCTATGGATGAGAGCGGCATTACCGAGAAACCTTTTTTTCCGTCTATAAGGAACGGGTACTCGTTGGTGCCGTGGGCGGACCCGCGGTATTTGACGATCCGCATGCGCCGCGTGGCTGTCTGCTGTTCTACTTTATGACTGAGGAAGATCACGCAGTCAGCGACGTATTCCTCCAGGCCAAAGCGGGTCAGAGTCCGCTCTCCCTGTTCACCGGTGATGATAGCGGTGACATTTTTGCTCTTTAGAAAACTGAACAGGCGTTTCAGTTCCCCCCGAAGGATCACTTCATTGGGTATCCCTGAAAAGAGAACTTCAATGGTATCGAGCACCACACGCTTGGCGCCGATGGTATCAATTGCATGGCCCAAGCGAACGAAGATACCTTCGAGGTCGTAGTCGCCAGTGGTCTCGATCTCGCCCTGCTCGATATGCACGTAGTCAAGCTCAAGCATTTTGCCGGCAGCAAGTCTGGCCAGATCAAAACCGAGAGAAGCAAAGTTTTTTGCGAGCTCTTCGGTCTTTTCCTCAAACGACATATAGACGCCCGGCTCGCCAAACTCCATTGCTCCACGCACCAAAAACTCCATGGCGAGCAAGGTTTTGCCGCAACCGGCGCCGCCGCAGATAAGAGTCGGTCGCCCCTGGGGGAGTCCACCGCCGGTGATTTCATCCAGACCCTTGATCCCTGTCGGACATTTTTGTAATACCTCGGGCGCCGCTGCTGCTGTTATTTCATGTGTGATCATTCATTCTCCATTTAGTACCACCAGTAGGTTCTTGAACCGCTTCTACGATATTTTCCACATCAAGCTGCCATACGTCGTAACTCACGTGTAGTACTCGGTGTGGAATAAAAGCAACTAACGTGCCAGGAAGCAGTTACGTATATGACACGTGTAACAGTCTGATTTTTAACGGGCTAATATCAGGTATGCATGGATGGGGGGAGGGGAATCCGTGGTTATGGCCGTTGCATACAGCGGAACCGTCCAATGCAACGGACATGCGGTGTCATTGTCGAGTGATGCCGTATTTTCTCATCCGGGTACGAAGTGTGCTGGGGTTGAGACCAAGAAGGAGTGCAGCGCCGTTTTCTCCTTCAATGCGCCATGATGTTTTTTGAAGCACCTGCAGGATGTGATCGTATTCCAGCAGGGCCAGCGGCGTGACGCCTTGCCCTTTTCGATCATCAGCCTTACGGATCGTGTCAAACCGGTCCAGCACATTCAGCACCGATCCTTGACTGGTTATCACTGCCCGCTCGATAACACTTTCCAACTCGCGCACGTTGCCTGGCCAGTGGTATTTCTGCAAGGTATTCAACGTGTCTTGCGCAACGGTATCGATTTTTTTACCAATTTTCTTGTTTGATTTGGTCACAAAATGTTTGACGAGTAATGGAATATCTTCATTGAACTGCCGCAGTGGCGGCATCGTAATGGGAAAAACATTGAGCCGGTAAAACAGATCTTCCCGAAACCTGCCTTGGCGGATCTCCTGAGGCAGATCGCGATTGGTGGCTGCAATGATCCGGACATTTACTTTAATGGTACGAGGACTGCCAAGCCGTTCAAGCTCACCATCCTGGATGACTCGAAGCAACTTGGCCTGCAGTTCCAATGACAACTCGCCGATTTCATCAAGAAACAGTGTGCTGCCGTCAGCCCGTTCAAAACGCCCGATCTGTCGGGAATCAGCACCGGTGAATGCCCCTCGTTCTCTCCCAAAGAGCTCGTTTTCAATGAGGTTCGTCGAGAGGGCGGCACAGTTGACCGTAACCATTGGACGCGCCCTGCGGGCACTGCTATTGTGGATGGCACGCGCGACCACCCCCTTGCCGGTACCGGTCTCACCAAGCAGGAGAACGGTTACATTCATTGGCGCTACCTGCTCAACTCGCAAGAATATTTCCGAGAGGAGAGGACTGTTTCCTATGATCTCGCCGAAATTATATTCCTGCGCAACTTCCTGTTGCAGATAGGCATTCTCGGCCTGAAGACGATCCTTCAGCTGCTTGATTTCTGCAAAAGCAATCTGAAGTGATTCCTCAGCCTTCTTACGCTCGTCGATCTCCTGTGTGAGTTGAAAATTCGCCCTGGTCAACTCTCTCGTGCGCTCAGCCATCCTCAGTTCCAGCTCATTATGGGAACGGCCAAGCTCTTCATTCAGCATCTCCAACTCAATTTTATGTACTTCCAGTTCATGGACAAGTCTTCGTGCCGCCTCCTCACTCAGAGGTGGGAACAACTCTGCCGTCAAAAGAGATCGCCGTTCTTCTGCCAGGTGGCGCAGTTTCATATCTGCCGGTATATTTGTGCTTTTTATTTTTTGAATTGGCAACATCTACCCCTTGGAGATTGGTGTCGGTTCAAGGTCGTCCGATTGGATCGTGTGACCATGCATAACAGGAACGATTGGGCGTAGGCAAGGAGCTACATACGATTCGGCATCTTCTCCTTCCGGAATTTCGAAATTTGCTTAGCTGCGTCCATAACGATCCTCCCTGTCTGTCTCTCAAGGAGCTATTCAGACCGTGCAGGTTTATAACAGAATAAATATTAAAAAAATACCAATACCGGAAGATTTTTTTATAGCGTATAGACAATATCGGGTGATTAACTGAAATATTCTGATATAATTCACGGACAATATTCTGTCGAAGTCAGAATACTACATGCCGTTCATAAGGGGGCATCTCATGAACAAACAGCTGATCACCTGTCTCGCCGTTTCAGCATGCCTGTCCACCAGCGCTGTCTATGCCGCGTCCGGCGAGCGCTGGGAAGTTACTACCAGGACGGATATGCCCGGCATGCCGGTCGCCATGGGAGAATCGACCGTAACGATCTGTCTTTCCAAAGGGGCGGAGAAAGATCCCACACTGCTCTTGAAACAGACCGGGGAGTGCGAAGTCACCGACCTTAAAAGCTCCGGAGCCAGGACCACCTGGAAGATGCGCTGCGACAGAAACGGTGACATCATGGCGGGGAATGGCGAGGTCAACCATAAAAGTGACAGCTATCAGGGACGCACCAAGCTGTCGGGCAGAGCGGACGGCAAAGCGGTCTCCTTGAACGCACAGTACCTGGGTAAGCGCATCGGCACGCCGTGCGACACATCGGAGCCCCCGGTCGTCGCGGGCATGGAAAACATGAATGAGATGATGGGGATGGCGAGCAAGCAGATGGCAAGCGCCATGGCTGAACAGTGCGAGGTATCAAACTATCGTGCCGTCGAGCTGATTTCAAACAGGTTCTTCGGCCCGACTGCCGCGTGCCCCGGCAAAGAGAAGTTTGCCTGCAGGATCATCAGCAAAAATGTGGCAAAAGAATTGAACGTTTATGTAAAACTGGCCAGGCATGACGACACGTCGGATGTCTCCATCGCCAAGGCCTGCGCCATAGATATGACGGCAGCAACCGCATCGATCTGCAAGATCGTTGACGCCGGTAATTATCAGGAGCTTGCCGAGTATTGCCCGGCAGAAGCCAAAGCATTTGAAGCGGAACGCTCCGATACCTCAAAAGCGAATAACGACCCTGCCGATAATCCCGCCGACACCGCCATCGACACGGCCAGAAAACTGAAAGGGTTATTCGGCTGGTAAGTGCACACACAGACTGATCGGGGTGCTGCTGTTTGGCCTGATGGCACGGCAGCAGCGCTCCCGGCACCTTTTACCGGTTCATGATCACTCTTCCGGAACCACCGGCAGCCTGACAATAACAGTCGTACCCTCCCCTGCCACGCTTTCAATAGCAAGCGTACCTCCGTGCCCTTCGATGATTTTTCTGGTGATGGCCAACCCCAAACCGGTGCCATCCGGCTTGGTCGTAAAGAACGGCTCAAAGATCCGGGAGAGAGATTCGGCTTCAATTCCCTGTCCGTTGTCACGGAACCTTATCTCGCACATGCCGGGAGCCGGCTCCGCCTGACATGCGGAAGTTGTGACGATCAGTCCCCCCCCCGGCGGCGTAGCCTGAAGGGCATTGATGGCTATATTAAGGAACGCCTGGCGCAGCTTCTCACAATTACCTTTCACAACCGCATCGACCTCCGGAGGGTTCAAGAGGAGAGATATTTTGCGCTCCCTGGCATCATTTGCCACCAACAGAATGACTGTTTCCAGTTCGCCCTGAACCCGGCAGCGCATCATCTCCGTCGGCAAGGGACGCGCCATACGCAAAAAGTCTTCCACAACCCGATTGAGACGTTCCGTTTCCCTGATCTGAATATCGATGAATTCATATTTGGGATCGCCCGGATTGTAATCGTCCTTAAGAATTTCGGCGGTACCGCGAATCGAACCGAGCGGGTTACGAATTTCGTGAGCCAGCATAGCGGCCATTTCACCCAGGGTTGAGAGTTTCTCGGCACGGCGCAGATTTTCTTCAATTGCAATAAGCTGCTCCGACTGTTCCCGCAGTTTTTTGTATGACTCCTCAAGCCCTTCGGCAGTTTTCTGCAACTCGGCGCCACGCTCACGCTCCCGTTGCGCCAGAAGACCGGTCACACCACCAACAATATTGTAGAGAAATATTTCAAGATATTTCTCAAGCTCCAGTATCATATGCCCCCCCCATTGAAAGAGGACATGCGGAGCATAGGCAATGCTGACGGCAAGAGAACAGACCAATCCGCCGCGCAGCCCAAACCATAGTGCAGCAAGGATAATCGGCAAATAGTAAAGGCGCTGAAAAATATCGTGCAGGTAATGAAGGTGCAGTGGCGTCAAATAGTGCAGCATGCTGATGGCAACAATAGAGAGAGCCAGAAGGGGAACCCGTATGTTCATTGCTGTTTTCATGGGCGTAAGGGTACAGCGCCCTGCGACCGAAATACAAGAAAAATGGTTACACCGCTCACCATAAACAGGATTATGAGATATACATATCTGATTCATCAACAACAGCTTGATTTTTTAAAGCTCTCTTGGTATATTTTAGCAGTCTCTCGCAGAGAGTGCTAAAGTTGATTGCAAAGAGGTATACGTGATGGTAGCTCAGTTGCCCGTTGTAGCTGATAGTCTTCGGCTTTATATGAATGAAATCCGTAAATTTCCCCTGTTGACCGAGGAAGAAGAGCACCGCTATGCGGTTTCGTTTTTTGAAGACAAGTACCTGCCTGCCGCTCACAGCCTGATAACTTCAAATCTGAGGTTTGTCGTAAAGGTTGCGTACGAATTTCGCCATTACGGCCTGAAAATGCTCGACCTGATTCAGGAGGGAAATATAGGACTGATGATGGCGGTCAAAAAGTTCAATCCCTATAAGGGAGTTCGACTGATTTCGTATGCAGTCTGGTGGATCAAGGCGTATATCCAGAACCATATCATATCATCATGGAGCCTTCTCAAAATCGGAACTACTCAGGCACAACGCAAGCTGTTTTTCAAACTTCGTCAGGCCAAAAGCGCCCTTTCCGAAATGATTGATGACGGAGAAGATGCCCTGAGTGCCGCACAATCATTGCATGTTTCAGAACAGGAATTTTCTGAAATGGAGCAGCGCATGCAAGGGGATTGCTCGCTCAACGCAGAAATTCCGGGAAGCGATGGCGCCACCGCCCTGGAGTCCCTTGCGGACGACCGCCTCAATCAGGAAGAACTGCTCGTGGATTTCCAGGAAAGCCAAAACCTGCAGCAAAAGGTCGCTGAGGTAGTCAGCCGCCTGAACGAAAAAGAACGCTACATCATCGAAAAGCGCATAACGGCCGATGACCCTATGACGTTACAGGAGATCGCCAGCCATTTTTCCATATCGCGCGAACGAGTCCGGCAAATCGAAGAGGGTGCGCTGAAAAAGACGAAACAAGCTCTGTTGCCGCTTTTGGCGGCGTAGTACCGGAGTGGCCGCAGAACCGGTAACGCGTGAGAACACGTAAAACAAATCGGTTATTTTTTTTATTTAGCATTTAATGCTTGACTTTCATCGCTTTTTTCTTTAAATACACAAGTTCTGTTTTCTTTCTATCCAGAAAAGGCTTAGGCCCCGTTAGCTCATACTGGTAGAGCAGCTGACTTGTAATCAGCAGGTGATCCGTTCGATTCGGATACGGGGCTCCAATAAAAAGAACAGATGTACCATTGTACGATCATCCCTGGAGGGATTCCCGAGCGGCCAAAGGGAACAGACTGTAAATCTGTCGTCAGCGACTTCGGAGGTTCGAATCCTCCTCCCTCCACCACATAATCACCGGAAAGCGGTTGTGTATCGCGAAACCAGGAGACTTCATCGTCGCCAGAACTGGTAAGTAGACGCTTCACATTTTCCAAAAGTCTTCGTCTGGTAGTGCGGGAATAGCTCAGTTGGCTAGAGCGTCAGCCTTCCAAGCTGAGGGTCGCGGGTTCGAGTCCCGTTTCCCGCTCCAGTAAAATGTGCCCACATAGCTCAGGAGGTAGAGCACTTCCTTGGTAAGGAAGAGGTCTCCGGTTCGAGTCCGGATGTGGGCTCCACTTTTTAACTTGGTAACAAAAAAACTCTCAGCAGCAGTACTAAAAGTAATCTATTCAGGAGGGCCTTTCTCATGGCGAAGGCAAAATTCGAGCGTAACAAAACTCATGTAAACATCGGTACCATCGGTCACGTTGACCACGGCAAGACTACTTTGACCGCTGCAATCACCAAAGTTCTGGCCGGTAAAGGTCAGGCCGAATACAAGGCATTCGACCAGATCGATAACGCCCCTGAAG